>Ga0247843_1000933_pt1 | contig 64794 bp, 66 predicted proteins | sample LaCruzMarch2017__FD_192420 | JGI IMG/M metagenome (GOLD analysis project Ga0247843, IMG submission 192420) | Freshwater microbial communities from meromictic Lake La Cruz, Castile-La Mancha, Spain - LaCruzMarch2017_8m | ecosystem: Environmental > Aquatic > Freshwater > Lake | place: Spain...
AGCCAAATGGCTAACCATTCATACGTTTAGTGATACAGCCGCTTGCATTACTGCTTTGCGCAAAAAATATAACAAAATTTATACTACCCATTTAACGGATAGTGCTACACAACTTTATGACCTCACTCTTACCGATTCGATAGCTTTGGTTTTTGGTAACGAACATGCAGGGGTGAGTGATGAAATTCGCTCATTGGCTGATGGAAATTTTATTATTCCGCAGGTAGGCATCATTCAGAGCTTGAATATTTCCGTAGCCTGTGCAGTTACAATTTACGAAGCATATCGGCAAAAATCATTGGCCCATCATTATGTTCAATCCAATCCGGCATTTGAGCAAGATTGGCAGGCAGTAGCTAAAAATTGGGAACTATAATTCAAAAAAACTGTAGAAAAGGCTAGTGTGCCGCATTTATCCGCTCGGCCTGTTTTCTTGTATTGGCCTCTTTGGTTAATACGGTAATACTTACATTCAACTCGAATCCAATCAGTAAAATCAAAGAATTAAAGTAAATTAGCAACATCAGTATCAAAACCGTACCAATCGATCCATACACTTTATCGTAAGAAGCAAAATTATTAACCCAGTAAGAAAAGCCCAGGGCAGTAAGTAAAGTAAGCGTTGTGGCTAAAATAGCCCCAGGAGAAAAAAGTCTCCAGCGTTTGGTTAATGAGGGAGCATATTTATAAATTATGGCAATGCCAAAATAAACAATGGCAATGATGATAATCCATCTAAAATCATTCCACCATATTACCCGCTCACTGCTTTTTAGATGCAAAATATTTTTTAGTAAATACGTGAGCTGTGTTTTTCCAACTAATAAAAGAAAAGTTGATACTACTACCAGCACAATCAGCAATAAGGTAAGTCGAATTGCCCGCCAACGTTGATGCAAAAAATACCCCTTCTTCTCTTCAATCGATTTGTCGAATGTGCGAATTACTCCCATCATGGCATTAGAAGCATAAAATACAACCAAAATAAAACCAAATGAAAATATACCCACATGTTTATCTAGCAGTCCATCTAAAATATCTTTTATAAAAAAATAGGTGGCTGAATTAGGGGCAATGTCTTTAAACAATCCCAGTAGCTGCATTTCCATTCGAGAAGCATTGGGAAAATAAGGTATCAACGAAAACAAAAATAATAAAGTAGCCGGTAAGGCCATTATCAGGTTAAAAGATATAGCTGCTGCCCGCTCATTTAATCCTACCCGGTTCACTTGAATGATAAAAAATCTAACCACATCATAAATGGGTAATTGCTGAAATCCGGGAATAACCCATTGCTTACTCTTTCGTATGATGAAGGCAATTCCTGGTGTTCGTAGAAAGATACGTTCCCATTTCATGGATTTTTCAGCTTTTTACTTTTTTGCTGATATGCATCCAGTGCTCGTTGATAAGCTCCTGCATACCGTTGGTGTTCGGCATAAGAATTACTAAAATGATGATAGCCACTAAAATCACTTTTGGCTACAAAAAATAAATAGTCGGTTGTTGGAGCATGTAAAACCCGGTCAATAGTTGCCGGTTGTGGCGTACAAATTGGTCCGGGTGGTAAACCAGAACGTTGATAAGTATTATAAGGAGAGGGAAAGGTTAAATGCTTTTCATAAATACGGGTTAAGGAAAAATCCTTTAAGGCATATTTGATGGTGGGACAAGCCTGCAGCGGCATTTTCTTTTGCAGGCGATTTAAGTAAACACTGGCAATTAGCGATTGATCACTGGCATAATTGGTCTCTTCTTCCACAATCGATGCAAGAATATATACCTGCTGAGTAGTAAGTCCCCATTTTTGAGCCAATTGTAACCGATCGTTTTGCAACCAAAACCGTTCACTGCCTTCCCGTAATTTGGCAAGTATTATTGGGAGTGTACTATTTCTGTAACATTCATAAGTATCGGGAATAACGGAGGTAAAGAATGAACTGCTATCTAACCCGAACGTACTCAATGAATCGTTATTGGTAATAAAATCCATCACAGAAGCGGAGTCGGGAATAAATTGACGGCTAATGAGTCGGGCAAACTCCTCTTTCAACCGCATTTTGGTAATAACCAGTTTGGTTACTCCTTTCCGGCTATTTTTAAGCATGCGGGCAAACTGAAAGAGGGTGGTTCCTTTTTTTATAGTGTATTTGCCCGATTGTACCGATTCCCAATCTCCATAAATATTATAGAAAATAGTAAAGATTAGTGGGAATTGTAAGATTGATTGTTGATTTATCTCTTCTAATACTTTTTCTTTCGAAATGGGCTTTGAAAGGATAAATACTTTTTCATTATCGGAAAAATCGGTTGCGGGTACTGCAAAAATGTAGAGCAACAGCCCCATTAAAAAAACAAGCAGCAAACCAAAAAAAATTCGAAACACTTTCATGTGGGTAAAAGAATAAAACCCCGTCTGCAAAACAGACAGGGTTAACAAGTTACGAAAGATTTATTTATTTTCTGGGGGAATCCACCTTAGCTGGTACAGTAGCTGGTGTAGTGGCAGGTGCAACTGGGGCTGTTTGCCCGGTAGGCACTTTTTGCAAAAGGGAATCTTTATCAGTTGTGGCTCCTCCCTTTAAAAACAAGGTAGAAAACATCGCCAGTACAGCAATAATGGCGGCAAATATCCAGGTTCCTTTTTCTAGGGTATCGGTTGTTTGCTTAACGCCCATAAACTGATTGCCAATTCCACCCACATTTCCAGATAAACCTCCCCCTTTTGGATTTTGTATCAGGATAATAAATGCCAACACAACAGAGGCTAAAACAATTAATACTAAAAATAAAATACTCATAATAACGCTTTAATTTGCTCGATTCGAACTGCAAAATAACTAGATTTTTCAGGAATTTGGAAACTTAATTTGGTAAATAACTGAATCGCCTGCTCCCGATGACCCTGTCGGAGCAAAACTTCGGCCATTGCTTCGGTTACTACTTCCTCTTTACGAACGGAATGAGAAGCATCTTCTGATACCTTTTTCTCCATTTGACTCACTTCGTTAGATTTTTCTGACTGCTTCACCTGCCGAAGCCAGTCGGTAAAACTCAATAACTTATTGGTTAAGCCATCTTTGGGTACCTGTTTTAGATTCAATTTGATGCCCTGAGAGGCAAAATAATCTACCGTATGCATGAGCTCTGCCAGCTGGTAATCTAATATGTCTGTAGACTGCACCGGCTGTTGAAAAGAATTCAATTGCGATTGCAATAGCTGGGTGAGTCTACCCGGTACTGGTTCCGATGCAGTTTGAAGGGGCTTTTCATCTGAAATAGGCATATGACCGGAAATACCCCCATCAATTTTCCGTAAAATCTCTTTTACAGCTTCTACCGTTGGTATAGTGAATAATTGTGAAGTTTCTGGCTCATCTGGTGGCGTAAAAGGAATAGCTTCTAAGGGAGCCGGTGTATCTTCTGGTAACTCAGGGTAAATCGAAATAGCTGGTGTCGCTGTTTGTACCGGCATAAATACAGTAGTTACCGGTTGTTCGTTATTCGATTGAATGGCTTCTTCTAATTGAAAGGCCCACCAACGGGGATTGTTGTAAAAAAGGGTGGCTCGGGCAGATTGTTCGGCAGCCAAGGGATGACCAACAGTATGGTAATGACAAGCCAACAAACTTTGTGCTGGACCAAAAAAAGGGTAATTACTTACTATCTTTTCAAGAGAAACTCCTGCCAACTCACCATTTTTCATCTGGCCAGTAAGGTGATATAAAGCTTTTTCTTGCAGCAGGTTCATGAGTAGGGTAGGGGATTACCAATTAGAAAAAATACGGTTAAAAATATCATCCGTGAGTGTTTTAACGGCCTCATCGGCAAGTTGTGCTTCGGCCACCGTAAAAGATTGACTGGCAGGATAATCAAAACTTCTGCTAACATCAAACTCCTCCAATTTATTAGTTTTGTTGTTCTTCCACACCATATGAACCGAAACGGTTAATCGGTTGGTATTGGCCTGCAAAGAACTAACACCAACAGTTTGACTACCATCATACGTGGTTATCACCCCATTAATTACATAATCTGCATCGTCGTTGTTGGTTCGGGTTAATTTAGTTGCCGAAATGATTTTCTGCTGAATTTTATCCGTGAGTTTGGCCGCAAATTGCGGGTTTACATAACGGGCTTTATTATCGATGTATCCAATTTTGATTGTTTTAATCGTTGGATCAATAGAGGCATCATTAAATTTATAAATACCACATCCGGTTAATAAAAACAGGGCACAACAAATTAATGCACCGACAAAAGCTCGATGGAATGATAACTGCCAGGTTTCCGATAGGTGATTCCGGTTTTTATTCTTCAATGTCATATTCCTTCAGTTTACGGTAAAGGGTTCGTTCACTGATACCCAAATCGGTGGATGCGTCTCTGCGCTTGCCTTTATGCTTTTTAAGTGCTTTTAAAATCAATTCTTTCTCTTTATCCATGATGTTGAGCGATTCTTCCACTTCCACATGCTGATGGATATCATCTTCGTGCAACAAAACCGGCTGATGAGAGATAGCAGCTGGGCTAAGCATGGAAGCGTTTGAATTCACATTGGTAACCATCGGCGGTTCAACTATTTGTTGCATATCTCCCATCAAACGTTCTCGGGCTTCTTTGATTGCGGAACCTTGTAAAGTTGGATTTTGCAAAATTTCTAAAAACATTTTCTTAATTTCGGTAACCTCTTTTTTCATGTCGAAGAACAACTTATATAAAATTTCCCGCTCATTGGCAAATTCACCGGCATTGCTTGCCGTGGAAGAAAGCATCGGTAAACGGGAACTGTTATTTTCTGGCAAAAATTTCTTCATTTCGGCACCTGAAATCAATTGATGCAAACTCAATACAGAAATTTGTTCTGCAATGTTTTTCAATTCCCGAACATTACCCTGCCAATTATGGTTTATCAACAAATTCTTTGCCTCCTCATCTAATTGTACCGGAGCTGTTTTATATCGTTCCGCAAAGTCACCCGCAAATTTTCGGAATAATAAACTGATATCCTCCTTCCTGTCGCGTAACGAAGGAACTCGAATGGGTACAGTACTTAATCGGTAATACAGATCTTCCCTAAATTTACCAGTACGGGTAAAGTCTAACAATTCACGATTGGTAGCTGCAATAACCCGTACATCTGTTTTTTGAACTTTGGAGGAACCCACCCGAATGTATTCCCCGGTTTCGAGCACACGTAACAATCGGGCCTGCGTTCCCAGCGGCATTTCACCAATTTCATCCATAAAAATTGTGCCGCCATTCACTGTTTCAAAATAGCCCTTTCTACTTTCTACCGCTCCAGTAAAAGCGCCTTTTTCGTGTCCGAATAACTCCGAATCAATGGTGCCTTCGGGTATAGCCCCGCAGTTAACGGCAATAAAGGGATTGTGTTTGCGCGCGGATAAGGCATGAATGATTTGAGAGAATACTTCTTTACCCACTCCACTTTCTCCCACAATCAATACCGTTAAATCAGTTGCAGCAACCTGAATGGCGGTACTGAGGGCATGATTCAATGCAGGTGAATTGCCAATAATGCCAAACCGATTTTTTATACTTTGGATATCCATCTGAATAAATTAATCATGCTATTTTTTCCCCTACCTGAATTCCTTTTAGCGTTCCAGAAGTGCATTCGGTAATAAGAATGTGCACATAATCGCCTTTTTGGGTATTAGGAGTTTTTGCAAAAATCACCATCTTATTATGAGTTGTTCTACCCTGCCATTCGGCATCACTCTTTTTTGAATTCCCTTCAATCAACACTTCCCAGGTACGATTCACATCTTTTTGCATACTTTCTAATGATTGTATGCGATGCAGATCGATGATTTCTTGCAGTCTCCTCTTTTTTTCTGGCTCCTGAACATCATCCTCATACCTTCTTTCAGCCAAAGTGCCCGGGCGTTCACTGTAGAAATACATATAAGCCAAATCGTACCTACTTTGCAGCATCAGATCGAGTGTTTGCTGATGATCTTCCTCAGTTTCTGTGCAGAATCCAGCAATAATATCTGTGCTGATTCCACAATCAGGCATCACTTCCCGAATACGAGCTATTTTTGATAAATACCATTCCCGGGTATAGGTTCTATTCATCAGTTGCAATATGCGATTGCTACCACTTTGCACCGGAAGATGAATATACTTGCAGATATTCGGATAACGACTCATCGTTTGTAACACTTCTTCCGTTATATCTTTTGGATGAGAGGTACTGAACCGTACCCGCAGTTTTGGTGAAATCAAAGCAACTTCGGCTAATAAATGCGCAAAAGTTATGGGAATAGCGGTTGGTCCTTCCACCCAATGATAGCTATCTACATTCTGACCCAGTAAGGTAACTTCTTTATATCCCGCATCTACCAGTTGACGGGCTTCAGATAGGATAGAGGGTAAATCACGACTTCTTTCCCTGCCTCTGGTAAAGGGTACTACGCAAAAGCTACACATGTTATTGCAGCCCCGCATAATAGATATAAAGGCAGAAACCCCATTTGAGTTTAAGCGAATGGGAGCAATATCCCCATACGTCTCTTCACGGCTCAGTAATACATTTACAGCCTTGTTTCCTTCCTGGGCTGCCGAAATTAAATCGGGTAAGGTTCTATAAGCATCCGGACCCACCACCATATCTACCAGTTGTTCTTCCTCCAGCAACTGCTCCTTTAGACGCTCCGCCATACAACCCAAAATGCCAATCAAAACGCCCGATCGATGGTTTTTTACATGCCGCAAATACATAAGGCGCTTGCGAATGGTCTGTTCAGCCTTATCCCTTATCGAACAGGTATTGAGTAAAATTAACTGCGCATTTTCCGGCTGTGCAATAGGTCCATACCCCTCTTTCATCAACAAAGAGGCAATTACTTCACTATCTGCAAAATTCATCGCACAACCATAACTCTCTATAAAAAAATACTTGGAAAAAGCATGCTTTTCTTGGTTAATTAAAAATACTTCCCCTTGTCGGGCCTCATCATGTACTTGCTCTAGTATTGCGGTTTTCATCCAGTACCTAAATTTTTTACAAAAATAGTCAATTATTATATCAAGTGTCAATTTGTCAGCATCAAAATGACTAAACTGACTATAATAAAGTGATAATTATATAATTTACTACAATTTACGAGGGTTTTTATTTGGTAGAACTACGAAAACCAAATTATTTTGCAGCTTAACCCACAAAATGACAATGAAAAACTTATTATTATTCCTTTTTGTTAGTTTCACAAGTATTCAGTTTTCCTTGGCGCAGGATAATGTAGTTACTAAATTGCGTTCGGAAACTTCCAGAGAGATTAAAAAAGAGGAAGATTCTACCCTATGGAATTGGAAAAAGGGGGGTGTTTTTAACTTAAATGTTGCCCAAGGTTCTTTGAGTAACTGGGCAGCGGGGGGTGATAATTTTTCAATGACCCTAAACGCCTATTTTAACTATTTCGTTTATTATAAAAAAGACCGGCATAGTTGGGACAATAACTTGGATATTAACCTTGGGTATGTGCAAACAACTTCTGCAGGTAGCAGAAAGAACGACGACAGATTCGACATTTTAAGTAAGTATGGATATAAAATGGATCCAAAGGGTAAATGGTTTTTATCAGGGTTGTTCAATTTCCGTTCACAGTTTTTTGATGGATATACCTATTCTAATAATATTGGAACTTTTGCATCCACTTTCTTATCCCCTGCCTATATAATTCTATCTGCGGGTTTTGATTATAAGCCAAACGATAAATTTTCCATGTTTATCTCCCCACTAACATCGAGAACTACGTTGGTAATGAATAAAGCCTTAGCTGCTAAGGGCTCATATGGGGTTCCGATTGGTAAAAATGCCTTATATGAAGTGGGTGCATTTGCTAGCTTTAATTATAACAATACTTTCTCAAAAAATATTGTTTATAAGGCCCGTTTAGATTTGTTCTCTAACTACCTCAATAATCCAGGTAATGTAGATGTATTTATGACGAATCAGTTAACCGTAAAAGTGGCTAAGAATTTTTCTGCAACGTATAGTCTCGACATGATTTATGACGATGATGTTCGTTTATTCGGACCCAATAAAACATCTCCGGGGTTGCAGTTAAAAAGCTTGATTGGCTTGGGTTACATCAAAAGCTTGAACGTAAAAAAGCGTTTAATAACCAATCCTCGGTAATATTCGGCTTTCGCTCTAGAGTTACGCAATTACCTGAATTGTATGTTTAATTTTATTGCAGAGATGTAATAATTCAGATCGATCGTTGTGTAAAATAGTTACATGCCCCATTTTTCTGCCGGGTTGTGTTTGGTTTTTACCATAGATGTGTACAAAGCAATGATCCATTGCCAACACCTCTTGTAAGCCTTGATAGATGGCTGCCCCGGAATACCCCGCTGCACCCACTAAATTTATCATGGCTGTTGGCAAAATCGGATCGGTATTACCCAATGGATATTGAAGCATAATTCGCCAAAGCATATCAAACTGGCTGCAGTAATTTCCCTCAATGGTATGGTGTCCGCTGTTATGCACCCGAGGTGCTGTTTCATTCACCCATACGTCCTGTTGTTTATCCACCAGCAATTCAATTGCAAATAAACCTGCACTATTAAAAGATTGAACCACTTTAACGGCAATGGCTTCTGCTTTCCAATATATTTCATCGGGTAAGATGGCGGGACTGATTTGATAATCTAACTGATTCAGATAGGGGTTTACCATCATTTCAACCGGGGGATATAACACAATTTCGCCCTCATCGTTTCGTGCTACCAGCATAGACAATTCTCGATGAATATCAATTTTGGTTTCCAGAATAGCGGGGGCATCAAATGCCAAATTTACATCGTCGGGTTGCTCAATTATCTGAACACCCCTTCCATCATAGCCTCCTTCACTCAATTTGTGCACTGCCGGAAGTCGATGCAGGTGTTCAGCCAAATCAGCTGCCTGCCCAGTTACAACATAGACAGGTGTAGGAATCTGATGCAGCGTATAAAATTCCTTTTGTTCAATTTTACTTTTGATGGTTTTAATTACAGAAGGATGGGGTATTACCCTTACACCTTCCAACGCTAACCGCTCCAAGGCAGCTATGTTAACTTTTTCAATTTCAATGGTCAATACATCCAACCCCTTACCAAAAGCATATACCTGATCAAAATCAGTAATATCCCCCTTTACAAAGTGATTACACAAATGAGCAGCCGAACAGTCGGTACTCTTTTCCATTACAAAAGTTTCTACTGGATAATTGGCCGCAGCCTGTAGTAACATTCTCCCTAATTGTCCACCCCCTAATATGCCCGCTTTTATCATATCAATTTGTTTAATTCCATGATTGCCAATCTGTAAAATGCGAAGATAATCCGAACCCCCCAATCATGTCTTCTAAGGGAATCAAATAATGCTATTAAAGATATAAAATATCTTATTGCACAATTTTTTAATAATATTTTATCAATCGAATCGTTCTAGTATGTGTAATTTTGCAATGATGAAGCGCATTTGGCCAGTCATATGTTTCCTTCTAACCTCCAATATCACCCAGGCACAAGCCTATGCGGTTAACTATTTGGGTACTCCAGAAAGTAGAGCTTTACCCTTTGTTGGCCGGGAAGAATTACTAAAAAAAGAGTTTGCTGAAAAAAAACTTGCCTGGCCTGCCCGTCAGCTCTATATCCGTAGTTTTAAGTACGATAGCCAATTAGAATTATGGGTGCGAAATAATCCAGCTGAACCTTTTCAATTATTCAAAACTTATAAGGTTTGTACGCTTTCTGGGGCGTTGGGACCGAAAAGATTTGAAAATGATTATCAGGTTCCGGAAGGGTTTTACTACATCAATGAATTTCGGCCTCGCAGTGAATTTCATATGGCTTTAGGCATCAACTATCCCAATGCGTCTGATGGTTTACTGAGTGATTCTGTAAAGCCCGGCGGGGGGATTTTTATACATGGTAGTTGTGTAACCACCGGATGCATACCTATAAAAGACGAGCCAATGGAGGAAGTTTATCTGTTGGCAGCTCAGGCGAGAGATTTAGGACAAGATTTTATTCCCGTTCATATTTTCCCCATTCGCTACCACACCCCCCGCAGTGAACAATTTATGGCAAAAGCTACCCGGGATAACTTCGAATACCATCGATTTTCTGCCCGATTACAGCAAGCCTTCGATTACTTTGAAAAAAATAAAAAATTACCAATTATTGGGATAAATCCCAAGGGGGAATATGTACTATTCTAAGGTATTTTCCATTTATCCATTTCCTCTTTACATTCTTGCAGGGTTTCTATACCTTTATACTGGCTTTAAGGAGTTTTCTTATCCCTGTTATTATTCAAAAAAATGACTGAACCAATCATTCGGGTTAAAGACCTGCATAAAAAATACGACGATTTTGAAGCAGTGCGAGGTATCAGCTTTGAAGTGAAAGAAGGAGAGATTTTTGGACTACTCGGCCCAAATGGTGCAGGTAAATCAACCACCCTCGAAATCATTGAAACATTACGAACCAAAACTTCTGGTAAAGTAATTGTAAAGGGGTTTAATTTGGATACCCAGCCCAATGAGATTAAGAAAATCATTGGGGTACAACTGCAAACCTCCGGATTTTATCCGAACCTGAATCTGATTGAACTAATCAACCTATTTGCCGGATTGTATAATCAAACGGTTGATCCGCTTGCATTACTGGATAAGGTAAATCTAAGAGACAAAAGCAAGGCAAAATATAAAGAATTGAGTGGGGGGCAAAAGCAGCGTTTTTCCATAGCCACCACCTTAATCAACCAGCCACAAATCATTTTTCTAGATGAACCTACCACCGGCTTAGACCCGCAGGCAAGGAGAAATTTGTGGGAGCTGATTCGCACCATTCGTGAACAGGGCACCACGGTAATCATCACTACCCATTATATGGATGAAGCAGAAGTATTATGCGACCGGGTTGCCATTATCGATCAGGGTAAAATTATTGCATTAAATGCGCCCGGCGAATTGATTGACCAATTGGTTGAATCGGGATTTGAAAAGCCGGGGGAAGTTAAAAAAGCAAATTTAGAAGATGTATTTATTCAACTAACCGGACATGTATTACGTGAAAATTAAATAAGCAAGTATGAGTGAAGAACTGAAGTACCCCATTGGAAAGTTTACCCCAATTCCCTTCAACGAACAGGCACTGGAACAATGTAAGTTGGCAATTGAACAACTTCCCGAAAATTTAGAAAATGCATTACTAAATCTAGATGAAGCACAAATTCAAACGCCCTATCGAGAAGGTGGCTGGACGGTTAACCAATTGGTACATCATGTTGCGGATAGTCATATGAATGCCTTTATCCGATTGAAATTGGCACTAACCGAAGATAATCCAACCTTAAAAGCATACGATGAAAATGCCTGGAGTTTATTGGACGACGTTCAAAAAGTACCTGTGAATGTTTCGGTAACGCTTTTACATGCCCTTCACAACAGGTGGAGCACCTTATTAAAAGGATTAACCCCAGAGCAACTTACCAAAACAATTCATCATCCGGTTAGCGGGAGAGATATGAGTGTATGGTTTTTAATTAGTCTGTATGCCTGGCATAGTAAACACCACGTAGCCCATATAACTGCATTGAGAAACAGAAACAACTGGTAATGGATAGAGACCTTACTTGGAAAAAAATAGACTCAACTTATTTATACCAAAAAAACTGGCTGAATATTAGGGTGGATACCTGCGAAAAGCCAGATGGAAATATTGTTTCTCCCTATTATGTATATGAGTTTCCAGATTGGGTGAATGCTTTTGCCATTACCAAAAATCAGGAGATTGTACTAGAACGTCAATACCGACATGCCCTGCAACACACCGGGCTTGAATTACCGGGTGGCTGTGTTGATGAATCCGATACCAGCAAAGAAATGGCCATTGCCCGTGAATTACTCGAAGAAACGGGCTATCGCTTTGATAATTATGAGTTGCTGGGAGTAACTTCATCCAACCCATCAACCAACAGCAACTTGATGTATATGTTTTTAGCCACCGGAGGCGAGAAAATTCAGGAACCAACGCTAGACCCTGGGGAAGACATTGAAGTACAACTGGTTTCGATGGATGAATTACTGCACCTATTTAAAAACAACGCCTTTATCCAATCGATGCACGTGCATACCATTGTAAAAGCTTTGGAAAAATTGGGGAAACTACATTATTAATGGAAGGTTTCAATTGCATTCAATTCTCCTACTAGAAAAACACTTCCGCAAACCAAAATCAAATCATCCTTAGTTGCCTTTGCCAAAGCGAATTGTAGGGCATCATTTACATCTGGAATTACCTCCCCGGTTAATTGATATGCTTGGGCTAGTTGTTTCAGTTGGTCTGCTGGCATTGCCCGGGGAATTGCTGCTTGAGAAAAAATATAGGCTGCCCTTTTGGGTAAATGTGATAAAGCTCGGTTAACGTCTTTATCCTTTACCATTCCGATAATCAAAAATAATTGTTGGTAGGATATAAATTGTAATTGCTGAACCAGTTGCCGGATGCCATCTTCGTTATGAGCTACATCAGCAATTACACGGGGAGTTTCCTGTAAGGTTTCCCATCTGCCATGTAAACCTGTACTACTAACAACCTGTTGCAATGCCTGTTTTATATGCTCGGGCAAAATATTCCAACCTTTTTGGTGCAGTATTCGAATTGTGCTTAACACACATAGCAGATTGTATTGTTGATAGATACCGGGCAGATCCAATGTATACCGGAATAAATTACCCGTAGCAATCTCTTTCACCTCAATATTTAATATTTTTCCTAGCTGAATCGAAACAATTTCCCATTCCTGCTCAGTTAAATGAATAAGCGAACTTGAACTGCTGCCGGATACTTTCTCAACTACATTCCGAAATAATGGATACAGCGTGGCATCCATTTTACCAATTACTACAGGCACCTCTTTTTTAATAATACCTGCTTTTTCACCGGCAATTGCTTCTAGCGTATCCCCCAGCAAGTTCATATGATCCATACCAATACTGGTAATCACACTAACCAATGGATGAATCACATTGGTACTATCCAATCTTCCCCCCAATCCAGTTTCAATAATGGCAATATCTACCTGTTCCTGCCGAAAGTAGTCGAAAGCCATGGCAACCGTTATCTCAAAAAAAGAGGGCTGAATAGTATCTATTACGGCTGCAATTTTTTGGGTAAAATCAATTACAAATTGTTGAGAACAGGGAACTCCATTGATACGGATTCGTTCTCTAAAATCTTTGAGGTGTGGAGATGTATATAATCCGGTTTTGTAGCCGGCTTGTTGTAAAATAGCCGCTAGCATATGGCTAACGGATCCCTTTCCATTGGTACCTGCAATATGGATGGTTTTTAACCCATGTTGAGGATTACCCAATTGCTCACACAATGCAATCGTATTTAGTAAATCTGGTTTATACGCTGCTGCACCCAGTCTGCTAAACATGGGCAATTTCTCATATAAAAAACTAAGGGTTTGAGAATAATTCATATCCTAAATGATTCGGCAAGTTAACCAATCGCTTTCATTCACTTTCAAAAACCGAAAAAGGCAGGGATTACTAGTTGTGGGATATAAAATAAGGGGAAAAAACATCATACCCAAACCGAATGAGGGTGAGTAAAATAACCAGCAAAAAAAGTTTACGAATAAATTGATTCCCCTTGGCTAAAGCCATTTTTGCTCCCAAAAAACCGCCTAATCCATTCGAAACCGACATAGGTATTGCAACCGACCAAAGTATAGATCCTTTTAATACAAACAGTAAAATAGAGCCAAGATTCGTACATAAATTTATCACTTTCGCATGAGCACCCGCCCTTAGAAAATCCATGCCTAGTAGAGATATAAAAGCCATAACTAAAAAACTTCCGGCTCCTGGGCCAATAAATCCATCATAAAAGCCAAGTATACAGCAAATCAGCCATTTGGTAAGTTTTGTTGGTGGATTCGCGGAATCTTTTTTGGTTTCCTGTCCCCATTGTTTTTGAGTATACGTAAAAATGGCTACCCCAATTAATACAATCAGTATAATTGGTTTCATCCATTTGTTTCCTACAATGCTCAGTAATTCAGAGCCAGCAAAAGCACTCAGAAATGCTATTACACACATCCACCACATATCTTGCCAGTGAATGCGCACTTTCTTCAAGTATTGGATAACCGCCATGGATGTTCCGGTAAATGCGGGAATTTTTAAACTTCCAATTACTGAAGCCACCGGAAACTGTGGTAAAATAATTAAACTAGCCGGTGTTTGAATCAAGCCACCGCCTCCCGCAATTGCATCTACCCATCCTGCCAGAAAAGCAAATGCACACAATATAATGATAGTATATAATGAAATCTCCATGCGTAAAAAATGGCTAAGGAAGAAAAGGTAGCATTTTTTTTAATCGGCTGTATTGGATATTCGCCAGTATTAAACCAATTGTAACCCAGATGCCGCTAATCCAATGTTGCGGGGTAAGTTTTTCACCTAAAAAAACTACGGCTTCCCATGAACTGATAATGGGAATGAGATTGCCAAATAATACCGTTCTTCCAATACCAATTCTTTCCATAGAAGCATTCCAGCATAAAAAAGAAATCACGGAAGTGCCGGCACCTAAGTACAAAATAGTTCCCAACAAAGCGGGCGTCCATTCAATGGAAGCAACCTGCTGTTTTTCTATCAACCAGGCAGGTAATAAAAATAAACTGCCTACTGCAAATACAGTAAATAAATAAGCGTAGGGAGAAATGTTGGGCGATTTTTTTCTAAATAAAATATTGTACACTGCAAAACAAAAGGCACCTCCCAAAATCCATACATCCCCTTTAGAAAAATGAAAGTTGCGTAAGTTATGCCAACTTCCTCCAGATAGTAGCCAGAGAATACCCGTTATGCAAAATAACATACCCACTATTCTCAACCCACCGGGTTTTTCTTTTAAAAAGAAATAAGCCAGCAGGGTACTCATGATAGGGGAGGAAGTGGTTCCTATTAATGCCAGATTGATGGCGGTAGTGTAATGTCCAGCCACATACACTAAAGTATTGAACAACGAAATGCCAAATAAGGCAGCAAAGAGTAAGTTGGGAATATGTAAACGAATAATGGATAGTTCGGAACGAAATTGCTTCCAGGCGAAGGGTAATAAGATAATGGTTGCCAGCGACCAGCGATAGAAAGCAAGGGAGATAGGAGAAATTTGATTACTTACACCCCGAGCAATTACAAAGTTTCCACCCCATACGATAACTGCTATTAATGCGAGTAAAATGCCCAGAAATTCTTGAGAAATCGGGGCTTTTTTTGTTGGTTGATTCACTGCATTATGATTTTACCTGACCCCCGGCAAAATCGAATTCGAAATTACCTTTTATACGTTCGAGCGAGGGATTGAAGTACCCAAACTTGAGCGAGGGAAATTCTTGTTGTATTTCTTGCATCAATGTTTGTACGCCAATAATATTTCCCGTGTCTGTTAAATTCATTTTCCCCAGATACCAATCTGGGTCAATATTAAAATTTCTCCATTGTATCATCCGCAAACCGGTATCCAAAATAAATTGCCGAAGGGCTTCATATTCTTCTTCTGTATCGGTTATGCCGGGGAAAACAAAATAATTTATACTCGACCATCCCCCAGTATCCCGCATAACCTGAAGGCTATGGCGAATATCTTCGAAAGTATAGTTATTGGGGCGATAATACTTTTCGTAGAAATGTTTTTGTACAGAATTAGTACTCACCCGAATACTGTTTAAGCCGGCTTCACACAATACCCGAACTGCCTCGGGATTGCTTCCATTGGTATTTATGTTGATACTTCCGCGGGGAGTGTGTTTTCTGATTTCAATAATTGCTTCCCGAATGGTTTCCCACATTAACAGGGGCTCACCCTCACATCCCTGACCAAAACTGATAATCGGAAAGGGTGCCTGCATCAGGTGCGGAACCGTAAATTCTACAATTTCCTCCGCAGTGGGTTTAAAAGTAAGTCGGTCTTGCGTACTTACAATCGTTTCCTCTACTGGCTGAAAAGAGATGCAACCAATGCAATTTGCATTACAGGCAGGGGAGGAGGGTACCGGACATTCCCATCTGCCTAGGGATAAATTTCGGGCAGCGGGGCAATGATAGGTATTGCAGCAATTATTCATCAAATGCTGCACCAATCGATTATTGGGATAAGCTGCGAGCATCCGGTGCATGCCGGTATCAATGGCTTCCGTATCGTAACCAGCTGCTTCCTGACGAATATCTTTTTCTATTCGGGTGGCAGTAACATAGGTGGTTTGATTTTTCCATCCAGCTGCTGTATAACAGAATAAAGGGAGCGTTGGGGCATCCTCGGCAGTTTCGTAGGCTGCCAAAAATAAACCGGTATAAGCGGGAGGGATAAAAGCAGCTACTGCCCAACCTTTTTCACAAAGGCGCATACTGCCATCTTTTACATCAATACCGATTCCCCTTCTACCGGGTAACTCATATAAATTTCCACCATCGGGTAACGGAATCCAGCTCTCTTCTTCAACTGGGTGGGCATCCCAACCGGAACGACCAATGGCATATAAAGTTTCATCTTCATAAATATTTCCATTGCCATCCGAATATAAAAGAAAAGGGGAAATAATTGATTGCATGCTGCAAAAGTAAAGGATATCGGCTAAATGCTATAGCTATCAATCTCATGGAACTTTACGAGATAAATTGCCTACAATACTCGTTTACCTCAACTTCCTCTTCGGGAGAAGTTGCATTGGCTAATTCTTTTTGAAAAACCTTATTATTTGTATAGTCAATTGTTACCAAACCATCCTTTACAATAAAGTGTTGTATTTTCTTCCATTCATGAAATTTCTGAGGAAAATGATTAAAGGTAATTCCCGTTGAATCTATTCCAATTTCGATTGGTATCTGGGATTGCTTTTCAAAAATTGCAGCAGCCAGATATACAGCGCCTATATAAAATCCACTGGGGATCTGAAACCAACACAATCCTGCAATCGCAATAGGCCACATGAGTTGTGGAAATCCATTCTCATACTTCCGCGTTAATTTGAAGTAGAGCGAAATAATCAGAACAATTACCAATAAAATAAGTACTATTCTGCTAACCGATAAATGGGTGGCTGTGAAAATTAAGGCAGTTAAAAAAGTGATGCCAATAAGCACTAAACTGATAAAATGAGCAGCACGTCGCTCTTTATTTGCCAAAATCAATACAAATGGATAATCAGGCTGCATATAAATTAGGAATGATTATGGACCATAATATTACATAATCTCCATAATATTCTGGCGCCTACATTGCTATCCCAGTCTGTTTGACCCACACTTACTTCCACCAAGTCGAACCCTATCAGTTTACGACCAGATTGGGTGATTTTTTTCACCAGATAAAGCACTTGCTCCAATTCAAATCCTCCGGGTACAGGGGTTCCGGTATTGGGACAATATTTTCTGTCTAAACCATCCACATCAAAACTCAGGTAAACCTGCTGTGGCAGATGATGAATAATCTCATCAGCGATAGATTTCCAGGTTTCCCCCTCAAATTGACGGTGTTGAATGGCTTGATCTAAATATGAAATAATTCTATAATTGCTATTACAGATTTCCTGCCATTCTTCTTCCGAATAATCCCGAATGCCAGCCTGCACTAGTTTAGTGATAGCAGGAATTTCTCGAAGGGCATTTCGCATAATAGAGGCATGGGAATACTGGAAACCTTCATATCCATCTCGCAAATCACAGTGGGCATCTATTTGTAAAACACCAAACTCACCATACACTTCCGCAAGCGCTTTCATATAACCTAGGGGAGTACTATGATCTCCACCCAGCAATACTACCAATTTCCCTTTTTGCAGTAATTCTTTGGTTTGGTTGTAAACCCAATCGTTCATGAGTAGGTTGCCTTCATTGATTTCTTTCAAACTCTTACACATGAATTTGTTTTGCGAAACTTCATCTCCCTTGGAAATATAGTTGATATAAAGTTCGGCTTCTTTACGCAGATAATCGCTTTTCATTAAGAGGCGTTTATCTATCTCTTTCATAAAGAAACCTTTTTCCCAACCTCGGTCTCCATCTACATCAAAAATATCTACCTGTTTGCTAGCTTTATAAATATGATACGCAGCTCTAGAAGTTCCTGCACCATAACTCACGGTTACTTCCCAGGGAACTGGCAAAATAATCAGTTGGGCTTCTTCTTCAGAAAATGGCAAGCCAAAGATGTTGTTCTGGGTATTCCCCACTGCATTGGGGTTAAAAGGGGATTGGTCGAACATGGTAGTTGATATACAAAATCAGAATTGCAAAGTTAGCGGGTTTAAGGAATAAATTCCCGCAATTTTACAACTTACTTAAAGCAATATTGCCAAATTCTTTGTTAGAAAGATAACGGTTAGATTGTCAGATGATTCAACAAAACATCCAATTCGCCCCCATTTTTATCGCTAGTTAGCTTATCCCCTCAAATACCCGAATTTGAACTAACTTTGTACCGAAAATTGGAGTTATGAAGAAAACGAGTATTGTATTACTGGTGCTGATAGCTGCAGCCATTGTTGTTTTAATCAGCTATACGGGCGACTTAACTACCTACGAAACCATTGCCTCTGCCAAAGAGAAACCCGGAAAATTTGTTAACCTGATTGCGAAAATCAATAACGATTACCCAATGGAATACGATGCAGTTAAAAACCCCAACTACCTCAGTTTTGTGGCAGTGGATTCCTTAGGAAATAGCATCAAAGTGGTTTATCACAACAACAAACCTACCGACATGGAAAAAAGTGAGCGTCTCGTTTTAAAAGGGAAGGTGCAAGATGATCATTTTGAGTGTAAGGATATCCTTATGAAATGTCCCTCTAAATACAAAGATGCCCCCAATAACCAGACGGTTTCTAAAACCCTGTAATCGCCAGCCATCCGTTAAACTACGCTAAGAAATTTTTTCATGAACTATATAGGCGAACACCTGTTACCCGGACAAATTGGTCACTTTTTTTCCTTGTTGTTTTTGGTGAGTGCATGTGTTGCTACTGTTGCTTTTTTTATGGCTTCCAAAAATTCGGCTTTGGTTGCCGAATCGGTTAGTTGGCAAAAAATAGCCCGTAAAGCGTTTCTGGTAGAGACTTTTAGTGTATTGGCCTTATTTGTTACCCTGTACTATATTATCTCCCATCACTATTTCGAATACAAATATGCTTTTAACCACAGCGATAAAAGTTTACAAATTGAGTATTTACTTAGCTGCTTTTGGGAAGGTCAGGAGGGAAGTTTTATGTTATGGTCTTTCTGGCATTGTGTATTGGGATGGTTTTTTATTCGAAAAAAATCGATTTGGGAAAATGGCGTTTTGGGGGTAATCAACCTGGCACAGTTTTGTTTGGCTACGATGTTGATTGGCTTGTATTTTTTTAATGCAAAAGTGGGTAGCAGTCCTTTTATTTTACTCCGACACGATACGGTTGCACCTATTTTCAGTAACCCCAATTATCTACAAATGTTGGGGGATGGTAAGGGATTGAATACCCTTTTACAGAATTATTGGATGGTAATTCATCCTCCGATATTATTTCTTGGTTTTGCATCTACTATTATTCCTTTTGCGTTGGCGATTGCGGGTTTATTAAACAATCGACACGAATGGACGGGTACCGCTCTTTCTTGGACAGGATTTTCGGCTGCCGTATTAGGTTTGGGTGTTATGATGGGAGCTGCCTGGGCATATGAAAGTTTATCATTTGGCGGTTACTGGGCCTGGGATCCGGTGGAAAATGCCTCTTTAGTGCCTTGGTTAACTTTAGTAGCGGGATTGCATACGAATATGATTTATAAAAATAGTGGCTACTCGTTGCGGCCTACCTATTTCTTTTACATTATTAGTTTTTGTCTTATTTTATATTCCACTTTCCTCACCCGCAGTGGTATTTTGGGCGATACATCGGTACATGCGTTTACCGATTTAGAAATGAATACTCAGTTACTTTTGTTTTTGTTTGTATTTCTGATACCATCAATGGTTTTATATGCATATAGATACCGTGAGATTCCTTCCATTGCTAAGGAGGAAGATAGTTATAGTCGGGAATTCTGGCTATTTATTGGGTCGTTGGTATTGTTTTTAGCGGGCATTGTAATTATTGCCAAAACTTCTGTGCCGGTTTTCAATAAAGTGTTTAGAACCAAGATTGCTCCTCCGGAAGACACGGAATATGCCTATAATCAAATTCAAATATTTGTAGCCATTGTAATTGGTATTTTATCGGCTATCACACAATATCTGAAATATAAAACCACCCCCCGTGCCTATTTGGGAAAGCATATTTGGCTGCCTACTGCGATTGCCATTGTAATCAGTTTGTCCATCAGTTTTTTTGGGGATATTAATTTTACTAAAAAAGGGATGGGCTTTCTATGGGCCATTCATATAGCTATTTTTGCAGCCGTGTATTCAGTAGTGGCTAATTTCTCCTATATCTGGCTGGTATTAAAGGGAAAAGTTAAGGCGGCAGGTGCCTCTGTAGCGCATGTGGGATTTGGATTGATGTTGGTGGGTATATTGATTTCCTCCTCCAAAAAAACCGTGCTCAGTTGGAATACTACTGGAATAACCCCACTCAGTGCCAACAGTAAAGGCAGTGCTGCAGGTGATCCGGCTGAAAATATTACCCTATTTAAAGGACTCAAAACAGATATGGGTAAATTTTGGGTAACCTATCAGGGAGATAGTATTAATCCCCTTGATAGAAAGCGCTATTTTGATATTCACTTTATAGCCAAAAAGGGGCAGGAAAGTTTTAGTCTTTTCCCTGATGTTATCAAACAGAATAAAGGTGGGGAAGGATTTGCGGCTAATCCGGCTGCCAAGCATTACTGGAATAAAGATATATTCGTGTACATCACTTCTTTTCAGGAGAACAATCAAACCGATACGAGCACTTTCCAACCCCGAACTATCAAGGTGGGGGATACTTTATTTTACAGTTCTGGCTGGATGCGCTTAGATTCGGTAAGTGTGAATCCTGCAAGCCGGAGGTCTCTATATGCAAATGATGAAACGGCTGTATTTCTCAATCTAACCCTAGAAGGCAAAAATGGCAGCCGATATCCGGCCCATCCAGGAATGGCGCTGAAGGGAAATCAATGGCGCCCAATTGTTGATACCGTTGTTGCTCAAAGTGTGGCCATTACCTTTAACCGAGTGCTCGACGAGAAAAAAGGCTTATTAGAAATTGGTGTAAAGCAAAGTGCTTCCATCACCAGTTTATTAACCCTTAAGGTGTACGAATTTCCAATGATTAACCTGCTCTGGTTAGGTACCATTCTGATGGTAATTGGGTTTTTCTTATCGGTTTGGCAGAGAATTCGTTTCGGAAAAACAGGTCGTTCGGCCACTTCTTAACTATTTTTTTAGGTTACCTTTACGGTAGAGGCAGCATTAAGTTTACGAAACCTGTCATTCTATTGTATGCATACCCTAACCCGAAAAATAGGTATTCCAGTTTGTATTCTACTGGCTGTTTTTGCCGGTAATCGAACGGCTGCACAAACGGGCAGTCTAGATACAGTGCGGGTATATGCTATCATTTCAGCTAATGGAGATACCATTCCCTATGGTGTTTTACCACCGGTGTTTGTTTATACCAAATTAACAGCACAACAAAAAGCATACTGGGCTGAGTGGACTCGTTTGCGGAATGCCGTATATGTTACCTATCCTTATGCAATGGCTGCCAGTAAAATAATGAATGAGATTAATGTGAAACTGGAGCATGTAACGAATAAAAAGGAGAGACGACAAATTATCCATTCCCGCGAAAAAGAGCTGAAAAAAGAATTTACGGATAAACTTACGCAGCTTTCGGTTTATCAGGGTAAGGTATTAATGAAACTCATCAATCGCCAAACCGGCAATAACTGCTATGAAATTATTGAAGAATACAAGGGATTTATGACGGCCGCCTTTTGGCAAGGAGTAGCTTTTGTATTTGGGAGTAGTCTGAAACAAGGTTATGACCCCATGGGAAAAGACCGCGATATAGAAATGATTGTTCGCGATGTGCAAAGAATGTATGGATTTAGTGGGTAGTTTCCGGTGTGGGAGCAGACTGAAATCCAACCATTTAAATCTCGATAAAATGGGTAGACTATTATAATATGACCAAAAATAAATGAGGCAGAGAATTTACATAGACACTTCTGTAGTGGGTGGTTATTATGATGAAGAGTTCAAAGAGGCAACCATACAGTTATTTGAGCGGCTTGATAAAAATGAAGTTATTTTTGTTGTTTCTGACTTACTTGATCTCGAATTGATTAATGCACCCCAACTTGTAAGAGAACATTTGTTAAAATATTCAGCTGACAAATTTCAAAGAGTTGAACTAACAAAAGAAGCAATAATACTTGCGGATACTTATATTGAAGAAAAAGTTGTTGGAAGTACAAGTTTGGAAGACTGTCGTCACATAGCATTAGCAACAATTTATAAAGTAGACGTTCTTGCAAGTTGGAACTTTAAACATATCGTAAACCTTCAAAGAATTAAGGGTTATAATTCAGTAAATGTAAGACTTGGATATTCAATACTCGAAATTAGAAGCCCCAAAGATTTAGTGAATTATGGAAAAGACTAAACCAGAAAAACAGTTTGATGCTGTAAAAATGATGAGAGAAATCAGGGCCAAAATCAGTTCTGAAACTCAAAATATGACTTTTGATGAATTGAAAGCATATATCAAACAAAAATTGAATGATAATAAATCAAAGCTTGTTGGAAAAAACTAGGGAAAGATAAATCCAACTTACCGGAACCCCTTGCTCATTGCAGAAATGAAGAAAAGAATAGTAACAACTAATTATAAGTGAATTGGGATTTTTTTTAGAAGCTGCCTTCAAGTGAGCATCTGTCTTATCAGCACTTCGATGCTGTTTATAAATACTCGATAAAACTACTTCGGGAAATCATTCTGGCTCCTAAAGAAGCGAGGTGGTCGGAGTAAACCTGGCAATCAATTAATTCCACCCCCAATTTTTTCAATTCCTGCACATACTGGATAAAGGCATATTTACTAGCATTGTTAGTGCGGCTGAACATACTTTCACCGCAGAATATTTTTCCGATACGAATACCATATAAGCCTCCCACCAATTCATTTTTCTGCCATACCTCAGCACTATGTGCCCAACCCAGTTGATGAAGGGAACATAAAGAATCTATGAGTGCAGGATTGAGCCAGGTACCTTCCTGACCGGGTCTGGGTGAAACGCTGCATTGAAGGAGCACTTCCGTAAAAGCCTGATTGATGGAAAAAGTAAAGGGAGGCTTTTTACAAATTTGTTGCATGCTTTTACTCACTTTCAGTTCATCTGGAAATAGAACAAAACGGGGATCTGGACTCCACCAGAGTGGTAAATCGTCGTTATACCAGGGAAAGATTCCTTTTTGATACGCTAGCAGTAAACGGCTTGCATTTACATCGCCTCCAATGGCTAATAATCCATCCTCCATTGCATCAGAAACCGGGGGAAACCAATGCTTTTCGGATAGGATATGTAAAGGCATGTTGAGAAATGAAACGATTCTTTGGATAATTATTCAGCCGATTCAATAGTTGCACCAATACCTCGGTCGGTAATGGCATCACACATGGGCTTGAGTATTTCGTAACTGCCATTCTTAACGGCATATTTTCCCCGATTATGAATCAGCCAGGCACACTGTTCGGCTTGTTCATGTTCATGGCCACATACTTCAATCAAGGTTTCAATAACCCACTCGAACGTATTCACTTCATCATTCCATACTATCAGGTGAAACCCCTTTGTAGTTTCCACTACCAATTCTTCAACAGATTCTTCTTGGGGATTATATGCTGGCATAGAAAATAGTATGACACAAAATTAACGCTTACCCTTCAAAAAAAAGTGTTTACAACCGCCCCTCAAACCAAAATTCCTCCCCCAAAAGCCCGCCTCTGGCGGGCGACACCTTACTACCCGCACTCAACAAAAATCAGCAACCCAGTAATGCAACCAAACTCGCCAGAGGCTGGCGACACCTTACTACCCGCACTCAACAAAAATCAGCAACCCAGTAATGCAACCAAACTCGCCAGAGGCTGGCGACACCTTAATAAGGAAGCCCCACAAAATGTGAGGCTTCAATGTGGGAACACACGGGCTCGAACCGCGGACCCTCTGCTTGTAAGGCAGATGCTCTAAACCAACTGAGCTATGCTCCCTTTAAATGGAGGGCAAAAATAAGGGTAGATTGGTACTTACCCAAAAAAATCTTTCTTTAATTTAACTGAACCGTGGGAAGTCGGTACTGTTGACTGTCGTAAACAAACAACTCTTCAATATGATATTGCCAATATGTACAAAGGGGAGATTTTTCTAAGTAGGTTTCTACCTCTTCCCGGGTATTGGAATGGAAGGTAATCCAGCAGGTCATGCTCTCCATACTTACTGCATAGCTGTCGATGATGCTTTTGTTAATCAAGTAATTGATATAGGTTCTATGCGGGGGCACCAGGGTCATAAACTCCTCATCCATGGTGAAATGTATTATCGCTTGAAATTTTTTCATTACCCCATTTGTTAGATATGCGTTTGCAAGGTAGAGTCCGGAATCTGAATAAAATTAGTAAATGCTGGGAATATTATCGGGAATTTCCTGTTATATATTGTTTAATGTGTTATGATGAAGTTTATTTGGGCACTACTTGCCCTTCTTGGTTCGACGAATCTTATGTAAGCCTTTGCAGTTGGATTAATGAATCAGCAGGAGGTGGGCTACCTCTTCCAATAGCAAGGATGTATACAAAAAATTGGCAGGTTATAGTAGAATCCGAATCCACTGAAGCCCCAAATGGATTTTGTGTTTACCAATTTGTAAGATTTACCGTTGAGGATGAATGGGCTATCACTGGGATGCATTGGGACGGCATTAGTACAAGTAATTCAGCCCCAAAAGACTTGTTTGTAGATTTAATAAGTAGTCAGGGGACTGTGACTTATGGCGGTGACGCAGCAACAACACACACTAAAGTTAATTATTACTTTTTACGATATGACGACCCTAAGCCTAACTTCAGAGAGGGTACTAAAAGTTGGACTGTTAAAGAAGTAATAAGATAGTATTTTTACACAATGAACATTCTTCTCTTAATTCTATACCCATTGCTCTTATTGATCTCTTGTAAATCCCAAGAATCAAATATGCCAGAGGAATGTCTAAGAAACCACTTTACTGCATACAATGTTTTTAAAAATGAAGCAAAGCTAGATTTTGATATGTCAGAAGACCTTTGGTACCAGGATAGCGTTGGCATTACTCAGGTTTGTATTATTACAGACATGCAAACAGAATCGATAGATACTACTTTCGTAAGAACATTGAAATATAAGTTTATCGACATGCGAAAGAATTGGATATACGAATACCAAAATCTATCAGATACTGCGGCAATTGCAGCAAAATATGCAAAAGCAGACAATGTTGAAAGGCGGTTGGGAGGGTGGTCTTTCTTCCAAAGTAAAAGAAAAAGTACCCTTACAATTGACAGCCTAAGATTTATATGCGATACTACATTAAGAGGGGTTCCAACCAAAAAGTATACATTTATACAGAATAATAATGGGTTCAGAACATTTGTCGAAGCCTTTGCTTGTTGTGACAGGAAGGGTACCAGATTTCAATATGACCCGGTGATAGGAATTGCAATAGGCTGTCCGATTGTGAAGACGACTTATTTTACTGATGACCGAAGGTTTGGTCAAACCATTCGAGAAATCGAGCACCTGTCGAATGTGTTTCCAGATTCTATCAAAAAGGTATTTGCAGCTTGGAAGCAGAATGTTCTGAAGAATCCGGTAGAATAATAGTATTGGGAAAGGTATGGTGATTGGCATATCAAAGTAGCCCTAATGGGTAGTATCTCCAATTAGTTTATAGAAAAATTGAATTTTGAAACCCATTCACATCTAAAAATATATAATAACAACACGTTCTACTTAACATAAGAATAATTATAAGCATAATTGATTGATAATCAGTTTGTTATGCGTGTCTTGTCTGGTTAATGACTTTTATGATTAAACTATAATAAACCATATTTAATTTGGTTTATTATCTGATTTTATGGATACACTTTTACCTGAATTTCTCTTCAATAATTCTTTTTCTATTTTTTATTAAATATTGTTGCAGCATCTATAGACGCAGTTCCCAAAGCCGTCAAACAAATTTTTTTATTTTGATAATCAGAAGGATATCCAGAAGGAAACCTCAGATCATTACATTCTTCTGTTCCATCCTCCTCGGTGGTTATTAAATACATTGTTTCTAATTTTTCATCAACATCAACATTATACCCACAGATAGGAGATATGTTAACAATTTTATAAGAAAGGGTGTTCTGTATTTTACCTTCATCTTTACAAACCAATGTCCCATTTGTTGTAAATTCCCATACGAAATCTGGGTACCCTTCTTGTTCCCAAATTCCAATAATGTTTTTTCTTGCCTCAATTAAGTATTGAGGGTCCTGAAAAGAAGCATTAACTTTATTTCGATGACTGTTTGAATATACTAGAGCAACAGCTGAAATTGTTATGAAAACTGTTAGTGAGATAAAGAAAGTTTTTTTGTGTTTCATAAATTATAGATTTTAGTGAATTTTATAGGGTGTAAGCTCCCCCAAAAATAGTACGTTTTAAAAGTAGACAAAAGTCTTAATTTTAAACACGTAAACAAAATGAAAAAGAGCCAATTCAGTCCCACACAAATTGCCAGCATTCTCAAGGAGTTTTACAATGGCAAAACAGCAGAAGAGATCAATCGCGATCATGGTGTAAGTAAAGCGTCGTTATATAAATGGCGACAACGTTATGGCGGCATGGAAGCTACCGAGTTAAAACGAATAAAAGAACTTGAAGAAGAAAATGCCCGCTTAAAAAAGATGTATGCAAATCTTGCCATGGAGTTAGATACAGCCAAATACATCATTGAAAAAAAGCTTTAAAGCCTTGCGATAAGCGGAGAATTATCAATGAGTTGCGATTAGAGCGGCCAAAAGACATCAGCAAGGCGTGTCGATTATTAAAGATAAGTAGAAGCAACCTACATTATGAATCTATCAAAAATGACAGAAACATTGAGGAAAAGCTTGAAGACCTTGCCAAAGAAAACCCGGTTGAAGGTTTTTGGAAGTGTTATTATCGCATTAGAAATTCAGGTACAATTGTAAATCACAAAAAATTGCATAGGGTGTATAAACAAATGGGATTACCGCTTCGTCGCAAAGTAAAGAAACGACTTCCAACAAGAGTTAAAGAACCACTAGAAGTGCCGCAGGGCTTTACTCAAACATGGAGTATTGATTTTATGAGTGATGCATTAAGTAACGGCACAAAATTTCGTTCTTTTAACGTAATTGATGACTACAATCGCGAAGTATTATTCATTGAAACCGACTATTCGTTGAAAAGCAGTCGTGTTATTTGGGTATTGAAACATTTAATGAATCGATATGGTAAACCTAAAAAAATCAGAATGGATAACGGGCCAGAGTTTGTTGCTAAACTTGCGCAATCATGGAGCCAAGCAAACGAAATTGAATTTAAATATATACAGCCAGGCAAGCCTACTCAAAATGCTTACATCGAAAGATTTAATAAAACTTATAGAAATAGCATCTTAGACGCTTATATTTTTGATTCAATTGATGAAGTAAGAGAAGTAACACAAATATGGGTGGATGATTACAATCGAAGCAGACCGCATGATGCACTGAACGGATTATCACCCAAAATGTATAGACAAAAAAATACTCAACCAGTTGGGCTTCGTTACGACCCGGCTTCACCTCTGGTAAACTACTTACAACCGGTTAAAGAAATAGAATTTTAATGATAAATTATTCTACTTTTATGGTGTACTAAAAATGGGGAGCCTTCAACAAAGATGCAGAGGCTACATTGAACTTTCGAAAAAATGGAGAATCTTGGCATAAAGAAGGGATAAAATATGCAAGTAAAATAGTTAGATGAAAAAAAGCTGGACTTGTCTGAAAATATTCTCCTTCAACGCATAATCTCCTCTCCGCCTATGCGGATCGAACGACTATGCCTTGAAGGAAAAAAAAGTATAATAATAGTTAACAATTTACATTTTCAGTTGTTAAACTTGAATATTCACTTCATTGCAGGCAGCAATTTTGTGCTGGCAGAAGTCTACCTAAAAACCAAAAAACTCATTTATGGAAAGACGTCAATTTATAGAAAAACTTACCGCTCCGGTGGCGGTTGCTTGTGTTTCTTGTATGGGAATGGCCTGCTCTAAATCTAGCGACACGCCCAATAACAATGCGCCTGCACCTCCCTCCAATGTTAACTTTACTATCAACTTGAGCAGTCAATTGACCACAATTGGATCGTCTCTTTCACAAAGTGGGGTGGTAGTGGTAAGATTGGCAGCCGCAAATGTTGCAGGATCTTTCGTTGCAGTGCAGGAATCCTGCACCCATCAAGGTACTTCAATTGCTTTCTTTGCCAGCTCAAATACATTTATTTGCCCCAACCATGGCGCAATTTTTAATACTTCGGGCTCCAATGTAGGTGGACAATCTACCTCTGCCCTAAAAGTATATACAGTGGCGGTAAGCGGAACTACCTTAACCGTTACGGGTTAAACCTGCGGTTCTTGCTGACTTAGGCAGTGAAAGCTACCCAGTCCCCAAATAATATCTGTTGAGTCAATGCCAACCACCTTTCTTTCGGGGAAGCAACTGCTGATGATTTCTAATGCCCTCTCATCTTTGGAACATCGAAAAGTGGGTACAATCACATATTTGTTAGCAATATAAAAATTGGCATAGGAGGCAGGCAAACGCTGGTCTTCATATATAACCGGATCGGGCATGGGTAATTCAATAATATCCAGCGAACGCCCATTTGATAAACGCATTTGGCTTAGCTGCTTCAGGTTATGCTGCAGCAGTGCATAGTTTTCATCTTTTGTATTTTCTTCCACAACCGTTAGCACGGTATGCTCATTCACAAACCGAACGGTATCGTCTATATGTCCATCGGTATCATCCCCAATTATTCCTTCATCCACCCATAGAATTTGATGTACCCCGTAATAAGCACAAAGAAATGCTTCTATTTCTTGCTGATTTAAATGAGGATTTCGGTTTGGATTCAGCAGGCAGGCCGTTGAAGTTAGCAAGGTGCCGGCACCATTAAATTCAACCGATCCTCCTTCCATTACTATTCCCGGATGAAAAACAGGAAGATTAAAATGTTGCGCAATGGAAGTGGGTATAACATCATCTAAATCGAAGGGTGGATATTTATTACCCCAGGCATTGTATCCCCAATCTACTACCACTTTCTTTTGGGGAGCAGCTGGATTAATCAAGAATGCCGGACCATGATCTCTGCACCAGGCATCATTGGTAGGATGCAGGAAAAACTCAACATTGGCCAGATTCACATTGGCTTTCTGCAAGTGTTGAATGGCAAATTGTTGCATCGATTCATCTAGTACATTGATGCGCACTTTTTCACTGTTTGCCAGATAATATACGAACTGACTATAGGGAGCAAAAATCGAATCTATTTTTCCGGGCCAACTGGCTTCTTTATGGGGCCAGCTGAGCCAGGTAGCTTCATGGGGTGCAAATTCAGCGGGAAAATAAAATCCGGCTTGCTGTGGGGTATTCGTTGGAAACATAGGGCTACAACTAAATTATTTGGGCTTAGCAAAATCGAACACTAACTGACAAAATACTTTCACGCCATCATCTAACTTACTATCATCTAACATAAAATCAGGTGTATGATGTGGGAATGCTTGTTGGGCAGACAATGCAGGATTTTTTGCTCCTAGGAACATGAAAAAAGAAGGGGCTTTGGTACCATAAAATGAAAAATCCTCTGCACCGGTGGCCCAGGGAACTTCTATAACATTTTGATCGCCCAATGCTTTTTTAAGAGAAGAAATCGAACGGGAAACCAAGGCTGGATTATTGTAAGTAACCAGTGTTTTGGTATCAATGGTAACTTCAGCGGTTGCACCATAAGCAGCAGCGGTTTGGGTTACCATACGTTGAATTCTTTGATGTATATCCTTCTGCATACCGGCATCCAAAGTGCGGATGGTTCCTTCTAAAACCGCTTCTTCGGGAATTATGTTAGGACGAACCCCGGCGTTAATTTTACCAACAGTAATTACAGCAGGGGAAAGGGTTAAGTCGGACTGACGACTTACTATCGTTTGCAAATTTTGAATAATGGCGGCACTAACCACTACCGGATCGATTCCTAACCAAGGATTGGCGCCATGGGTTTGCTTTCCTTTTACTGTTATTTTAAACCAGTCGGAAGATGCCATAAAACTACCGGATTTATAGCCTAATTTTCCGGCTTCTAGGGTTGACTGTATATGAATTCCAAATACAGCATCTATGGCAGGATTATCCATTAATCCTTGCTTTATCATCAACGGCGCACCGCCATCTTCGTTTGCAGGGGGACCTTCCTCTGCTGGTTGAAAAATAAATACTACGGTTCCGGGTACTTCATTTCTCAGTTGTGATAAAACTTTGGCAGTACCCAATAGCATAGCAACATGGGTATCATGACCACAGGCATGCATTACTCCAACGGATTGACCATTATAATCAGCCACCGCTTTAGATCGAAAGCTCAGGTCGTTTCTTTCGGTTACGGGAAGGGCATCAATATCGGCACGCAAACCTACAACAGCACCGGGTTTTCCGCCTTTTAATATGCCAACTACGCCAGTACCTGCCAGTCTACGAGTTTCAATACCAAACTCTTTCATGTATGCCTCAATTTTGGCAGCCGTTTGAAATTCGCGGTTTGATAATTCGGGAAATTGATGAAAATAACGGCGCATCTCAATTACTTTAGGCGCAACGTCCTGGATAAATTTAGGTAATTGGGTAGGAACAGTTTGTGCGGTTAACTGAACAGAGATCAATATGAGGAATACAATTTTTTTCATGCGAGTAGGCTTGTATATTTAATAAAGATAAGGCAATGGCTGTTAACCTTGGTATTCACCAAAAATCTCGCGGAGCGCGTCGGCAATTTCACCCAGGGTGCATTTATTTTCAACGGCAAAAATAACCGGAGGCATCAAATTGGTTCCTACACGGGCAGCCGTTTTAATCTGTTGAATACATTCGGCTGCAATAGCGGCATCTCTACCGGCTCGTAACTTATTTAATTTTTCAGTTTGCAATTCGCGAATAGCATCATCAATTTTAAAACCCGGAATAGGGGTTTCTTTATCGGATGTAAATTGATTCATCCCCACGATAATTTTTTCCCCGGATTCTATTTTCCGCTGATATTGATAGGCACTTTTACTGATAGCATCCTGCATGTACCCTTGTTCTATTGCTGCTACACTTCCCCCCATGGCATCAATGGCATCTATTATTTCCTGCGCTTTTTGCTCCACTTCTTGGGTGAGTGCTTCTACAAAATAGCTGCCTGCTAATGGATCGGCTGTATCGGCCACGCCACTTTCGTGGGCAACAATTTGTTGGGTGCGCAAAGCGATTCGGGCGGCTTCTTCTGTAGGCAAACTCAGGGCTTCATCATATCCATTCGTGTGCAGGCTTTGGGTTCCGCCCATAACAGCTGCGAGTGTTTGAATGGTAACCCGACTGATATTATTTAAGGGCTGTTGAGCGGTTAAGGTTGCCCCCCCGGTTTGGGTATGAAAACGAAGCATCATGGCCTTTTGATCAGTTGCACCCAAGGATTGCATAATACGTGCCCACATCCTGCGAGCAGCCCGAAATTTGGCTACTTCTTCAAAAAGGTTATTGTGGGCATTGAAAAAGAAACTCAGGCGCTTTCCAAAAACATTTATATCCAATCCTTTCACCTGTGCTGCCTGAACATAGGCCTTTCCATTGGCCAGCGTGAAGGCAACTTCCTGCACAGCCGTTGAGCCTGCTTCTCGGATATGATATCCCGATATGGAAATTGTGTTCCAACGAGGCAATTCGCTGCTGCACCATTCAAATACGTCGGTGATAATCCGCATAGAAGGGTAGGGCGGATAAATATAGGTTCCACGGGCAGCATATTCTTTCAATATATCATTTTGAATGGTTCCGGAAATATGCTGCAAATTGGCACCCTGCTTTTTGGCTAATGCAACATAGAAAGCTAAGAGAATAAAACCCGTAGCATTAATCGTCATAGACGTACTCACTTTTTCTAAATCAATGCCGTTGAAGAGCAATTCCATATCTTCTAAACTATCAATCGCAACTCCGACTTTTCCCACTTCGCCTTCCGATAGGGAATGGTCGGAATCATATCCAATTTGCGTTGGTAAATCAAATGCTACGCTTAATCCGGTAACCCCCTGCGACAATAAATAATGATATCGCTTATTACTTTCCTCCGCAGTAGAAAATCCGGCATATTGGCGCATCGTCCACGATTTTCCCCGATACATGTCGGCCTGAACCCCTCTGGTAAAAGGGAACTGTCCGGGCATTTCGAAAGGAACCTGCGAACAATGAGCAGGCAAATCATCTGGGCCATATACTTTTTTAATGGCAATTCCGCTGTCGGTATATTTATGGTTATCGCTCATGGGTATGCATATATAAAAAACTGAAGGAAGCAAGAATAGATAAGTGCCTACATCAATTTACTGGCTTCATAACTAAGAGCGGCGCTCACCAGATCGTGCAAATTACCCTTTTCATCGTGCATGCAGAAATGCAATAGAGAACGACTCAAATCAAGGGCCGATGAGCCGGGTGGCATGGTTTGCGCTACCTGATTGATGATGAGCATATTTTTTTCTTTCAGCTTTTTTACTGCCTGCCACGATTCGGGTGTAACATATATCTGCTGGGTAATATTATAATCAAACTCATCGCGAATATTTTTCAATAATAGTAACTGATAATCTACCGCAGCTAATCCTTCCTGTGGAATGCGGGAAATTAAATTGGGTAATGCAATTCGATCAGAAAGAAGGGTTAACCGCTCGTATGCCTGGAGTTTAAGTGACTGGGATTCTTTGTTATTCGCACTTTCAGAAATTTTAGTACTTTTTCTTCCGGTAAACCAATAAAAAACGAGCATGCCAATAATGGCAATTGTAAATCCTATTAGCAGGTTAAATAACTGAGCATTGGTATCCATGAGCAATTTTTTCAAAATTACGAAATTGGAGGTAGCCAACCTGTAATAATTGACTGATTTGGTGAAAAGACCTTACTAAAAACTAGGGCTTGATACTATTTGCTTCATACGACTGATTTCAGTTGCATCTACCGATATATTTTCCAAATTTTCCTGCATAGCAAGATTGAGGGAGTTCATTCGGGATGGCTGAAATAAACGGGCTGATGAATGGAATTCCCGGGCTCCGGTTGCTGCTCTCAATTGGGCCAGATTAGTGCTTCGTACCCCACTGCCAGGCATAATCACCATTCTATTACCCGCTTGCTGAACCAATTGTTTGAGAAGGGGAGTGCCCGCTATTACTTCGGGATGTAATCCGCTGGTTAAAATACGGGTGCATCCAGCCGCAATCACTTGCTCCAATGCAATCAGCGGGTCGGATACCCGATCAAAAGCCCGGTGAAAAGTAACTTCCATTGGATAAGCCAAAGAAACCGCCTGATGTAATTGTACTTCATGTACCAATCCATCCTTATGCAACGACCCGGTAACAATGCCTGAAAAACCTAGGTCTTTACACAACTGTATGTCTTGCAGCACAATATCCCATTCGCTATCGGAATATAAAAAATCGCCGCCTCTTGGGCGAATTATGGGAAATACGGGTATCTGAATTTTTTCAATGGCCTTTTTGAGGTATCCGTAAGAGGGGGTGGTACCTCCATCGGCAGGATTTTCACAGAGTTCAATTCGGTCGGCACCGGATTGCTTAGCGATTAGGGCTGATTCTAAGCTAAAAACAGCAATCTCCAGCAGGGGAGGGGCTGAATAACCAAGCGGAGAGGCTGAGGAATAATCGTTGGGTGCAGGCATATAAATCAGGACAAAATAAATTTTCCATCCACCATAAAATTTTTGTCATCGGCATAGCAAACGGCAAAACTGAAGCCTTTCTGCAAACAGTAGCCGCCATATTCGCCCTGCTTATTAATGGCGATAAAGCCTACTTGTATTTCTTTACATTTAGCTACCCCTTTTACTTTTACAATTCTTTCTACGGCTGCTTTGCAGGCATTTTCGGGGGAGTACCCATTGCGGATGTTTTCAACTACTAGGTGCGAACCACAAATACGAATCACATCTTCCCCCTGACCGGTTGCTGTGGCGGCACCCACTTCATTATCTACAAATAAACCGGCTCCAATAATGGGCGAATCGCCTAGGCGGCCTCTCATTTTAAATCCCATTCCACTGGTGGTGCAACTTCCGCTTAAATTTCCCTGCGCATCTATGGCAACCATGCCGATGGTATCGTGATTCCATTCTCCATTTGCTAACTTAGTGGGAACTGCATAAGCTTGGGGACTTTTCCCGCGTTCGATATTGATCACCGGTTTGTATTCACTTTTTTGTAACCAGTTTTTATAGGCTCTTTCCGCATCGTCGGATAATTTTCCTGATTCCAATGGAAAACCTTCTGCTACTGCAAATTGTTGGGCTCCACTGCCAACCAGCATAACATGGGGAGTTTTTTCCATCACCCTACGGGCCACCGAAATGGGATGTTTAATACGCTCTAGAAATGCCACACTTCCACAATTAGCATTTTCATCCATGATGCAGGCATCTAAGGTTACTAAACCATCCCGGTCGGGATTTGCACCCAGCCCCACACAACAATTGAGTTCAGATTCCGTAACCATTACGCCCTTTTCCACTGCATCCAGTGCGCGACCTCCAGACCGTAAAATTTTCCAGGCAGCGGCATTGGCAGCAATTCCGGCATCCCAGGTAGATATCACCAGTGGTTTCTGTGCAATACCTGCATTTCTAAATCCTGAAAAGGAAAGTGCCGATAATCCCAATGAGCCCCATTGTAAAAAGTTTCTGCGATGCATATGATTGGAAATTTGAGTAGAGGAATGTTTTTTAAAAATACGGTAAAAACCAACGATAAAAAACTCAGTGCTGAGAAACGATTTGCGATCGGGATGCTTACATTTGTTTCAGAAATGAATGAACAAATACTTGCTGCCATAGCAAAAGCATGGAACTGGCGTTTTCCGCAGCTAACACCCATCCAATCGGGCCTAATCAATCGAACCTGGAAGGTTACTGAGCAGGAACAAAGTTGGCTGCTGCAGGCTATCAATACCCATGTTTTTCCCCAACCAGATTGGATTGATTTCAATTTGCAACTACTTTCCCGTTATTTAACCATTCATCATCCCAACTATTTATTCACTTCCCCGGTTGTATCTGCAGGCGGAAAGGGAATATTTGAATGCGAAGGCAGTGTGTATCGGGTTTTTCCCTGGATACCAGGTTCGCACTCACGGAATGCCTTGGATGATGCGAATCAGGCATTTGAAGCGGCCCGTTGTTTTGGAGCATTCACCAAAAACCTTGGTGCATTTCCCGCAGCAGAACTGAAAGTAATTATTCCGGACTTTCACGATTTGAGCCATCGGTATCACCAGTTTGAGCAAGCGTTGCAAAATGGCAACAGCAATCGTTTGCAGGAGTGCAGCACGGCCATTCAATTTTTACAAGCTGCCTATCCCTTGGTAACTAAATTTGAAAGTTACACTAAACATGCAGATGTAAAAAGAAGGGTTACCCATCATGATACTAAAATCAGCAATGTTTTGTTCAATGATCAGGAGCAAGGCATGTGCGTAATTGATTTGGATACCGTTATGCCGGGTTATTTTATTAGTGATACCGGAGATATGTTTAGAACCTATGTTTGTGCGGTAACCGAAGAAGAACAACAATTAGATTTGATAACCGTAAGAAAGGAATACACAGCAGCAATTGTTGCAGGTTATTTATCGGAGATGGGAAGTGAATTAAGTAATTTTGAAGAGGATCATATCTATTTTGGAGGCGAGATATTGATGTATATGCAGGCATTGCGATTTTTAGCGGATTATCTGCAAATGGACAAATACTATGGGGTCCGATATCCCACCCAAAACAAAGTACGGGCCGAAAATCAAATCCGCTTATTAACCCTTTTTCAGGAAAGTTTACGCTAATGTAGGCTCGCTTTCCGATTTTTTGGTGACTGCATTCAGTTTCACCAATTGGTTATACACCCCATCCCATAATTGAATACGCTGTTGCAAGGCCTCGATAACTGCCGTTTCTGCTTCCGCCCATTTTTGAGGGTCGTTGCCACATAGTTGACTGGTCATTTGCAGGGCCAGCTGACTGTGATGGCCGCCATCAACTTCTATGTGGCGCTCGAGGTAGTATTTGAATAAAGAAATTTTATCGGGTGCCTGGCCATGCAAATCCTGAATGATAGAATAGAACATATCCGGAATCAGGTCTTCACGGCCAAAAGTAAATATGGCAGATTGCAGGTAGTCTTTTTTGCTTTCAATTAATTGAAAGGTAAAATTCACAAACGACTGAGCTTCAATGGGAGTATTGGATATTTGTAAGGCCGAACGAACATCCCCGGAAACGGCCAACTCTTGTAAGAATGTTTCAATGGGTTTGGTATCGGCTCCGCATTGTTGCATGGCTTCGAGGTAAATTTCGAAATGACTTTTCCGAATTCCTTTATCATCTACGTCTGATTCTTCGCCCACCACAATTTCGTTGATGAGGAAGCGGGTATCGCCATTTCCTTTGGGATACCAGGGAATAGTGGTGCAGGTTAGTTCGTTTTGCAATGATTTGAGCAGCGACATAAAATCCCAAACAGCGTACACATGGTACTGCATAAAAATATGCAGGTGTTGAGGCTGTTGAATTAGGGCATATACCTTATGCTGGGTGATGGCTTTTTTATAAGGTTCGATGGCACTCAACAACTGATCTAATGCGGTTTTCATACAAATGGGTTGTTTTAAGAAACGTAATTCAACTAGGTACGTTACCTTAAACAACCCACTCAAGAAAAGGTTCATCCCAGGAATGAATTAATAATCAGCACCCAAACAAAAATCGGGGGTACGTGTTTTCCATTTACCTCTGGTAAAATCGGGTATAATTTGCACTTGTCCGCCTTCAGCGATCGACTTTTCGGAAAGGGGTGTGATGGCATACCAGGTGGCTAGGTCGTACACATCAATAGGGAAGGGGGCATTGCGTTTGATACACTCGATAAAGGAATTTACTACAAAAAAGTCCATACCTCCATGTCCGGCCCCTACTGCCTGTGATTCAAATTTTTTCCAGAGGGGATGGTCGTATTCTTTCAGGTACTTTTCGGAATTCTCCCAGGCATGGGCTTTGGGGCTTTTTCCTTCAAAGTACATCATACCTGCTGTGAATTCGCCCGCATGGTTGTCTTGCCAGATTCCTTCGGTTCCTTGCACACGAAAACCAAGGTTATACGGACGGGGAGAATTGGTATCGTGGGTTAATACGATGGTTTCGCCGTTTGCTGTTTGAATTTGACTGGTAACAATATCACCCAGGGCAAAATTTACTTTGGAATTGGGATGGTTGGGTCCGCCTTTGGGGTGGTTCACGATATATTTATGCAGGCCACGTGCTTTGGTTGCAACAGACGACATACGGGTTAGTTGGTTACCCCGATTAATATCAATCATCATAGCTACTGGACCTAATCCGTGGGTTGGATAGAGTTCGCCATTCCGGTTAACCGAATGTTGCGTTCGCCATTTGGCTTCGGAGAATCCTTTTTCACCAAATTCAACTCCTGAATTATAAGGGGTTTGTCCATCGTTAAATTTAACTCCCCGTAAATCATGTTCATAACCTCCTTGTAAATGCAGTAGTTCTCCAAAAACACCTTTTCGTACCATATTATATACTGCCAAAACATCTCTGCGGTAACAAACATTTTCCAATGCCATAACCGGAATACCTGTTTTTTCGCTGGCATTTACTATATCCCAGCAGTCTTGCAGTTTTAGTGCTCCGCAAACTTCCACACCCGGGATTTTACCTGCGTTAACGCTATCGAGTGCCTGTGGTATGTGCCATTCCCAGGGGGTAGCAATAATTACAGCATCCACATCATCCCGCTTCAACAAATTTTTATAATCGAAATTTCCTTTAGGGAAAGTAACAGGCGTTGGTTTACTGGCTTTTTGAATTAAAGAAAGTGCATCCGCCATCATGCGTGGGTCTGGATCGGCTAGTGCAGTGATATCTACGTCGGTGCGTTGTAGCAGCATTTCGATATGACTTTGCCCACGCATACCGGTTCCGATTATGCCCACGCGAACGCGATTCTTTTTTGCAGCGGAAAATGCGCGGATACCAGAAAGAGAATAGCCAACAGCTAGGGAGGCCATACTAGATTGAGCAATAAATTTTCTTCTGTTTACAGAGGAGGGCATGGGATTACATGATTAATAATATAAAAAAATACAGAAAGCTGATTAGCATTTGCCTTATGAATTAAGGGCCAATACTACTTTTTCCATTTCAGCAACTGTTCCAATGCTGAGTCGCAGCCAGGTGCTTTTTTCTTCAAAGGATCTGGCCCCAATGATATTGGCGGACTGCAGGGTAGCGGCAAAATCTTTTTTATAGGCTGCGGCATCAAAATAAACAAAACTGGTGTACGATTTTATGTAAGGGATACCCAGTTGTTGCAGGCCCTTGTAAAATACTTCCTTAGCTTTTATATTCTCCGATTTACAAAGGGCTATAAATTGAGCATCCTGCATAACGGCCAAACCGCCCTGCATAGAAACATACGAGGGACCTGCATTTGCCCAAGCCTGTAATTGCATCAATTGCTGTACCATATTGGGTTGGGCAATCACATATCCGAGACGGGCACCGGCCATGCCATATACTTTAGAAAAGGTTTTGGCAATCACCAGATTGGGAAAATCGTTCACCAAATGAGCCATAGAGGGTGAATTGTAATAGTCGGTATAGGCTTCATCTAACAGAATAATACAATCTGCTGGTACTTTCTTTATAAAATTCTCTAATTCGGCTGCGGGTGAAACAGTTCCGGTTGGATTATTCGGATTGCATAGATATACCAGCCGGGTTTCGGGCTTAATGGCTGCTAACATGGCTGGCAGGTCGTTTTCTTTAGCGGTTGTTGTAGGAACCAATTGAATCGGTAAACCCATTTTTCTCGTGGCAGGCATCCAGAGTTTAAAAGTGGGTTCAGCAGCTACGGCGGATCCCTTTTTTTGAGATGCTAAAAGCGTTACCAGCCCCAGCAGTTCAGAAGATCCGGCGCCGAGAATTATTTGATCTTTGGTGTGACCCGTTAATTTGCCGATTTGTTCGCGAAGCGTTACATTAATATCCCATTGATAGCGATTGGATGCATCGATGGCATCGTACATAGCTTTTTTGGCCAGCGGGGATGGACCATGCGGATTTTCGTTCGCACTTAATTTAATGGGTCCGGCAGCATTATCCCGAAAAATCGGCTCTTTGTAAAGAGGAAAAATTTCGCGGGCAAAGGATTCGCGGGCGGCTGCAAAAGCACCCACTGCGAGTGCGGAATGCTTAATTAATTGACGACGATTCATGTGCAATAATGTTTCCCGAAAGATAAGCAATTTGTAATATGGAATGGTACTGATTCGAATAAAACGCTGAACATAATATTTTGAAAAAATGTGTATATTTTTGCTTATAATTAATATTATGTTAAGTAGATTGAATATGTTACATTTAATATTTTCAAATCCCGTACCCCATAACAGTTTGAAATACATTTAATTATGACTTACTTACTAGTTTTTTTCATTTTAATTTATGTATTTAAAAAAATTCATATTGAAGTTTGCATAAATATTCTTTAATTTGTAAGTAGTCATTATCCTATCTATGAGTAAAAACCAATTCTTAAAGCAGTACAGTGATGCCATTCTTGTTGGACTTTTATGTGTATCAGTTCCTGCAATGTTTAGTCTGGGATTTTATTACGGAACGAACCATGTGGATAAAGAAACCGTTGAAGTAAGATACCAGAATAAAGAGATGAGAGACAGCATAGATATGTACCGTCAACGTGAAACAGTTTGGAGAAGTACCCAAAATAAGGAGGTGGGCCCTACCGCAAGTTCACTTGATAAATAGATCGATACTTTACTAACAACATTCAATAAAAAAAGCCACTTATTAAAAGTGGCTTTAATATTGAAATTAGTTTTTGCTTAGTTCTTCTTATGCATTCCTTCGTATTCCTTATACTTTGCGTCGTATGCATCAAATAACTTCATATCCTTTCCTCTTACTTTATCTCGCTTATACTCATATAAATTTGCCAGAAAATCTAGGGATCTATCAAAAACCGTTTTTTCAGTACGATTCAAGTCTGACTTACCTTTTAGGTTGTCAACAGATTTTTCTAGCCAGTTTATGGAGGTTTCAAGGTTTTCGTTGATTGGTTTATCTAAGTCTGCATTTAATTTCTTTACAGCATCGGTTTGTTCTTTAAACTTAGCTTCCTGGGCAGGTCTTTTCTTGGGATCCTTGTCGGCAGGCGGTTTGTTTGCATTCAACTGCTGAAGGGTTCTGATATTATCTGAATATTTATCGGAATAATCAGCAAAGTTATTATAATAGATTAGTCCTGCATTAAAAGCAGCAATAGCATTTTTGTTATTCAAACCATAGGCTTTCTGATAGGCATCCGCAGCTTTCAAATTGTACATGGAATGTTGGGTACTATCCATGTCTTTTTCCTTAGTTCGCACATTTGCAAACCAATCACCAAACTGAAGATATTTAAATTCATTCAGGGTGCCTGCGGCACTTTCCTTATCGTAAAGAGCTGTTTTTTCGGCAAGGGTTAAATTTTTATCAAGATATTCCATTTCATAGTCATCCCATTGCTCTGTTGGAAATGCCTCTTTGGAAACTGCCAGGTACTTTTTAAATTGAGCCTCATCTTTGGTGGTAGTAAAATGATTTAACGTGAAGCGGTACATATCTATATAAGATGAATCCGTAACTTTATTATCCTCCAAACGGGTATATTGTTGCACAGCTTCTGCAGGCTTTTGAGCATTTTGAAATGCATAACCCAGATATAAAATGGAAGTGGTGTCAAAAGGTGTTTTGGCAGAAGTCCATTTATTCTTATAAATTAAATCATAGGTATTTACAGCAGTGCTAAAATAATAGGCAGCAGAATCCCATCTCTTCCCATTAAAATTTCGCACGCCATCGGCAAAACTACCTTGGTAAATATCAAAATAACCAACCGGACCATCCTGCCCCATTTCTTTTACAAAATTAAATGAGGGATCTAACTGCTGGTACTTAGCAAAGGCTTCATCTGCTATTTCCTTGGCATTGGGTGTTTTTGCTCTGGAAACGGGGTCCTTATAAAGGGCTGCGTAAATTCTAGATTTCCAGTAAAAAGTTTCTGCCTTACCAGAAAACTTTGGATCGACTGCATTTTTATCAATTTCAGTCTTTGCATCTGCCAACTTTCCAGTTTGCAGAAACAACATTACTTTCTTTAGCTCCTGTGCTTGAGAAGGAAGGGCAATTACTGCTGTAAGTAGCCCAATCATCATAATCCGCTTCATAGTCATTTTTTTAAGAGGGTTGAGGGGGGGTGTCGTGGTTGGTGGTTTGATTGTTTTCGTTATCCAATTGGGAATCTTCATTTTCAGGGGTAGCTTCGGCAGAAGGAATTTCAGCCCCATCGATTACTTCAGTGATTTCAATATTCGTAACCGGTTCTTCCTGTTCTACTATCTGAGATATGGCGGCAATTTCATCCCCCTCATCTAACTTAATCAGTTTCACTCCCTGCGTTGCTCTTCCAGCTTCCCGAATTTGCTGAATTCCGGTACGTATGGTAATGCCAGATTTACATGTTATTATTAAGTCTTCATTCTCTGTTACTGTTAAAAGTCCCACTAAACTACCTGTTTTTTCGGTAACATTAATTGTTTTCACCCCTTTTCCACCGCGATTGGTAATCCGATATTCTTCAACAGAAGTTCTTTTTCCAAAGCCCTGCTCACTTACAACCAACACAGTTCGGCTGGGATCATCTTTGTGAATGCAAATCATACCTACCACTTCATCTTTCTCATCTTCCACTTCAATACCACCTACCCCAATGGCTCCTCTTCCGGTTGGCCGCACTTTATTTTCGGGGAATCGGATAGCTCTTCCACTTTTAACTGCCAACATAATTTCTTGGTTGCCATCCGTTAATTTAGCCATCATCAATTCATCTCCCTCTACGATAGTTATCGCATTAACGCCATTAGCACGGGGTCTGCTGAAATCTTCCAGTGATGTTTTTTTGATAATGCCCTTTTTGGTGCACAATACTATAAAATGATTCTGAACATAGTCCTTATCATCCAGCTTATTCACGTCGATAATTGCCTTCACTTTATCATCGGTTGGCAGTTGTATCAAATTTTGTATAGCCCTGCCCTTACCCTGTTTTTCACCTTCCGGAATTTCGTATACGCGTAACCAGAAACAACGGCCCTTCTCGGTAAAGAACATCATGGTACCATGGGTAGATGCAACAAACAAATGTTCTACATAATCTTCTTCCCTGGTTTTGGAACCAACTGCTCCCCTACCACCCCGCCGTTGCTGACGATATTCGGTGGCGGAAGTGCGTTTGATATAACCCAGATGAGAAATGGTGATCACTACATCTTCATTTTCAATCAGATCTTCAATGCGCATTTCATCTGCTAGGTATTGAATTTCTGACTTCCGATCGTCGCCAAATTTCTCGCGGATTTCTAATAATTCCTGCGTAATCAATGCATAGCGGGAACCTTCATTTTGCAATAATTCGCGTAAGTTTTTAATAGTCTTAATCAACTCGGTAATCTCCTCTACAATCTTATCCTGCTCCATACCGGTAAGTCGCTGTAACCGCAGTTCTAATATTGCTTTGGTTTGAGCTTCAGAAAATCCGGGTTCTTCGGTATAGATATCTGTGGGAACATCCCCCAACAATGAGGGATTGAGTACCCAGTTTCCTTCCCGGCTCTTTGCAATCAGCGAAGTTTTGGCTTCGTCGGGGGTTCTGCTGGCCCGGATTATTGCAATCACTTCATCCAAATGATCCAGTGCTTTCAGGTAACCAGCCAAAATATGGGCTCGTTCTTCTGCTTTTTTAAGTTCGAATCGGGCTCTCCGAATTACTACTTCCATCCGGAAATCAATGAACTCAGTTATCAGCATCTTCAGGTTCATCTGAACAGGTCTACCCTTACTGATGGCAACATTATTGATACCGTAGCTGGTTTGTAACTCGGTAAATTTATACAACTGGTTGATGATAACCTGGGCAACTCCGTCGCGCTTCAGATCCAATACAATCCGGGTACCCTCGCGCATGTTACTTTCATTGTTTACATGGGCAATCCCCTCAATAATTTTATCGTTTACCAATTGGCCAATCCGATTGGTGAGTACATCGCGATTTACCTGATAAGGTACTTCTGTAATTACAATTTGCTCTCTACCACTTTGTTTGGTATCTACATGACATCTGCCCCGCACTACAACCCTTCCTCTTCCGGTACGGAACCCTTCTTTAATGCCTTCCATACCAAAAATAATCCCCCCCGTAGGAAAATCAGGTGCTTTGATAATCTGCATCAACTCATCAATAGTTATGTCCCTATTTTGAATAAATGCAATACAAGCATCCACCGTTTCTCGCAAATTATGCGGCATCATATTGGTAGCCATCCCCACCGCAATACCGGAAGATCCATTTACCAATAACTGAGGAATCCGAGTGGGTAAAACCGTTGGCTCCTGCCGGGAATCATCAAAATTGAATTGAAAATCTACCGTATCCTTATCAATATCCTCCAACATGGCTTCTGCCACTTTCTCCAAACGAGCTTCGGTATACCTCATCGCTGCCGGTGGGTCGCCATCCTGATTTCCAAAATTTCCCTGTCCGTCTACCATTGTATAGCGTAGTGTCCAATCCTGCGCCATCCGCACCACCGTGTCGTATATGGAGGCATCCCCGTGCGGGTGATACTTACCCATCACTTCTCCAACAATAGCAGCGGATTTTTTATACGCCTTATTGCTGTTGTTGCCTATTTCGTTCATTGCATATAATACCCTGCGGTGAATGGGTTTAAATCCATCTCTTGCATCAGGCAATGCCCTGCCTACAATTACCGACATCGAATAGTCGATGTAGGCAGTCTTCATCTGCTCCTCGATATTCACCTTAATAATTCGGTCGTTATCGTGAGTGACTTCGGGTGTAAAATTTTCTTCCGCCATGCTATTTTTGGGTTCCCCTGATTACAATTTCCGGATGTTTTATCTACCGATTTTCAGGGGTCTGCGAAGATACTTTTTTTTGAGGCGACTGACCTAAAAAACTAGTAAAAATTAACCTTGTTTTATCCACAAATCAACCACATTGTTAACCGAATTTCGGCGGCTGGTTTTTAACAGTTTTTCACAGGTATTTTTGAATACTCCGTTCAAAATCCCCTAGTACCCTTTCGGTTTTGTACCTTTACGCTCATTCAATCCCAAATTCGAAGAAAAATGGCACAACCGCACCTGTTATTATTGGGGGCAGGCAAATCATCCACCACTCTGATACGATTTTTACAGGGTATCTGCAACTCCAGAAACTGGCGTGGAACCGTTGCTGATATTGACCTGGCCATTGTGGAACAGAAATTACTCCCCTACCCTGCACTTACCCCCCGATCGTTGAACATAGAAGATACAGCCGCCAGAAGAGAATTGATTGGTGATGCCAGTGTGGTAATCTCTCTGCTCCCCCCTGCCTTACAAACGGTGGTAGGTGAGGATTGCTTGCTATTGGGGAAGCATTTTTTATCGGCTTCGTATACAGATCCCGGTTTGCAAAAATTACAAACGGGAATAAAAGAAGCAGGCATATTGTTTCTCATGGAAATGGGGCTAGATCCGGGAATAGATCATATGAGTGCTATGCAGCTGATAGATCAGATTCATCAAGAACAGGGAATTGTTACTGGATTTGCTTCTCATTGCGGGGGATTAGTGGCACCCGCCTGTGATAACAACCCCTGGCACTATAAATTTTCGTGGAATCCCCGCAATGTAATTCTAGCAGGCAAAGCAGGTGCTGTATTTAAACAAAACAAGCAAGTATGTAGCGTACCCTACTCAAAGCTATTTCAGTTCCATCACCCAGTAACCATTCAGGGATTGGGTGAACTGGCAACTTATCCAAACAGAGATTCGCTGGCCTATATCCCCTTATATGGTTTAAAAACTGCCGATAACTTTATCAGAACCACCCTACGCTACCCTTCCTTTTGTTCAGGCTGGAATCTATTGATAAAACTAGGCTGCACGGAGGAAAATAATAAGGTTGAAACCGAGGGCATTTGCATCCGCGACTATTTTCAGCAGCACCTGCTAGCTAGCGGCTTACGGGAAACAGACTTACCTGCTCCCCTTTTACCACTGCTAGATCAGATTGGCTGGAATGATGTACAACCTATCTTACGAAATCAAGGTAGTTCGGCGGATATTTTACAATGGATACTAGAAAAAAAATGGGCATTGACACCCAGCGACCGGGATATGATTGTGATGTTGCACGAGATCAACTATACACGAGAGGGGAAAAAATATGCCGTAACTGCCCAATTGATGGTAGAAGGCGATGATGCGGCACACACTGCCATGGCAAAAACAGTTGGGTTACCATTGGGCATTGCAGCCGTTCTATTATTGGATGGCATCATTCAAGTGCGGGGCTTACAAATACCCACGCATCCCTCCATTTATCAGCCCGTGTTAAAAGCCTTGGAAGCGGAAGGTATTCGTTTTTCGGAACATTGGGAAGAACTTGCCTAATGGCGGGATTTTTTATCGCCCTTGTTTACATCCGCCTGCATCACCCATTCATAATCCATTTGTCTTTTTTCTAAATTGGCAGAAACCACCCGAATCATTACCTTATCTCCCATCCGGAAAGTTCTGCCACTGCGCCTGCCCACTAAACTGTAATCGCCTTCTACCAGTCGAAAGTCGTCGTAGTCGGTGAGTCCTACAATATTCACCAGTCCCTCACATTTATGTTCAATCGTTTCTACCCAAAAACCAAAGGAAGCAACGCCACTTACAATTCCCTCCATTACTTCACCTAAATGCTGTTGCATAAATTCTACCTGCTTGTATTTGTTGCCGGCTCGCTCACATTCCATGGCGGCTCGTTCCCGCTCACTGGAATGTTTACACTTTTCTTCCATTTTTTTATCCGCTGTATAATTTCCAGCAAGTACTTTTTCTAAAATTCTATGCACCAATACATCGGGATAACGACGAATAGGTGAGGTAAAGTGACAATAATTTTCGAAAGCCAAACCATAATGCCCGATATTTTCAGCCGTGTAAATGGCTTTGGCCATTGTTCGGATACCCAGCTGTTCTAACACATGTTGCTCTGGCTTGCCCACTACATCATCTAACATCTGATTGAAACTTCGGGAAATTGCTTCCGGTGATGATACATCAAATTGATGTCCATGCTTTTTGGCAAATACAATAAAAGGAGCGAGCTTTTCTTTATCTGGCTGATCGTGCACCCGGTATGGAAATGGCAAGGGCTTTTTATTCACTTTTATTTTTGAAACATTTTCTGCTACCGTTTTATTAGCCAGCAACATCCATTCTTCAATAAGCTGATGCGACTCTTTGCTTTCCTTTACCACTATACCTATAGGCTTCCCTTTTTCGTCTAATGTAAACCGAACTTCCTGAGATGAAAATCGAATGGCTCCTTTGGCAAAACGTTTTTTTCTTAGTTTTTGTGATAGCTGATGCAGTATTAAAATTTCTTCCGCATGTAACCCCTTTTCCGTTTCAATAATTTCCTGTACCTCTTCATAAGCAAAACGATGATCGGAGTGAATGATGGTTTTTCCCAACCAATATTGTTTCACTTCTGCTTTTGCATTGATTTGAAAAATGGCTGAAAAAGTTAATTTATCTTCTTTGGGACGGAGGGAACAGAGTTCATTGGAAATAGTTTCTGGCAACATCGGATTCACCCGATCGGGCAAATAAACAGACGTGGCTCTCTTATAGGCCTCTTCATCCAATGCAGTGTCGGGGTGTACGTAATGACTTACATCGGCGATATGCACGCCTACTTCATACAATCCATTCTCTAGGGTTCGGATTGATAATGCATCATCAAAATCTTTTGCATCAGCAGGGTCGATGGTTACGGTAAGTAAATCGCGGCAATCTCTTCTTTTGGCAATTTCAGCAGAATCAATTGTTTCTGGCAATCGGGCTGCTTCTTCAAGCACTTCATCCGGAAATGATAATGGAAATCCGCCTTGGGCCAGCAATTCCTTCATGGCCGCATCATTCTGGTCTTCCGGGCGCAGGATACCTACCACCGTTCCCACGGGCTTCTTATCATCCTTGTCCCATTTTACCAATCGTGCTATTACCCGGTCTTTATGCTTCGCTCCCATTGTATCGGAAAGCGGAATAAATAAATCAGGCATGGGCCTATCGGAATCCGGCACAAAAAAGGCATAATTGGTAGATAGCTGCAAATACCCAGTGAATTCGGTTTGTTTTCGGGTAATTACTTCAGAAATTTTCCCTTCCTTCTTTCCGGTTCTGGGATTCTCTTTGGTTGTTTTTACCCGAACCAGATCACCATTCAATGCGGTATTAAAATCGCCTGGCTTTACCATAACATCTCCTGCCTCGTTCTCTACAATTACATAACCCATTCCCGAACGGGTGATTTCTAATCGGCCTTTTTGAAGCAGATTTCCGGCATTTTTGGTGGTAAGTTTATTTTTGTTCTTTTGCTTCTTCATGTATTAGTTTGGTTTGAAACCCATTTACAAAATCAATTACCAATTGATTAAAAAATATACCTTCTCCAAATAAAAAATAATGTTGAATAGGTAATACGTATAAGGGTACTTTGTTTAGTTGCTGTTGAAATTTAAGTAACCGAACTGCATCTTTTTCCGTAGTAAGTATTAATTTATCCCGTCCGGATAGCGCATCAAATTTATCCTGAATATCATTTAAATCATCGATTGAAAAAATATGGTGGTCGGCATAATCCAGTTGTGAATATGAATGTACTTTATCCAAGAGATACGCTTTAAGCGGGGCTGGATTGGCAATTCCACAAACCAGCAACACTTCATCCCGTTGGGTGAGATGCCACTCGTCGGAAGTATTGAAAATATGATAGGGTGTACCATAGGCAATAGCAGTAAAGAAAATCCGCTGATGCGGTAACAAATGTAATTGCCGAATTATCCGATGCTTGTCTTCTGCACTCAGCGATTCCGGGCATTTGGTAACCACAATTATCTGGGCACGGTTGGCTGATTTTCGTTCATCACGTAAATCGCCGGTTGGCAAAAAAAAGTCTTGCGCGTATAGATTTACGTATTCGGTGAGTAAAATATTTAACCCCGGAACTACATCCCGGTGCTGAAAGGCATCATCCAAAACAATTGCTTGAACATCCGGAACATCTTGTAATAAATAAGGAATACCTACCAATCGTTCTTCACAAACAGCTACAGGTATTTCTGGAAACTTCAGATGAAACTGCATAGGCTCATCTCCAATTTCCAATGCCGTGGTAGTTGATTCTGCCAATACATACCCTTTGGTTTTTCTTTTATATCCCCTGCTTAGTATGGCAATTCGGAATGCCGGATGTAAAACCCCCATTAAATATTCAACCATCGGAGATTTTCCGGTACCGCCAACCGCCAAATTACCAATTGCAATTACCGGAAAATGAAATTGCGACGAAGCGAACCAATGCTTATCATAAAATATATTTCGGATTTTGATCACCCAACCATACAACACGGCAATGGGCAACAATAAAACCCGAAAAGACTTAAGGAAGATGGTATTAAAATTCATATAAACCCTGCGGAGTGATACAACAATTTAAAGGTACGTCAAAATGTGCGGTATCTGTTATAGATTCAACAGGCTCGAAGAAGCAAATACCTACTTTTAACAAATCGGGCTTTGTTCTTTGCAAAAAGCGATCGTAGTAGCCCCCCCCATATCCTACCCTATTTCCTTTTTTGTCGGCGATTAGCAGGGGAACCAACACCAGATCAATGGTTTCGGGCTGCCAAACTTCTCCAGAAGCAGGCTCGGCTATTCCCCATTTGCCTACTTTAAAAGGGATACCTCCCTCAGGCAGTACGGCTTCCATCCATCCCGGAGTGGATTGCACAACAGGATAAGCAATTTGTATTTGAGGAAATTGTTGTTGCAGATAGTCTGTTAATCTCAAAGGATCTGGCTCTGCTTGTTGTTGATGTGCACAAAAAGCTAATACCCTTTGGGGATGATAAAATGGAATACGTTTAAAATGAACGCATAAAAGTTGATTCCTCCTCTCCTGTTCAGGGATATCGAGCAAAAGGCGTTGTTGTTTGTAATACGAGCGCAATTCAGATTTAGTCATACCCATATAATGGGGTTTATTCTTGTTTAGGAACGGAATCGGATTGCCGCTGAAAAAACGAAAAAACAGTTGAGCCATAATTTCGCTGGAATACAAATCCTGCGGCTTGTTCGTAATTATTTCGGGGGGTATGTTCCAGCACAAAAAATCCCCGGGGTGCAATCAAACTTCGGGAAACAATCAGTTTGGGTAATTCATCGATGCTTCCCAATGCATAGGGAGGTCCGGCAAAAATAAAATCAAAAGAATCGGTGGCAGATTGCAGATAAGCAAATACATCCATCCGCAATACCGAATATCCGTTGGCACCCAGATTTTGTAAATTCGTTTGGATAAACTGATACATTACCGGATCCTTTTCTACAATTACCTGTTTGGCTGCACCCCGGGAAGCTAATTCATAGCTGATAGCACCAGTACCCCCAAACAAATCAAGGGTAGTGCATCCCTCAAAATTCATTCGGTTGCCCAAAATATTAAAGAGTCCTTCTTTGGCAATATCAGTTGTAGGCCTGGTATGTGGCATATTTGCCGGGGGCTGAATTCGTCTGCCGCCCCATTGTCCGGATATAATTCTCATAACAACCAGCGTTGCAGGGTATAAAAATAATGTGCAGGAAATTGTTCATATGCCTGCTCGAATATCCCGGAAGGTGCAATCCGTTGCCATTGTATTGTGGGAAAAATTTCCGTTAACTGTTCCACTAATTCGCTGCCAGCAATTACTGTACCGGAAATATTTAATTGGCATTGTTGGGGAGCAATTTTTAACTGACGCAATCCATTCAACAATTCATACAGCACATCATCGGAAGTAGCGTAGGTAAAAGTTTGTATAACCTGCAATTGAGCCCCACTTACCACCACCGCCGAAAAAAATTGTTCAGAAAAATCCAAGGTAACCGTTATTTGTTGTGGGTGAGCATCTTGTAAACTATGTTCAATAGCCGCTGCATAGGCATGTGTGGTATCATAACTGGGAAATCTATCCGTAATCCATTGATAGATTCCAGCATGAATTCGATAGGCAAGCAAAATTTGATAAGTGCGGGGTAATTTTTTATACCCAATCCATGCCAAGGGTTGTTCACCAAACATAAGGTTACACAAATCTTTGGTGGAAGAAGAGCTAAACTTTGATTCCGGTATCACCAATACCTCAGGAAAAGTAAACCCGATATGGCGTTCACTGAAATTTCTTCTTAACATTTCAGACTGCTGTAAAATACTTTTTAAAGCATCCTGCCACTCCTCATTTTCATCTAGCTGAAATTGCTCCAACGCTTCGGGCAAATTGCTGAGTCCATTTCTAACCAATACCTCTACCTGCTGATAGCCAATCTGTAAAAACAGTTCATCATTTCCGGTATAGGATACCGGCGGATAGGTTTTGGAATAGAAACTCAGCTTTTTTAATGCCATACAACGAAAATAACACTGCAATGTTAATTAAAAAGAAATCAAGAAGCCCCTTTCGGGATATAATCAGCAAAATTGTAGTTTTACCGTTCCTTTATGTCCACACCTTCTCTACAAGTTACGGTATCTAGCAAACAGATTCTTGCCATTGCCCTGCCCATAGCGCTTTCCATCCTGGTACCCCAACTTAATTTTATAGTGAATAATATTTTTCTGGGGCAGTTAGGTCAGCGGGAATTGGCATTAGCGGGTATAACCGGAGTTTATTATATGATTTTTGCAGTAATCGGTCAAGGTTTGAACAATGGTTTACAGGCGCTTATTTCTAGAAGAGCCGGGGAAAACCGCATGGATGCTATTGGCAACTTATTTGCCCAGGGGGTAAGGATTTCGGTGGTATTAGCCCTAGCGGGGATGCTAGTTACCTGGTTTCTAGCACCCATTATTTTGAGTAAGGTTTTAACCGATCAACAGAGTGTTCAGATATCGGTGCATTTTTTGCAAATTCGGATTTTGGGGTTACCCTTTTTATACCTCTATCAAATGAGAAATGCGCTTTTGGTAGGTACCAATCAAAGTAAGTATTTAATTATCGGAACGGCAACAGAAGCAATTTGTAACATTGCCCTAGATTATGGATTTATTTATGGACATTTTGGATTGCCTGCCCTTGGATTCAATGGGGCTGCTGTGGCTTCTGTAATAAGTGAAGTAGCAGGGTTATTGGTGATTTTTTGGGTAATCAACAGTAATGGCGTTACCCGTAAATTGCAAATATTCAGTAACTGGGGTTACCATGCCGGCAATATTCGACTGATATTAAAGCAATCTGCCCCTTTAATTTTACAATTTGCTATCAGTATTATCAGCTGGGAGTATTTTTACATCTTGATTGAACATCATGGTACGCAAGCGCTGGCTATATCCAATACGATGCGAAATATATTCGGATTTTTCGGCTGCTTTACCTGGGCTTTTGCTGCAACAACCAACTCGATGGTAAGCAATGTAATTGGTCAGGGATTAGAGCATGAAGTTATTGGCCTAATCAAAAGAATCATTTTCTGGAGTGTTGGATTTTCTTCCCTTGTTTTTTGTGTGTTGAATATTTTTCCGGAATATTTTCTGATGATCTATGGTCAGGGAGAAGATTTTATCCGTGCCGGAATACCTGTTTTACGGGTAGTATCGGTAGCCATGTTACTGATGTCTATTTCAGTGGTATGGATGAATGCGGTTACCGGCACCGGTAATTCAACCATGAATTTAATTACCGAATCGATTGCGATTGTGTTATATTGTTTGTATGTATACCTCGTTTTGGAGAAATGGAATCTCCCCATTACCATTGGCTGGGGTAGTGAATGGCTTTACTGGATTACGCTACTAGTTCCGAGTTTCTGGTATATGCAGAGCGGAAAATGGAAAAACAGGAAGCTCTAGCGCATAGCTGATACCGGCCAATTATCCCCCTTTCAGGCGAGTAACCAGCTGGATATATTGTTGCATTGCATCTGCCGACGAGGTACCCGTTAATTTATTCCAGGCTTCAAATTTAAATTTAGCCACAAAATCAAAAGGGTTCGAAGGAGCCTGATCTGCTGAACAATCGCCTTCCGTTGCCTGCTTATATAATGAATACAATTGCAAAAGCGTTTCGTTGTCGGGTTTTTCAGACAGGCTTTTGCTGTTGGCTACAGCTGCTTCAAATTGTTGTTGTAGTTCCATATGGGGTTTATTGTAAAGTGGCTAATAGAGTTGCGCCAGTTGCTTTTAGCAATGGGTCGGCGGAATTTCGGTTAGGTAATTTCTGTAATTTTGTAAGCACATCAATGGCTTGTGTAGGTTTACGCACTTCTTTGTAAGCTCGTCCTAAATCGAGGTAATTACTTACAAAATAAGGTTCTAGAGTTCTGCATTTTTCCATGCAGGCAATGGCTATATCCGGATCTCCGGAGGGCAACCCGCCATACATCAACTTAACTGCTGCCTTTTTAAATCCGGAAAGAATATACATTTCATAATGCCATTTCCCCAGCACATACTGCGCCTTACCATAGTTGGGGTTTATTTTAATTGCCCGTTCGGCATAGTCTTTTATATCACGTACATAGCCAACTACTTTTTTATTGTCTGACTCAAAATCAGTCATTTTTCCCGACGCCATTGCCATCACATAATTGGTTTCAACGCGGTTACTATCTGCCAACCAGGCCCTTTTTGCAAATGAATAGGAAGTTTCAAAATACAGCTGTTTTGCCTTTTTATCAGTTGCTTTTTCCCCGAGGATAGATTGCAATTCTGCCAATTTACACAAAGCCTGCACATTACGTGGATCTTGCAACAAAACAGCCTGGTATAAATTGCTTGCATCCACCTCCTTCAATTGCCTTTCCATTTGTTCGGCCTGTTGAATTAGGGTGGAGGTATTTTGCGCAAAAAGCGTGTAAGAGCAAAAAATACTGAGCAAGAATAGATATTTCATGAGGGTTATTTTAACTGACTTCTGTCTACATCAAATTCCACGCCAACTTTTCCTTCAAATTGTTGGATGGGTGGATGAAGTTTAAACAGCGAAATATGAATTTTTTGAGCAGCGGGAAACTGATGCAGTAGTTTGCTAGCTATGGTGAGTGCCAGATTCTCTAATAAAGGGGTGGGTATATCCATACATCCTTTAATAGTTTGATAGGCATCAACATAATCTACCGGGGGCGAATCAGTAGAAACCGATGAAAAGGCGGTATCTGCTAGGATGCTCACATTCACTTCAAATTGATTGCCCAGTTTTTTTTCATAAGGATACAATCCATGAAAACCGGTAAATCGCAGTTGTTGCAAATGAATGGTAAACATATATTATTTTAGGTAGAGCCCGGTTACACCAATCCTTTGGCACTAAGGTATCGCTCGGCATCCAATGCTGCCATACACCCACTGCCGGCGGCCGTAACAGCCTGCCGATAGTTTTTATCCTGCACATCCCCGGAGGCGAAAACCCCTTCTACATTGGTTTTGGTGGTTCCGGGTTCGGTAAGAATATAGCCAGTTTCATCCATATTTATAAATGGCTTGAATATATCGCTGTTGGGCTGGTGACCAATAGCAACAAAGAAAGCACTCACTGGAATGGTACTCAATTCACCGGATTGATTATTGCGAATTCGAACCGCTTCTACTTTTTTCTCACCCAGAATTTCGTCGGTATCGGAATTCCAGTACATCTTGATATTGGGTGTTTGTAATACCCGTTGCTGCATCACTTTACTGGCGCGCATTTTATCCTTTCGGATTAACATGTGCACGGTAGTGCATAGTTTAGAAAGATAGAGAGCTTCCTCGGCTGCCGTATCTCCAGCACCAACAATGGCCACTTCTTTTCCTTTAAAAAAGAAACCATCGCAAACGGCACAGGCACTTACGCCATATCCGTTCAATCGTTCTTCACTAGGTAAACCCAGCCATTTTGCTGAGGCGCCGGTTGAAATAATTACCGAATCGGCTTCCACCAGTTTCTCTTCATCTATCCAAACCTTGAAAGGATGAGTAGAAAAATCAACCTTAGTTGCCAGTCCATACCGAATTTCTGCTCCCATACGGGCAGCTTGTTTTTCAAAATGCACCATCATTTCCGGACCCTGAATTCCATCAGGATATCCCGGATAGTTTTCCACTTCGGTAGTAATGGTCAATTGCCCACCTGGCTGAATACCCTGATACAAAACGGGTTTCATATTTGCCCGGGCGGCATAAATGGCTGCCGTATAGCCGGCAGGTCCGGAACCAATAATCAGCACATGCACTTTTTCAGTTGCCTCTGTATTCATTACTATCTATTTTTATCTTGCAAAGTTATTAATAAAAAATGGGTTAGGTGAGTGGGTAATAGACTGTGGATATCCTTCATAAAAAACCCCTGAAAAGCTCCAGGGGTTAATATACGTTGATTGGAATGTTCATTTTAACCCAGATATGCTTTCAGAGAGTTGCTATACCTTGCTTTTTGTAAGCGTTTAATAGCTCGTTCTTTAATCTGACGAATTCTTTCCTTGGTAAGGTCGTATTTCATACCAATTTGTTCGATGGTTACGCCGTTTTCGCCATCCAGCCCAAAATAAGCATTTACGATTTCCGCTTCTCTGGGGCTGAGCGATTTGAGTACCCTGCGAATTTCTTCGCGCAGGGAATCTTTCATCACATCTTCATCGGTATCATCACTGCCTTCGAGCAAATCTCCCATTGCAACATCTTCAGCTTCATGCACTGGAGCATCCAATGAGGTATGGCGGGTATTGCTTTGGAAAATATTATTGATTTCCGTTTCACTCATTTCCAGAATTTCAGCCAGTTCTTCGGTAGAAGGTTCCCGCTCATGCTCCTGTTCAAATGCCATATAGGCTTTGTTGGCTTTGTTGTAAGTTCCAATTTTATTTTGGGGTAAGCGAACCAAACGACCTTGTTCGGCAAGCGCCTGTAGAATTGACTGACGAATCCACCAAACCGCATAAGAAATGAATTTAAAGCCCTTGGTTTCATCGAAACGCTGAGCCGCTTTAATCAGACCTAAATTCCCTTCATTGATCAAATCGCTCAATGAAAGCCCTTGGTGTTGGTATTGTTTAGCCACAGAAACCACAAAACGTAAGTTGGCCTGCACCAGTTTATCCAATGCACGCTGATCACCCATTTTAATTTTTTGAGCCAGGGTGGTTTCCTCCTCAGGCGTAATCATGGGTATTTTGGAAATCTCCTGCAAATACTTTTCAACTGCCTGGGAATCGCGGTTGGTAATCTGGGTTGCAATTTTAAGCTGCCTCATGGGATGGTATTACTTTATATAGACAAATAAACAGGCAAAAAGTTACTAAATGACTGTTTACATTCTCTAAATGTAAAATTATTAGCCTGCAAAGGTACAAAATATAGGTCATTATTCATTGATACTGTGGAAAAAACGAGCGAAAATGGTTAAAAATACCTGTAAGCTACAAAATGGGTAAAAAAAAGTATGGGAAACCCCACTGCAAGACTGTATAGGAATTAACTTCGTTTGCATGATGATAGACTACCGGTCAGATACAGTAACCCGCCCCACACCCGGCATGTTAGCAGCTATGAATCAGGCAGTTGTTGGGGATGATGTTTTTGGGGAAGATCCTACTGTTAATAAGCTTGAAAAGATGTGTGCTGCCCTGTTTGGCATGCCGGCAGCCGTATTTTGCCCAAGTGGCACCATGACGAATCAGATTGCCATTAAATGCCATACCCAGCCGGGAGATGAGTTGATTTGTGATACCCTTTCGCATGTTTATCAGTATGAAGGGGGCGGTATTGCGTTTAATTCGGGGGTTTCGGTAAGACTGGTAAATGGCAGCCGGGGAAGAATTACTGCCGACCAGGTGTTGGAATCAATTAATCCTGTAGACGTTCATAAACCCCTTACTACGCTGGTTTGCTTAGAAAATACTGCCAATAGAGGCGGTGGAAGTTGCTACGATTTCAATGATATTCAACTAATTAGAGAGGCTTGTTCAGAAAAAAAATTAGGCTTGCATTTGGATGGAGCTCGTTTATTTAATGCATTGGTAGCCCGAAATGAGTCGCCTTTGCGGTATGGGGAAGTTTTCGACAGTATTTCTATTTGTTTAAGTAAGGGATTGGGCGCTCCGGTGGGAAGTTTATTAATTGGCGATACCCCCTTTATTCAGAGAGCTCGTAGAATTAGGAAAGTGTTTGGAGGGGGCATGAGGCAAGCGGGAAGTTTAGCGGCGGCAGGCATATATGCACTGGAAAATCATATAGCCCGATTGGCCATAGACCACGAACATGCCCAGCTAATTGCGGCTGCCTGGCGGAAGAAGTCGTTTATAGGCGATATTTTTCCGGTAGAAACAAACATTGTAATTTTTGAAGTTTCCAATAGTTATACCGCGCCTCAGCTGGCAGTAAAACTAAAAGAACACGCTATACTTGCCATTGCCATTTCCCCCAAAATAATTCGCATGGTAGTTCATTTAGACATTCACGAGTTGGATGTGGAAAGAACCCTCGAAGTAATTGGAAAGTTGTAGTATCTAAGAACCGCCATTGGCATTTAATTTTCGAACATGTTAACCAGAATCAATCCCACCAGTACACAGGCATGGTTTTTACTAAAGAAGCATCACGAGGAAGAAATGAATCTGGTGCACATGCGCGACCTTTTTGCAGCAGATCCAGAACGTTTTAAGCGTTTTTCAGTAACGCTAGGAGATGATTTTTTATTCGACTATTCCAAAAACATCCTGAAGCCCAAAACATTACATTTATTGCTGCAACTGGCTGATGAAACAGGAGTTGCGAATGCTGTAGAACAATTATTTACCGGAATTGCCATTAATGAAACGGAAAATAGACCGGTTTTACATACTGCTTTGCGAAATTTTTCAGGCAATGCTGTTGAAGTAAATGGAAAAGATGTAATGCCTTCCATTCAAAAAGTATTGGCACAAATGCAAACATTTTGCAACCGGGTGCATGCCGGAGAATGGAAGGGCTATACCGGTAAACCCATCCGATATATTGTGAATATCGGCATTGGTGGCAGTGATTTAGGTCCGGTTATGGTAACGGAGGCTTTACGCCCTTATTGGAAACCCGGTATCCAGACTTATTTTGTGAGCAATGTAGATGGTTCGCATATTGCAGTAACCTTGCAAAAAGTTACGGCTGATGAAACGTTGTTTTTAATTGCCTCCAAAACATTTACTACGCAGGAAACCATGACGAATGCGCATACGGCAAGGGAATGGTTTTTACAACAGGCTATAGATTCGGCACATATCGCCCAACATTTTGTGGCACTCAGTACGAATGAAAAAGCCGTGAATCAGTTTGGCATTCATCCAGATAACCGTTTCGAATTTTGGGATTGGGTAGGTGGCAGGTATTCGCTGTGGAGTGCGATTGGGTTGTCGATTGCCTTAACCATTGGCTACGATCATTTTGATCAATTGCTGCGCGGTGCCTATGAAGGGGATGTTCATTTTCGCAATGAAAAATTTGAGCGAAATATTCCCGTATTAATGGCCATCATTGGCATCTGGTATACGAATTTTTTTGGAGCGCAAAGTGAAGTGGTTCTTCCCTACGACCAGTTTCTGCATCGTTTTCCTGCTTACCTGCAACAGGCAAATATGGAGAGCAATGGAAAGTATATCGATCGAAATGGCAATGAAGTAAGTTATACTACGGGACCAGTTATCTGGGGCGAGCCGGGCACGAATGGGCAGCATGCATTTTACCAGTTACTACACCAGGGAACGCCCATGATTCCGGCTGATTTTATTGCTCCGGCTATTAGTCACCATCCCATTGGCAATCATCACCTGCAACTCCTCTCCCATTTTTTTGCCCAAACCGAGGCCATGCTTAACGGAAAAACAGAAACGGAGGTGATTGGCGAATTAACAGCAGCCGGTCTTTCAGATGCTGCTATCAAAAGAATAACCCCCTACAAAGTATTTTCGGGTAATAAACCCACTAACTCTATACTGGTTCAACAAATTACCCCACATACTCTGGGAAAATTAATCGCCTTATACGAGCATAAAATATTTGTACAAGGGGTTATCTGGAATATTTTCAGTTTCGATCAATGGGGGGTTGAATTGGGAAAACAACTGGCCGGTAAAATTTTGCCCGAGTTAGCAGGTGAAACGCCAACCCAAGCGCATGATGCTTCCACACTTGGATTAATGCAGGCATGTAAAGCATTCCGCTCTCATTAATGTTTGTATTTTTACTACATGGAAATTCAGGAGATTCAGATAAGGCCCATTCAACCCGAAGATAATCCTGCGATTGCCAAAATAATTCGTACCACATTAGAAGAATTCGGAGCCAACAAGCCGGGTACGGTTTATTTTGATTCTGAAACTGATCACCTGTTCGAGTTATTTTCCCAAACACCCGGCAGTGCCTATCAGGTAGCTATACAAGATGGAAAAATATTAGGAGGCGCAGGTATTTATCCCACCCCCAATTTACCAGAAGGAACCTGTGAACTGGTAAAAATGTATTTGCTAGCAGCAGCCAGAGGAAAAGGAGTTGGTCGCACCTTGATAGAACAAGCCTTTCAATTAGCCAGCAACCTGGGCTATCAGGCCATCTATCTAGAAACCATGCCTGAACTTAAAAAAGCGATTTACATTTACGAGAAAATGGGATTCCAGTATTTGAAGGGGCCTATGGGCAATTCGGGACATACCGGTTGCGATATCTGGATGATAAAAACTTTGTAAAAGCAAAAGTGCCCTTTCGGGCACTTCTCATTAGTATTTTCAGCGATTGGTTTTTACCACTTATCCACTTCCTCAGTACTCAAATTATCCTGAACTGCTGTTGCATCTTCTATTGGATTGGGGGTACTATCCACAACCGTTGGAACGGGCTCAGGTTCAGCAGCGATGGTAGCACTTACTTCTGCTGCCACAGTATCACTCTCCCCTTCTGGATATTCATGGTTAAACGCATCAAAATCGAAGTCGGGCATTAATTCGGTTTTCACAAAATCAACTGCCTCCTGCATGGCTTTTACAAACTTATTAAAATCTTCCTTGTACAGGAAAATCTTATGGCGGTCGTATCCATTATCGTCAAAACGCTTTCTGCTTTCGGTGATGGTTAAAAAATAGTCATTCCCTTTGGTTGCCCGCACATCAAAAAAATAGGTTCTACGTTTTCCGGCACGAATTCGTTTACTGTAAACGCTGTCCATTTTTTTGTCATTATTCTCGTAAGTCACTTCGTTTGGTTTTGTTGTTAGTACAAATTATTGATTAACAAATATAGTATTGTTTCCCAATCAACAAAATTTTTGAAACACAATCTGGCAGCGGTCAGGGAAGGATTTGGGTTTTAGGCCTTTGGATTGGCTGCTGTATCCATCTGTTGGCGGTATAGTTCTGCATAATAACCGGCTTGGCTGATTAACTGGTTATGCGTTCCTCTTTGGGTAATTTTTCCATCCTCCATCACCAAAATTTGGGTAAATGCCAGGGAGGTGATGATCCGGTGGGTAATAAAAAATATGGTTCGGTGCTCCATCCACTCGTTCAAATTATGGATAATACTGGCTTCTGTAGCGGTATCTACGGCGCTGAGGCAATCGTCGAGAATCAAACATTCCGGGTTAGCAATCAGGGCTCTGGCTATAGATACCCGTTGTTTTTGTCCCCCGCTTAAGGTAACCCCGCGCTCTCCTACCAGTGTTTGATAGCCCTGAGGTAATGCGAGAATATCTGCTTCTACCCTTGCAAGGCGGGCAGCTTGCTCAATCTGAGCCTGTGTGGGTTGTTGTTTACATCCAAAGCTGATATTGGCAGCAATGGTATCACTAAACAAGATCACATCTTGCTGAACATAACCAATCGAACCTCGTAAACCATTGACTAACATGTTCTGAATGGGGACACCATTCCAGCAAATTTCACCCCTATCCACGTTATACATGCGCATCATCAATTGGGCCAGGGTTGATTTTCCACAACCCGTTTTTCCGATAATCAGTACTTTTTCTCCCGGCTGAACGGTAAATGAGATTCCCTGCACAGCCCGAATGCCGGTATGCGGGTAGGTAAAATAAACGTCTTTCCATTCCCATATTCCCTGTTGGGGTGTGAGAACCGGATGCATGGGGGATTGGATATCGGGCGTAGTTTGTAAAAATTCATTGATTCGTTTTTGAGAAGCCGCCGCCCGTTGAATCATACTGGCCGTCCACCCAATGGCACTTACGGGAAAACTAAGCAGATTGATGTAAATCACAAATTCTACCAATTTTCCAACTGCGCCCGGATCTTGCAAAGCCTGGTAGCCACCCATCAGAATGGTGATGAGGGTGCTGATTCCAATCAGTAAAGCCATACTGGGAAAATAAATAGCTTCCACTTTCGATAATCCGATGGCTGCCTCTTTGTATTGTTCACTGTTTTTCTGGAAGAAGCGAAACATATTTTGTTCCTGCGCAAAGGATTTAATTACCCGAATGCCGGAATACGATTCCTGTGCATTGGTAGTTAAATCAGACAATAATCCCTGTATTTGTTCGCTTCGGTTATTAATTACACTGTTTACACGATAAATGGTAATAGCTAAAATAGGTAGGGGAGCCAATACGAGTAACGACAAAAAAACGTCGCGTTGCAGCATATTGTAAACGCAAAAACCAATCAGGGTTATCAGATTAATTAGGTACATCAGGGCTGGGCCGGTATACATTCGAACCCTACTTACATCTTCCGTTATCCGATTCATTAAATCACCGGTAGCATGGGTTTTAAAAAATTGTGTATCTAATAATTGATAGTGATTAAAAATGGCATTTTTTTGATCAAATTCAATAAGGCGGCTCATGACGATGATGGTTTGCCGCATAAAAAACATCAGAACTCCTCGCAGGATAGCGGATAATAAAATCAGTAAACAACTAATCTCAACAATATTACTAAAGGCTAAAGAACTGTTGAATAAAGGCTGCAATAACCGCTGCACCCAATCGCTGGAAACCGCGGTGGAAGGTATGGAGGTATGGGTAACCTGCTGCTGAACCATACTTACCAATAATCCGGTGATACGGGGTGCGAGTACTGCAAAAAAATTACTCGCTATCACAAATAGGATTCCAATAAAAAATCTTTTGCGGTATTTCCAGAAATAGGCATTCAGAATACTCAGGTGCTTCAAAAGAAAGATTTTGCGCAAAGGTAACTAACCCTTTGACGTATTAACTACCAACCGATAAAAACTTACTAGTAGCCGAAAAACAGGATTGCTATTTTTTGGCGGGCCAGGTATTGTTGCTTTCGTTCATATCGGGTAATACTTTATCCGGATCGTAGGTAACAGATTCAATTTCTTCGGTAGATGCATAGGGGAAAGTCCAGCTGGTATTCCGCATCCAAATATCTACCGGCAATTTGATCCGGTCGGTTGTGCCACTTTTCAATTTGACTTCCAGCACTACCGGCATTACCAGTTTCTCTAAATTGTCGATAGTTATTAAACAACCTTTAGTGAAATCTGCATTGTCTCTATACCTTACTTCTCTCACCGAAACATCGTGTTTCCAATTAAATGCAAACCAGCCACGCCAGAACCACTGCAAGCTTTCACCAGCAGCATTTTCCATGGTGCGGAAAAAATCGTCGGGAGTAGGATGTTTAAACGCCCAGTTACGGATATAGGTTTTAAAGGCATAATCAAAACGCTCGGGTCCCAAAATCTGGTTGCGCAATAAATCTAATCCCGTACCCGGTTTACTGTAAAGCAGGGTGCCATTGTTTCTTTCCTTCAGGTTATCGGGCCCATTACTTAAAATAGGTTCTACAGTGGGTGCCATATAAAATTTGGCCAATTGATGCATATTGGGGGAACGTTGTGCATATTCGCCGTTGTTAAAAGCATTGGTAGAAAGTCCATTGATAAAGGTATTAAAGCCTTCATCCATCCAACCATACAAGCGCTCATTGGATCCCACAATCATGGGGAACCAGGTATGTCCGAATTCATGATCATGCACCCCCCATAAACCAGCCGTTTTGGCCCTGTATCCGCAGAAAACAATTCCCGGATATTCCATTCCACCTGGGTTTCCGGCAACTGCTGTTGCAGCAGGATAGGGATATTCAAACCATTTCGCGGAATAATACTCGATAGAATTTTTAACATATTCAGTTGAGCGACCCCAAGCATTTTTGCCATCACTTTCTATCGGATAGGCAGAAATGGCCAGTGATTTTTTACCACTGGGCAATACCATTTTAGCGGCATCAATAATAAATGCTGCGGAAGCTGCCCAGGCAACATCCCGCGAGTTAGTTATTTTAAAATGCCAGGTTAAAGAGGGTTTATTTTTTATAAAAGCGGGATTATTCAGTTCTTCTGCACTTCGAATGATTACCGTTTTTTCGCTTTGAGCAGCTTGGCTCCAGCGCTTAACTAATTCCGGGGTATACACTTCTGAGGGGTTCAGTAATTCACCTGAACATACCACAAATAGTTGGGAGGGTGCAGTAATTTTTACATCAAAATCGCCATATTCTAAGTAAAATTCTCCAGGACCGGTGTAAGGAACTGTATTCCATCCCAACACATCATCATATACACACATCCGAGGATACCATTGTGCTACGGTAAAAATTTTTCCATTTTTAGTTTCTTGAATGCCCATGCGGTCGGATCCGTAAGTGGGTGAAATAAAACTAAACTCAATCCTTATTTTAATGCTACTGCCTCCCCCATTTAACTCTTTGGGCAGTTGTATTTGCATTCGGGTATCCTCAATTATAAAAGGTACATCGATAGCGGCATTTTTATCGCCTAACAATTTCACGGAAACTATTTTATAGCCCGCATCAAAGTCCTGCCCTCTTCCTCCATTTCTGCTACCTACATAGGGTGTAATGGCCGAACCCCTGGAATCTTTTTTAAATAAATTCTGATCCAATTGCATCCATAGATAGGGTAATTTTTGGGGACTATTATTGGTATAGGTGATGATTTCAGTTCCTGTGATGAGATTGAGTTGGTCGTTCAACTTGGCTTCTATGGAATAGTCTGCCCGGTTTTGCCAATAGCGGGGTCCGGGTTCACCGGAGGCGGCACGGTATTCATTACCATTTTTCGAATAGAAAAAGGGAGCAAAGGATTCGGAATAACTGTAATTGCCAGTTGTTGGCTGAACCGTTTGTGCTTGTGTGGGTGCTTTTAACAGGAGCAAACCTATAATGGCAGATAGGATGAATGTAATACGCATATACAGTAATGATGATTATTATACAATGATAAGAATAAAGCACTTGTTAACCTTCAAAAGATGGTAGATTTTATTGAATAACACCATTCTTAAACAAAATAAAAAACTCAGTGTATTCAACCAAAACATCAATTGTTAAGTTAAGTTTGAAAATCTGGGAAATCATTGCTTCCCTTATGGTTGTTGTATAAGTAGTTTCTACTTTCGTCGTTTTTAAGCCGAAAATTAAAGGCTCTCTGCTTCCTTATAATTTGATGCACACTTAGCAATTTTTTTTGAGTTACAAAGAGCACAAATTTTCATTAATTATATACTCAATAGGAATCAACTTAGCTTACCTTAGCACATAATTATACCCTAGATTTCCATGACTAAGGAAAAAATTTTATCCGATATTTCAAAGTTGGCTGCACAGCATGCTGAGGAAGAAGATAGTGAATTGGCCTATTATTACGAACTAGAGGCATACGAATTAATTTCGGAATGGTTATTGCAAGAAAAAATTGATACCGGAAACTTTGCTGTAACGAACTTTTAGATGAAACTTGTGATTTGTATGAAGATTGTTTCGATTACCTGAGTGATTTACAATTAGCCGCCATCAGCGAGCAACCTCCCTTTCCCATTGCCCCTGAAATGAAGGAATTGTTTCTCTTTCATCAACAGGCATTTTGGCCGGATACTGAATGAATCCATTTAAAAGCAGTTGTATAAGTTACTTTAACTGAATCAGCGTTTTCGCAATGGAGTTGCGCAATGCAGGCTGCACCTTTGTTTCAGTGGCATACCCTTTCCATTTACTTACCACTTCATTTATTTGTTGAATCATTCCATTCGCTTTTTTGATATGCATATTTTTGGCAACTGCTAATAAATCGGCGCGGGTTATATTATCGCGTTTGCCGTTTATACTCAATGAATGCTGG
>Ga0247843_1000934_pt1 | contig 64741 bp, 62 predicted proteins | sample LaCruzMarch2017__FD_192420 | JGI IMG/M metagenome (GOLD analysis project Ga0247843, IMG submission 192420) | Freshwater microbial communities from meromictic Lake La Cruz, Castile-La Mancha, Spain - LaCruzMarch2017_8m | ecosystem: Environmental > Aquatic > Freshwater > Lake | place: Spain...
CCTCGCCCAGGCGGCCGCCTATCTCCAGAGCAGCGTGATGGCTTTACGCTTGGCGCGGCCTTCGCATTCGGCGACTCCGGCTGGTGGAGGGCCACGGCTGACCGTCTCGGGTTGAAGTCTCCAACGCTCCCCGTGACCAATGGCAACGCGCTTACCCACACTACGCGTGGCTGGCAGGCTCCCGAGGGCCTTCCGCAATGGGAGAGCTTTCTTTCCGAAACCTGCACGGAGTTCCCGGCGGGCGGCGCCTTCGGGATCACCGAGACCTTGCTTCAGTACTGCACGGCGAATGAAGCCTTCTCCCTTTCGCTGGAAAGCCCGGCCACCGCCGTTATTGGCGACGGGCAGGGCGGGATCAAGTCGGTGAGCCTCGGCCCCGATCATGAGCTATTCCCTAAAGACATCTACTGGTGCGCTGACTATAAGACGCTGCTCGAAGTGCTGGGAGGGCCGGGAGTTCCCGAGCCAGGCCCCGCGCGCGTTTCGTGGCTCAAGGCCTTCGTGAAAACCAATCCTCAGCCAGGAGTGGTGCTCGAGTTCGCCCACAAAACTAAACTCGGAGATTTCACCGAGACCCTGCTGTTGCCTTTTACTGCCGACAAGGGCGAGAAGCATTACCTCGCCGGTTCGATCGTATCGAACCGGGATCCTTCTCTCGCGCCGGAAGGCCAGTCGTTGTCTTCCTGGGTATTGCCGCTCACCGAAGCCGAGTGGGGCGACAATCACGAGACGATGAAGAAGATCCGCGCGGCTCGCCGCCTGATCGAGAAGACTTTTCCGCAGCTCGAGCAGTCGATCCTTTTTGATCGCGTGCTCGTGCTCGACAATACCGTGAGCCCACTCGGCAAGCGCAAGGGCCAGGGAAAAGACCAGTGGAAGCCGTTGATGCCGAACCTCCACCTTACGGCGGAGTGGGCGATGCCTCACGGGGCCACGCTGCCGTCTTTGGCGGATACGCTGCTCCAGTCTCTGTGAAATTCACTATAGTCTGCATTGGGAAATCGAAATTCTCCTTCGTGGAGGAGGGTCTTTCCCATTACCTGGAGCAGATCGGCCATACGGGAGAGGGCGAGCTCCTCGTGCTGAAAGACCAAGCATCGGACCAGAAGCGCGAGCAGGAGCATCTCCTTGAAGCCCTGGCAAAACGCAAATACCTCGACGACGGCAAGGTTCGTGTTTTTCTGCTCGACGAGCGCGGCAAGTCACAGACCTCGCGCGAATTCGCGAAAGCACTTGGGGCATTACGCGACCAGGGCGTGCAGCGCTTCGTGTACGTAATCGGTGGAGCGTACGGTTTCAGCGACGAGCTGCGTACCCGCTTTCCTCTAATAACGCTTTCGAAGCTTACCTTTCCCCATGATTTGGCGCGCTTGATACTCGCAGAACAGCTGTATCGCTCCCTTCAAATTCTCGGTGGTACGAAGTATCATCATGACTAGGTGATTCAGAATGAAACCCGCTCGCTTTAAGTCCAAGATCCGCACTATCGCCGTTCTCTGCAGCGGGGGAGACGCGCCCGGCATGAACGCCGCGCTTCGCGCCGTGGTGCGCTTCGGGATCTCCGCGGGCCTCACCGTTTACGGAGTGAAGAAAGGTTACTCGGGGCTACTCAAGCAGAACTGGGAAGTGATGGACCGCAAATCCGTCGCCAACATCATTCTCCGTGGCGGCACGATCCTGAAAACCGACCGCTGCCCCGAATTTCTCCAAAAAAGCGCGCGCAAGAAGGCGGTCGCCAACATGCGCGATGCTTCGATCGACGGGCTCATAGTGATCGGCGGCGACGGCTCCTTCCGCGGAGCCCACGCGCTCTGGGCAGAGCATAAGTTTCCCGTAGTAGGCATTCCCGGCACGATCGACAACGACATTGCCGGTACGGAAGAAACCATCGGCTTCGATACCGCTGTGAACAACGCGCTCGACGCCATCGACAAAATTCGCGATACGGCCTCCGCGCATGAGCGCACTTTTTTGGTCGAAGTGATGGGCCGCAACTCCGGCTACATTGCCCTCGATGTGGGCATTGGCGGCGGCGCGGAAGCGATCCTCATGCCGGAAGACAAAGCCCCAGTGAGCGAGATCGCCGACCGCATCGCGCGCGGCCTCGAGCGCGGGAAAACTTCTTCGATCGTGGTGATGGCCGAAGGCAAAAAGAGCGGCGGCTCCATGCGCCTCGCGGAGCAGCTGCTGAAAAAGCACGGCATCGACGCCAAGGTGTGCATCCTCGGGCATATCCAACGCGGAGGTTCTCCTACCGCACGCGACCGCCGGCTCGGCAGCATCATGGGTGTGCGCGCCGTCGAAGCGCTTCTTCTTGGCGTTTGTGACGTAATGGTTGGCGTGCGCGGCGACTCAGAAGTGCTAGTGCCGATCCCCGAGACGGTGAAGCGCTCGGCGAAGATTCGCAAAGACCTGATCGAGCTAGCGAAGATTTTGGCTACCTAAAGTTTCAAGGAGGAAATATGTGGCTGCTCATGCTTTCGTTGTTCGTTTGTGATCCGGCGCAGGCCAGCGGCGGGCTTAAGGCCCCCGAGTCTCTCAAGGCAAAGTGGGGCGAGGTGAAGGAGAAGGCGGTCGAGAAGTACGAACATGTACGAACTTCCGATTTTGGCGAGTCGGTACAAAGGAAAGCCGTCCAAGCCAAGAACTCCAACTTCGTGAAGGACGTAGTCGCGAAGGCCGGATCGCTTTGGCAGCGGGCCGTGGTCAAAGGCAAAAGCCTGCTCTCCAGCGCCGACCGTAAGATGCACGAAAAGCTGCTCGACTAGGATTGGGCGCCGAAAAAGCTCGCGATATCCCGTGTTTGCATTCACGGATTGGTACGGATTTTATTCACATTTTGACAATGGTTGTTCTTGAATATTAAACAAATAGAGTCTAGTATCCGCCGCTGACCCTACAGCCATGGAGACATGTCTGTTCCCCCTCTACTCGGTGGTGATTCCTATGGGTCTTTTCCGCAACCTGGCATTTGTACTCTTCCTGGCTTCTTCCACTCTCGCTCACGCCGAAAGCATCAACGATGGCCTCATCCAGGACGCCTGGGCCGCGGACGAGCTCCAAACGGCAATCAACCAGGAGCTTTCCGCCCTCGACACCCGTAAGGCCGCCACGGTAGCCGCCTACAACCAACTCGGCGCTAAGCTCGGCGTGTACAATGGCTGGTGCAATACCTACGGACTGACCGCGCTCCGCCTGGTGGTCGAAGGCCGCATGTACGGAAAATTATTCTCCTACGCCGCCTACCCCGTGATGCATATCTACTCGAACGATCCCTACTTCCAGCCCGCCCGTGAGAGAGTGGCTGAAACGATGGACCAGCTTCGCACCACCCGCGTGGACATCGGCAAGTGCACCCTCACCGAAGACATGATGATCCGCATGGGACGCGATCCCCGCCACTTCGATCCTACCAAGAACGAGTCGGCCGCCGGCGTTTCGCATCCTTATTCTCTTCTCGCCGGAAACATCCGCCTGATCGAGGAAGAGCGCGCCCTCCTGCTCGAGCTCCGCGGCGTGATCCTCGGAGCGCGAGCCCGAAGCAACGATACGGCAGTGGAAGCCTTCGTGGCCGAAGCCTCCGCGCGTCTCAAGGCTAAAACCCTCATGCTCCGTTCGCGCACCCTCAACGGCTACGAGTTCGGCTTCCGCGTACCGCTCGGCGCTCTCGAGATTTACAACAACAAGAAAATCGGCCACGCCGAAAGCGACCAAGTGCCCAACTTTTTCTGGATCTTTGAGCGCCGCGCTTTCTACGTGAACCAGGCACGTGTGGCCGCCGGGAAACTCTTCGAAGTTTCCGTGGGCAACTATACTCACGCAGAGCACCTCCAGGAGCGCTTTCAGGCGATCATCGCCGAGGCCGAAGCGCGGAAGTAGTTCTCTAGATTCGAAACCAGTCTACGTTAATGCAGTGGAGCTCTTCCGAAGGGGAGGGCTCTATTACTGCGTCTACGGTTTCCAGAAATTTCACGATCATCTCGCGAATCTTCAGCGCGTCGCTGGCGGAGATCGTCATCGGGCAGGAGTAGTGCAGCCTGCTCTCTCCCGTCTCCTGCACTTTCTCGATCGCCTTCTGCCGCCAGTTGATGTGGTGCACGCGTACCCAGGGAGAATTCGCTTCGAGGTGTGTGCTTTTCGGGCCTATTGCGAGCTTGCCATTTTTTTCGACGCAGAGGCCGGTGGAGAGCAGGAAGTCGACTAGGCCCTTGGTGCGTTTGCGGGACAAGGAAAGATGCGCAGCGATTTTGTCGACGCTATCGAAGCCTGACAATGCCGTGAGCTGGCGAATGGCCGCATAGGCCCAGTCGGAGTAGAACGTGGCGCGCTCTTCTTCTTTCAGCTTCACTTCGCTTTTCAGGCGATGCACCAGCTCACGCGAAGTTTCCTTTTTTGCCGTCAGCTGCCGCTTCAGGTTTCTTTTCAGTGCTGGATTTCCGGCGCGCTCGAGCTGCACGAGCAGGAGAAAGTAGTCTGTCTCTTCTTCCGTGAGACCAAGGAACTCCGCCGTGAGCGCGGCCTGCTCGAGCGTGAAGCTTTTGCGGCCCTTGAGTAGTTGGCTCACGAGGGTGGTGTGCACTTTCAAGTGCTGCGCGAGTTTGAGGCCCTGGCCGTAACCGCCCTTGGGAAGCTCGGCGAAACGGGCTGCGAGGAAAGGTTTGGGGCTATCAAAATTATAGATAGAAATCATGCGGTTGCCATAACTATTTACCAATTGATCTATAAATTATAGAAGTATTTACCCCTAAAATCTAGTTCATTCTGACCCTCTGCGCTAAAACTGGCCTCGAACTTGAACTACTAACCAGTGAGGCTCCTATGTTCGCTTTAAACATCAACCCGTTGACCAAGCTATTGGCAGTTGCTGCCATGTTCACCGCTTTCACGTCTTTTGCCGGAACGAAAGACGGCGGCGGCGGCGGTGCTTATGTTTGCAGGAATGCCGACGGCTCGATCCGCAAATCCATGTTGGCTGATCTTTGGGAGGCCAAGAACACGCCTTTTCGCTGGCCACATAAGACGGGAAAAATCTCGATTCCCAATTCGGGCGAAAGCCGCCACGTACTTTTGCAACGAGCTCTAGATAGGCTGGAGAAGCTAAATCCTTCTCTGGCCCGGCAGGTGAGCGATGAAGGTTACAGTATCTGGAAAAATTTGGAGATGGTTCCGGAAGACGTTTCTATCGCAGTTCCCGACGACCTAAAGGTGGGCTATTTCCCCACGGGTTGCCCCGCTGAAGGAATGATGTTTTACAACGATGAAGCCGACCAGCTGCACGTGCGCTCTGACCTGCTTCGCTCCTTGGAGACTGAAACCGACCAGGCAGCCGCTTGGATGCATGAAGCTCTCTATAAAATTTTGCGCGAGCAGGGCGGCCATGCCGATTCCCGCAAAACTCGCCGCTTAGTGGCTTGCCTTTTTTCCGATGAACCTGATTGCCTCGCTTTGCCGAAGCAGGAAGTAGTTCCGAACGACGGGCGCTTCATCGTCGAATGCATAAGCCCTTCCTTCAAGGTGACTTATTTTCCCGAGATCCGAGTCTTGGATCCCGCCGATCTAGACAAATCTGGATCTAGGGTGAAGCTCATTTGGCAAAAAATCGGAAATCTGGATCTGGGCTATCTACCTGTTGCAACGATGGCTACAAAGAATGTTTCTCCATGGAATAGGGAACCGTACAACCCGTATGAGGTGAACTTCAAAGACTTCAGTCCTACGAAGGCCTATGACTTTTACGTCCATGTAGGAATATCCGGTTTAAAAGAGCCCATCGGCCAGGAGAAAGGCTATCTTTTGGTTTTCGGGTATAATCCTTTCGGCAGTTTGAATACGATAAAACGCCAAGAGCATCTTGAGTGCAGCCGAATTCGCTAAACAAATAGTGTTGTGAGTAAGGATTTCATCCGCCGCGCCATTGGTTGTTCTCTAGCCAATGGCGTTTCTGCGTAAAGTTTTCCGCTACTCCGTGCTCGGCCTCAACGTGATTGAAGGTTGCCGCTAATTTCGAGTATTTAAAAACGGGTCAGGGATTGGCGCTCGCCAGAAGCGTTTTAAGCGACGGCTCAATACTGGGCAAATCGTTCTTGATGGACGTCCATACAACAGAAACAGAAACCTTGTGGTAGCCGTGGACGACGACATTCCTCATCCCAATCATTTCCGACCATGGTATTGCCGTGCTTTTATTCTGAATATCTTCTGGAATCATATTTGCGGCTTCGCCGATGATGGAAAAATTTCGAATTACAGCGTCAATCGTTTTATCATCGGCAGCAAACTGATCCTCGGTCATGCCGGAGGTATATTTGTGGATTTTTCCGATTGCATCCAGAATATCTTGAACGCGGATTACCCAATTTCTAGGCGGCACGAATTACTTCCTTCATCACCTGATCGCGGAATTCTCTGCGAAGGGTGTCCTCCAGCACTAGATCCACCTCGTGCAGAAGAATGCTTTCCAAAAACTTATGCACCCGAGCCAAGTGAAAGAATCCAACGGGCTGATTGAAGCTCACCAAAAGATCGACATCGCTATCAGGACGCGCTTCGTTTCTTGCCACCGACCCAAACACTCCTAGGAAGCGAATATGAAAGCGATCGAGTTCCTGCTTATTGTCGAGCAGGATTCTCACAGCCATTTCACGAGTCAGTGGTGGATGGGAAGAATTCATGCTCTAACTATACAATAAAATTGAACTTTCTGCAAAACGGCCAAGTTCTACTCATTGTCCGTTCTCTTTTTCCTGACTTAAGCCGGAAGATGCATAACGCCTCGTACGAGAAGGCCGTCGCTAGTGGTGCCGGCCGTACGAAAGTAGACGAACCAATGTGCTGGGCGGAAGTCTACCCTATCCAGTAGTGAGAACCATGGGTAGAGAGTCAGGAAGATCGATGTATCTGATCCCACTTGGAGCACCACGACGGATTCCAGCGCGGTCGTGCTCGGGAATCCGTTAACTAGAGAGGGCAATTACTCAGGGCGCCGGAGTAATATCCATCGAACAATGGATTCCTATTCCTTCATTTTTTGCCTCGAGTAAGTATCTGGCCTCAACAGTATTTTCAGCCTGAGCAGTTACCCGAACGCCATTTACCAATAGATCGGCCGTCAAGTAATTTACTTTTCGACTTGGCTCTCTTCGCTGGTAAACTGAAACTTGATACTTGTTGCCTCGAGCAATCCCTTCCAGATTGCCTTCCCAGATCTCGTAGTTGGGCGACGTCCCGGTCTTTTGTAGATCCACATTATACAAATACCCCATATCGGTTCCCCAGCTGCATTTCACAGTTCCATTCTGACTAGGAATGCAATCATAAGTTCGAACTGCACATCCTATCGGATCAGATTCAGCATGCGCCTGCGCTATCGAAATGATGGCAACAAAAGCCAATATAAATTTTCCCATAGAACCTCCGTTGCCATCCTAGAATTGGTATGTGGCGATGTAAAGAAGTGCAATCTCTATGGCCTCGTCTGCCTCTCACCCCGGCAGCGAACCTGTTCGATTTTCTTCTTTAGGCTGTTTGGTTTTCGAACGCCGGTAAAGCTATTGATCGTGCTTTCCGGCACTTCGCTTCGGCGTAATCAGGGCTCCGTCTTGCTAAGTGGGGCTCATGCTCCAGCAAATTCTGTTCTCGCCTCTCTGTCTCGGCTGCGACCGTACACTACGCTCCAATTGCGCTTTCTGTTTTGCTTGCGCGCGTTTTTACCTCACTGAGCTTGCCGGTTCGGAAGCTCTCTTCTCCCACGAAGGGCCTGGCAAGGCTTTCGTGAAAGCGATGAGGGGCAGGGCTCCTTATACGGCGGCCGGCTGGGCGCTCGCGCTTCTCGAGCGCCGCGGGCGGATCGAGCACTGGCGCAGGAGCGGAGTGGAATTGGTACTGCACGCCCCGCAGAAACCGCGCAAGCGCGGCGCCTCTGGTCTCTCCCTCCTCGCCGGGCTGATCGCCAAAGCGATAGGGTGCCAGGTGGCTTCGCCCGCTTTCCGTAAAAAAAACGCGCGAACCCAGCACGGGCTTTCCCTGGTCGAGCGCATGGATACTCCCTGCTTCGTGGAGCTCGCCCTTGCTGAAGAAACAGTAAAGGGAAAGCACATTCTCGTGATCGACGATGTGCACACCACCGGCACCACGCTCGACCTCTGCGCCTTTACGTTGAGAAAGGCAGGCGCCGCGCGCGTGAGCCGCTTTGCTTTAGCCCACCAGGTGGTGCACGGCTTCGAACGCGAGGGCGAAAAGCCCGACGAGAAAAGCGAGGAAGTTCATCCACTCTTCCTTCATTTTCTTATGGAGATGGGGCAGGAGGTCGCCGGAGGCGATGTAGAGAAAAGTGCCGGCCGAAACGGCCAGCGCGCTGGCGAGCACGGAAGGATTTCCTCCATGCACCATCGAGCCCACGAGGATTCCAGTCGGCCCCATGAAAGCGAAGATGAGGAGCATGCCGAGGCCGCGAGTGCCCCGGAAGCCCGAGATCGCGAGCAGGCTCATGAGGGCAAGGGTCTCGGGAACTTTGTGCACGAGAATGGCGGCGAGAAGAGCGATGGAGGTGGAAATGTCTACCGGGCCAGCGAGGCCCACGCCGAGGGCCATTCCGGCGATCACGCTGTGCACGCTGAGGCCGAAGAGCGCCACTAAGCCGATCCGATGGCTCGGGCAGGCTTCTTCGCCGCAGGGATGCGCCATGGTGAAGCGTTCGATCACGGTCATGAGCAAGTAGCCCACCAGGAGAAAAAAGCCGGTCGCAGGGCCGAGGGCGGGGATGGCCGAAGGAATCATGTGCAGGAAGGCTGCGCTCAATAGTGCGCCCGCGCCGAAGGAAAGGAACAGATCGAAGAACTTGCCTTCGAGCTTCCAGGTAAGGGGAATAGCGCCGGAAAATAGGATCACAAGAAAGTGGGCCAGGGCGGCGTATACAGGGGTCAGCAACATGCGCGCACCCTATCATGGCTCGTTAATGCAAGATACTTGCATTTGGGTGGTGCGGCTAATCTTTCCGTCCATTGAGGTCACCTGAAAAAAAGTTGAAAGTAAGCTCCAGCATCCAGGAGGGCGGCGGTCGTCCTTGGAGCACGTAGTTGCAGAGCCGGCGAAGCTGATTCTTTACGGGGCCCTGCTCGAGCAACGCCTGGGCCAGGTTTCGCGCTTCCGTCATGCGCTCTTGGCGAAGGAATGAAGCAAGGCGCACCGTTTCGACGCTCTGCCGGATCAGGAGCGGCTCGGCGGTAAAGCGCGGATTGTGAAGGGCCTGCTCGGCGAGCTGCAGAGCCTCCGGGTAGCGCCTGGACTGGTAGTTAGCCAAAGAGCGAAAGAGGGCAGCGTCCAGCGTGGGGTGGCTTTCCAGGATCGCGGCGGCATCGAGCGGGCGATGGAGGTCGAAGTAGGTATGGTAAGCGTTTGCAATTTCCCTTTGGCGCAGGCGTTTTCCGGGGGGAGTGCCGGAAAGCTCGGCAAGCTCTATAGACGAAAGCTCCTGCCCGCCGCTTTGCCAGAAATCTTCAAAAGAGATCGCAGCATAGGCTCCGCTGCTCGCGGGCGCTTCGCCTATGCTTAGGTAGAGCATCTTCTTTTTCCCGGGCGCGGCTTCGAAGATGGCGGTCTGCAGTGTGAGGCCCTTGAGCACGTCGTGGTAGGCGGCAAGGTAGCCATTCGGATCGGCCTGATAGCTAAGCACTCGAGCCAGCGCCGCCGCATCTGGAGCAGGATTTGATTCAAGAAGCTCAAGCGACTTTTTCAGGCGAAAACGGGAATTTTCGAGAAGGCCCGGGTCTGCGTTTTCGAATGCGCGCGACTCTTCGAACTGAGCGTGATTGCTCTGCGCGAAGGGCTTCCCTTTTGAGCGTGTGGGGAGGAATACCCTTTGCGAGGCTTCTATCGTAAGTGTTTCGCCCGAGTTCAGGTCGTTCATCACGAAGCTCCACACGCCGGCAGGCCGATGGATTTTCACGATCGCCTCTGCCTCATCGAGGCTGCGTGCACCGCGAAGAACCAGCTCGCCGATCAGAATCATCGGCACGCCAAGCAAGCCTGCGTCGCGTGAGAAATGCTGGTGGATCGCGAAGGTAATCCCTGCCTCGTTCACGCCGGTGATGCCTCCGAAGAGGAGGCCGTCGCTGCCGATCACGAGGTGGCGTAGCTCGGTGCTGCCTGCTTCCGGCTCGATCGAGAGCAGCATGGGGTGGCGGTCGAACTTGCCGACCCCGGCGAAGTCAAGGTTTCGTCCGTAAAGAAAAGTTCCATTCCCGCTTGTAGCGGCGATGCTCGTGCAGCCGGGCGCGGGAAGAAACTCAAGGGCAGGAATCGATCCCAGCCCGCGCACAAAAGCGGCGGTATCGGGCAGGCTCAATCCGCGGCGTAGCACGATGGGGTCAATACCCATGCCGAGTGCCATCGAGTCAATTTCTTCCGCAAGGAAGCGCGGAGTGGTCCGATGAAACAGGCGAACCACTTGGTTGTAAAGAAGCGTCGCCAGGCTGCCGAAAATGCCGCCTTTCTGTTCCGCGAGCTCTGCTACCTGATGCGTGAAGTAATGAACGGTTTCGTCAGACAGAGGGCCGCGCAGGAGCTCGCCCATGGCGCGCGCCCGGCTTACCGGAGTGCCGGACAGGCGAACCACCTTGAGGCCAGCGCAGTCGAACACCGAGCGGTCTGGCTGCTTCGTCAGCGTCTGGCAGGGGGCGGCAAACGCGCTCTGTGTTATCAGATAAAACGTCAGAAATATTGCGGCAAACATAAACCTATCTTGCACTCTCGGCCGGATTCTTTCCACTTGATCGTGGGAAGTAGCCGCAATACATTGCCTTGAAAATCAACTGGAATTCTCCTATGGCAAACGCCCCTGTAGCGGAACACGAAGGCAGTCAAATGAAGCAGCAGCAGCAAAAGATCGTAGAGCGAGTTTACGAAGGAATGGCTCCATTCTATAACTTTGTTTTCGGAAAGCTGCTTTTCCTCGAAGGGCGAGAAGCCTCGATCGATCTGCTCGAACTCAAGCCTGGGCAGAAAATCCTGGAAGTGGGAGTCGGCACGGGCCTGACCCTGCCTCTCTATCCTCACAACTGCAGCGTGGTGGGAGTGGATCTTTCGGCGAATATGCTGAAGGAAGCCGAAGTTCTCATCAAGAAAAAGAAGCTCAAGAACTGCACCGTGCGCGAGATGAATGCAACCAATCTCGAGTTTGCCGACAACACTTTCGATCGCGTGCTAGGCAATCTTTTCATCAGCGCGACCTCCTTTCCGCGCGAGAGTCTTCTGGAGATGAAGCGCGTGTGTAAGCCCAACGGCACGATCGTGCTCATGAACCACTTCAAGAGCGATCACAAGGTGCTCGGCACGCTGGAAACCGCCTTCAATCCCGTTGCGAAGAACCTCGGCTTCAAGTCGAACCTGGAGATGAATCCGCTGCTGGAGTCGGTCGGCCTTAAGCCCAAAGAAACTCGCAAAGTAAACATGTTCAATTTATGGACCGCTGTGAGCATGGTGAATAAGAAATGAGCCTTGGCCCCGCGGTGGTGATCGGCAGCAGCGGGCAGGTGGCGCGTGCGCTGCTCTCGTCACTGAACAAACGGGGAGTTTCAGTACTTCATACGAGCTCCAGCGTTTCGCCAGGCTCTTATCCCCTCGATCTCGCTCGGCCCGAAACAATCGCGGCACTTTTCCGCGAGACCGACACGCGTCTCGGCAAGCGCCCCCTTGAGGTGTTCCTCGCCGGCGCGATGACCCACGTGGACAAATGCGAAGAAGAGCAAGAACGCTGCCGGCAGATGAACGAGCTCAGCCCTGCTCTGGTCGCGGAAGAGTGCGCCCGCCGCGGCCATAAGTTGACATTCTTCTCCACCGAGTACGTTTTTGGCGACGCCGAATACCACGGCGGCGCGATCGGCCCGTTTTCTGAGTCAGATCCTCCGGCCCCCACCTCTTTTTACGGCGAGTGCAAGCTCGGCGCGGAAACGGCGATCGGCAGGATCCTGGGCGAAGAGGCGCTGATCATTCGCACCACGATGGTTTATTCCTGGGATCTGCGCGGCAATAATTTCCTCATGCAGTACTACAAGCAGCTCGAACAGCTGCAGCAGGGCCACAGGCCGCCTGTGTTCCGCATTCCGGAAGACCAGATTTCCACTCCCGCCTATGCCCCGGCGCTGGCCGAAGGCACCTGTGTTCTGCGGGAGAAGGGAGTGGGCGGAATCGTGAATTTAGTGGGGCCCGACCTGCTTTCCCGCCGGGAGCTGGTGATGCGCGTGATCGACGCTTTCGGTTTCGACAAGGAGCGCAGCCTCGAGGGGTTTCGTTTCCTCAAGACCGCAGAGTTAGGACAGAAGGCCAGACGTCCGCTTTCGGCGGGTCTCACTATGCAGAAGGCGGAGAGCCTTGGAGTAAAGGCCTTTTCGCTCGAACGCGCGTTCAAGGAAGCGCTGCTGCTGCGGAGCTCGGGCGTATGAGCGCGAAAAAAAGGCCGTCCGGCTTGGCTGCCGCGACGGCCCTGAAGGCTTTGAATAGGAGCGCTCTTTAGCGCGACCTTAAAAATTAGAAACGAAAGCTTACGCGTCCCGTATAGCTGTTTTTCTTGAACGCTCGCTCGTATTCGGCGCCGAGCGAGAAAAATGCCAGCCGGAGATCTGTTCCGAGAAGCACCTGCGCGCTCGAAGGTTTCGACGACGCCGATTTCGAAGAGCCAAACGCGCCGATATTCAGAATCGTGGTATTGCCGCTGGCGTCCACGTTCAAGTCGCCTTTGGCTTTCATCCAGCCAAGCCCCACGTAAGGCTCAAAAATGAAGAGCTTGTAAGACGCGATCACCTGAAACCCGTAAAGCGTATTGTCGAAGCCTACAACTGCGTTTACCGGCACGTTCGCAGTCGACGCGTTGTTTACAGTCTGGCTGTATTGGAGGGTGGTCTTGGTTACGTAGCCTTTGATCGCCAGCTCTATGGGGAAGTCCTCGAGAATCGCATCCGTAAGGGTCCATTGGGCGGCGCCACCCCAGCGGCCGATCTTAATGCTCGAAATGGTCGTTTTGGGGAAGTAAAGCGCTTCGGCGGTGAAGCCGAAAGGTAGCCCGAGCCTGGCCAGACCGCCTACGTGGTAGAGCTCGTCCTTGAAGTTGGCGCCTGCATTGTTTCGCTTCACGAGAGCCAGCAGGTCTGGAGCTTTTGTCATACCGCCCACGACTCCGAACTCGAAGCCCCAAAGGCCGCCCAAGCTGGAGGCTGGAGTCACACTCGAATACTGAGAGTTTGCCGAGAACTCCTGCACAAGGGCCTCGTAGTCGGCGAGGTTGATATTGTCGAGGCTGAGGTCGGCCGCGAAAGCCGGTGCCGAGACGAGTGCCATGGCTGCAATCCATCGCAGCTTGGGGAACGAGGTACGCATGAGTTCTCCTTATTAGGTCGCGGCAAATGCCGCTCCTGTCTTATTTCTTCCGTAGTTCTTTCGGGACAAGAAACGATTGTGTACATTGATTTTATGTCAAAATCGGTCAAAAGAGTCGTCAAGAATTCTTTTTTCCAGACCGCCGGCTCCTTCACGAACTCGATCATCAACTTCGTTCTTACTCTCTCTTACGCGCGGATACTGGGGCCGGAAGTTTACGGATCCCTGGCTACTTCTCAGGCACAGGTTCTCGTGTGGACTCTGCTCGTGGATCTAGGCCTCTCCAATTCCCTGATCGGTGCGCTTACCAGCGCGGAAGGCGGGAGGGGAGAGTTGTCGCGTCAAGGATTCCGCGCGCGGGATCTACTTTTCCGTGTATTGTTCCTGCGCCTTTCCGGTGCCCTGATCGGCACGATTTTCACTTTCGCGATTGCGTGGGTTAGGGCGGGCGCCCTCTCGGACCAGTTCTGGCGTGACGTCGCCTTCACTCCTCACCTTTTCGCGCTCGCTCTTGGCCAGACCGGGATCGCCTATGCGATTTATAACCATAAACAAGGCTTGTCTGTACTGGCAACCTTGGGCGGAGTGGTTCTCACTACCGTGCTTGCCATCACTCTCGCCTGGAAAGGCGCACCAGTGGAGTGGCTGCTGCTTTCCCAGAGCTGGGCTGGTTTGTTTTCCTCAGCTATCGTGTTTGGCACATTTGCCTATCTCTGGCGGGTGCGCCGGAAAGCGGGCGCCACGCGGCGTCTTCAGGAATGGAAGAAAAAGCGGCGCGTGCCCACGCTGCGTCGCCAGGGGCCCAAGGGGAGCTGGGGAGGCGAGGCCTGGAGCGCGTTAGGCCGCGACGCCTGGCCCTACGCGGTGGCGTTCGCCGTTTTCGTGCTCTGGCAGCGGCTCGACCAGATCGCCGCCTCCTACATTCTCGGCCTAGAGCAAGGAGGTCAGTACGCCCTAGCCGTGCGTCTCGTTTCCGTGCCGCTGCTCGTGGCCACTTCGATCTCGCTCGCGATTTTTCCCGACCTGCAGCGGGTCGGTCGCGATGCTCCACATAAGATGCGGCTCGTGCTCGGCGCGCTCACGAAGGTGGTTTACCGCTACGGCATCGTGGTGGCGATTCTTCTCGTGTGCGGCATCGCGGTCGTGATCGTGCCACTGGTGCCGAAGTTCCGCCCGGCTGTGTGGCTATTGCCTCATTTTGTGCCTGGTATCTGGGCGTTCTGGATGCAGAGCTTTGTGGTGAACTCCCTGTTTGGGGTGCGTGCCTATAAAAAAGTGGCGCTGGTGCATGTTTATTCGTTGTTAATCTATGTCTGCTTCGTTTTCACTCTGCCGATGGTCTTCGGCCTGCCAGGGGTAACCTGGGCCTTTAATATTTTTTGTTTCAGCATGTGTTGGCTCAGTATCCGCGCCGCGCGGCAGGTTGGGCTCTATGGCAAAGGCTATTTGATCTACTCGGCATTCAGTCAGGAAGAGAGCCAGCTTTTAGGTCGAACCGGTTTCCTCCAGGGCCGGCGCGCGAAGGGAGGAGCGTGAGGTCAGGAAGAGCGATCTTCACCGGCAAGCTGCGCTCGGCTGCCTGCGTGTTCTGGTCACTCGGTCTTGCCGTACTTGCCTTTGATTTCCTCTCGCTGCCCGTATTCGACTGGAAAGCGAGCGCGAGCTATTTCTTTTTCGGCGCAGCCGCACTCGTAACTGCCTGGGCGGAAAAGAGGGAGTTCGGTTCGCGTGTCGCTGCTTACCGGCTGCACGACGCCGTGATCTACAGCCCCTGGAGGTTTCTGCTTCTGTACTTTCTCTGGATCTCCGTGTTCAGCCCGTTCACGGCGCGGCCGCTTGCTTCCCTGGTTTACGCCACCAACGGCTGGGCGTCGCTGCTTGCCATCGCGCTCGCCGCGCAGTTTATTTTTTCCGAGCGAACCATTCACGGCATCGTGCTGGTTCCTGAGCGGCTGAGCATGGCTTTCTGGAGCTACTGTCTTTCGGTAAGCATTCTTCTCGCTAACGTGCTCCTGCACCTCTTCGCGCCGAATCCAGTTTTCCCTATGCTGGTGAATGAGCAGGCGAATCTCTTTCTCTATTTTACTCTCGGTCTGCCGTACCTCCTCTGGGATTTCCTTAAAGATGGCCGCCGCCTCCTTCCGCGCTGGCTGAGCGGCACCACCGTGCTGATGGGCGCGGTCACGATGCTGCTGCTCAACAGCCGCTTCTACCTCGCGTCGATCGCGCTCACGGTGGCCGCAGTCTTCGGGCTTTTTGTTTTCAAGAAGATCCGCCTGCGCCGCGCGCTTCTGCTCGGCGGTTTTATCGCCGGCTGGGGCCTCGCCTTCGGCCTGTTGCTGCTGATCGCTGTCGAGCAGTATGGCTATAAACACCTGCTCGACCTGGAGCGGTTCGCACTCACGGAACGGATGCGCGGAAATTTCGTTGCGGCCTACGATGCACTCAGGCAGACCTACGGCTTGGGAACCGGGCTCGGGCTCACGAGCTTGCGCGGCGTGTGGACCCGCGTGCTCGCGGAAGCTGGTCTCGTCGGCTTCGCACTCTACCTCGCTTTTTTCCTCAACGTGCTTTTTGATCTCTACAAAGTGCGCCGCTCCAAGCGAGTGGTCGTCTCGAACGTGAGCTTTATCTCCCTCGCGGTATTCCTGCTGTTCGTGAGCTTCTACGTGGAGAATCCTTACGGCGCCTATGTCTGGGTATGGTACGCGCTCTGGGCGCTTTTCGCCTCTACGGCCAAGAAACAGAGGATGGAATGAAGGCGCTCTTCTTTTCCCACCAGGCGCAGTTCATCTATGGCGGAGAAGTGGTCACGCTCGCTTTCATGCGCGAGATCAAGCGAGCCGGTGTGGAAGTGCATTTCGCGGGCCCCTCCGGGCCCTATGCGGAGCTGGCTAAAGAGCACGCGGTTTTTCACGAGGTGCCGAGCGTGCAGTTCAGCCGCGAGATCATGCTGCTGCCCGATATCGCCGTCGCGCTGATCTCTACGCACCAGGTATTGAAGAAAATCATTCGGGAAAACAGCATCGATCTCGTGCACGCAACCAGCCTTAAGGCAATGGTTTACGCTTGGAAGCTCGGCGGCTCTGTGCCTGTGCTCTGGCATCATCACGATATTCTGCCAGCCACGAAGGCTAATTCTCTCTGGGTGAAAGGCCTAGCAGCGCACGCCGCGAAGATTCTCTGCCCTTCGCAAGCCACGCTCGATTCGCTCGTGCAGGCGGGAGTGCCAAAAGAGAAAACTGCCGTGCTTCGTAACGGCTTCCGTGCCGATGAGTGGAAGGCTCGCCCGGCCCAGCACGGGCCACTGTTCCGAGTAGGGCTGGTCGGCGAAATTTCCAGGAGAAAAGGCACCGATAGGTTGGAGAAAATTCTCGCTGTGCTCGGCCCCTCTCCTGATTTTCAGTTCCTCGTGATTGGCGAAGCACTTTCCGATCCCGCCTTCGCCGACGATCTCAAGAGCCGGCTCGCCTCTCGCCAGGTGCGATTCCTCGGCCGCCGCGAGCGGATGAAGGAGCTCTACCAGGAAATGGACGTTCTGCTCGTGCCGAGCCGGCAGGACCCGCTCCCGACCGTGATCGTGGAAGCTGGCCTGAGCGGCCTGCCGATCGTCGGCGCCCGGGCCGGTGGAATTCCCGAGATGATCGAACCCGGACGCAACGGCTTCCTCTTTGACACCGAAGCCGAGGCAGCGGGCTACTTGCGGGAAACGCAGAAAAACTGGCGCACGCTTTCCGTCACCTCGCGAGAACTGGCCATTCAACGTTACAATATCGCGACGCTCGCCAAAGACCTTCTCCGCCACTACGAGGAGGCGCTGCGTGCCGTTTGAGCCCGTTTCGATCGTAATCCCTTCCTGGAATGGCGCCGCGATCCTTCGGCCTACGCTGCGAAAACTTGGCGAGCTAGAAGGTGAGTTCGAAGTACTTGTTGTCGACCACGGCCGCTTGAACCGCGACACCGAAGCGCTGTTGGCGGAATTTTCTTCTGATTCTCGGTTTCGTTACCATGGCCTTGACGAGCAGCTAGGGTTCGCGGGTGCCGTGAATCATGGCACGGAGAAAGCCGCGCATCGGCTGGTGGCAGCAATCTGTAACGACGTGCTCGTGGAACGCGATTGGCTGCCTGAACTCCTGCGCGCCTATGCGCAACGGAGCGCCGGAGGGAAGCATCCAGTGCTAACATCCCTGGTCACCCGCCCCGGCTTCGAAACCGCTCTCAGTTCGCGTTACAATATCTGGGGACGGATCGTGGATACCGGCACGGCTATACCGGCGGATTCTTACGTTCCCTTTTTCCCGGACGGCTCCGCATTCCTCTTTGACAAATCTTTTTATGGCGTGCCTTTTGATTCGGACTATTTCCTTTATCAGGAGGACGTTTCCTTTGGCTGGCGCGCCTGGTTGATGGGGGAGAGCGTTTGCCTAGTGCCCGCTTCGCGCGCTCTAAACGCGGATGGCGGTACCACGCGGCGCACGCCGCACCTCACGGCCTATTTTACGGAGCGCAACCGCTGGCTGAATTATTTCTGCTTTCTCTCCTTCTGGAATCTGCTTCGACTGCTGCCGGCGCTCGGCCTGGATAATGACATTAAGTTTTTGGCGGGAACCAACCGCTGGGCAAAGCTGAAGGCTTGGTGCTGGCTATGTATGCACCCGTTGGTGGTCTTGCGGAAGAGGGCGCGGATTCAGGCATTGCGGAAGCGCGGGGACGGGGAGATTTTTCTTTTGTTGACTTCGCGCTATGTGGCGGGAAACGGCGTGCTCAATAAAATATTTCGATTTTACTTTGCGATCGTCGGAATCAAATTCGGCCCATGACCAATCCGCTCAAATCCGCGTGATGTCCTTCAGCCGCGGCAGCACGGTATCTTTGCCGCTCATAATCGGATTCTGCACGGGCCACTTAACGCCAACTTCCGGATCATTCCAGAGCAGGCCTGCTTCCGTCTTCGGGTTGTAAGTGCCCGTCACTTTGTAAACCACGTCGGCGGGCTCATTGCCGAGCACGCAGAAACCGTGCGCGAAGCCGAAGGGCACCCAGAGCACGCGGCCGTTCTCGTCGCTCAGCTCCGTGCTGAACCATTTGCCGAAGGTAGGCGAATTTTTGCGGATGTCGACGACCACGTCGAAGATTCGGCCGCGGGTCACGCCCACCATTTTTCCCTGTGGCGGGTCCACCTGGTAATGCATGCCGCGGATTACGCCTGGCAGGGAACGGGAGTGGTTGTCCTGCTGGAAAGTTTCGCGGAAGTCGAGCGCCGCCCATTTGTCTTCCCGGAAACGTTCGATGAAAAAGCCGCGCTCGTCCCTGAATATGTCGAGTTCGAAGAGACGAAGGCCGGCCAGGTCTGCTTTTAGTTCTTTCACGAGCGTGGGTCCTCGATAAGCTTCAGGAGATACTTTCCATATTCGCTTTTGCCATACTTTTCGCCGAGCTTACGCAATTGTGCCTGCTTGATGAAACCTCGGCGGTAGGCCACCTCTTCCGGGCTGCCCACCATCAGGCCGGTGCGCTGCTCGATGGTCTGCACGAACTGGGAGGCGCTGTTGAGCGAGTCAAAGGTGCCGGAATCGAGCCAGGCTACACCGCGGCTGAAGCTACGAACGTTCAATGTTCCCTTTTCGAGGTAGGCGCGGTTCACGTCGGTAATCTCGAGCTCGCCGCGGGCCGAGGGCTTGAGCGCCTTTGCGATGCCCACGACCTGCTCGTCGTAAAAATAAAGTCCGGTCACGGCCCAGGAGCTTTTGGGAACTTTCGGTTTTTCTTCGATGCTGAGCGCTTTGCCGTCTTTGCCGAACTCGACCACGCCGTAGCGCTCCGGATCCTGCACGTGGTAGGCGTAAACCTCCGCACCGCCCTTGAGTCCTGCGCTCTGCTCGACGAGTTGCGAGAGCTCCTGTCCGTAGAAAATATTGTCGCCGAGGATCAGGCAAACGGGCTCGCCGTCGATGAATTTCTCGCCGATGAGAAAAGCCTGCGCGATCCCTTCGGGTTTTGGTTGCTCGGCGTATTCAAAATGCACGCCGATCTCCTCGCCCGAGCCGAGAAGTTTTTTGATCGCCGGCAGGTCGTGCGGAGTGGAGATCACGAGGATCTTTTTGATTCCGGCCAGCATCAGGGTGGAGAGGGGATAGAAAATCGTGGGCTTATTATAGATTGGGAGCAGCTGTTTGCTCACTGCAGTCGTCACGGGATAGAGGCGGGTTCCGCTGCCCCCGGCGAGGATGATTCCCTTCATGTCTTGTCCTTCTTCTGCAGCACGCGGTCACGCCAGGCTTCCTGTGCCAGGTACCATTCCACGGTCGATTTCAGCCCGTCTGTGAGCTGGTGTTTTCTTTTGAAGCCGAGCTCGCGCGCGGCGAGGGAGTCGTCAATGGCATAGCGCCAGTCGTGGCCGAGGCGATCGGTCACGTAGGAGATCTGCTCCTCGTATTTTCCGCTTTTCTTCGGGCGGAGCTGGTCGAGGATTGCGCAGAGGTCTTTCACTAGATCGATGTTACGGCGCTCGGCGTTTCCGCCGAAGCAGTACTGCGAGCCCGGCTTGCCTTTTTCGAGTGCCAGCAGGATTCCCGCGCAGTGGTCTTCCACGTGGATCCAGTCGCGCACGTTCTCGCCTTTGCCGTACACGGGCAGTGGGTTACCACTCACGGCGCAGTGGAGCAGGTGGGGGATAAGCTTTTCCGGGTACTGGAACGGCCCATAGTTGTTCGAGCAGCGGGTCGTGATCGTTGGGAGCTTGTAGGTATGGTGCCACGCGCTTACGAGAAGGTCGGCGCCCGTTTTAGAGGCGGAGTAGGGCGAGTGCGGATCGACAGGAGTGGTCTCTGAAAATTTGCCCGTGTCGCCGAGACTGCCGAACACCTCGTCGGTCGAAACCTGCAAGTACCGAAAGGCGGCTTTTTCATCGCCAGTCAGGCCATTCCAGTATTCCAGTGCGTGGTGCAGTAGCGTCGCGGTGCCCACCACGTTCGTTTCCACGAACAATAGGGGATTCGTGATCGAGCGGTCCACGTGCGACTCCGCGGCAAAGTTAAGCAGAGCGGCTGGCCGGTGCTCTCGAAGCGCTTCCCGCACTTTGAGGGCGTCACGGATATCTGCCTCAACCAGGGTGAAGTTCGGCCCGAGCCCTTCGAGGTTTTCCCGGTGGCCCGCGTAGGTGAGCGCATCGAAGCCCACGACCCTGAAGCCCTTGGAGCGCGCGAGGCGCACGAAATTGGCGCCGATGAATCCTGCGGCGCCGGTTACGAGAAGTGTCTTCACCTTAGTTTCCTCATCCCTATTGATCTAAAGTAATGTTCCCATTTTACTGGAACTCGAAAAGTATCTCGTCCGGTGCCACGAGGCTCAGGCTCGAGCGAATTGTATGCTCCAGCTTGCGTGGGCTCTTCTGTACCGAGTCGATATCGTGCAGCAGGCGCGCGTTGTCGGAGAGCAGGCTCTCGATGCGCGCTTCGAAACGCGCGTTGTTCTGGCTGGCGCGATACGCCGAAAGCAGGCCGGCTTCCCCGAAGAGCACGATCCCCACCGAGATCACGAAAGCGAAGAGGAAGATGTAGCCGATCTTCATGGCGCTTCAGAACTTCATGCCGAGGCTCTGCAGCCCATTAAAGCGCGCATTGTCGCCGAGGCTCTCTTCGATGCGCAGGAGCTGGTTGTACTTCGCCATCCGCTCGCCACGCGAAGCCGAGCCTGTTTTCACGAGGCCCGAGTCGGTAGCCACGGCCAGGTCAGAGAGGAAGGTATCTTCCGTCTCACCACTCCGGTGCGACACTACCGTGTTGTAATGCGAGCGGCGGGCAAGCGCGATCGTATCGAGCGTCTCGGTGATCGAGCCGATTTGGTTGATCTTGATGAGGATCGAGTTGCCGGCTTTTTCCTCGATGCCGCGTTTGAGGATCTTCGCGTTCGTCACGAAAAGATCGTCGCCCACGAGCATCACCTTCTTTCCGAGCTCCTTAGTGAGCAACTTCCAGCCGTTCCAGTCGCCTTCGTCGAGGCCGTCTTCGATGCTCACGATCGGATACTTGAGACAGAGGTCGGCGTAGTAGGCCACGAGCGCGCCGGAATCCATCGACTCTTTGCCCGAGCCCTTCATCGCGTAGGAGCCGCCTTCGGTCTTGAACTCGCTCGCCGCGCAGTCGAGCGCGAGGAAAACGTCCTGGCCTGGGCGGTATCCTGCGCGGGAGATCGCGTCCACGATCATGTCGAGGGCTTCCGCATTTGAATTTACCATCGGCGCGAAGCCTCCCTCGTCGCCCACGTTGGTCGAGAGTTTTTTCTCGTGCAGCACGCTTTTCAGGTGATGGAAAATCTCCACCCCGGCGCGGAGCGACTCTTTGAAAGTTCGCGTTACGCTTGGGAGGATCATGAACTCTTGAATGGAGAGATTATTGTCGGCGTGCTTGCCGCCGTTGAGAATATTCATCATCGGGGTCGGGAGAGTGATCCCGCGGTAAGGCTGGGGATCCTTTGAGTTCAGGAACTTGCCGTAGTAGGCGTTCTCGAGGAACTTATGCAGCGGCAGTTTTTGCGAAGCCGCAGCGGCCCGGCATACGGCCATCGACACGCCCAGGATCGCGTTCGCGCCGAGTTTCGATTTATATTCTGTGCCGTCAAGATCGATCATGACCTTGTCCACGGTTTGAAAGTCGTCCGCGTCTTTTCCTTTCACCGCCGGAGCAATCACCTTGGTGACATTCTCGACCGCTTTCAGCACGCCACGACCGAGGTAACGGCTCTTGTTACCGTCCCTCAGCTCGACCGCTTCGCGGGAACCGGTGGAGGCGCCGCTCGGCACTGAGGCGCGCCCGAAGGAGCCATCCGACAAAGTAACTTCTGCCTCTAGGGTCGGGTTTCCGCGGGAGTCGATAATTTCACGGGCGTGCACGCGTTCGATTTTGGGCATTGTGGCATCCTCTTTCCCCAAAAATGTACCATAGGTTCTCGATTAGGCGCCCTGAGTCAAAAGCTTGGATTCAAAGCTGAACCGCGCTATATCCCGTGGCTATGGCTCATACCAAACCGGCCGACCTTAAAGATCTGGAACAGGAACTCTCAGAACTTCGTTCCCTTCCGGGGCTCAAAGAGAAAAGCCCGGGGATTTTTTATTTTAAGTCGGTTTCTTTCCTGCATTTTCACGACAAAGACGGCAAGCGCTGGGCAGACGTAAAAGTGGATGGATGCTGGAATAAACTGCCGGTCGACTTTCGCGCCTCCACCGCTGCTAAAGCGAAGTTCTTGAAAGCGGCTTTAGATGCGCACGCGAAGATCTCGGCGCCGAAGAAATGAAATTTGAGCTGCAGCCAACACTTTCGGGCAAGCTGGTTCATTTGCGCCCGCTGCGGGAAGAAGATTTCGAATCGCTGTATGCAGTTGCCTCTGATCCACTTGTCTGGGAACAGCACCCGGATCCTGACCGCTGCCAGCGACACGTCTTTCACCGATTCTTCCGCGGCGCAATGGAGTCGGGCGGAGCTTTTTTGATTACCGATGCGGTTTCCGGCGATGTGATCGGCAGCTCCCGTTATACCGGATTTGATCCCGAGCAGAGCTTGGTCGAAATCGGCTACACCTTTCTCGCCCGCCGCTGCTGGGGGCATACCTATAACCGCGAGCTTAAAAAGCTCATGCTGGATCATGCCTTCCGTTACGTGGGCGCGGTGGACTTCTACATCGGCGCCAGCAATACCCGTTCTCGCCTGGCGATCGTAAAAATCGGCGCGAAATTCCTGCGCGAGTTTGAGCGTATGCGAGAGGACGGAAAAATCCAGAAAACGGTCGTGTATCGTTTGCGCAAAGGCGACGAGCCCTAGGTCTGAAGGACTTTACCTCGCCTGCACCCGCGCCGCGTATTCTGTGGCGTTCTTCAGGCCAAACTCGCACATCGCCTTCCGGCGTGCATCCTTCGGGATTTTTTTCGGAAACTGCAGTTTGAGCGGCAGGATCACTTCTTCAAAAGGCGCGTCTTCGAAGAGGCCAAAATTCAGGCCCGAAGGCTGGAAGTCAGTGTTCAGCGTGTTCCGCAGGTGACCGAGCAGGGAGCCGAGTGCAGAGGCGTGCGGCGGGCTTGGAATTGGTTTTTGCTGCAGGCGCGCCTCGGCGAAAATCGCTGCGACCAGACCGATCGAAGCGCTTTCGAGGTAGCCTTCTACTCCCGTGATTTGTCCGGCGAGCAAAATATGCCGCGCGTTCTTGAGCGATAGATCGAGGTTCAGCACCCGCGGAGCGTCCACGAAAGTATTTCTATGCATGGAGCCTAAACGCAAGAACTCGACGCCTTCGAGACCGGGAATAGTCTTGAACACTTTCGCCTGCTCGCCGTACTTGAGCTTGGTTTGAAAGCCTACGAGGTTGTAGGCCGATTTCGAAACGTTCTCCGCGCGCAGCTGCACAGCAGCCCAGGGTTCGCGGCCGGTTCGAGGGTCTACGAGGCCGACCGGCTTCATGGGCCCAAAGCGCAAAGTATCATAACCACGATCCGCCATCTCTTCGATCGGCATGCAACCTTCGAAGTGCTTCACGCGTTCGAAGCTCTTGCTTTCCACACGCTCGCCCTTCATCAGCAAATCCATGAACACGGCGTATTCTTCCTTGTTCATCGGGCAGTTGAGGTAGTCGGCGGAGTCGTCGGTGGCCACGCCGGAATCGGAAAGCGCACGCGTGGTTTTCTCGTAGCGGTTCATTGCGAAGATGATGTCGCGGTTGAGGGTCGACGCGTCCACGATCGGCGAAATCGCGTCGTAGAAGTAGAAGTGGTCGGAGCCCGTGAGGCGGCGCAGGGATTCCGAGAGGGCGGGGGAGGTGAGCGGACCGGTCGCGAGGATCGCGAGCTGCGAAGGATCGTCGGGCAAGGAGGTAATCTCTTCGCGTTTCAGCGTGATATTGGGCTGGGAGGCAATGGCGTCGGTCATTGCCTTCGAGAACACGTCGCGGTCGACGGCGAGCGCTTCGCCGGCGCCCACGGCGGCTTTACGGGCTGAGGCGATGGCTAGAGAACCCAGTAGCTCGAGCTCTTTTTTGAGAAGGCCTGGCGCCATCACGGGGGAAAGGGATTTGAATGAGTTGGAGCATACAAGCTCGGCGAGATCGCCTGTTTTGTGGGCTTCGGTCTGCCGGCCCGGGCGCATCTCATAGAGGTCTACCTTGATGCCACGACTGGCAAGGCGATAAGCGGCTTCACAGCCGGCGAGGCCGGCGCCAATGACGACAACTTTAGGGGAGCTCATAGGTTTGCTTCTAGCATAGGGCGCGAAAAGCGCCAAAAGCGGGCTGTGGATAGGCTTCCGCAAGATCGCGTTTTACCGGATCATTTAACTTGACCAAAAATGTCTGCGTCGCTATAAGGAGGTCCCCCTAAACCTACGCTCCCTGGAGGACCCCCTATGAGCAAACTACTGGTTACCCTATCCCTGTTGTTTTCCCTCAGCGCCCACGCAGAGATCCTGCCCGGCTTCACTTATACCAAACAACTTAAAGGCAAAGACGCCCGCGGCGAGTTCGACATCAGCTACGTGCAGATTACTCCTCGCGCGCTTCCCCGCTATACCATCCGCCGCCACGTGAACGCGCAGATTGCGGCCACCGCCAAATCGATGCTTTGCGAAGCAGATCGCAAGAACGCCGATAAAATGAATTCCAACCTTTCGACGACTGTTACTCACGCAAACGCCGACCTGCTCGCAATTCGCCAGGGCTACGACAATTACTGCATGGGCGCCTATCCTAACCACGGCACTACGAGCGCGATTTTCAACCTGCACTCAGGGCTCGAGCTCGATGTAGAACTTGAAGCTATCGACAGCGCTGCTCTCAAGGCCGCGATCGTCGACAAAGTGCTCGCAAACAAGCCCGCCAAAGACGAAGGCAGTGACTGCGATACCCTCTACGATCGCGAGCAGCTATCGCAAACCGGTTACGAGATCGGCCTCAAGGGCACCAACCTCATTGTTACCCAAGACTACGCCCACGCGTTCCAGGCCTGCGGTTACGACACCGAGATCTCGCTCGCTGACTTGAAGCCCTTGATCAAGGCCGAGTCGGTTCTTCAGCGCATCGTAAAGTAAGCGCTTTTCCTGAGCAGCAGGCCCGCCCGAGAAATCGGCGCGGGCTTTTTTGCGCCCATTTATCAGCCGTACGGCGGGTGAGTATACCGGGGTTTTTGGTTCTATTTGGTCGGTTCAAGGCCTATCCTAGGTACACATAAGGAGAAATAGTATGGAAAAAGTTGAGCTGACGTTCGGACGGGCGTTCAAGGTTTGGTGGAGCTTCACGTGGAGAAACATGGTTTTCGCCATCCCCGTGATGATCTTGATGATGCCCACGATGTTTTTCCTGATTCCCAAGCCGGTTCCTGGGCAGAAACCTGAATTTCCCCTGGCGTTGTTAGTAGTCTGGCCCATCATGATGGTGGCGATGATTTGTATCCAGGCGCTGGCGCTTAAATACGCAACCCGGGCCAAATGGAGCGACTTCCGCCTCGTAGCAGTGAAACCCGAAGCGCTCGTAGATTGAATTTCCCCCCCCATTTTCCCCACAAAAAAATGCCCGCTCGGTTTCCCGAGCGGGCATTTTTTTTCTCGCGATCACTACCGCGCGTACTTGCCGGGAACGGCAATCAGTCCGCTCATGTACATTCCGTCCGTCGGCGCGTCGCCGTTCAGGGGGTTAAATGGATCGGCCTGGAGGGTCTTGATGTCGGTGATACGGCGGGTGCTGTGGGCTTCCACCACGCGGTCATTGAAGCCCGGGAAAACGTGGTATCCGCCGTGCGCGGTTCCTACCCAGAAAGGCACCTGGCGGATTGCCGCAGGAGTGCTGTTGCCGAAATTCACAAGTAGCTTCACGTCGTCCACTGAGTTGTAGAGATAGGCCCTATTGCGGCTTGCGGAGATCCAGTTGCTTTCGTGGTAGCCCCAGAAGCGGTCGCTGTTGCTGGGGTTCTTGTTGCGTTCGCGGCGGTCCCAATCACGGTTTTGGCGCACGTCGGGGTTCCAGTAGAGTATTTTCCAGCCGAGTTTCTGCAAACCGGCCTGCATCGCGGTTCCATCCACGTCATTGAGCATGGTGAAGTCGCGGATTTTTTTCCAGTACGCGTCCTGTTTGGCGGCGGCGAAGCCTTTGCCGAGGCACTTGAGCGTTAGTCCGACACAGCTCGTAGGCTCCATCTGATTCAGCAGGCTCGCGTCTTTACCCAGGCGGCGAAGGTAACTCCGCTTTCCGCTGAAAGACAGCTTGCCGAACTGGGAACGGTCTCCGTAGTAGGGGGAGAAACCGTGAGCTTTGAAGAAGCTATGGTGACGGGCGATATCTGCCTTGAGGCAAGCTGCCGCAGTGCTGAGGATGGTGTCTACACCAGCCTCATGGTCGGTACGATCCGCCTCGGTGAAAGAAATAGATCCCTTATGCCCGGCGTGCGCCGGAAGCGCGTGGCCCAGCGAAAGGGCGAGCGCAACCACTAAACTGAATTTGTTCATTTGAATGTCCTCTAAGGCAAATCCAGGGGGGTTAATGCGTGGTGTCGTAACACGGGTGCAGGAAGAGTCAAAGGTGCTTTGATTGTTTTTCCCCGGAAGCTCGGCAGTTTTGCCCGCGGGGTTGGAGGGCTACCGGCGAATTGTAAATAGAACCGGTGAGGCAACCCAGCCCCGTGAATTTTTTCTAATGATTGTCAGGGTTAGATCGGCGATCTTCCTGCCAGCACTTCCGAAATTTTCGCAGTCAGTGGGTGCCGTTCTAGGATGATCTTCAGCACGGCCATGATCGGCACCGCGAGAAACATCCCAGCGATACCCCAGATGATTCCCCAGAACATCAGGCTCAGAAGGATCGTCACGGGATGTAGATCCAGGCCGCGTCCGATGAATTTGGGCTCCACGAAGTTGCCGAGCACGGTCTGGATCAGTACGGGACCAATAATGACCGCCCAGATGGGCCAGGTTTCCTCATATTGGAGATAGGCGATGGGCAGAGGGAGCAGGGTCGCGATTACGGAACCGAGGGTAGGGATAAAGCCCAGGAGGAAGCAAAGCATCGCGAACATCAGACTCAGGTCGAGGCCCAAGGAAAGGTAAACGATGTAGACACAGAGAGCGCCGAACACGTTCGAGAGGATCTTGGTGAGGATATAGGAGCGGATCTTGGAGTCGATCTCGCCTGCGAGGCCTTCCTTATGCTCGCCCGTCTTTTTCCCACTCACGAGGAAGACCAGGAACACCATTACGAGCATGAAGTCGGCAATGAAGCCCAGGGTGAGCCCGGCAGCGCTCTGCAGATAGGCGAAGATCGGGAGCTCGCGAACTCGGGCCATTACGCTGGCCTGATCGAGCTTAACGTCAAAGCGGGCAGCGAAGGCTACGAGGTCGCGGGTAACCTGGTATACGCGCTCCTCGTATTGCGAAAAACTCTCGATCATTCGGTACACCGAGCCCTGCAGCACCAGGAAAAAGAGCGTACAGAGCAGCAGCACAATGCTCATCGATGTCATCACAGCAAGCCAGTGCGGAAAGCGCGCCTGCCTTTTGAGGAAGCCCAGCGCTGGGGCGACGAAATAGGACAAGAAAAGCGCGAACACGAAGGGGATCATCATCGATCGCGTATAGGACAGCGCAACGGCGGTCAGGATCGTGGCAATCACTAGGAGAGAGGCAGTCTGCAGAGTGTTGAGAGCGGGTGGTAAGGCGGGAGGAGGCGGAGGTTCTACCGAAATCAGTACTACGTCTTCGCCAGTATCGCTCATGGGCCCACTATACCTAAGTGCCTGGAATTAGAAAGACGGCAAAAAAAAGGCCTCTGTCCGAAGACAGAGGCCAGAAGCAAACACGCTTCAATTCGTATCTGTTATTGGCGCTCGGCAAAGACCGATGCGTTATTCGCGTTCCGCGAAAAAGTTGATGGCCTGGTTAGGCATGATTTCATGCACCTGGCCGTCGAGGGAGCGACCGAGAGAGTAGGGCTTGGAGGTCGAACCCGTGATTTCGCGTACAAAGCCGTCGTTGGTCAGACCGAGAGTCAAAGCGCCTACTTTGTAGAGGCTCTTGTACTTTTGGTCGAGGGTCACGGCCGAAGCCTTGATAAACGCCGTCCTGCCGTTGCAGCCAATGTCGTAGACCTTGCCAGACTCAGTCATCAGCTGGGCCGTTTTGGCGGCTCGGTCGTAACCAGTCGTGTAGATCATGCCCACGGGCGTTTCTGGCATCGCGACCGTCTGGGAGTTCGGGCTGCGGGGATCACAGTCAAACTTGCCATTTGTCTTATAGATGCGGGCGTTCCACTGGGCGCCGATATGGATGTCCACCATGTTCGGACGTTCAGCCGGGGAAAGCGCATTGTATTCTTCCGCTTGGTTGCCAGCGAGGGAAGCGATTTCGCCCTCGTTGCGTAGGAACACGAATCGAGCATTGTTAGCGGTATTTTCAGGGATCAGAATCATGTGCTGCGAACGCATTACGACCTTTCCGAGCTCAGGCACGTTGCCCAGCTTTTCCTGGGTGCCGTTCAAGTTGAGAGCGGTAACGCTCTTATCCTTGGCGATCACGGCGAAACGTTCTGCACGTTCGATGCGAACCGTGTTCTCGAAAGCTTCGTCCGCATAGATCACTGAAGCTGAGCGGGCATAAGCCTTGAGGGCGGGGTGAATGTCGAGAGCGTATTTGGAGAGCTGTGAGTAGGTTTCCACCGTAACGGCGTAAGAACCACCATCGGCGATGCGAACGTCGCAGGCGCCTTGCAGGCCCTGGCGAGGGCCGTGCGAGCAGGTCATGTGCGGGAAGCCATCGATGTGACGGGCTTCGTGCATGAATACTGAAGCTAGGTCGAGACCCGTGAAGTTATCCGTTAGAGCCGCCGAGCAGGCATACATGGTGCGTCCGCCGAAAGCGTAAACGTAGGCCACCACTCCTTTTGGGCAGTTCGAATCAATTTCGAACTCATTGATGCGGCCGATGAAATAATTCCACCAGGAAGAAGCGAATTTGCCAGAGAAAAGCTCGTCGCGCGAGCGATCCATGGGGTTGGAATACTGCGTTTTGCGCATGAACACGAGACCTGCGATCAGGTGCGAGGTTTCGCCACCATCAAAGCAGTAGTCGGCATTGGCAAGGTTAGCGTATTGGGGGAAGGATTTCGCGATCTCCTGCATCTCCGACTTCGCCACGCAGTCCGCTGCGTTCGATAGAGTGGGAAGAAAGAGAAGGCTGAGGATCAGGGTGGAAAGAATACGTTTCATTGGGACCTCCATATTGGCCGGGGGAAATTCGAACATGGATTTGAAGGGAGTCCAAAGGAAAACGTGTAAGAAACAGAATAATTTCCTGGCAAATGCGGCAGACGGCAAGAAGTTTTTACAGGGTGTAACGATCAGGACTGCGGGAGTCCTCGTAATTTCTGCTGAATATGCTTTTTCAATGTCTCGTCTTTCACCTCGCCCGCAAGCCGCTGTAACTCCGCTTTCGCTGATGGATCCTTGAGGGCCTGTTCGGCCAAGGAATCAATCGCCATCATGCTCATCGCTTTCTGCTGGGTATTTTTCATTTCATCCAGGGAGTCGGGGGCGGCACGGTCCGAGCTGTGGTTCATCAGGATCAAGTCTCGCAGCGCAGAGCGGCCTTTGGCTCCCGTGGCTCCGAGGAGGAAGGTGGCCAGGATGCGCTGGTTCGCCGGGTTTTGCGGACCGAGCGCGAGGTCGCGGGCGTAGCGGATCTCATTTTCACCCATTGCGGCTGCCTGCTCAGCGATTCCTTTCTCGGCGGCCCCGGTATTCAACGAGGGGTTATTGAGGCTCTTGGCTTCCGTCTGCAGATAATTCACGAAATTTGGCGACACCCCGCTCGGGGAAGGTACGGGAGGAATGCCGGCACTGGGGGCGGGAGGAGGCAAACTGGTTCCTGGGTCGGGAACGGGAGCCGTAGAGTCTAGCATTCCGGGGGATATATCCGACTCCTTCGCCAAGTTTTGGGTGCGCCAATAGAGGAGTGCCGAGGAAAGAACCACGAGGAAGGCGAGCAGGGGGATTAGGCGTTTCATCTGGCCTTGAAGTTTAGACCTAAACAATAAAATTGTGGAGCAAATCCGGCCCGTTGGCAGCACAATAGGGGGATGCATCCTTGGATGGAAGACTTCCTGCGCCACCTTCGCGACGAGAAAAACGCGTCCGTGCACACGATCCGCAACTACCGAATCGACCTCGTTTCCTTTCACACTTACTTTCGCGCCGCACGTGGCGGCGAGTTCGACCTTTCGACCCTGACTCCTCTAGACCTGCGTGCCTTCCTTTCCAGTCTCTACGACAAAAACGCGAAGACTTCGATTGCTCGGCGGCTTGCCGCTCTGCGCTCCTTCTATCGTTTTCTCTACCGAAAAGGCCTGGTCCCTTCCGATGTGGCAGCCCGGGTACCGAGCCCGAGAGCCGAAAAACGCCTGCCGCGTCACTTGTCCCTGGACGAGACCGAGCGCCTGCTGGCGACCCCGGAATCGAGCAGCCCCGGCGGCCTGCGCAATCGGGCTATACTGGAGCTACTCTATTCCACCGGCCTTCGAGTGGCGGAGCTCGCGAGCCTCAACCTGCACGACCTAATGGCTGTACCCGAAAGTGGCGGCGGCACTCTTCGCGTGAGCGGCAAGGGCAGGAAAGAGCGGCTCGTTGTTTGCGGAGAGACGGCGCGCCTCGCGGTAGCCGCCTATCTGGAGTGCAGGGAAGATTTCGGTCCCAGGGAAAGTGAGCAGGCCCTTTTTCTCAATTCACGGGGAGGGCGCCTTACCGTTCGCAGCATCGAGCGTATGGTCGAGGCCGCGGCGCTGGCGGCAGGGCTTTCGGGGGGCGTCACTCCGCACACCCTTCGACACAGCTTCGCCACGCACTTGCTTGCGAACGGCGCGGATCTCCGGCTGATTCAGGAGCTGCTGGGGCATTCTTCCCTTTCCACCACGCAGAAATATACGCACCTCGAGCTCGAGCAGTTGGTGCGCGAATACCGATCGTCCCATCCGAAGGCGAGAATCGACGGAGGGGCCTGAAATGAGCCCGAAGACATTCGTGATCGGCGACGTGCATGGCTGCGCGGAAGAGCTGAAGATTCTCCTTCACCAGCTACCACTGGACCATGAGTCGACACTGATTTTCCTGGGGGATTACGTGGACCGAGGCCCGGACTCTAAAGGGGTTATCGATACGCTGCTCAACGTGAGCGAGTTATATAAGGTGATCACGCTCAAGGGAAACCATGAGGCGATGTTTGAGGACTACCTGCTGAAGCCCCGGGACTCCGTGGCCGCCAGCAATTTCATCCTTAATGGCGGCAGCTCCACGCTTGCCAGCTACTCCGAAGACGGCGTGAAGTTCACTGTTCCTTCCGCGCACCGGGAATTTCTCAGCAAGCTTCTGATTTGCCATTCAACGGAAAAGTACTTTTTTGTTCATGCCGGAGTTCCTCCGGGCTTTACCTTCACCGAACCGTTTGATCCAAAAACACAGCACCAGATGCTTTGGATCCGTTCCGTTTTCCTCGATAGCAAGGAGCAATGGGCAAAAATCGTGGTGCATGGGCATACGCCGGTCAAAGAGCCCGAGGTGCTCCCGTATCGAATCAACCTCGATACCGGATGTGTATTTGGCCGCCACCTTACTGCCTACGACATCACGAACAAGAAATTCTATTCCGTGAACCGCAATCAGGCCGCAGATCCAAAATTTCTCACTCATACCTTCGGCGGCCGCACCCGCGCGCAGCGCTACGAGGGAGAAGTTTCGGTTGAGGTACGGCAGGGCTTTGAAACCTTCGCGTTCCGCACGGTGAACTTCAATGAGTTCGGGATGTTGATTTATCCGGACCCTTCGAAACCCGTGCTTGCATTGACGGTAGGACAGATCATTTCCGGTATGATCATGACGGGCGGGGAAACGACGTTCGAGTTTCGTGGCCCGGTGATGCGAGCTGATTCCAAGAGTGGAATTTTGCAGTATGGAATCAAGTTTGAAAGTCTGATCAACCTGAAAGACCTTGCCTGAGACCCGCCGCGTTAGTGCGGGCAAATTCATTGAGCTTTTAGCCTCGTCTGGGTAGAGTAAGGCCGATTCCGGAAAACCTAGAAGAGCGAGGATAGAGTGCCTACAAACTTTGCTGTAGTTGGAGCGGGACAAATGGGCTCGGGCATCGCGCAAGTCGCGGCTCAGGCCGGCATGCAGGTGATGCTGAACGACATGGGTCTAGACCGAGCACAGGCTGGAAAAGCCAAGATCGAGAAAGACCTCGCCCGCCTCGTGGAAAAGGGAAAGCTCGATGCCGCGAAGGCAAAGGAAGTCTCGGCGCTGATCACACCCGTGGGTGACCTTGCTGACCTGAAAAACGCCGATTTCATCGTGGAAGCCGCGGTGGAAAAGGTGGATTTAAAATACCAGATTTTCAGGAAGCTCGACGAAGTAGCCAAACCGGGCGTTATCCTGGCCACAAATACCTCTTCGATTTCGATCACTGCTATCGCCGGTCAGACCAAGCGCCCCGATCTCGTGGTCGGCATGCATTTTATGAATCCCGTTCCTGTGATGAAGCTCGTGGAAGGTATCCGCGGCTTGCGCACCTCCGATGCCACCTTCGCCACGATGCGAAGCCTTGCCGAAAAAATGGGCAAGACCGTTGTCGAAGCCCGCGACTTCCCCGGCTTCGCCGTAAACCGCATCTTGATGCCGATGATCAACGAGGCCGTTTATACGCTCTATGAAGGTGTGGCTTCGATTGAAGATATCGACACCTCCATGAAGCTCGGTACCAACCAGCCCATGGGGCCGCTTACCCTGGCAGATTTCATCGGGCTCGATACCTGCCTTGCCATCATGAACGTGCTCCACGATGGCCTCGGCGACTCCAAGTATCGCCCATGTCCGTTGCTTCGCCAGTACGTCGACGCGGGCCTATATGGGCGTAAAACCAAGCTCGGCTTTTACGACTATCGGGTTGATCCACCCGTTGCCACCAAGCCGGGAGCCTTTTAATTGATGAGCCTGCCAAAATTTGAAAACCTGCTGCTGGAACTCTCGGAAGGCGTAGCCACCGTTTCCTTCAATCGCCCCAAGGCTCTGAATGCGCTCAACGAAGCCACGTTGCGCGAGCTAAGGGCGGCACTTGTCTGGCTCGAGCATCATGCTGCAGGTCGAGAAGGCAGCGATGTGCGTGGCGAACGGGCCGACGTGGTGATCCTCACCGGTACCGGTGAGAAAAGCTTTGTCGCTGGCGCAGATATTCTCGAGATGAAGGACAAGGGTTTTGAAGAAGGTGAGGCCTTTGCTCGCCTTGGTCAGAGCGTAACGCGAGCGATCGAGTTGCTTCCTCAACCCGTGATCGCCGCCGTGAACGGTTTCGCACTAGGAGGCGGCTGCGAATTCGCTCTTGCCTGTGACTTCATCCTTGCATCCGAAAACGCGGTGTTCGGTCAGCCCGAAGTTGCTCTCGGCATTATCCCCGGCTTCGGAGGCTCCGCTCGCCTCGCGCGATTCGTGGGCCAGCCTCGCGCGCGTGAGCTGATCTATACGGGCCGCAAAATTAAGGCGGACGAAGCGTATCGTATCGGCCTCGCGAATGCGGTTGTTCCGCTTGCTTCGCTGATGGCAAAAGCCAAAGAAGTCGCGCAAGAAATTCGCCGAAACTCTCCTATGGCGGTCGCGCGCTCCAAGCGCCTGATGAACCATATCTACACGATGCCGATAGACCAGGCTCTTCGCGAGGAAGCGTTGATGTTCGGCGGTATCTTCGGGTCTTATGATCAGCGAGAGGGAATGAATGCTTTCGCGGACAAACGCAAACCGGTTTTCAAGGGCGAGTAAGCGCTTTCTGCAGTTAACGAGCGCCATGCGCCCGAGCAAAGGAAACGAATGAGTACTGACTTCGGAATCATCCAGCTTAGCGAAGAACAAAAAATGATCGTGGATCAGGTGCGTGATTTCGCGCGCAATGAGATCGCGCCGAAAGCGGCCCACACCGACCAGTCTGGCGAGTTTCCCGCCGACATTGTGAAGCAGATGGGCGCGATGGGTCTGATGGGCCTGAACGTTCCCACTGATTATGACGGCGCCGGCCTCGATTATCTTACCTATTCACTGGTGGGAGAAGAGATCAATGCAGCCTGCGCCTCCGCTGGCGTGATTTTCTCTGCGCACAACTCACTTGCCTGCGGTCCGATGAAAATGTGGGCTACCGATGAGCAGAAAAAGAAATGGCTTGCACCAATGGCTCGCGGTGAAAAACTTGGCGCCTTCGCGCTTTCCGAGCCAGGTTCTGGCTCCGACGCCGGCGCATTGATCTGCACCTCGGTAAAACAAGGTGACCACTACGTGATTAATGGTTCCAAGAACTGGATCACTAATGGCCCAGAAGCCGACACCACGATTCTTTTCACCACGCTTTCGACCGAGCTGAAGCACAAAGGCGTCTGCGCATTCGTGGTGGAGAAGGGGATGCCCGGTTTTTCTGTAGGCAAAGTTGAGCACAAGCTCGGCATCCGAGGTTCAGGCACTTCGCAACTTGTATTCGAGAACTGCAAAGTTCCGGTTGCCAACATGATCGGCAAAGAAGGCGACGGCTTCAAGATCGCGATGAGTACGCTCGACGGTGGACGTATCGGCATCGCTTCCCAGGCGCTCGGCATCGCCCGCGCTGCTCTAGAAGCGGCGAAAAAATTCGCCCACGAGCGTGAGACATTCGGAAAGCCGATCGCCAAGCACCAGGGAATCCAGTTCATGTTCGCCGATATGGCCACGCGCCTCGATGCGGCCCGCCTGCTGGTTTGGCGTGCGGCGATGATGCAGGACAAAGGCATGAAGTTCACGCGCGAGGCTGCAATGGGCAAGCTCTTCGCCTCTGAAGCCGCCAACTTTATCTGCGACAAGGCCCTCCAGATTCACGGCGGCTACGGCTACGTGAATGAGTACCCCGTGGAGCGCCACTACCGCGACCAGAGAATCACCGAGATCTATGAAGGCACCTCCGAGATCCAGCGCCTCGTAATCGCAGCGGCCGAGCTGGCCCGCTAGAAACAGGAATGGAACAGATGGACGAAAAACAAAGAATCCTGGCAGCCGAAGCCGAGTGGCGTAAAACCGTGCTCGACCCCCAGATGAAGAAAAATGCGGATGCCTATAAAGGTCGCAACTTCACCACCATATCCGACATGGAAGTGCCCGCCGTCGCCGGCCCTTCGCACATGGAAGGAATCGATCCCCTGAAAGATATCGGCTTTCCCGGCCAGTATCCCTTCACGCGCGGAGTTCAGGCCGATATGTACCGCGGCCGCCTCTGGACGATGCGCCAGTTCGCCGGCTTCGGCACCCCGAAAGACACGAACAAGCGCTTCAAGTATCTGCTGTCGCAAGGGATGATGGGTCTATCGACCGCCTTCGATATGCCGACCCTTATGGGCTACGACGCCGACCACAAGCTCGCGCGCGGCGAGGTGGGCCGTGAAGGCGTGAACGTGACCACGCTCGCCGACATGGAAATCCTCTTCGACGGCATCCCCCTCGATGAAGTAACCACTTCGATGACCATCAATGCCCCCGCGATCGTGCTCCTCGCGATGTATGTGGCGCTCGCCGACAAACGCGGCACGGACCGCAAGAAACTTGGCGGTACGATCCAGGCCGACATGCTCAAGGAATTCATCGCGCAGAAAGAATGGATCTGCCCGCCCCGCCCGAGTGTGAAGCTTGTTACGGATATGGTGGAGTTCTGCACTAACGAGCTTCCGCGCTGGAACTCGATTTCTATCTCGGGCTACCACATCCGCGAGGCCGGGGCGACCGCCGCCCAGGAGCTCGCTTTCACCCTCGCTGACGGCCTCACTTACGTGGAAGAAGCCATCAAGCGCGGCATCGACGTGGACGACTTCGCACCCCGATTGTCCTTTTTCTTCGACGTGCACAACGACTTCTTCGAAGAGATCGCAAAGTTCCGCGCCGCTCGCCGCATCTGGGCCCGCGAAATGAAGGAGCGCTTCAAGGCCAAGAATCCCAAAAGCTGGATGCTGCGCACGCACGCTCAGACCGCTGGAGTTTCGCTGACCGCCCAGCAACCCGTGAACAACGTGGCCCGTGTTACCCTGCAGGCGCTGGCCGCCATCCTCGGCGGAACGAACTCGCTTCACACCAACTCAATGGACGAAACGCTCGCGTTGCCGTCGGAACCGGCGGTGAAGGTAGCGCTGCGCACCCAGCAGATCATCGCGGAGGAAAGCGGAGTGTGCAATACCGTGGATCCCCTCGGCGGCTCCTACTTCGTCGAGCATCTTACTTCCAAGATTGAAGGCGAAGCGCTCAGCCTGATTGCGAAGATCTATGAGCTGGGCGGCATGGTGGGTGCGATCGACGAAGGATTTCCCCAGAAGGAAATCTCGGCTGCGGCTTACCGTTTTCAGCAGCAGCTCGACCGTAAAGAAAAAGTGATTGTGGGCGTGAACAAGTACGCCGACGACGATGAGCACGATTTGCCGATCCTCAAGATCGACCAGGCCAGCGAAGACGGCCAGGTGAGCTTCGTGAAAAGAACGAAGTCGAAGCGGGACAAAGACAAAGTCGGCGCTTCGCTTAAGAAGATCGCAAGTGATGCCAAGGCAGATAAGAATCTGATGCCCTCGATCCTGGACGCGGTAAAGGCTTACGCGTCGGTAGGAGAGATCTGCGACGTGTTCCGCGAGGTCTACGGCGTTTACCGCGATCCGGCTAATTTTTAACGAAAGAGATTAAGTATGGCGAAGAAGAAAAAGACCGCGAAAAAAACCGCTAAGAAAGCTGCCAAGAAAAGACCGGCCAAGAAGAAGGTCGCGAAAAAGTCGTCACCTAGAAAGGCTGCCGCCGTTCCAAAAGCGCGCAAGGGCAAGATCGATATTAAGCAGATCTTTGGTTCCTCGCCCGTGATTGAGAGGGAGGGCGGCCAAGTGCGCATCCTCATTGGCAAGGCTGGCCTCGACGGCCACGACCGCGGCGCCAAGGTGATCGCGCGGGCTTGCCGCGATGCCGGGTTCGAGGTTGTCTATACCGGCTTGCACCAGACTCCCGAGATGATTGTGAATACCGCGATCCAGGAAGACGTTGACGTGATCGGGCTCTCGATTCTTTCCGGCGCGCATAACCACCTGGTGCCCGAAGTGATCAAGCACCTCCGTGGGCAAGGCGTGAAGGTCGGAGAAGACATGCTGATACTCGTCGGCGGTATCATCCCTGACACCGACTTCGCATTTTTGCGCAAAGCCGGAGTCTCGATGGTGTTCACGCCTGGCACGTCGGTCGACAGCATCGTCGAGTATGTGAAAGCGCATGTTAAGCCGAAGGCTTAGCAGCCAACCAGCGCCGAAGGCTTACTCTTTCGTATAAACGCCTTCCATCAACGCCACGTCACCACCCCCGGTCGTGATTTTCAATTGATTTTCGGATAGCGCCAAATAGTTGAGGCTCGTAACGATGCCCTCTTCGTCCTCGGTATTGACACTCACAGATTCCTTATCGCAGCTGACTTTCAGCTTCCCCGCTTTTCCTTCCGCTTCCAGCTCGAGCTCCTGGCCGTCCGCTTTCAGGAAACTGCTGTCCGCACCGAAGCTATAGTGAAAGAAGCCGTCTTCCTTCTTTGTGTGAATTTCTACCGTGCGCGGATTTTCCTCGTCCGCCTTCCTCACATAAACTCCTTCGAACGCTGGACACTCATTTGCCACGGCAGCCTGTGGGCTACCCGCGGCCCCCCCTTTTTCATCAGACGAGCAAGCGGCGAGAAGAAGGATAAGAGGCAAAAGTACTGCGGCGGAGTTTTTCATAGGGCCCTCTTCTACCCAATGCTGACTAGTTTAGTCAACATGGTAAAAAAGGCTTGCTGTTCAGTGCCTTAGAAGGTGGCTGTAGCTTTTAGGTGACCAAAAGCTGCATTGCCCACCCGAATGGTCGGTGAGGAGGATTGCTCCGTCAGCTTCTTTGCATAGAAAAAACGCCGAGCGAAAGCGACTCCGCCACCGAGATCGAAGGCCAGCGATCTAGAAACCGGCAAGTTGAGTCCCGCCTGAAGCAGCCCCTCGTCATTGAAAAGCCGCTCGTCCTTGTCGGTACGGTCATAGATCCGAAAATTCCTGGAGCGAAAAGAAACCAGCGCATAGGGCTGCAGACCACGCGGGCTTCCGTACGCGATTCGTAGCTCCGCCGTGCGCACGGGAAAATAGAGAAACGTCACGATCCAGGGATCCACGGGGCGCCAAAACGCCATCACAAATGGGATGCCCAGCACGAGCCGGGTTCTTTCCCCGGCCTTGAACGTGTAAGCGATTCCGGGAAGCGGGATGTAATTCAGGAAGCCCCTCGTGTTCGACATCGATAGGAAAAAGATCCAGGCTGCATCGTTTTCTTCGGGCACTTTGTACGTCAAATTCAGCGAAAAACCCAAATCCCGTCCTGCACCGAAAGGGCGGTCACTCGGGGAGCTGACAGAAAAATTTCCCCCCAACGTGCGGTCACCTTGCACGGTACGGGAGTGGGAAATTCCCGCACCCACGTCCCAAAGGCGATTGGGTAGCCCTCTGCCGTTAGAGAAGCGAGCTTTGGTATTGATATCGTCGTAATCGGCAGAAGCTTGCGCGCGCCACTGATAGCCATCTTCCACATAGAGCGGTGCCGACAGATCGAACTTACTTTGCTTGAGGCCGAAGTCTTCCCCATTGGCGCCGGCGTTTCCGTAGTGGCGGTATTCGTAACGGGCACGTGCGCCTGGAGTCAGGCCGGGAGGTGCCATCAGGTCTCCCATGAAGTCGTTGCTGGCCGAGAAAGCCAGGGAAGATACGAGCAGTGCTTTAAGCGCGATTAACATGATTGCTGCCTTTCCAGGCTTTGAAGTAACGAGAGGGGAGAGAGAGCTCCATTTCCTTTTCGAGAAATGCGCTCGCTTGGCAGACCTTGTCGAGCTCCACCCCGGTATCGAAGCCCATTCCGTGAAGCATATAGAGAAGATCTTCCGTGGCCAGGTTTCCGCTGGCACCCTTTGCGTAGGGGCAGCCGCCGAGGCCGCCGGCCGAAGAGTCTACTGTTGCGATGCCGAGCTCAATGGCGTGCAAGCAGTTCGCGATCGCGGTTCCGCGAGTGTCGTGAAAATGCGCGGCGAGATTTTTTTTGTCCGGCAGCAAGTTGAGCACTTCGTCCACTTGCTTAGGGGTCGCGATGCCAATGGTATCCCCGAGCGAGATCTCCTGCACTCCCATAGCGAATAGCTCATTGGTTACCTTGACCGCTTTTGCGGGTTCCACTCTTCCGGAATAGGGGCAGCCCCACACAGTGCTCACATAGCCGCGCACCGCGACTCCCGCTTTGCGGGCCTCTTCCACGACCGGCTTCAGCTGCGCGAGAGACTCGTCCACGCTCATCTGGATGTTTTTCTGGTTAAACGCGTCGCTTGCGGCCGTGAAAACGCTGATGTGGCGCGCGCCGGATTTCAGCGCGAGCTCCAATCCTTTGTGATTGGGAACGAGAGCCCAGAACTTTTTCTTTTTCCAGAGGTCCGCGTGCTCGCTTTGTAGCTTCTTAAGCACTAGGTCAGTACCGGCCATGGCGGGAATCCGGTCAGCGCGAACAAAGGCACCGGCTTCCACATCCTCGAGGCCGGAATGGGCAAGCGCCGCGATAAACTGAACGCGAAGATCCACCAGCTCCTCGAGCGGTAGCTGCCGCATCATGGGCTCGTTTTGAAGCCCGTCGCGGGGACCAACCTCTACGACTCTGATCTTCTTGCCCATCGGCTACTCTTTCCACGCAACGAAGTTTGCGCCACCCTGGAGGATCTCACCCTCTTTGGCCAGCACCTTCGCGATCACGCCGTCCTTCGGGCTGGCGTACGAATATTCCATCTTCATCGCCTCGACCACGACTACGGGCTCGCCTTTTTTTATTGTTTGCCCCGCAGTAACGAAAATTTTGAGAACCTTGCAGGAGAACGGCGCTACCAGCTCCTGCGTCTCTTCGCCTCTCGCCGCGCGCTGAGCGAGCTTGAGGTCGGCCGCGACGCCATAAAGCCGGCCATTCCATTGCACCCAAAGCTTATCTCTTACTTTTATGCTTTTCGGACTCATGCGTGCTCCCAGGGGCTGGCAAAACCTTGCTTCGCAGAACCATGAGCGGTTTGAGGGGTAATGGCATTCGCTAGGAGGGTAGGGTGTGCGGCGATCAGCGCTTCCGGTGGAACATCGCTCCAATCGCCGAAGGCCGTCTCGAGAAGCTTCACGTGCATCTTCCCGTTTTTGACCAGTTCATGGCTCAGGATGTCCTGCAGATAATTCACGTTCGTCACGGTTCCGAAGATCACCGTGTGGCGAAGGCACCAGAGCAGGCGAGCGATCGCCGTCAAGCGGTTCTCGGCTGTGACGGTCATCTTGGCGATCATTGCGTCGTAGTCGAGCCCGATTACGGAGCCTGTGCGCACTCCAGTGTCCACGCGCAGTCCCACGGCTTGCGGCCATTCCACGAGGCTCAAAGTGCCGGGGCAAGGGGCAAAGCCTTTGGACGAATCCTCGGCGTAAACCCTCGCCTGGATCGCGTGGCCCCTCGGAGCTTTAGTCTCGGGAAAAAGTTCCGAGAGCTTTACGCCCATCGCGATCTTCAGCTGCGCGTGCACGAGGTCCACGCCCCAGACCGCTTCCGTCACCGAGTGCTCCACCTGTAGCCGCGAGTTCACCTCGAGAAAGTAAAAGTCCTCGTTCTTGTCGACCAGAAACTCTACGGTGCCAGCGTTGGCGTAACCCACGCCCTTAGCCAAGGTCACCGCGCTCGCGGCGATCGCGTCTTTGGCTTTCTGGCTCAGGTTCGGGGCCGGTGCTTCCTCGACTACCTTCTGGTGCCGCCGCTGCAGGGAGCATTCGCGCTCGCCGAAATGCATTACGTTCCCGTGCTCGTCGCCGAGGATCTGGATCTCGATGTGGCGGGGTTCCTCCACGTATTTTTCCACGAGCAGGGTGGCATCGCCGAAGCTGCTTTGGGCTTCGCGAGCGGCGCTCTCAGCGGCATCTTTCAGGCTGGCCTCGTCCTTCACCAGCCGCATGCCCTTTCCGCCGCCACCGCTCGCCGCTTTCAGCAGCACGGGAAAGCCGATTTTCTGCGCGAGGGTTTCGAGGGCTTTGATCTCTTTCAAGTTCACTTCGCCCCAGGGAGCGGTGGGTACCTTGTACTGGTCGAGCAGCTTCTTGGCTTCCAGCTTATCGCCCAGCATGCGAATGCTTTTGGGGCTCGGGCCGATCCATTTCATCCCCGCTTTCTCGAAAGCTTCCGCTGCATGCGCGCGTTCCGAAAGAAAGCCATAACCCGGATGCACGGCATCGCAGTTCAGCGCTTTCGCCTCCGCAAGGATTTTCTCGATATTGAGGTATGTGTCCTTCGGGCTAGAGCCCGGCAGGTGAATGGAATCGTCGGCCAGCTCAACGTGTCGGCTTTTTGCATCCACGTCGCTGTAGACAGCCACCGTCTTCAGCCCAAGCTCCTGGCACGCCTGGATCAGGCGGCAGGCGATCTCGCCCCGGTTCAGGATGAGTACGCGCTGGAACTTCACTAGGCTCTCCAGCTCGGGCTGCGTTTTTCCAGGAATGCCGTCACGCCTTCCTGGGCTTCGGGCAGAACACGCAGCTGCGCGAGTTCCGCGGCCGCAAAATCTAGGCTCTTCTGGAATTCCTGGCCCACGAGCTCTCTAGAAAGGGTATGCACCAGAAATTTAGCCGCTTCGATCGCGTGCGGCCCGCCTTCAAGGATATTGGCGATCACTTTCTGGGCTCTTTCTTCGAGTTCGCTCTGCTTGCACACATCGTGCACGAGGTTGATCTTCTGCGCTTTATCGCCCTTGAACCGCTCACCACTCACGAACAGGCTTCTCGCCTGGCTCACGCCGATCTTCGCGACCACGAACGGGCCAATGCAGGCTGGTATCAGGCCGAGCTTCACTTCGCTCAGGGAGAAAACGGTATCGTCGGCTGCGATCACGTGGTCACACACGCTTACGAGGCCAACCCCTCCGCCGATCGCGAAACCATGCACCAGCCCGATCAGCGGAACGGGGCACTGGTCCATTGTGTGGAACATCTTGGTGAGCTTCAGGCAGTCGTCGAGATTTTCCTGGTGCGAGAGCGTCAGGCTTCTCTTCATCCAGTTGAGATCGCCGCCACCGCAGAAGGCCGGGCCTTCGCCCTGCAGAATCACGGCGCGCACGTTTTCCATCTCTTTCGCTTCGGCATTGATGCTCGCGAAGAGATTCTGGTAGTCCTCGATCAGCTCCTGGTTGAAGGAGTTGCGCACTTCGGGGCGATTGATCCGCACGCGCAGAACTTTGCCGCCATTTTCGAAAGAAACTTTAAGGTGCTTAAGGTTCATGACAAACTCCTTACATCCTGAACACGCCGTATTTGGTCTCCGGCGTAGGGCAGTTTTCCAGACAAGTGGCTAAAGCAAGAGCGAGCGTTTTTCGGGTATCGCGGGGATCGAGAATCCCGTCGTCCCAGAGGCGGCCGGTCGACGCGTACGCGTTTCCATCCCGCTCGTACTCGGCGATGATTTTCTTTTTGTACTCGGCGAGCTCTTTCTCGCTGCCACTCTTCACGGTCGCGAGCACGTCCGCGGCTTGCTCGCCGCCCATCACGGAGATGCGAGCGTTGGGCCACATCCAGAGCATGCGCGGGGAATAGGCTCGGCCACACATGCCATAGTTGCCGGCGCCGAAGGAGCCGCCGATCACGATCGTGAGTTTTGGCACTCTGGCGTTCGATACCGCCATCACCATCTTCGCGCCGTCTTTGGCGATGCCGCCCGCTTCCGCCTGCTTGCCCACCATGAAGCCGGTGATGTTCTGCAGAAAGAGAATTGGCGTTCCGCGCTGGTTGCAGAGCTCGATGAAGTGTGTAGCTTTAAGCGAGCTTTCCGAAAACAACACCCCGTTATTGGCGATGATCCCTACGGGATAGCCTTCGATATGGGCAAAACCGCAGATTACGGTGGTGCCATAGAGCGCTTTGAACTCATGGAATCGGCTGCCGTCCACGAGACGGGCGATGATCTCGCGAGCGTCGAAGGGAATGCGGAGCTCCGTGGGCAAAAGCCCCAGAATTTCTTCAGCTTCGAAGAGCGGCTCTTCGGGCGCCTGGCGGTCGAAGCGTGCCTGTTTTCGTGGGCCGAGATTTCTTACGATCTCGCGGAGGATCTCTAGCGCGTGCTCGTCGTTCTCGGCGTAGTGATCGGCAACGCCGCTTTTGCGGCAGTGAGTGTCGGCCCCGCCGAGCTCCTCGGCCGTGACCACCTCGCCCGTCGCGGCTTTAACCAGGGGGGGGCCGGCGAGAAATATCGTGGCATTCTTTTTCACCATGATCGTCTCGTCGCTCATGGCGGGCATATAGGCGCCGCCCGCGGTGCAGGAGCCCATCACGGCTGAGATCTGGGGAATGCCCATGGCACTCATCTGCGCCTGATTGAAAAAGATGCGGCCGAAATGTTCCCGGTCAGGGAACACCTCTGCTTGCAGCGGAAGAAACGCGCCGCCCGAGTCTACGAGATAAAGGCAGGGGAGGAGATTTTCTTTCGCAATCTCCTGCGCTCGAAGGTGTTTTTTCACCGTGAGAGGGAAATAAGTGCCGCCCTTTACCGTGGCATCGTTGGCAACGATCATCACTTCGCGGCCACTCACGCGGCCGATTCCGGTCACAAGACCAGCGCCCGGCGCCTGATTTTCGTAGTGGCCAAGGGCCGCCAGCGCCCCGAGCTCGAGGAAGGGTGTTCCGGGATCAATTAGTTTCTGGATCCGGTCACGCACGAATAGTTTGTTTCGCTCTTCGTGTTTTTTCCGTGACTCAGCTCCGCCGCCACTCGCGCACTGTTCAAGCTTTAGCTTCAGTTCGCTCGCCAGCGCGGAATGAAAAGCATGGTTTTTTTTGTAGGCCTCGGAGCCGGTATTTACCCGTGATTGCAGTGCGCTCATTAGTTCCCGACTCTAGCAAAGGGAGGGGGGAAAGACCAATACGGCGAAGCGCGTCAGGCGCGGGTTAGCCGATAGCGCGCACCCCATCTTTCGATCCTGCCTTGAAGTATTCCATCCTCCAGCAATACGAGGGCTTCTGGAACGCTGACCCCGGCGGCATTTTGAAACTCCTGGAAAGTGAAGCTTCGTTTCTGCGGTAACGTCGACGCTGAGCAGGGAAGCCGGCCCGCAAATCCCCCAAAGCGCCGAAAGATAGCCTCTACTGCTTCTTCTTCCTTGGTTACAAGCACGGCCCCGTCCTGTTGAAGGCGGATCGCGCCGCGGCCGAAACTGGAGCGGAAGTCCTGGGTAAGCGTGACTACGGTTTTTCCCATGGCGAGTGCTTGCCTGCCTGTTATAGCAGCGCCGCTTTTCTCTGCGCCTTCGATCACGATCACACCGCTGGAAAGTGCGGCGATGAGCTCATTTCGATCAGGAAAATTCTGGGGCAGGGGAACCTGATCCAGCGGAAACGGCGAAAGTAGAGAGCCGCCCTTCGTTAGAATCCTGTCCGCCAGCTCCTGGTTCTGTTCCGGATACACATTGCCGACCTCTGAGCCAAGCACTGCCACGGTTCCAATTCCGAGGCTTTGTTCGTGAGCGAGGGTGTCGATTCCGCGCGCGAGCCCGCTTACAACCTGGATTCTCAGAGCGCAAAGATAAGCCGCAAACGATTGAGCCCCCTCTTCACCGCACATGCTAGGGCTCCGTGTTCCTACTATGCCTACCAAAAAAGCTTCCGGGGGAATATCAGCGCCCCGAAGGTAAAGAAGCGCGGGCCTGCGTTCCGGGGGGATATGCTGGCGGATGGCATCCGGATAGCTGACGTTCTCTTCATCTATCACGCGGATTCCAAAGGACGCTTCCCGTTCCTTGAAGTGCTCATGAAGCTTGAGAGCTTCCTCGAAGGTTGAGATTCCGCCCCGGCGCAGCTGTCTCCTCGGAAGCAGGCTCTCATGAAACAAGCAGTGGGCAAACTTCCAGTCTACCAGACGACCATTGGTCACCTTCTGCCAGGCAGCGGATTCAAAATGAAAAAAACGATGGGCAAAGCGCAAGATTTCCATGCTGCATTTGTTGCCAAAATGGTGCCCATCCACTGTTTTGCAAGTGTCGGATTCCATTCGCCAGTATGCAACTGGTGTAGCGAAACTGAACGCGGGGTGTTTAGTTTTCCATCATGAGCTGATTCAACTCTTCTTCGTCGTTCTTCGCTTTTTTCTTGGTCTTCTTTTCGTTCTTCGCTTTTTTCTTGGGGTCTTTGAACGAATTCTCGAGAGCAGGGGCTCCGCCTGTGTCTTCTTCAAGTTCTTCCAAGTTTGCGGCTTTCATTTTTTCCTGCTGGCTAAGCTTGCCAAGGCGGGCCTTTTCCGCCGGGGTGAGATCCTTGGCTTTCATGTTTTGTTCTAATGAATCAAGTTCGGAAAGCTGGGACTCTGGAATGGCCCTGCGTGGCTCGGGCAATGACTCATCCGTTGCACCAGGCAGCTTATCAAGACTGGGAATAGTCGGAATCGTCGACGCAGAACCAGTGGAAGATGCAGCCCCAGGCAGATCTATTTTTGTTTCAGAACGGTAAGCTGCGTTAATTTCTTTATATCCGTCAAAAGGACCCATCGGAGATGTTGGAGTGGTTTCCTGGGTGGTACGCAGAAGAGACCCGATTCGAATCACGTCGAACTGTTTGGTGATCATGGCGGTGGAGTAGGAGTCGGTCGTATGGACTACTATGGCTTCGCCGTTAGAAAGCTGGGGGGCGGCGCCACCAACTGCCTGGTCGAGTTGCACTGTCTCGAGGGATTCAAAAACACGACCAACTCGTATGCCATCGCGGCTGCCGCGATTGATGTATATGTAGGAACGCTTCGTGGTCGAAAGGCGATCGTGCGGACTTCCACAAACAACCGCAGCAGACAGCTGGATACCGCTATTGATCGGGGTGAGATTATCCAGCTTGGGGAGCTCCGGCATCAGCTCATCGCCGATGCTCACTTGCCCTTTCAGTTGCTCCACAGTGGCTTCCACGAGGCCACCTCGAACCCGCAAGATCCTCAGGCGTCCTGTGGTTTCGTAAAAGTAGCCGGCAAGTCTAGTGTCCTTTGGCAAATCTTCCTGCGGCCCCAGAGTGAGAATTACGGAAAACTCGGTCGGATTCCTGAGGTTCTGGATCACTGCCGCAGGAGTAAACGTGGCGAAGCGATCTCCAGGTCTGGGCATCGGGGCTCCGGACCAACGAATAAAAACAGTATCTCCAGCCCGGAAGAGGCTCACTTGTGTCACTGGGCCTACGATTCTGGCCATCTGTGGCAAGGGCGTCGCAGAGATAAAACCTGGTACTCGAACGCGATTGTTGAACTGGGCAAAAATCGTCCGTGAGCTTTGGATCAGCCCGCTCTGTCCAGATTGCTCTTCGTCATTTTTCAGGCGACTTTTTTTAAGTTGCTCGTAGTAACTGTTCGCCGTTCCCTTTGAAGTTCGTTTTTCCACAAAGTCATTTTTAATCGCCTGCTGGTTCTCATTTGCGGCTTCTGCCCCCGGTAGCAGAAAAAAGGACAGTACCAGCAGCAGCCTACTCATTGATTCTCCAGGTTGGTCGAGTCACCGTTATCTTCGGTGCTTTCGAATAGTGGCGCCTGCTCTTCGTCGGCGGCCGGCGCCGGAGAATGGGTGGCGTTCCTCGAGGCGCGAAGTGGCCGAACCTGCGATTGCTCGGGCGCCATGCGCAAGGCGACAGGTGATTTCGGAAATGAGTTCAGTACGAGTGAGCGGTATTTTTTCGCCTTTGCCGAGTCTCCCTGCGACTCATATGCCTTGGCCAGTCCAGCAAGAGCCTCAGGCAAGTAGGCCGAGCGAGGGTAGTGTCTTTCGAGTTCCAGCCAATTGTCGGCAGCGGTACCTTGCTGGCCGCCCCTTGAGCTTGCTTCTCCAGCCCAGTAAAGTGCGTGTCCGGCGAGTAGGTGATTAGGGTATTTCTTCGCGACCAGCGCAAAGCGGGATGAAGCTTCTAGATATCGACTATTCTGGAAAAGCTGCATGCTCGACCGGAATTCTTTTTCAGCTCCGCTCGCGCCGGGTGCTGCCGGGTCCAGAGATTTGATCACGACGGGAAGTGGTTTTGCAGGCGCTGCGCTGATGTGTGGTGACTGTTCCTGGATGTCTTCGGCCATTTCGACCGGAGCCGCCATATTAGCCTGGGGGCGAGACTCAGCCTCAATAATCGGCTGTGACTTCATCGCCTGGGCGCGCTCCAAGGATGCGTTAAGCACCTCAACTTTGGTCTCAAGTGCAGCGATTTTGGTATTGAGCCGGGCAACTTCAGACTCGTGGCTGGCAGCGCTGCCGCCACTCGAACTGTTTTCTGAGCTGCTGGAGCCGATTTCCTGGCCGTTAGCATCGAAAAGGGGAGTATCCGCATTTTCCGCAGACTCGGTTTCCTTCACCTCTGTTTCATCTTCACCAATGTGTCGCTGAAGCAAAGAGCAGGAAAATAAACTTGCGCTGAGCGCGCCGATCATCAGAAATTTTTTCATGTGAACCCCTCGTTACTAATATGATAGAAAGCCCGCCGGGGTCGGTCAAGGTGAGAGCGTGTAAGATGAAGATTCGCGTGAGAAAACAAGATTCAGCCTATCTGTACCAGATCCTGGAGTCTTACGAAGGGCTTGCAAACTACTCCACTGTATCCCAGCAAAAAGACCTTCCTTATCGGGATATCGACCTGCACATTGCCCCTGACCTCCGCGAGGAAGTGGAGCGGCTGATAGACAGGCTTTCCCTGGAAATTCCCGTCGAAAAGCTCTGATCGGGCTGCCTATTCCGAGTACGCATGACTAGAAAGTGGTCGAATAGACGTCGGAATTTGATTTAAATCCCTTTAATTTCAAATGCTTAATTTGGTATGGCCTTTGCGATTCCAGGTCGATGCGCTTGAAAAAGATCTCTATGCCGTTCCTCATCGCTTTCTTGTCCCTTGGCTTCTTCAGCCAGTCGCCGATGAAGGAAAACTCTGTTCGCCGAGTGTCCTCGGTTGAGTGTGTGAACTGCGCCAGAGAAATGGCCTCTCCCGTACAGGTTCCCTCTCTTTTGCCATTTTTCGTCGATGCGAACGCGCGTCAGAGTGAAAACAGCTTTGCACTTTTTTCCCGCCAGATCGAACTGCAGACTCAGCTGAATAATCTTAGCCTGATGAACGGCTTCACGAGCGCCGCGAACACGAAAGGATTTTTCCCCCGTCTTCCCACGTATCCTAGCTACGCATTGCCCCAGATCGCTAACTACCAGGTGAACCTGGCCCGGCCCCCGGTAAATCAGATTTTCGGCGGGCTGACGGCTGATCCCGCGCTGAAGTATCTTACCCAGCCTGGGATCGATGCCCGTTCCAATCCATCCGTGGCTACGGGCATCGGCCCCAAAGTTCTCGACGTAAGCGCTGTACTTGAGGCAAATCTCGGGCTCGCACCCAGTCCCAACAGGGTAGTCTCTGCTGACTTGCCGAAGCCTTCGGACTCAAAACCTGGAGCGGAAAAGGCCGCTGCGACTTCCTCAGAAATTGGGAGCGAGGCGGTCATTCCAAAAGTGCAGGAACGCGTCGCAGCCGCAGTGGTTTCCTCGAGCCTACTGGGCTCAAGGCCGATCAAGAAAGAGCCGATCGCTCCGGAGATTTCCTTCAGTGTGAAATAGTTTGGAGCATCCATGCTCCAAAGACAGGATCGTAGTCCCTAGAGGGTGGAATCTTTAGAAGTCATGGCTGACCGGGTCAGCATCCGGTAGCTTCTCGCCGAGCATTGTCTGGAATTGTTCGTATTCGCTTGCGCCGTAGCCTGGAGCCGCGTTGTGTGCCTGCTTTTTCCATTTCTCGCCGAAGTATCTTGCGTCGCCGAATTTCCCATCTTTGAAAAGCTCGAAAGCTTTTTTCGCGTAAATCTCAGCTGCCTTTTCACTTGGTACCAGCCCGTTTTCGATCCAGGATTTTTCTTCGCCGGAAAGTGAGCCAATTTTTAATCCTTCTTCTTTCTTCTCGGGAGTGCCGGCGGGCACTCGCGCGGCCACGTCTTCTTTTACCTCAAACGTGGCGGCCTTCTCCCGAAAGCCTTTGGCAAAATTCTGGAATGTCTTGCGCAGCTCAGATCCTTCGCCCTCGGTGAGGGTGGACGGCACGGCCGCTGTTTCCATTACTTCCGCGAAGTCAGCGTATGCCAGGCGCAGCACATTCCTTGCCGCCTGGATCTGTTTTGCAGTACCTATCTTGATTACGCTTTCAGCTTTGCTCTCGAGAGCTTCCATTGCGTGGGTCTTTTTTCCGATATTTGCTTCGGGTCGCTCATTCGTTTTCGAGAAGCGGATGTCCTTAAACGTAGCAAGTTCGCCCTCGAGCATTTTCAGTTTTGCCATCGCAACGTAGGCTCGTTCGGCTTCCGGTGTAGCCTTGATGCTGCGTGCAGCAATCTTTTTCCAGTTCTGTTCGGCTTGCAGGCCGTCGGCCATCTGGTCAAGAGCCCAGGCACCGCGAGCCTGCCACTGGAGATTGCCGTTCGCCGCCAGTTCGCGTGAGCATTCATTGATCTTGCGCAGCAGAGCCTTTTCTTTGTTCTGATAAGACGCGAGCAGTAGGTTCGTACAGCCGGCTTCAAACATCGCGGGAGCATCTTTCGCGCTTTCCTTCGTGCCTTTCATGGCTGCGGAAAGCTTGAAAAATGCATCGGCCGCGGCTTCGCGCTCGCCCAGATTTTCCAGGATTACCGCGGAGTTGGTCATCGCCTGGATTTCAAGCTTGCCCTTACCGCTTTCGGCGAAGACCATATAGCGCTTTGCGGCCTCTCTTGGATCATTCACTTTTTCAAACAAGCGAGCCAGCTCGAGGGAAGCCTGCCGAGCCTCCTTGGACGCGGGGTACTTCGCGCGCAAGCCGTCGTAGTACTTGATCGCCTCCCTGGCCTTGTTCATCTTCTGCTCCGAGAGTGAGGCGAGCCTCACAAAAGCATAGATGCCGAGTGTTTCGGAAGGGGAGGTCTCCAGAATTTTTTCATACTGAACCTTCGCCTCGTCGAGCCTGCCACTTTGCTCGAGGGCTTCCGTCAGCTTCACATCGGCGAGCTCTCGGGCATCTTCGATTTGCTTGCGAAGCGTCTCGTCTTTCGCGAGCATGCCGCTCTGAATTTCCGATTTTCCGGCCAGCGCCTTGCTCTCCATGCTCAAGGCTTCCCATTTCTGGGCTTTCACAAGCACGGCCAGTGCCTCGCTTACCGAGGATCTCGCAAGGGCATGCTCGGGATTGGTTTCCGCGATCAAACGGAAGCGGGCAGCCGCCTGTTCCGGAGTTTCCAGGTTCTTGGAAATCATTGCGGCTTTGTACGCGGCTTCGATACCCAGTTCTTCTTTAGGGAAGGCTTTTGCGTAGGAATCGTATGAAACCAATACCTCAGTTTCAGGAATCAGCTTGCGCTCTTCTTTTGAGGAAAGCTCGATCGCCTGCAAGCGAAGCTTGAGGGCTTCCTTGTAGCGAGCATGCTTATCATCGATTTTGGCGATCGATTCACTTACAAATTTATAGGCGTTGAGGGATTCCTTGCGGTTCATGAGCAGTACGGCGAATCGGAATTTTACCTCGGGAGTTTCAGCTTCGTCCGGGAATGTCTTCAGGTAGATTTCGTAGCTTTTCCTTGCCTGAGTCCAAACTTCCTTCTGCTTCATTGTCTCAGCTTCATAGTGAAGCTTCTGAGAGTAGTGACGCATGTACTCTTCGCTCTCAATGCGGCTCGCATCGTCTTTCGCCAGCTTCTCTTTTCCAAGCCACTTCGACAGACTTTCGGCCGTGCTCAGTCCGCCTTCGCGGTCTTTCGTGCGTTCCGCCACGCTGATGAGGATCAGATATAGCCGGTTCACGTATTCTTTCTGGGGGCCTTCGTCGAGCAGCTGTTTTGCAGCCACTTTAGCCATCAGATGTTTGCCATCATCGAAGAGCTTGCGTGACAAGTTGTAGCGCAGTTCGTTCGCCTTTTCCTTGCTAACGAGGCGCTCAAAGTGGTCCTTCGCTTCCCCAGGATTTCCGGTTTCCGCATAGAACAGCACGAGGTCGCTGAGTGCTTCGTCCTCAACGCCAAGCTTCTTAGCCGCATTCTGCGAAATCTTGCGGCTCTCAAGGATTGCGCGTTCCAGGGCGGCGACTGCAGCGGGAATGTCGCTTTCGTTGAAATAACACCATGCCACTTTATAGTGTCCATAGGGATGGAGATTCTCCTGAGGAGTATCCAGGATGCGCTTGTAAAATGCGCGTGCAGTCTCGAAAAGTTGACGTTCGAAATACAGGTTTCCGAGGGAAAGCAATGAGTCGGCCACCACGGGGCTGGTCGGAAATTTCGTGATTACTTCGCGGTAGTAACGTTCGGCGATCTTGTCTTCTTTCAGCTTAGTATGGTTTTCGGCGAGGTTGAAAGTTATCGCGTCCGGAGTCCAGGTCGGAAACTCGTTGCGCAAAGTTTCCAGATGGCGATTGGAGCTGCGTAAGGCGGAATACATCGGGACAGTCTTTTCCTTTATGTCAGAGCGGCGGCTGATCACTTCAGCCTGTTGCTCGTACATCTGGGAAAGACGGTGCAGGATTTCTTTGCGCACCCGCTTATCTTTGTTCTTCAGCAAGTGGGCTTCGAGCTTATTTATTCCACGCTGGCGAATGCTCTGGTTCAGGTTTTCCGATTTGCGGGAGCGGATCTCGTCCTCTGGAGACCCATTGTTTTCGAGATATAGACCTTTGGCGTATTCCATCCCTTTTTCTTCGTACAGGCTTTCACGCTCACCTCTCGAAACTGGCGTGGTTTCAGCGCCCGCGGCTTGTGCGAGTGCGGGGAGCAGAAAAAGTAAGTGGGCTAGGCTCGGCTTCATAAAATTTCCTAGTTGTACTTCGCCCCAACGAAACGGATGTCTTTGTACCCGTGGCTCTTAGCGGCCCTGAGTACTTCCTGTAGCGCGGGAAAGGGAGTGTGCTTGTCTGCCTGTAATAGTAACTTGCCGTCAAAGGTCTTGTCAGCTTGCTCCTTCTGCGCAGTGGCCGCCATCGCGGAATGAAGAGCATTCCAGCCGTCATCACCGTTTACCGGCTTTTTCAGGTCAAAGCCTTTGGTCTCGATGAATTTCTGACCATTCCAGCTCACAGCCTCCGCCGAGATGTCCAGACGGCTGCCCTTTCCGGCGGTCATGCCATTGTTCACCATCGGCATAGTGATTCCTTTGCTCTGCTCCACATCGAGAGTATCTGTAGCGATGCTCTTAAGCAGGAAAATCAAGATGATCACCAGTGTGTCGATCAGTGCGGTAATCTGCAGCTCGAAAGCTGATTCCTGCGGTCTGTGCTTCTTCATTGTGCCTTGCATATCCGCCTCAGTTTAGTCGAGCCCGACAAGGGCTACGTCTGGGAAAAGTAGTTTCTGGTCCGCATTGGCGGAAACCTGGTTTCCGAGCAGGCTCTTGGCCAGCTTGTCCATCTCCTCTGGAACGACTTTCTCTTTTTCGCTGTCTTTGAGGTCAAGGTTTCGAACTTTTTTCTGCGCCACTCGAAGCACACTGTATTCCTCGTCACTCAAGTGCCGAACGGCATCGATGGCCGACGTGATTTTTTCGTAGTCCACGCTGCTTTGCTGCTTGCCCATTTTGAATTCGATATCGGCGGAGTAGCGCTCGGGATTTTCTGATTTGAGGTTGATGAGGTGGCCGTGCAATGTTTTGAAGTCGTAGTTTCCGGCAAGCATAGGCACGAGCACGTTAACTTTTTTAGATGCGCTTCCGGTGGTTGATAAGCGCAGGCCCTGTTCTTCAAAGGTGATCACCAGTCGGAACTGGTCTAGCTCAGAACGGCTTTTTTGTGCCGCTGCCGCGGTGTTGCTGGTCATTTTGGCTTCAAGAAATACTAGCTGTGTAAACGCTGCGGTAAAAAGGAGGAAGCAGATGAGCATCACGAAACAGTCGATAATCGGAACAATGTTGAGCTCTGTGTCTAGGTGCTCTTCTTTATGGAAATTTTTCATTTTGCTTCCTCCACCTGTTCGGTATGGGTGCGCTTACGCGCTCTTGATCTGTTTGCCTTCGGCCGCCATTACGGGGATTGTCGGACGGTCTTTGGTGTTTCCGTGTTCGTCCCATTCGTCGCGATAGAGGCGAGCGCTGAGGAGATCCATCGTAACCATGGCAGCGCCTTCCACGTCTTCTGTCAGGCGGTTGGCTTTCGATTGAAGCACGCTGAATGCAATCATGGCGGGAATGGCTACGGCGAGGCCGCTGGCCGTGGCATTCATGGAAGTCGAGATGCCATCTGCGAGCATTACGCTTTTGGTGGCTGCGTCGACGTTGGCAACGGCGCCGAAGGCCTTGATCAGACCCATAATGGTTCCCAGCAATCCGAACAGTGTGGCGATGTTCGCGAACATGGCGAGATAAGCGATTCGCTTGCGAATGGAACTCACGGCCTCATGGGCCTGGATCTCTATTGCTGCCTGAATTTGGCGATTGTCGCGGGTTGCACGCAGGAGGCCAGCCTTCACTACTTTTGCCGGTAGCGCTGTAGCTTGGTTGGAGCAATGCTGAATCGCTCCAGCAATGTCATTCGAAAGTACCTTCTGCTTCACCTCATTCATGAAGCCGTGGTTGTCGATAGGAAATTTCCAGTAAAGGGCGATTGCCCTCTCCACGATGATGGCAAGTGTAAAAGCTCCCACTATAATGATCGGTAACATGTGCGTTAGCATATAATTGTCCCCCTACCGGATGATGTCGTTCGGAATGTAGCCAATTTCGATGGAAGTATTGTCCTGCGGAATATAAGTGCCGTGAAACACGATCTTGTTGCCTGAGCTCACGTACGTGAAGCCGTTGGTGGCATTGTTCGGTACGGCCGTTCCGTTGAACAATACCTGAATCGTTGAGGCATCTGGCACGCGGGCCAGGGCGATCTCGGTGATTGCCTCGGCGATGCGTTGAGAAATTGTCGAGAGGCCGGCAGAGAAGTCAGTCTTACAGATCGAGGCGAAGCTGCCGTTCGTGGCGTTCACGAGGGTTTTGAATTTTATTCCTTCCTCGTAAAGTTGAACATCAGGGATCCCGTCGCTATTGCCGTCGTTGTCGATAAGCCCGTCGTGGTCCAGGTCGTAGCAGTCAGTATCCGTCATGCTGTTAACCGCTACGGCAGACACGGTGAAGTTCTTCTTATAGGTGCGGCTGCCTACGTCATATACATCGGGTTTCAGGGCCTGAAGATGGGCGAGAGTGGTGGTTGTGGTCACGGTTGGAGCTGAATCGTTATCGTCGGCGTCGCTGAGAATGATCACGGCGAGGTGGGCGTCGCTGCGAAGAAAGCCTGAGTTGGTGGTCTGGAGTAAGTTCCCGGTCGCAAGCTCTATGGCGTGAAGTTCACGAGCGGCCGAATCTCCAGCCTGGCCAACTCTCACGTTGGCTTGAAAAAGGGCCGCGAAGCCGGGTGTATTATGGGAAATAACGGATGGAGCGCCTTGAAAGCGGCCCTGCTCTCCTGTTCCGCTTGTGTCGCTCGTCACGATAGCCATGTTGAAGTTGAAGCCTTTCGTCGTAAAAACGCTCGCGAAGGAATTGAAACCTGCTGCCAGGTTATTCTGCTTGGTTGCCATGGATCCCGAATTGTCGATCACCCAGAGGATGTCCACCTTGTTGTTGGCCGTACTGCCCTGAAAGGTGCCTTGGCTGGCAGCCAGGAGAGAGAAATTAGCGGCCTTTGGACCGCACGCTGCAAGTGCCACGGAACTCACTGCGGTAAGTGCCGTAAAGTGCAGCCATTTCTTATTGTGTTTGAAAAACTTCATATTGTTAAGATTTATTCTAAATTAGTGGAGCATTTAAGTCAATCAGACAAATGGGCGATTATTAAAGTATAGTATTATTGGTCACTTAGCTCATTGCGCAATGCGATATCGGTCGTGCTAAGATGAAGCTAGCAGGAGGCTAATGTGGAGCGGAGCATCCTTTACAATTCATCGGGCATCTCGGTGATCCTTACAGTCTGTGCGCTCTTGAGCGCCTGTGGACTTCCCAAAGCCAGTTCGACTTCCAAGGGCGACTTACCTGTTCCAGGTACCTGCGCCTCTGGGCCGACCTCCGCGAACATCAGTATCTTTAATGAGAACCCTCGCACCGGATCCGGCAATGGTGCGCTTCCTTTCAATTCTACACTTGATAGCAGCATGACCCTTCCAGGAACGATCACGGGCCTAAGCGGGAACTGCCTCTTACAAAGTAGTCTGCTTTCTATTACCAGCGACACCTTCTATCCCTCCAATGTCGCGAAGATCACTTCAACCTCTCAGGCTTACTCGCCTTCAAGTCCGGAGTTCCAACAGCTGAATGCTTTTTTCCAATCCACGACAGTATTGAAAAATCTCCTGGTGGAGTCTCTCGGTGCCAGCCTTCCTCCTGGCCAGCTTTCAATCAACGCGCACTGTAATCAGCAGGACAATGCCTACTTCAGCCCCACTTCGAAAGCGCTTTGCCTGGGCTGGCACGATGCCGGAGCTGGAAAAAAAGTGTGGGCCGCAGACGATGCAGACGTAGTGATCCACGAATCCGGGCACTACGTAAATCACTCCCTCGCCAGTACCTCGATCATGAACTCCACTACGGAGGCCGGTTCCATTGACGAGAGCGTTGCGGACTACTGGGCACTCACTGTTATGAACGATGCTCAATTGAGCGAGTGGTTCCTGGGTTCTATCGGCGCATCTTATGTACGCGACGCGACCGTGAATCATTCCTACCCAGCAAGTCTGAACTTCGAAGTGCACGACGATAGCCGAATTCTCACTCAGGTACTTTGGGATCTTCGCGTTGCCGGAAATCTCGGAAAGGCCGACACTGACAAGCTGGTTAAGCGAGCCCTTCAGCTTTTGCCAGCGACCACCCGATTCGCAGACTTTTACGAAGCTATCTATGATGCCTCAGGCCCCGCATTTCTCAATCTGGACCCTGCCAAACGCGCGGTCATTGTTTCCAAGTTCACAAATAAGGGAATCCACCGCGTTGACTCCGCAGCGTCCCACAGGCTGTCTACTACCAGCGCCCAAGTGCGTGTGATCGATGACCACTCCTACAGCTTTCTTTCAGGAGGCAATTGCAACGGAGTCTTGGATGTCGGCGAAACGGCACTGGTGCTGGTGAATCTTGAGAACCCTACGGCATCAGCGATGGGGGTAGGAGTCGCAACCCTGGATTCGATACCAGCGGGTACGACAGTGCCAAGTGGAGGCGAAGTCGGAGAGTATTTTCGCCTCAAAGCCAATAGTGATTTTGTCGCGTCCCTTCCAGCAGCAGGAAGCAGCCGAGACGATGCCACGATGATGGCTTCTTTCGTAATTCGTGCCACCAGCTCGGGAGTAAAAAATTTCTCGTTTTCGTTCCGCCCCATGTATTCCGATCCCACTGGAACCGTCCCAGCAAACTCCGATGTCACGATCGGCTTTTCGGTTACCACTGGATCCGCGGCCACCAGCTCCAGCTGTACAAACAATGCCCTCTGGCCCTGAGGTCGAATGCTTCGATCCTTCTTAAAAGTCGGCATTGTGGTTCTATTGCTGGTCGTGGCTGCAGTCTGGCGCCTTGGTGGCCAGCCGTTCGATGAGTCGAGGGCTCCCGGCAGTCCCACGCCGTTGATGGAGCAGGCTCCAATGAAAGTCGTCTCTGACATCCCTCAACCCCCGCCTTCTCGGCAGGCGCGCAAGGATGCAAACATAGAGTCTATTGATCGTCGTCCCTCGGCAGCTTTGAGTGCAGGAGTGCCCGAGCTTGAGGCTGAGTCCACCCATCGCTGGAGCTTCAAGCGAAACCCGGGAGACGGATACGTGATAAAAATGGCAGAGGGACGCCTCACATTTGGAGACGTGGCACCAGAGGTCGCCGTAGGGCTGTTTCTAAAGCGGTACGGAAAGAACGTGCTTGGTTTCAGTGCGGAGTCGGCTGGGGAGCCTTCCGTAAGGCGAGAGGAAGTCAGTACCCAGGTAGTAGTCCCGCAGGTGTTGAATGGCCTCAATGTCTACGGTGCACGGGGGAACTTTATTTTCGATGCATCCGGCGGCCTAATCTATGTGACATCAAACGTCTATCGAGGAGCAATGCCGCCAAGCCCATCTGCTGCAGTCACCATTGAACATGCCGCCTTGTCGGCCAGGCGGGGCTTGTTGCACTTCCTCGAAGGCCGGGGTGATCCAGCAGCATATCCCATTGATGATTTTCTTGGGCAGCTCCAGTATCGTCTGGTCGGGAATACGCTGTCCCTAATATATCGGTATGAGTTGCCTCTTGTGCCGCCACTTATCGGCGATATGGAAATCATGGTTGACGCCGCCGATGGGGCCGTTGTTCTGATTGAAAACCAAACACGCAAATAAAAGTTACTCATAAAATAAAATCGTTTATAAGCCGGAGGCTCGCCACGCCGTGAGTGGGAAAACTTCGCCGCTCACGCGTTTAGCTGTGCGTTAAGTGCAACTTCTGGATGAAAACTGGAGATTCGAATGTCTTCGCCGCGGCGTTTTGCGCGAGGCGTTGTGATCGAAGTTATCCACATTGATTCTAAGCGGCGCAAATTAAAATTGAAATTACATCATTAAGTTCAATTACTTATGCCATGGATGCAATGTGGAAAACCCACCATTGGGCAATTCTAGGCTGCTGAAAATACGAAGAAATTTTTTCGCGAATTCCTTAAAATGGGCTTGCGCCTCCAGCTCAAAGTCACTATAACCACAAAACACACGAATTGAGATTCCTTCGAAATTCTGTTCTTTGACAACTAGGTAGGAAATTTGGGCTGCTTTTGCCTTTTTGGCCGTTAAACGCCAAGAAAGTAGAAAGTAGCCGACACATGCAAACGTCAATTCTGATAAAATATAAAGTCGCACACATTTCTGAAATGAAGTGTGGACGCAAAATTTGATGTCTTAGAAGTAAGACATCACGAGGATTAATCCGAGAAATCGGATCTCTAAGTTTAACTTGAGAGTTTGATCCTGGCTCAGAACGAACGCTGGCGGCGGGCCTCATACATGCAAGTCGAGCGCGAAAGTCCGCAAGGATGAGTAAAGCGGCGCACGGGTGAGTAACACGTGGGTAATCTACCTTTTGGATTGGAATAACCTGTCGAAAGACGGGCTAATGCCGAGTAAGCTTTCTTGAACGTGAAGTTCGAGCAAGGAAAGATGGCGCAAGCTATCGCCGATAGATGAGCCTGCGTCCCATTAGTTAGTTGGTGGGGTAATGGCTTACCAAGACAATGATGGGTACCTGGTTTGAGAGAATGATCAGGCACACTGGAACTGAAACACGGTCCAGACTCCTACGGGAGGCAGCAGTAGGGAATATTGCGCAATGGACGAAAGTCTGACGCAGCCACGCCGCGTGAGTGAGGAAGGCCTTCGGGTTGTAAAGCTCTGTCGCCTGGGAAAAACGGCTATCCGGGGAAAGTTCGGGTAGCGTGATGGTACCAGGAAAGGAAGCACCGGCAAACTCTGTGCCAGCAGCCGCGGTAATACAGAGGGTGCAAGCGTTGTTCGGAATTACTGGGCGTAAAGCGTGCGTAGTCGGTATTGAGAGTCACGGGTGAAATCCCAAGGCTTAACCTTGGAACTGCCTGTGAGACCTCAGTACTAGAGTGTGAGAGGGGATAGTGGAATACCCAGTGTAGCGGTGAAATGCGTAGAGATTGGGTGGAACACCGGTGGCGAAGGCGGCTATCTGGCTCACAACTGACGATCAGGCACGAAAGCGTGGGGAGCAAACAGGATTAGATACCCTGGTAGTCCACGCCGTAAACTATGCACACAAGCTGTAGTGGGATTTTACTCCTGCTGTGGCGAAGCTAACGCAATTAGTGTGCCGCCTGGGGAGTACGGTCGCAAGACTAAAACTCAAAGGAATTGACGGGGGCCCGCACAAGCGGTGGATTATGTGGTTTAATTCGAAGCAACGCGCAGAACCTTACCTAGGCTTGACATCCCATGACAAAGGTAGAAATACCTCTTTGTAGCAATACACATGGAGACAGGTGCTGCATGGCTGTCGTCAGCTCGTGTTGTGAAATGTTGGGTTAAGTCCCGCAACGAGCGCAACCCCTGGATTTAGTTGCCAGCATTAAGTTGGGCACTCTAAATTAACTGCCAGCGTTAAGCTGGAGGAAGGTGGGGATGACGTCAAGTCCTCATGGCCCTTACGCCTAGGGCTACACACGTAATACAATGGATAGGACAAAGGGTCGCGAACTCGCAAGAGGGAGCTAATCTCAAAAACCTATCCTCAGTTCGGATTGGGGGCTGCAATTCGCCCCCATGAAGGCGGAATCGCTAGTAATCGTGGATCAGAACGCCACGGTGAATACGTTCCCGGGCCTTGTACACACCGCCCGTCACACCATGGGAGTTGGCTCAACCAGAAGTCGCTGTCGCTAACCGCAAGGGAGCAGGCGCCGAAGGTGGGGCTAATGACTGGGGTGAAGTCGTAACAAGGTAGCCGTAGGGGAACCTGCGGCTGGATCACCTCCTTTCTAAGGAAAATCAGCTCTACGGTCATAGACCGTAGATATTTATTGCAATGTTTCATGTGAAATTTCCTGCCTAGCTGTGAAGGAGCAGAAGCTTCAGGGCTCGTAGCTCAGTTGGTTAGAGCACACCCCTGATAAGGGTGAGGTCAGTAGTTCGAGTCTACTCGGGCCCACCAACTCTCTCCCTTCGCGAATTTTTAAGAGTTAGTAAAATAATTCTTATTGTTCTTTGACAAGATGAAACATGTTGATGTGCGCTTTAGCGGGAGCACGTCAATAGTAGAAGATTGAAATACCAATTTCATTGTGTATGTGTCCGCATGTATTTGCGGCACTTAAATCAGAATTCAAAGATCTCAAGCATAGTACGAGTAATTGAAGGATGCCTTGGGACAGGCTGGCGATGAAGGACGGCGTAGGCGACGAAACTGTCCGGGGAGGGGCCTAACACCCTTTGATCCGGATGTGTCCGAATGGGGCAACCCACTGCTTCGGCAGTATCTTGCAGCGAGTAAAGTAGCTGCTGGAAGCGTACGGAGGGAACTGAAACATCTAAGTACCTCCAGGACAATAAATCAATAGAGATTCCCCCAGTAGTGGCGAGCGAAAAGGGAATAGCCTAAACCATTAATCTGTAAGCCTACCGGCGTTTTTTTAATGGTGTTGTAGGAGCCACATTTACTTCGGTAGAAGTAGAATAGAGTTACCAAATTCATGTTTAGCCAAACGGCCTGGGAAGGCCGGCCATAGAGGGTGAAAGCCCCGTCGGCGAAAAGCATGAGTCTCTAGTGGATTTCCTGAGTACAACGGGGCTCGTGAAACCCCGTTGGAATCTGGGTAGACCATTATCCAAGGCTAAATACATGTCTGTCACCGATAGCGTATAGTACCGTGAGGGAAAGGCGAAAAGAACCCCGATAAGGGGAGTGAAATAGAACCTGAATTCAATTACTCACATACAGTCGGAGGACGATGGTCGTAAGATCGCGTTTGACGGCGTACCTTTTGCATTATGATTCAGCGAGTTACTGTTAGTGGCAAGGTTAATCCGCATAAGATGGAGGAGCCGTAGCGAAAGCGAGTCTTAAAAGGGCGTTTAGTCGCTAGCAGTAGACCCGAAAGGTGGTGAGCTAGATATGGGCAGGTTGAAGCATCCGTAACAGGATGTGGAGGACCGAACCGGTGGGCGTTGCAAAGCTCTCGGATGACCTGTGTCTAGGGGTGAAAGGCCAACCAAACCACCTGATAGCTGGTTCTCTCCGAAAGCTATTTAGGTAGCGGGTCGGATGAATACTCTAGGAGGTAGAGCACTGAATGGGTAAGGGGCCTTACCGGGTTACCAAACCTTATCAAACTCCGAATGCCTAGAAGTTATATCCGGCACACAGACGGCGAGAGATAAGTTCCGTCGTCGAGAGGGAAAGAGCCCAGATCGTCAGCTAAGGTCCCAAACTTATGACTAAGTGGAGAACGTAGTGGGATTTCTCTGACAACCAGGATGTTGGCTTAGAAGCAGCCATCATTTAAAGAAAGCGTAACAGCTCACTGGTCGAGAGATCCTGCGCGGAAAATTTAACGGGGCTAAAGTCATAGACCGAAGCTACGGGCTTCACACTTTTAGTGTGAAGCGGTAGGAGAGCATTGTGTTTGCCGACGAAGGTGGAGCGTAAGCACCGCTGGAGGTTACACAAGAGCTGCTGCTGAAATGAGTAACGATAAAACGGGCGAGAATCCCGTTCACCGAAATCCCAAGGGTTCCTGAGCAAGGTTCATCCGCTCAGGGTTAGTCGAAACCTAAGTCGAGGCCGAGAGGCGTAGGCGATGGATGACTGGTTAATATTCCAGTACTGTATAATTCGCGTTATCAACGTCGTGAGGACGGAGAAGGATATGCGTGCCAGCTATATGTTGGTCTAAAGCCGTAGGCGCTTCGGGGAGGCAAAATCCCTCCGGAGATTACGCTGAGAGCTGATGGGGTGGAACCGTAAGGTTCCTGAAGGCGTAGAGTCCATGCTTCCCAGAAAATTCGCGACGTGAGTTAGTTATACATTCGTACCGTAAACCGACACAGGTGGGATAGTAGAGTATACTAAGGTGCTTGAGTGAGGTCTTGCTAAGGAACTCTGCAAATTATTACTGTAACTTCGGGAGAAAGTAACTTCACTTTTGTTAGGATCCACGCGGTCCGAAGCATAAGCGAGGCGCAGAAACCAGGGGGTACCGACTGTTTAACAAAAACACAGGGCTCTGCAAAGTCTCAAGACGACGTATAGGGTCTGACGCCTGCCCGGTGCTGGAAGGTTAAGGGGAGATGTCATTTTCGCAAGATTAGAAGCATCAAACCGAAGCCCCAGTAAACGGCGGCCGTAACTATAACGGTCCTAAGGTAGCGAAATTCCTTGTCGGGTAAGTTCCGACCTGCACGAATGGCGTAACGAGTGCCCCACTGTCTCAGCAAGATGCTCAGTGAAATTGGAGTGTGGGTGCAGATACCCTCAACCCGCGGCAAGACGGAAAGACCCCGTGAACCTTTACTGCAATTTGACACTGACGATCGAATCTGTCTGTGTAGGATAGGTGGGAGCCTTTGAAGTTTGGGCGCTAGCTCAGATGGAGGCAAACTTGAAATACCACCCTGATGGATTTGATCGTCTCACCTAGCGTCGTAAATCCGGCGCAGAGACAATGTCTGATGGGCAGTTTGACTGGGGCGGTCGCCTCCCAAAAAGTAACGGAGGCGCGCGAAGGTACACTCAGATAGCATGGAAACCTATCGTAGAGCGTAAGGGCATATGTGTGCTTAACTGCGAGACTCTACAAGTCGAGCAGATGCGAAAGCAGGTCCTAGTGATCCGGTGGTTCCGAATGGAAGGGCCATCGCTCAACGGATAAAAGGTACTCCGGGGATAACAGGCTTATCTCTCCCAAGAGTCCACATCGACGGAGAGGTTTGGCACCTCGATGTCGGCTCATCACATCCTGGGGCTGGAGCAGGTCCCAAGGGTTTGGCTGTTCGCCAATTAAAGTGGTACGCGAGCTGGGTTCAGAACGTCGTGAGACAGTTCGGTCCCTATCTGCCGTGGGCGTAAGAGAATTGAAGGAGGCTGTCCCTAGTACGAGAGGACCGGGATGGACGAACCTCTGGTGCATCGGTTGTCACTAAAGTGGCACAGCCGGGTAGCTATGTTCGGACGAGATAAACGCTGAATGCATCTAAGCGTGAAACTTTTCCTAAGATTATTTCTCTCTGGGAGCAATCCCCTGAAGGATCGTAGAAGACTACTACGTTGATAGGCTAGAGGTGGAAGGACAGTAATGTTCGGAGCTGACTAGTACTAATAATCCGTGAGGCTTGATTTTTCTTTTTCTTTAGACAGATGGTTTACTCCATCAGCCAATTGAAAAAGATATCTATATAACAAAACAAGAAATTGATTTTGTACCTATATTCGATCTTCTGACTCTGATTGGCATCAATCTTCAACTGTTGATGAGCTTCAACTAGAGTGCACTTCAACATGTTTCATCTTGATTATAAGAATTTAAACGAATATAAACGCTTTGGGTGTTTATAGCGGTCTGGTTCCACCCGTTCCCATTCCGAACACGGCAGTTAAGCAGGCCTGCGGCAAAACTATTGCAAGGGAAGCCTTGTGTGAAGATAGCACGACGCCCATTTATAAAGCCTCGGGGGAGCAATCCCTCGGGGCTTTACCTTTTTTAAGTCTTCAATATACTAGAAGAATTCACTAGTTGACGAAGCGACGCTAGTCCGCTAAAAATAGTCGGATAAGCTTAAAGAGAACAATTCCATGGCAGACAAAGCTCATAAGTATCCAGACAACGTAGCCGGCAAATTTTATGTCGATGAGCAGTGCATTGCCTGCGATGCTTGCGTGAACGAAGCTCCTAAGAACTTTAAGATGAACGATGCCGACGGGCACTCAATGGTTGCTAAGCAGCCTGAGAGTCCTGAAGAAGAAGAAGCATGCAAAGCCGCAAAGGCCGCATGTCCAGTGGAAGCTATTGGCGACGATGGTGCCTGATTCAGATGTCTTGGTCCCGGGAATATTTTATAGCCCTGGCCGAAACCTTTGAGCATAGACTGTGAGCCGTCAAAGACGGTCCAGTCACAATAAACTGTAACCAACGCTCTTCATTCCAAGCGTTGAGTTTTACTGGCTTATTGCGAAGCTCATTCAGCGTTTCCTTAAAAATTCTTTGCGAAAAGTCCCTTTGAGTACGGTCGCATTCTGGATTTTGGAAATAAGTTTCCAAGAGCGACACGATCTCAAGAGAATCTTCTACGGCAGTATCAAATTCTGAATGTTGTTTACTCAGAATTGCTTGGATCAATTTTGGCAGATCGTCTGTTACGACGAGCTTACCATCGACTTTATTGAAATAGAGAATTACCCCCACTGCCAGATCGTACAAAAACGCAGGACTGACATATCCCAGTGAGTGGGCAAGGTAAGTAGCTAAACGTCCGGCCATTGATGGAAGATCTCTAAATGCGGCAGCTCTAGCTTTAGTATTTTGCAGGTTAGAGAAGTTAGATGGCTCATTTGAAAAAATCAATGCCTCGTCACGCTGCGAATCTGAGAGTTCAGGCGCATTCGCGGTTCCCAAGTTTGTATCGTAGCCGGACAATCGAAATTCATCGTTGTCGTTTACATGTTCAAGCCTGTTGATTGACTGGGGGTCAATTTCGCCTACGTAGCGCTCTTTCGATGGCTGAATTTTCGCAGCAGATTCAGATTCTTCAGCACTTTCAAATTTTTGAATAGCGTTTCTGAGTACTTCATCGCCTTTGACTGTAGTTTCGACCATAGCCGACGTA
>Ga0247843_1000935_pt1 | contig 64714 bp, 48 predicted proteins | sample LaCruzMarch2017__FD_192420 | JGI IMG/M metagenome (GOLD analysis project Ga0247843, IMG submission 192420) | Freshwater microbial communities from meromictic Lake La Cruz, Castile-La Mancha, Spain - LaCruzMarch2017_8m | ecosystem: Environmental > Aquatic > Freshwater > Lake | place: Spain...
TTTTGGCGGTAGTGATCCTTCCGCTGTTCCATTTCATCGTCCATTCCAGGACCTTGTTTGATTTTGCGCCAATCAAAAATTTTGCCGTATTTCTGGAGTGATTTCTTTGCATCGTATACCCTAATATCGGCTTCTTCTGCCTCATAAGGAGTATAATCAGGTGTTGGCGTGAAAAAATCGTCGAGTAAGGAAGCCGTCTGATCATATTGATTTACCGCTGGCAGATCGAGCACCGTATAGATTACACGCAATAGAGAGCCAAAATTGGCGTGGCGATGCGAAATATACCCGCGTTTAACATAGGGTCCGGCCATCAACAAGACCGAACGGTGAGCATCTACATGATCCACTCCGCCCTGCGGATCATCTTCTGTTATAATAACGAGGGTGCTTTTCCAATAGGGCGTGCGACTCAGGAAATGTAAGATTCGACCCAGCGCCATGTCATTGTCGGCTACGAATGAGTGGCGGTAAGGGTATCCATCCGCTGGGCGCGCCTCGGAAGTATGGTCATTGGGCAATTGAAGCGCAACCAGTGCTGGCATAGTGTCCTTTCCCTGAAGCCAACGTTGGGTAAATTCCTGCTCAAACTGATCCATCCGAAACTGGTCGGGAATGTTCATGTTATACCCAGCATAGGTCCTGCTGGTTTGTTTATATACAGACTTCGGCATTGGAAAAACCACCGATTGCGCGGCACCAAATTCCGTATCCATCCATTCTTCCTGTACGCCTGAGTATTCGTTGGCTTCCCCGAAATTGAAAAAATCAATACCATTTCTGGCCAAATTTTCCCATAATCCACCTATTTCGTTGTAATCTTCTGGATCCACGGCTCCAGTTGCTTTTGGGAACCGCCGGCCTGGCGCTTTAGATGCAGGATCGAATCGGCCATCTGCGGCAGAATTCGCCTCTACGTATTCGTTTGGAATATGACCGATCATCCAGTGATGGCCGTGAATGGAAGCGTCTGAATCGCAGTAAAAATTGTCGGAAAAAGCCCATTGTTTGGCAATTTTCAAATGATTGGGCGATACATTAGCATTGCGCAAGGTGTCTCCGCCGACTTTATCCGGCGCAATAGTGACATTCAGGCCAAAACGAGCCAAGCTCTCATCCCGAACAGCTCCGGGCAGTTGGCCGAGCATTTCGTCATACGTTCGGTTTTCCTTCGTGATATAAAGGATGTGCTTGATGGGCGAACGGCGCAATCCCCTGGTTGGGGGCAACGGATTTTTTCCATCATCCGTAAGGGTGACGGTTCGGAAGGTATTGGCGATCACTTGTTGGGTCCAGGTTTTGAGGGTCGCAGCATCCGGCGCATCCACAATCTGGAAGGTACCTAATTGAATATCACCGATATAAGTGCCCTGGGGCGGGGTCACGAAGTCTTTGCCACCATTGGGTCCGGCACCCAATCCGCGAGCCGAAGTGATGAATAATTTGCGCCCATCTTTGGAGCTCAATACCCGCGTAGTACCCCATCCGGCTGGAATATAACCTTTTACTTTTTGCTTGTTGACATCCACCACCGCAACGGCATTTAAGCCAAGCAGAGCCACATACAGCGTTTTTTCATCCGAAGAGAGGCAAAGCCCAAACGGCATCAACCCGCGGTAGTTGTCCACCCGGCGATCCAGTTTGAGTTTAATTTCACTGACAACCTTGTGCGACCGATAATCAATGACCGTAATCAGATCATTGGTTGCGTTGGAAACATAAGCGTAGCGGCTCCCTACGGCAATGGAATTGGGGCTTGCGCCGCCCACAATTTCAACTTCTTCAATGATTTCGCCTATTTGATGGCCCGTTTTAAAACGATCCTTAACTTCCATACGGTCCAGATCAATGGTCCAGACACTCATAGCCTCTTCCGCCAGTGCCGATCCGAGTCCGGGGATGAAGCGTCCATCCGGCAAGGTCACGCCTTTTTCCGATTCAGGCGTAGGGTGCGCATACGGAGGAAACTGGAGCAACATACTGTCTTTGTTGGCAGGCGTCAAGCCGGGTACCATGGGGTAATTGTACAAACCAACATTCGCAACAAAAGCCATTTTTGCGTCCGGGCTCAGGGAAATTCCAAATGGGATGCGCCCCACGTTTACAGAACCTGTAACCCGTCTGCTGGCGAGTTCTACCCGCACCAGGCGGTTGTTGCCCCGATCAAGCGCATAAACCAATCCGCGTGTGGCATCCAGCGCAAGGTCAGAAGTATAAGAATCCGTATAATCAACGCCTTCAAAGCGTCCATTGAGGGAAATAGAATCTGTTTTGCGTAGGGTTTCGGTATCAAAAACGATGATATTGCCCCCATCTCCGCCGCTCAAATAAGCGCTTTTGTTATCCGGGCCAAACGTTGCGCCTATAAAAGTTGCATTATGGATCGCCGGAATCTTCTGGTCGTAACTGGGTATTCGGGTGACTTTATCGGGTTGTTGCAAGTCAACCACCGTCAGTACACCGTTATGGTGCAGCACTACTGCGCGCTTTTCATCCGGCGACAACGCCATGCCAAAAGCGGCACGGGTGATGCGGGTGGTTTTGCCAACTGGTGTCACATAACGGCCACTGGGCAAAACGCTGTGTCCGGCTGGATCTATTTTGCAATATTCCGACAAGCCAGGTACTTGGTAGGTGCTGACGGTTTTTTGTGCAAAGAGCATGGTCATGGGGAGGCATAGACCCGCAGCCACCAGCATGGTACGTAAAAAAACGAGGGCGAGTAGGGAGCGAAATGGACGTTTCATCGACAGATTTTGTTTGAGGGTAAATGTCGATGGAGTTCGGGAGAAGCTTGGGTGACTGGGGATTAAGTTTGTGTTATATGGAAGGATCACCTGAGTTTGCGCAGGTTTTGAACAAATCTGAAAATTAAAAGCTTGAAAAAGCATACGCATTTGATGGCATTTCTCCAGATAATACTCTAAAAATTGTTCAAAAGCGGCCATTTTTTATTAATATTTATTTTCTGAAAAAACATTTTGGAAGTCTCAGAATAACATCGGACATTTGCACCCGCTAAACGCAAAGGGCGCATAACTCAGTTGGTTCAGAGTGGCTGCCTTACAAGCAGCAAGTCGGAGGTTCGAGTCCTTCTGTGCCCACAAGGCCTTCCAATTCGGAAGGCCTTTTTTTGTTTTTTAACTGTATCTCCGAGATTTTCCTGCCCTGCAACTTTATGGTGTCGCGTACTTTTACGCTATGAAAAGACAATTTCTCGCTACGTTGCCCTTCTGGTTCTTTTTTGCTTGGCAGGCTATGTTTTTTGCACAAAATCCCAGCCTTTCCCTCCTCACCCCCGACGAAGCTGTCCGTATCGCCCTCGAAGCCAACTTCGACATCCGAATCAGTCAGGCGGATGCCGACATCGCACGGCTCAACAACACGCGCGGCAATGCCGGGATGCTCCCAACGGTGAACCTCGTAGCCAACGAAAACTTCACCCTCAGCGCCTTCCAGCAAAAACTGGCGAACGGCACCGAGTTTAAAGAAGACGGCGCAACGTTTAACAACGCCAACGCCGGGGTACAACTTTCCTGGACGCTCTTTGACGGACGCAGAATGCAAATTACAAAGCGAAGATTGGGAGAATTGGAAGCGCTCGGTCAAACCAATTTGCAAAATACCGTGCAACTAACGACTGCATCTGTGCTTCAAGCTTATTACGACATCGTACGGGGAAGGATGCAGGAGCGAGCCCTGGCCGAAGTCATTGCGCTCAATGAGGAACGGTTACGCATCGCAGAAGCCCGACTGGCGGCAGGTTTTGCAGCCCAAACGGACGCTCTGCAAGCCCGCATTGACCTAAACCAGCGCCGGGCCGATCTCATATTGCAACAAGCCCTCACCGCAAACGGCAAACGAGTACTGAATCGCCTGCTGGTGCGTCCATCCGAAACCGCATTTAGTGTAGACGAAACCCTGACAACTACATACGCCCCCCTGCGCAACGACTTGGTACAGAAAATTTTAACCAATAACCCAAGTCTACTTTCCCTCCAAAAATCAGCAGAAATTGCCGCGCTGGTGGTGGATGAAAACCGCGCCCTCGGAAGACCGAGGCTCACGGGCAACGGGCAACTCAACGCCGTCCGTTCGGACAATGGCGCGGGTTTTACGGTGAACAACACGCAAGCAGGTCTGACCGTTGGAGCAGCATTGGTGGTGCCCATTTATGCAGGAGGCAATTTTAAAAGGCAGGTGGAAGTCGCCAAACTTGCCGCCCAACAATCCGCTTATCAACTGGATAATCAAAGACTTCAGTTGGAAACGGAGTTGGACATCCAACTTGCCACCTACCTAAGCCAACAGCAAATTTTGAGTCTGGAAGAAGATAATGTGCGCATAGCCCGGGAAAACCTCAATGTAAGCACGGAACGATTCCGGCTGGGCACTACCAATGGATTGGAGCCGCAGATTGCCCAAAACTCGCTGGAGCAAGCCTTGTCGCGCAGGGATCTGGTGTTGTATAATTTGAAGACGGCGGAGATTCGGTTGAGGTTGTTGGCTGGGGAACTTTAGCTTTGAAACAGGATTTAAGCCCCTCCACGTTTCGCCAATTGACCAAAATCTCCTTAACTTGCATCGTAAAACAGACTTGCTATGTCCTCTATCACTCTGCAAATCAACCCAACACTTGAGCAGCAGTTACGCGAAAAAGCCGCCCGGAAAGGTGTGGGCTTAGATGTTTATGTACAAGCGTTGCTGGAAAAATTTGCCAATAACGAAAATGCTGAATTGCGTCAACTAAAATTAAGTAAAGAGGAAGAGGACCTGCTAAAAAAAATCAGTCTAGGGCTTTCTGAAACGTTTTGGGTTGAATATAAGAGGCTTGTAGAAAAACGCCAATCAGAATCTATTGACGACGAGGAACTGGCTTGCCTGATCGAAATGACCCGTCAAATTGAACGCGCCAACGCAAAAAGAATGGAGCATCTGGCCGCAATTGCTAGATTGCGCAATGTTTCTTTGTCTAAAGTCATGGAGCAGCTGAGCATCACGCCGGAAAGTTATGCGTGAATCGGTGAAAATTTTGGTTCGTGAAAGAGCTAGTGGTTGCTGCGAGTATTGCAAATCACCTGCACGTTTCTCACCTGCACCTTTTTCTGTTGAGCATATATACGCCCGAATCTGGGGCGGAAGCGATGCTTTGGAGAACCTTGCATTCTCTTGCCAAGGCTGTAATAATTACAAATTTACTTGTTTTGAATGGCCAGACCCTCAAAGTGGCGAAGTCGTTTCGATTTTTCACCCGCGTCATCAGAATTGGACAGACCATTTCGAGTGGGATGAGTCTAGAACCTTGGTCGTGCCGCTTACTACCATTGGACGCGCTACACTTGCGCGGCTCAAACTGAACCGCGAAGAATTGATTGATTTGCGGCGGGTTCTTTTTGCATCGGGGGAATTCCCGCCAGATTAATGGCACTTCCGCCCTTCACAAATCCCCTACTCCCCCCGGCCTCCTTTCCCTTTCCCAGAAAAAACCATCCAGTTTCTTCGTGTCCGTCCCAGCCTGTTTCATCGGGATAAATTTGCCGCTGGGCTGCTGGTAAAATTTGATGCTCTCCACTTTGTTGTCGCCAAAAAAGAGCCGCATTTCCGAGCAGGCCGTTTCGTTCAGGCCAATATAGGCTTGTTTGTCGTCCACTGCGTAATACACGGCCTGGGCATTGCCTTCCACCAGCATTTCGCGGGCCTGGTCGTCGCGGAAAAAAACGGTGGAGTTTCGCCCTTTGATCTGGTTGAAAAGAATGCCGTCTTCGGAATTGACCACCATTGCGTTTTGGCGCAACCACAACCGGTCTAACTTCTTGTTTTTCAACAACATCTTGATTGTATCTCCCGAAAACTGCGAGGTGTCCGACCAGATGAGGGGCTGCTTGTCCAATTTGTAAAACCAAAAAATAGAGTCCGCGCTGCTGTAGGTGAGCGAGTCGCAAACGGCTTGCAAGTCACTTTTGAAAATCCGTACATCCTGATGTGCAATCAGTTGGCGCACATCGCTTGCCGAATCGGGTTTGAAGGAAGTAAGGGTATCGGCGCTCATAAACATCGTGTCGCGGTCAATCAGGCTTTTCATTATGGGCCTGCCGCCAGCGCCTTTTGCTCCAAAAGCACCAAAAGCGTTGAGGTACTGCGATGTTTTGTTGTAATCCATACGCCAGGAAAGCACGGTGTAATCACTCGAAGTATCTTGCCAGACCACGCTGCCAAGTGCGAGGCCATTGCCCAGCACGTCGTTGAAATCCAGCGAATCCGCCTCGATGATGTTGGGCGGGTCGCTTACCCGGCCACGGCCCGTGAGTTGGTAGCTTTTGTTGCGGGTATCGTAGCGGATTTCCGCGCCTTGTATGTCGCGGGTACTGTCGCGAAAATGAGCATTGCCGCGCAGCATGGTCTTTTCATCGTTGGCATTGTAGCGGATCACATCGGCTTCCGCGATTTCACCCTTTGCTGGTTTTTCGATGTGTGCATCGCCTTCGAGCGTGTATTCCTTGAGCTCGCCGCCTTGGTAACGCATTTTTCGGGCTCGTCCGAATTGACCATCCTTTTCATATTGTGGGTTTTTATCAAATTCCGCAAAATCAAGATTCATGTCATAAAACCCACTTTCCGTGTAGATCTTGCTTCCGCGTTGACTGATCAGCGTAGGCGCTACAAACCGAACCAATTGGGCTTCGGTGTTGAAGGTCATTGTGTCTGTCCGCATGGTAAACTCTGGGTCGGTCACCACCACATCACCTTTCAGGTACACTTCTTTTTGCTCCACAAAATAGTGCCCGCGCCGGCTCACCACCTGGCTTTTTCCATTGGTCATGGTGGCGCCAGTGGTGTAGGTGGCAATTTTATTGCCCATGTCATAGCGCAGGCGTTCGGTGAAAAGTTGCTGTTGGCCATTGATCAGCACTACATTCCCAAATAGATCGCTGATTTTGGTCACCGCGTTGTAGTGGGCGGAATCTGCAAAAGCCTTCACAGAGTCGCCCTGAGCAATGACCACTTTCCCGCGCAAAACGGCAAAGTCTTTGTCCATCGTGGCCGTGTCGCAGTAAATGAGTGTGTTTTCTTGTCGCAAACGCACGGTGCCGCTGAGTTTTTGAATTTCGCGGCCATTTTTCAGGAAGTATTCGATGACGGCAGCAGTTTCAATTTTTAGTTTTTGGGTGTCTTGTTTACCCGCCGTAGCCTTGGCGGAGGCGGGAAGGATAGTGGACGTTGGACGTTGGACGTTGGACGTTGGACGTTGGATAGTGGGCGATTGGTTGGTAATTTTAGACGGTGCAGTGGGGTCTTGTCCCAACAGGTCGTTGGCACAAAATAGGAGGATGAGCGTGAATAGCCCGAATTTCAATATTTGAACAAGTGATTTCAATGCCGTGTGTTTCTTTAAAAAAATTCAATTTCGCTCATGTAAACCCTACATCCCCGTCCCCATCCTGCAAAATCAAAGGCTGTATGGCGAGGATATCAGACAAACCTTGTCCGACAAAATAAGTTCGGCGCAAGGTTTTTCCCCAAAAAAATGGGGTGTTGTATTCGTTGCAATATCGAACCAAGCGCGGATGGTAGAGCGTCAACATTTTTGCGCCGAGACGAATTGCCTGGGCAAAGATAACGCTGGCAACTGTGGCGGAGTGTTCATCGGGATGCCAGGCATGTGGCACGCGCAAGTGGCCATCGCGGAGGCTGAGGATAAGAACGCCGATGGTTTGTTGTTCGCTGTCCAAAAGTTGGAGTGCCAGGGTTTTAAACTCGCGGGCGGTGGAGGTAAAATGGTATCGCCGGGCAGGCTCATCCGGGAACGCGGATTCGGTCACCCAGGGATATTGGAGCATCCATTGGAGCGCTGCGCGGTCACGACGGGCTAGCTCGTTTGCTTGGTTTGCTGTAATGAAGTTAGCCAAATGCTCGTCAATGTCCTTTAGGTATCGGATTTCACAGGGCGGCTTCCTGTTGTGCAACAGCTTGATCCTGATGATATTGGGCAAAGACAGCAGCATGTCTACTACACTTAACACGGGTTTTATTTTTTCGAAAAAGGATTTTTTGGGCGGAAGAATTTGGGCGAAATTTGGTCTCAGATACCCCCGGAAACCAAGTAAGGGCTGGCTTTCCGTCAAACTTTCAGAACGATCGTACAAATGCTTTATTTCCGGGGTAAATTCCGTGAGGATTATCCGGTACTGCCATGCTTCGAGCATGGTGTTCAGGAGTTTTTTCGCTAAACCTTTGCCGCGCTGGGAGGGGGCGATCCAAAGGCAGGAAAGCCAGGCCATGCGCTCAGGTGGATGTTCACCAAAATAAAACCAATCGGGCAAGGCGCCGATGTAGCCAATTAAATCGTCGCCTGCCCAAGCGAGTAAGAGCACTACATCCTCCGGCTGTGTACGGGGATTATGGCTGTAGGAGACGGCGCGTTGCAGCGAAATGGGCAACACCGGCATTTGGCGGTAGGCTTCCGAGGCTGCGAAGGTTTCTAGCTCGCTGGTGGTGAGTTGGCTAAGGGTCATGCGTTGACTTTGATGTTCTCCCAAACTTTCCTTGTCAGACGACTTGGAGCCTTCAGACGAGGTGTTTTCTGCAAACAGTGTTTTTTCTCAAAATTTTTCTCAAAACAGATGCAGCCAGTGCAGCAGAGACCACATTTCCGGCGGGAAGGGTCGTGCGTTCCATCGCAAAACGCTGCAAATGTGTCGGTACCGAATCCTTTTTTGCACCTGCGGAGCCGAAACATAAAAGTGGGCCGCCAATTTTTTCGGGAACAAGGTTGAAAAAATCCATTCCGACCCCATCATCCGTGAAAGGAAATGCGAAGGTATTGTGTGTGACTCCGAATCGGCTTTTTACCTCGGAAAGACTTTCCACCGTTTGCCTTATTTGTTCGTCTGCTGGGATTTGTTCGTATTGCGGGTGATCCAGACTGTGGGCGCCCATTGTGAAGCCGCGGGCTTGCATGGTTTGGATTTGGGCAGTGGTCAAGTAAGGTTTTTGTTCCGCAAGAAAGGCCGAAAAGTCAAGTCCAATGGTTCCTGCCCAAAGGTCGAGTAAGTGTCGGTTTTCGTACTTAATTTTCAATGGATCGGCGGGCAAAGTCTTTTTTGTTTCGTACAAAAGGCTGGCTTTGTAGCGGAACATCAGGTCGCGGTTATCAACAAAATCGGGATTAAGGAAAAAACTGGCGGGGATCCCTTTTTCGAGCAGGATCGGCAGGATCACATCATGACATTCCCGTAATCCGTCGTCGAAAGTGAGGTGGAACACCGGTCTTTCAAAAGGCCGCTTTTCAAATACATACTCCCAAAGCAATTGAAGATCAATGGGTTGGAAATGTTTGAGCAAAAAATCAAGATCCTCCCGAAATTGTTGCACTGAACGAACCGGGTAAAGATGACGGACGTGGGGCGGGGACTCGTCGCTCACCAAATGGTAGAATGGCAGGAAGAGATTTTCGCCCCAAAGCCGTTGCCAGATGCTAAATGGCAGTATCGGTACAGAAATTTGAAGGGCTTTGGTGAGTAGGTCTTTCATTAAGATGCGTTTCGTTGGCCGGCGAAGGTAGAAATTGGAGTATGCATCAAGTCATCTGAGTTTAATAGAATTCATTCGGTTAAACCTTTGTTTTTGCACATCCCACACATTGACCACATTGACCACATTTGTCTACTTTTGCTCCTTACAACACACCGAAAAATGTCACTCCCACGCAACGAGCAAGAAATTATCCAGCAAGTGCTCAAAATCTTTTCTGCACAACTGGAAAAAGGCGGTTTCCGTAAAACGCCCGAACGCTTTGCTATTTTGGAAGAAATTTACAAGCGCAACGACCACTTTGACGCCGAAGCACTTTACATCCACATGAAAAACCGCAGCTATCGCGTCAGCCGAGCGACGGTCTACAACACACTTGAACTTCTGGTGAATTTCGATCTGGTGAAAAAACACCAGTTTGGCCGAAACCTCGCGCAGTATGAGAAGTCATACGGCTACAAACAACACGATCACGTCATTTGTGCCCACTGCGGCAAGGTGGTAGAATTCTGCGACCCCAGGGTGCAACAGATCAAAGACATGGTAGGCGAACTACTGAACTTCAAAATCTCGCATCATTCACTTAACCTTTATGGTGTATGCGGCTCCTGCCAAAAAGAAATCGAATTTGGCATCGTGCGCAAACAACCCAAGGAGCTGGAAGATGAACCAGGCTGGGGAGATTGAAATTTTGTTGGTTATCTGTTGATTTGGGGATTTGGTTATTTGGGGTTCCAGAGCTTGGTATTTGTGTCCCCAAATGCCAAGCTCTGGAACCCCAAATAACCAAATCCCCACCTAAACAAATCCACATTTGCAAGACACATTCACCATAAAACTCCCCGCTTTCGAGGGGCCTTTCGACCTGCTGCTCTTCTTCATTGAGCGGGACGAGCTGGATATTTACAACGTCCCCATTGCTAAGATCACCGACGACTTCTTGAGCTATATGCACGAGATGGGAGAGTTGAGTATGGATGTGGCCTCCGAATTTATCGTGGTGGCGGCCACGCTCATGCGCATCAAAGCCAAGATGTTGCTGCCCCGAAAGCAGATAGACGAAGAGGGCAACGAGATAGACCCGCGCCGCGAATTGGTAGATCGCCTGCTTGAATACAAACGGTACAAAAGTGTGCTGGAAGACCTGCGCCGCCTAGAAGAAGTTCGGGCTTTTATGAACCCGCGCGGCTTTGCCACCGCCGAAATCCGCCAACTTGCCGAACAAGCCCTCGCCGAAGCAGAGCTCGAATCCATCAGTCTTTACAAACTCCTGCGGGTGTTTGAGCGGCTCGTGACGCGGTTTGAAGAAGATCAGAAAACCAAACGCGTTCACACGGTGTACAATTACACCTACACCATTCAAGAACAGCGAGATTATATTGTTGGGAAATTAAAGAAGGGAGAAAAACGCGATTTTGAGCAATTGTTCCTCGCGCTCGAAAACCGCATCCATGCCGTAGTAACCTTCCTTGCGTTACTTGAACTGCTCAATGCTCAAGAGATTGTGCTCATTCAGGGCGAGGGTGTGAATAATTTTTGGCTGACACTGAGTGAATAATGTGGTCAATGTGAATAATGTGAATAATGTGGTCAATGTGTTAACGCGCTCACATTGACCACATTATTCACATTGGCCACATTATTCACATTGACCACATTATTCACATTGACCACATTAATTTCATTTCCACTTCAACGTTTCCACCATCCGATTCAAATCTTCCCGCATAAACGCTACCACGGGTGCAAGCGAATCAGGCCGGGCTACGGTGTTGAAATACAAGGAGCCGCGCACAAAATTTTTGACCGAATCGGTCAGAAAAAACTGGTACGAAGAGGCTGCCGGGCCTTCCACATTGAAAATCACCCCATGCACATGATCGGCAGGGCGATGCACCGGCTGCTCGTCTATGTAAGTAGCTTTTACCGTGTGTTTGTTCGTCATCTCGAACGCGTCCGCCACAAATTTTTCAAAATCAGCCCGGGAACGAATGGGGTAATAACTGCAATAAATCTTGGCGTTCAGCTCCGGCACCACAATGTTGAACCAGCATTCATCCTTGGCTTTTTCGTCAAAATACGCCGTGTCCTGTTCGATTTTTGAATAAACAGGTTGGTCAAAGGTGAAATTGCAATAACCCGCTTCGAAGGATTTGTACGCTTTTTCAGGATAAACGACCCGTGGGTAAGCGCGGGGCTTGGGCACGGGAGTGTAGCCATCGCAGGCGAGTAGGAACAGAGAAAAGGCAAGGGCTAAAACGGAGTGGAGGACCTTATTTATCATGGGTACGTTTGCTGAAGGAGGCGCTCAAAGGTACGCGGTCGGGTGCAATGGGGGATGTTCAAAAATCAGGGTTCGTTTTTGGTTCCTATAACCCGGCTAAACTATATAAACCCTTCTGACTACTTTTGCAGACCAATGCTGTTCTGGATAAACATTCTTTTCTGGCCGATAGCCCTTTATGTAGGGCTTTGTCTTGTGTTCTATTTTGGACAGGACCTGTTTTTCTTTCGTCCGGAACGACTCGCCAAGACATTTGCTTACCAGTATCCTTTTCCTTTCACGGAGGTCAATTTCGACATGGAAGATGGTGGAATGGTGAATGCATTGCACTTCCGCGTGCCCAACAGCAAAGGAGTCGTTTTTTATATTAAAGGAAATTCGCGCAGCATCAAAGGTTGGGGTAAATTCGCCAAAGACTTTGTGGGCAAAGGTTTCGATTTTTTCATCCTTGATTTCCGTGGATTTGGCAAAAGCCGTGGTCGCCGCACCGAGGAAATACTTTTCAGTGACCTGCAGCACGTTTATCAATGGCTTGCCGACGAATATGACGAGGATCGGATTGTGCTTTATGGACGTTCCCTGGGTAGCGGTCTTGCCGCCCGCGTCGCCTCCTGGAATCGGCCCAAAATGGTCATTTTGGATTGCCCCTACTACTCTTTTTTGTACCATATCTCGTGTTACGCTTTTCTCTTGCCGATTCGCTGGTTGTTGCGCTACCATATCCGAACCGATCGGTTCATTAAAAAAGTGCGTTGCCCCATCCACATCATTGGTGGCACAAAAGACCGACTTATCCCGTACCGCCAAAGTGAGATGCTCAAAGCACTCGCCCCCGAAAAAATAACGCTTCACCCCATTGTCGGTGCAGGTCATAACAACCTGCCAGACTACCCTGAATACCACGACCTGCTTTACGACATCCTCCATGAAGCCTTTGCGGAGGAGAGAGATTGGAAAATGGCAGCATGAATTAATGTGGTCAATGTGAAAATGTGGTCAATGCAATTCATCGTTTGTTACCTCAAAAAACAGTTCAAAGTACTCATGCAAAAACTCGCTATTCTTCTACTGGTTTTCTGTCAACTTTCCCTTTTTGCACAAAAAACGAACCCTCCAGCAACAGGAAAGCCAGCCGTCAAACCCCCAACCACCGCTCCGGGAGCCAAGCCAACTCCTTCCGTTACAAAACCAAGTGCTCAACCGGCCTCTTCACCCGCCGGAGCTTCAGCGACAGAGGGCGCTACGGCGGGTAACCCCGCCTCTTCACCCGCCAAAGTTCAAGCGACGGAGGGCGCCAAGGCTACGGCGGGTAAAAAAGACACTTCCATTCTCAAACTTTTTGAAAAACCCGCCGAGATCAAGTGGGTCAAATATTTCAAGGGGCGCCTCGACGATGCCTCCGTGGTGGACATTTCTTTGGGTTTTGATGGGCGCAATTGCAAGGGCTATATAATGTATGTCAAAAGCCGTATTCGCTTCAATCTCTCCGGAACACTCGATACCATGGGCTTTGTGCTTGAAGAGCGGGATATGGCCCGCAACATTACGGGCCGATTGCGGGGCAGCTTTCAAAACCGCCACCTGGAAGCCGAATGGGTAAACGCAGACAACAGCCTTGGCAGCCGTCTGGATGCTGAAGAAGTATCTCAAGGCCAGTCACTTACGCTCAACTGTTCCGATAACAAATGGAGCAGCCGCTACATCACGCGCTACAATGGCGCCCGCTGCGACATGGTGTTGGTGCGCTCACACAACGGTGCCCTCGATGGCTTTCTTTGGGTCGAAGCCGATGGGCGTACTTATCGGCTCAAAGGCGATATAAAACCCTCTGGAGCCTATGAAATGGAAGTGTTAGGTTCCAGTGATCGCCTGGCAGCCTTGTTGAGTGGAAACCTCAAACCGGGTCAAAATACCGAATGCAACTGGGTGGGCAGCGGCGAGCGGCGCACGTTCAAATTTGTACTTAAAGGCCACTTTGATCTAGGCTGTTACGAATACGCAGATTACGCCACGAGCTACGATGTATTATATCCTCACACGCCCTGTGCCCCCTGCAATACCCAACTCGATGAACAAGTGAACCAATGGGTGGAACGTTGCAAAGCTGCTTTTGAGGCAAAAAAAGTTCCGCTTTTGCCCGCCAACCGAGGCAGTCAGCGAGCCAGCGCCTGGCCTGAAATAGCCTGCTGGACGGATCATGTTTTTGCAGGTTACGTCACATTTTCTGACACCTGGTCGGAACAGGCGCAAGGACTTTCATTTAATTACGACTTGCGCACAAATAAGGAAATTGGCCTTGAAGACCTTTTTAATAAAGGCTTCAATGCCCAAAAATACCTGATGGACTGGGCAAACCGCGAAATGCCCACACTCCCTTCCTTTGCCAGCGACCCAAAATACCGCGAATGGCTTACCAAAGAAGGGTTCCCACTTTTTACCTTGCGGCGCGAAGGCCTGGAAATCAGTACTTTGTTTCATCCGCAATATGGCCGGCAAACATTGCTCGTGCCCTACTCCGGACTTAAAACTGTTCTAAAAAAAGACAGCCCCGTTGGGGAATTTGTGAAGTGAAAAATTAGGTCATTGCGTCATTAGGGGTCATTAGGTCATTAGGGGTCATTAGGTCATTGCGTCATTAGGGGTCATTTAGGTCATTAGGTCAATGACTCCAATGACTTAATGACCCCTAATGACGCAATGACCTAATGACCCCTAATGACCTAATGACCCCTAATGACCTAAATGACCTCTTACTATGGAAGACTGGCAACTTGATTTTGAATGGCTGCGAACGCAGCATCTGTTAAAAGATACCATGCACCGGGAGGTGTTACCCGATCTAAATACCGTGTTGTTTCTGATCGGAATACAAGAATTGGGGCGCTGGAAAAAGGCGTTTACCAAGGAAGAAAAACAGGACCTGATGCACATTGCCGTATGCCGATTGCTGAGTCAGGAGGGCTTTTTTGAATTTGTAGGCCGCGATGAGGATGGCTGGCCGCACTACCGACAGGCACTGGAAATGCCCAAACAGGAAACCTCCGAACAAGAAAAACTCCTAAAAATTAACGCAATACGTTATTTTCAAGAGTGGGAAAAAGAGTAGGGCGAAATTCATTTCGTCAATGTTATTTCGCCCAGGTTAGGTTGATGTTGTAGAAATATTACCTTCGCTCAATGCACACGCACAGCCTTTTTGAACTCAACGAGCATATCCGCCGGATATTGGCGCTCAATTTCCAGCAACCGGTTTGGATCGTGGCGGAGATATCCCAGGTGGGCGAATCGCGTGGCCATCGGTATCTCGATCTGGTGCAAAAGGGGGAAGAAGGCGACGTGGTGGCACAGGCGCAAGCAGCGCTGTGGGCCACAGAATTCCGACAAATTAATGCCCGATTCCCCTTAGGTCTGAACTCCTTGCTGCGCGAAGGCTTGGAGTTGCGCATGCAGGTCAGGCCGGAATTTCATGAGCGCTATGGCTTCAAACTTCACATCATAGACATTGATCCGGCCCATACGTTTGGGCAACTTGATTTGATTCGTCGACAAACCATCCAGGCGCTGCGCGAACAAGGTTTGTTCGACTTGAACCGTGCCTTGCCCCTGCCCATGGTACTCCAACGCATCGCAGTCATCAGCAGTGAAAACGCCGCCGGAAAACAGGATTTCCAGGAACACCTAGAAAACAACTCTTTTGGCTATGCATTTGATTGTCAGTTTTTTATGGCAGCGGTGCAGGGTAAAAATGCAGAGACTGAAATCATTGCAGCCCTGGAAAGAATCGGCCACGAAGCAGAAAGTTTCGACTGTGTGGTGGTCGTGCGCGGAGGAGGTGCCAAGCTCGACTTGATGGCTTTTGATGGATTGGCACTTTGTCAGGCGGCAGCAAAAATGCCCCTGCCAATTCTGGCCGGCATCGGGCACGACATAGACGAATCGGTGTTAGACCTCGTGGCACACACATCGCTCAAAACCCCGACGGCGGTGGCTGATTTTCTGATAAATCACAACCTGGTTTTTGAAGGAAACATATTGGAAGCGGTCGGTGATTTGGAAGGTATAGCGCAGAATATATTGAAATTCAAACATTTAGAACTTGAGCGCGCAGAAACTGCCGCTCATTATGCCGCGCGGGAGCAAACCCAGGAATCAGCCCGTAAATTAGATTTTTTGGAAGAAAAACTGCCTGCGCTGGCAATGCAAACCTTGCGCGACCAGCATCGAGCACTGGAAAAAATGGAGGCTATTTACCTAAATCTTCATCCGGAAAATGTGCTTCGGAGAGGTTACAGCATTACCACTAAAAATGGCAAAGCCATAATATCTTCTTCCGAGCTAGAATTGGGGGATGAATTGGAAACCCGACTTTGGGAGGGGAACATAAGGTCCAGGGTGGTCTAAGAAGTGTTTGTGCCAAGATTTGTACAACCCATGCCAGACTTGAAAACCTTGTGTACACAAATATTTCCCAGAATATTCGACATTTGCCAGACGATGAAATATTACTCCGCCTTTGCCGCCCTGTTCTTCTTTTTGGGTCTGAACTCAGTTTCTGCCCAATCGGTAGCCGAATTGGAATCCCGGTTCAAACGTTCGACTTCCAAGAACGAGAAGATGAATTTTGCCTACCAAATTGCTGAAAAATCAATCGCTTCCAATGCAAAAAAAGCCTCTGACTATGCCGTAAGGGCCAATCAGCTGGCAGTAGAAGTAGGGGATAAGCGCAAAGAAGCGGATGCTGCCTTTTTGGCTGCCGATGCTGAATTTCGCCTGCGCAACTATTCAGAGTCGGCGGGTAGATTTAACCGAGCCTGGAATACCGCCCGCAACTACGGTTTTCGCGATTTGGTGCTAACTAGTGCAGAAAAGTTGCAGGATATTGCCTTGAAACAGAATGATTTGCGCGAAGCGCTCAAATGGAGCAGCGAGACCGTGAAATACCTCAAAGACTCCGGTGGCGGCGTACGGGGTGGCGGGGAATCTTTGCGGAAACTCGAAAACCAGTTGGCTGCTGCCGAGTCTGACAACCGCGCCCTACGCCAGCAACTCGCCTCTGCAACCGGACAAACGCAGGTTCTGGAGAACACCTATCAGAGTCAACTCAAAGAAGTTGAACAAAAAACCCAGATGGTGCTGACCGAAAAAGAGGTAGCACTCAGTCAAGCTTCCCAAAATGCGCTTCGCGCCGATTCCGCTGCTCGCACCTATTCGCTCAAATTAATCAACATGACAGAGGATCAAATGATTGACTCTATCGTGAAAGCGCAGCAAGAACGCTTGATACAAACTCAAAAAGCCAGCTTGGCAGAAGCCGAACTGCTGCGCGAACAGAGTGAAAACATCCGAAATATCCTCGGCTTGGTGGTGGTTTTTGTGCTTTTTCTCGCAGTTCTTTTTTACGCGCGATTCCGCGCTAAAAAGCGTGCGGCCAATGAACTTGCGCAAAAAAACGCGATCATCGAAGAAGAACAAATTCGTTCCAACAACCTGCTGCTCAACATCCTGCCGCCTGCTATCGCGCAAGAATTGAAAGCCCGGAATAAGGTGGCTGCCCGCAAATACGATCAGGCTACCGTCATGTTTGTGGACTTCAAAGGTTTCACTTCCATAGCCGAAAGGCTTAGCCCGGAGCGATTGGTGGAGGAACTTGACCTTTGTTTTTCCAACTTCGACAACATCATCAGCAAATACCGTATCGAGAAGATCAAGACCGTTGGAGATGCCTATATCTGCGCCAGTGGCCTTTCGGACATGAACGCCAGTCCTTCCGATATGGTGAAAGCCGCGTTGGAAATTCAGGATTTCCTTTTGGGCCTCAAAGCCGAGCGTTTGAGCCAAGGTTTGCCACATTTCGACGCCCGGGTAGGTATTCACACAGGCCCTGTGGTGGCTGGTGTGGTGGGCGCGAAAAAATTTGCCTACGATATTTGGGGCGACACGGTGAATACAGCAGCCCGCCTGGAGGAACAATGTGAATCAGGCCGCGTCAATGTCAGCGAAGATGCCTACTGGCTTGCCAAATACGAGTTCGAATGGCAGCACCGGGGCAAAATAGCCGCTAAAAACAAGGGCATGATGGATATGTATTACGTTACGGGACTCAAGCAGTACTAGTGGGTGATTGGTTTAATGGTGATTGGTGGATTTGGTGACCGCTCTTTAAATTGTTTTACAGAAAAGCCTCATGCGCCTTTACGGACTGATCGGTTGGCCGCTTGGCCATTCCTTTTCTAAGAAATATTTCAGCGAAAAATTTGAACGGGAAGGCATTGATGATGCTCGCTACGAACTTTTCCCCTTGGAAAAAATTGCCAATTTGCCAGCAATATTGGCGCAAAACCCCGAAATAGCTGGGCTCAACGTTACCATTCCATACAAAGAATCGGTTATTCCATTGCTCCATGAGCTGGATGAAACAGCCGCAGCCATCGGGGCCATAAATTGTATTAAAGTTGTTGAAAATCAACAACTTAAAGGATATAATTCGGATGCCGTGGGTTTCGAAAAATCGCTGGTTCGATGGCTCGCCGAAACGGATGTCAGGGGCTTAAAAGGCCTAATTCTTGGCACCGGCGGGGCCTCAAAAGCCGTGGCCTTTGTGCTGAAAAAGCTCGAAATCCCCTTCAAATTTGTTTCCCGAAACCCTCAAGGCGAAAATCAAATCCGCTACGAAGGCATCGAAAACCCTTGGAGACCCTCCCTAAATCCTTCACCTTCAACGATTTTAATCAATGCCACGCCCCTGGGCACCTTCCCAAACATAGACCAAATGCCGCCCGTGCCACTCAATTTTTTCACATCGGGGATCTTCGTATACGATTTGATCTACAATCCCGCCGAAACGCTACTTTTGCGGGAAGCCAAAGCTCGAGGCTGCACGGTAAAGAACGGTTTTGAAATGTTAGAACTGCAAGCCGAGGCCGCCTGGGAAATTTGGCAAGGAAACCGTTGACTTTTGACGGTTAACCATTTTTACCCGCCATAGCCTTTCTGCCTGCCGATACTTGTCGCGCATGAAGGCCATAGCGGGTAAAAATGACATAATGACTAAACTTATGACCACCCTAGACTTTTCTAATACAGAAATCGCGTTTGCCCACCTTTCGGACAAAGAACTGAAAAAAACAGCCTGGCTATTCAGCATGATGAACAAGCCCTGGCTTGTAAAACATGGTTCGAACCTCGCACTCTGGGCAGTAGAAAATGGCATACCGCTCGCCGAATGGGCTGTAAAAAATACTGTTTTCAAACAGTTTGTGGGCGGCACAACCCTCCTGGACAGCCAGCCCAGCATCGAAAGGCTGGCGGAGTACAACACGCTCACCATCCTGGATTATGGGGCTGAAGCAAAGGAAACGGAAACGGATTTCAACCACACGATGAACGAGAATATTCGGGCGATTGATTTTGCTTCCCGTTCTGTCAAAAGTATCCCGATCATCAGTACAAAAGTGACTGGTTTGATGCGCTTTGGGCTTCTGGAGCGCATTCAATCCGCAGAAACCCTTCAGCGGGATGAAATTAATGAATACCGCAACGCCCTCAAACGTTTGGATGCTATTTGCTACCATGCTTCCAAAAAGAATGTGTCCGTATTTATTGATGCAGAGGAAAGTTGGATTCAGGACTCCATTGACCACCTCGTGTGGCTCATGATGCGCCGATACAACAAAGAACGTGTGGTAGTATACAATACCTTCCAGTATTACCGTCACGATCGCCTTCATTTCCTTACCGAGAGTTATGACCGGGCCCGCCAGGAAGGCTTTCTGCTCGGCGCAAAACTCGTACGAGGTGCCTATATGGAAAAGGAACGTGCGCGGGCGCGTGAACTAAATTATGAGGACCCCATCAATCCCGACAAGGCTTCAACGGACGATCTTTACAATACTGCGCTCCGTTTTTGTATAGACCACATTGATACCATGGCCGTTTGCAACGCCAGCCACAACGCCAAAAGTGCCATGCTTCAAGTTGAATTGATGGACAAAAAGGGCCTCGCGCACGATCATCCCAATACACTTTTCAGTCAACTGTATGGCATGAGTGACAACGTGACTTTTAACCTGGCAAAAGCGGGTTTTCGTGTAGCGAAGTATCTGCCTTACGGGCAGGTAAAAGAGGTTATTCCCTATCTCATTCGTCGGGCGCAGGAGAACACCTCTGTGACAGGGGATGCCGGGCGGGAGTTGAAATTGGTCATGCAGGAACTGAAGCGTCGGGGAATTTAACTTTGCACCCCATGCGCCTCTCCGTCGTCATCGTAAATTACAACGTCCGCCACTTCCTCGAACAAGCCCTCGGCTCCGTGCGCCGCGCCCTGCAAGGCATCGAAGCGGAGGTTTGGGTAGTGGATAACAACTCTGCCGACGATTCCGTGCGCATGGTACGTGAACGCTTCCCGGAGGTAAAACTCATTGCCAATACCGACAATCCTGGTTTCGCCGTGGCAAACAATCAAGCCATTCGGCAAAGCGTCGGCGAGTATGTTTTGTTGCTCAATCCAGATACCCTGGTAGAGGAGGATACTTTTCGTAAATGCCTGACATTCATGGATGAACACCCGGATGCAGGCGCTTTGGGGTGTAAGCTTATAGACGGCAGTGGCAAGTTTTTACCAGAAAGCAAACGCGGTTTTCCGACTCCCTGGGTGGCGTTTTGCAAAACCTTTGGGCTTTCTACCCTATTTCCGCGCAGCCCCCTCTTTAACCGCTATCATCTGGGGCATTTACCCGAAAACGAGACCAATGAAGTGGACGTGCTGGCAGGCTGTTTCATGTTCATGCGCAAAACCGCTTTGGACAAATCAGGCCTCCTCGACGAAGCATTTTTCATGTACGGGGAAGACATTGACCTCTCTTATCGCATTCAGCAGGCAGGTTTTAAAAACTATTATTTCCCCGAAACCAAGATCATTCACTACAAAGGGGAAAGCACCAAAAAAGGCACGCTCAACTATGTGCGCACTTTTTATCAGGCCATGATCATTTTTGCCCGCAAGCACTTCAGTGGGCGGCGGGCTGGGCTGTTCGTACTGATGTTACACGGAGCGATCTGGTTCCGGGCGGGCTTGACCTTATTCCGAAATTTTTTAGGAAAAACCTGGCTGCCAACACTCGATGCCTTGGCCATTTACTTTGGACTGGTGCTGCTCAAAAACTTTTGGGCGAATTACTATTACCACGATCCCACTTGGTTCAAAACCAACGTGTTGTGGTTTAATTTTCCACTTTATATTCTCATTTGGCTCGGCACGGTATGGCTCAGTGGAGGCTACGACACGCGGTATAATCTGAGTCGGTTGTTGCGCGGACTAGGACTTGGAACGCTGGTGCTTTCCGCCGTATATGGCTTTTTGGATCTGGACTACCGGCCATCCCGGGCGCTGGTACTGATGGGGGCAGCCTGGGCTGTTTTTGCAACTATAGGCATTCGTTTGGTGACGCATTTTTGGGAATTTGGAAATTTTCGCATGGGGCGATCCAAAGTTAAAAACCTACTGGTGGTCGGCTCTGAAAGCGAGTGCGCTCGGGTTTTGGAACTGCTGAATCGTGTCGGTGCGGAGGGAAAAAATTTTATCGGACGAGTGGACTCAAACACCTCAGCACCTGGAGCGGAAAGTAAGGAACAACTCGGCGGCGTAGTACAATTGGCTGATCTGGTGCGTATCTACGAAGCCAACGAGATTATTTTTTGCTCCAAAGACATTGGCTCTCAAGATATTATGGCGAATATGGCCCAAATTGGCCCAGCGGTATCGTACAAAATTGTGCCCGAAGAAAGTCTGAGCATCATTGGCAGTAGCAGTAAAGACGAGCCGGGCGAACTTTACACTATTGACATTCGATACAACATTGCCCAACCCAGTCATCGGCGCGACAAACGGTTGATTGATCTGTGTATTTGTCTGGGGCTTTTGGTTACGCTACCTGCGTGGCTTATTTTTTCAGGAAAGCGGGGGATGCTTTTGAAATATTGGGGTTCCGTATTACTCGGTAAAAAAACCTGGGTTGGCTATGCTCCCAATACCCAAAACTCAACCCTTCCACCGCTTCGTCCCGGCGTCTTCTCACCCGTGGACGCACTCAAAGATTTGAAAGTCAACGACGAAACAGCTGCCCGGCTCAATTTCTTCTTTGCGAAAGACTGGGAGATCGAGCGCGATTTGGCCATTTTTTTTAAGGCATAAAAAAAGCCGCTCGACTTACGTCGAGCGGCTCAAAAACCAAATGAAAACAATCTTCCTACCGTACTTTTTCCCCCGCCTTATGCGAGAGAAAATAAATTTTTTTTGTTTTGCAGGGTTTATACGTCTGTACGAGTGCAAGTCACGCTTTGTTTTTAGATTTTAAAAAAATTGTTGTTCTGATAAAAGTATGACCGTTTCGGCCAGCCAAACCCCATTTGATCAAACCAAGGTGACTTCGATAATTAGTACGCCCCAATTGAAAGCATAACCAAGGTGCAGCCCTCCACCGTTTCGATGCCGCGCTCTTTTGCCAATTGGGCCAGCTCCGGGTTTTCAGTCCCCGGGTTGAAAATGATGCGTCTGGGTTGGAGTGATAAGATGTAGTCGTAGTATGCTGGCTGCCGCTCAGGGCCGAGGTAAAGTGTTACCGTATCCACGTCTTTTTCTTCGGGTTTACCTTCCACAATTTCATGGCCGTCAATAGCTCCTTTACGGATACCAACGGGAACAACCTCGTGACCATGCTGGGCGAGGCGCATGGTGGCGAGGTAAGCATAACGTTCTGGATTGGGCGTGGCGCCGAGTATGAGGGTCTTTTTCATATTTGGAAAAGAGAAACACGCATTTTGGCAAAAAGTTAGGCTGCCAGGGCTACTTTTGCGGGCTTTTTTGCGGAAAAATTTCGCGCTACATTTTGCGAAATAAATTTCGCGCTACACTTTTTTGCGAAATAAATTTCGCGCTACGTTATGATACTTACCGACAAAAAAATTCTCGAAGCCATTGAAAAGGGCGAAATCGTGATTGAACCTTTCCGTCCTGAGTGCCTAGGCACCAATTCCTACGACGTGCATCTGGGGCGCTACTTCGCTGTTTATCAAGATCATGCCTTGGATGCCAAGCGCCACAACCGGATCAACACGTTTGAAATTCCCGAGGATGGTATTGTGCTGCAACCCGGCACGCTTTACCTGGGTGTCACCGAAGAATACACCGAAACCCACAACTCAGTGCCCTTCCTGGAAGGCAAAAGCAGCATCGGCCGGCTTGGCATTGATATCCATGCCACAGCCGGCAAAGGGGATGTGGGCTTTTGCAATACCTGGACTTTAGAAATTTCCTGTGTGATGCCCGTGCGCGTGTACGCTGGCATGCCCATCGGGCAACTAATTTACTTCAGTGTAGACGGCGACATCAAAAATTATTACAACAAAAAACAGAACGCGAAGTATAACGAGCGGACTGACAAGCCCGTAGAAAGCATGATGTGGAGGAATTTTTGAGTTACTTTTTAACTACCACAAATTCGACTCTCCTATTCTGCGCCCTCCCCTCATCCGTCTCATTGGATGCGATGGGCTTTGCCTCCCCTTCCCCATGGGAACGCAGCCGATTTTTGTTGATTTTATTATCCTGCAAAAATTTAACCACGGCCAGAGCCCGGCGGCGAGAGAGGTCAAGATTGTAATCGTCATCGCCCAGGGCATCGGTATGGCCCACGATTTCGATGACGAGTTTGGGGGTTTCGCGCATGATTTTCAGCAACTTGTTCAACTCCACAAAAGAGCGTGGCATCAATTCATCCTTGTCAAACTCGAAGTAGATATTTTTCAATTGGATGGTTTTTCCGGGTTCCAATTTTTGCAAACTCAGGTCGTCAGGTTTGATTGGCACGGGCATGAAGGGAGGGATTTTTTTCACCAATACATCATCGAGATAGTAATAAGCGTAGTTGAAGCAATCTTCTTTAGGCGCGATGGATAAAGTATTGAAATCATCCCTGAAATTGCCTATCACCACATACTCGGCCTCATACTTTGCTACAAACTGACCGCTTACTTTTACCCACTTCCCATTGGGGGCCGGCACGATGTTTTTTGCACTCACCTGAGCCTCTCGCACCAGCACCTCATCGGTCAGCCGTTTGATTTCACTAATACTGAAATAAGCGCCCAAGTTGTTGACTTGCAGTGATTTGGCCAGGTGTGTGACCCAAAACTCTACATAATACGCCTGCCCAATCACGAGTGGCTCGGCCAGTTGGATTTCCACAAATTCGCGGCAGTGCGGCTTCCCATTGGTGCATCCAAAAAGTGTGAGCCCCGCAAAACACTTGCCTGTTCGGGGCTTCTGGTCGCCAAAACCTTTTTCTGCCCAGTCCATCGGTACATGTACATCCGGGCCGTAAATATCCGGGCTGGCGGTGGTGGCACTGAACCAATATTTCACCACTTCACCAAAATACGCGCCTTTGTATGACCAACCAATGGGCGCACTGGAAAATCGTTCAAAACTGGGGTTCGGCACGATATTGGCCGAGGGCTTTTGTGCGATTGATAAAAAATTCAACAAGAAAAAAAGGACAAAAAGTAGCCCGCGTTTCGGGTCGCCAACAACAGAAATCGAACAATCCATGAGGTGTGTTTGCATTTGAAATCCAACTTCGTCCAAAAGTAGGGGGTTTGTCTGGAACGATATTCTAAAAATCAAGCATTTGTAGGGCGGGGTTAAAAAATTAACTTCGACAACCCTGCTTCCGTCCCCTCGCCCTACCTTTGCGATGTTTGTGTCCCGGAACGCTGTTCCGAGGCATAATACGCCCCGGAACAGCGTTCCGGGTTACATAACGCCCCCGGAGCAGCGTTCCGGGTTACAAACTATAACCAAATTTATACATGAACATCGCCGTCGTTGGAACTGGCTACGTTGGGCTGGTCACTGGAACTTGTTTTGCCGAAACAGGCAACAATGTCATTTGTGTTGACAACAACAAAGAAAAAGTAAAAAGCCTCCGAGCAGGTAAAATCCCCATTTTTGAACCGGGCCTCGATGTCCTCTTCGAGCGCAACACCAAAGAAGGCCGCCTGCACTTCACCACGGATCTGGCCGAGGCCATCGAAAAGGCCAGCATCATCTTTCTCGCGCTCCCCACGCCACCCGGCGACGATGGCAGTGCCGACCTTTCCTACATCATGGGGGTAGCAAAGGACTTGAGCGCTATCATCACTGACTACAAAGTCATCGTGGACAAAAGTACCGTCCCTGTTGGCACCGCCGAAAAGGTAGCGGCCATCATGTCGGAGAAACTGTCGAAAAAAATGTTCGATGTCGTTTCCAACCCCGAGTTCCTTCGGGAAGGGGTGGCTGTTGACGACTTTCTGAAGCCCGATCGTGTGGTAGTAGGCACCAAGAGCGAGCGAGCCCGCAAGGCGATGCGCCAACTCTACGAACCTTTTGTGCGCCAGGGAAACCCCATCTATTTTATGGATGAGCGGAGCGCTGAAATGACCAAATACGCGGCCAATTCTTACCTCGCTGCCCGTATTTCGTTCATGAACGAAATCGCTAACCTCTGTGAAAAGGTCGGTGCCAATGTGGATCAAGTCCGTATAGGCATGGGCTCGGATTCTCGCATTGGCAAGCGATTCCTCTTCCCCGGCATTGGTTATGGTGGCTCTTGTTTCCCAAAAGACGTGCAGGCACTTGCCAAAACCGCTTCTGAGTATTCCTACGACTTCAAAATCCTGAAATCGGTGATGAAAGTCAACGGAATCCAGAAAGGGATTTTGACCAAAAAGATAAAAAAACATTATAAAAACGATCTGTCTGGTAAAACCATCGCGGTATGGGGCCTCGCTTTCAAACCCAACACCGACGATATCCGTGAAGCCCCGGCCCTTGTAATCATAGACGAATTGCTCGCCATGGGCGCAAAAATCCGCGCTTTCGACCCGGAGGCCATGGAACACGTCCGCTCCATTTACGGCAACCGGATTACGCTTTGCGAAAAAATGTACGAAGTGCTGGAAGGGGCTGACTGTCTGGCGATTATGACGGAATGGAACGAGTTTAGAACGCCTGATTTTGAGCAAATGACCACCAAACTCAGTGAGAAAATCATATTCGACGGGCGAAATGTTTATGACACCGAGCAAATGAAAGATCTAGGTTTTCAGTACGTTAGTATTGGGAGGCCCAAGGTGCGGGGGAGGAAGAGTTAATATTTTCGACATGAAACATGAGTCATCCCAAATTTTTGTGGGGTGGCTCATGTTTTTTGGGGTATTAATGGTGCATAGTCCCGAGTCCTCGGGATCGGTAGAAATTCCAATCGGTGCGTAAAAAAGGTGCGTAGCACCGGAACAACGCGCCTTAAGCGAGTACAAGTTCCGGTGCTACGCACCTCTAAAACACTTAACAACTGATCTTTCTACCGACGTTTTGGGTGCTACGCACCTATTCTCAAAATTCGGGATGACCCATGTTTTTATTGCAGTGCTTTAAGTCGATAGGCATCCAAATAACTTATAAGTGAATGGTTGGCCGCGTTTTTTTGCCAGGCATCTTCTTCATGACTGATTTGGATAATTTCTTGACTCTTTATATCCTTAAAACGTCTGTTTACATCCACCAAAGTATTTGTTTCAAATTCATCGAGATAATCTGAAATCCGAATTTCTCCTCCCGGTAAAAATTTACTACCAATACTTCCATTTGGATATTCATGATGTTCCATCCGCACGAATCCCTCATTCTCAGCAAACTGAAAAAGACCATCAAAATTATTGGGCACAGGTCCCATTTCTATTGCTCGATATTTAGAGCCACTTATGGAACGGCCATGCCGTTTAAAATGAACAAAGTCGGCATAGAAAAGCATCTTGTTCATCTGCGTCTTAAAAATTGGCATTTTATCAGCAAAAAATCGCGTCATCGCAGCAAGCCGATGAGGGTTAGGCTGACGGAAACCCCGTTCCACATCCGGGCGAGGCGAACCCATCAAGAGCTGTGTCGTCCACTCTTGCTCTCGCCAATGGGCGTTTTTTTCCAGGAGTTCTTCGGCCTTTCGTATCAAACGCTCTTTCTCATCCGTCCCGAGGCTGCTCAATTCTACCAATTGACAAAAACCCTTGGGATGGTGCGCTAGGAATATCAGACTGGCATTCGATTCGCTTGGTAATTCGCCGCTTTCGTATTGCTTGTACTGGTTTATGCCAAAACGTAACACTTCCGACATTTTAGCGGCAGAAATACCATATTGCTCGCGGATTTCCGCGATTTCTTCAGGAAAAGGGAGATTGTGCTTACTACGGTATTGATCCGCTGCTTGGCGAAGGTTTGTCTCCACCATATTAGAGTCTTCGAATTCCTCCCCAGTGTCTTCGCACTGCCAAACGTGAAACATCACCGGAAAGGATTCTTTGCGAATCGTAAGGGTGCTTTCTCGTACAAGCATCTTCATTTCCTTGCCTGTTATTGGACTTTGCATAAGCAGTATCGGCTTTGATTCTGTGAATAAAAGGATTAAACTCTCAAAGGATAGGTCATCGGAAATTCAGCAACATGAAACGAAATACATATCGTAGCGTTACTGGGCAAACCTAGCGTAATTTTGATGTATATTTCGTGGCTCTTTATGACCTTACCGAAGACCCACATTTCGGAGCCACCGTAATAGGTTTCAGGCAATGGACCCTCAGAATAGTCTTCAAGGGCTAAATCGGTCAAGATTTCTTTTACATCATTGACAGAGATTTCAAGGTCAGACAAGGTTTGAGTGTTTTTCTGTCGGTCGCTCCGAAAAAGTACCCCCCAGATGCCCAATTTTACTTTGAAAGTGTCTAAGAAAAACGCAATTTGTGTTGTTTGTTCCATAGCCATATACAAGGGCTTTTTGATTTGCTCGCTCTTATAGCAAACAAGTTGAATGAATTATAACTTTTCATGAGTGGAACTTGGATTAAAAAATCATTTAGTCGTGCAAAGGTAATTAAAAATTATAATTATCACTTTAAAGTGAAATATTTTTGAAATTTAATTCATTTTTTAATTCTTCCACGCCAAAATAATCGTCAGGCAGGGTAAAAGGATAGAATTGACATCTAGAATAACCAATTTCAGGTCAGTACGTTAAGAAGTCCAACCATTCTGTTTTTTCCTACAATCTTTGCCCTATGGCTCAAATGAATTGGGTTTTTCTCGACGATTCCGGAGGCCGCCACCGTGTGGGGCTCTACCATGGCGACCGAACGGGTCATGTGATGGTTCATTGCAATATGCGGGTGGTCCAGATTGATTTTTCGGTGAAGGACAGCAAAATGTACTCGTTTTTTATTGAAGACGAACTTTGTGAGCTGATCCTGGATAAGAAAGACGGCGTGTTCGGCTACGAATTTAGGGTAAATAAAAAAGTGGACACACCCCGCAACCGCATCCGTCGGGTAAAAGAAGGGCAAACCCGCAAATACATGGCACTGTTGGCTGGAGGGGTGGTACTGGTACTGGCGATTGCTTTCTTCGGCCTTCGATGGTTTGGCCAAGTGCAGGAGGCAAAGCGGATGGCATCCACCAGCATCGTGAGCAAATACAGCAAAGCGAATATGAAATTGCTTGCCAGCGAAGGCAAAAGAACCGTAGCCAGACTGCATCTGGCACAAGGTGAAAAACCGGGCGAGCAAAAAATCACTTACACGCTTTTGGCCGTTGACAGCCTCATGGAACAGGGCGATTTTGCCGTGGAAAACATGAATCCCATCCTTTTGCCCAACGGTTTCCCCTTCAGTGAAAACGACGAGTTTGACGCCATTTATTTGCCGACGGACCCACAAGTACACCGCGTGGATTTTTTCCAACCAACACGCAGCACCACAACCACTTATCTGAGATTAGCCACTCAATCGGAGCAAAAAAACAACCCGGCTGTCTCGCCCGAAAAAAACATTTGCCGGGTGCTAACTACTGCTGAAAAAATGGGCTGGACTAGCCTTGCTAATTTTATTTTTCAGGATAAAACTAAAGCGGAAAACGCCCGCTACAATCAGGATTCCTACGCCCGATTGCTAAGAGACCCTGATCTTGTAAAAGCGATTCAGCGTGGGTGCTGGGATAAGTGAAGAGATTTTGGATTTACGATTTTGGATTTACGATTGTTTTGATCCGAAAAAAGTATGATTCATGCCTTTTTCGGATCAAAACAATCGTAAATCCAAAATCTACATTAGCCTATTTCAAACTTTTCAAAAACTCTTCCGCCAACAGGGTGTCTTCGCCCTCCATTTCGGCAAGTTTGAGTGAGCGTTCCGCCGCTTTTCGGGCCGCTTTTTTCTTGCCCATTTTGAGCCAAACCTTAGCAAGTGTGTATTGGTAATACGAGGTTTCTTGCAAAGAAATAGCCTTTTCAGCCCAGCCCAGTGCAATTTGAAGCTGTGCGGGATCACTCACTTCTTCTGAAACAATTCCGGCCATTTCGTTGAGTTCATCAGGATCGTCGGAAGGATAGCGGGCGTAGTGGTCAATGGCTGCGTTTGCGAAATTCACCGGGTCGTTGCGCTGGCGATGATAGTCAAGTCGGTAGCGTGAAGCCAGCGCTTCCCCACCTTCTGGATAAACCGTTCCATACAGCCGCTGCACCTCGCCGAGTTGAAGTCCTGGGTGACTTTGCAGGTAGCCCTCGAACACGGTTTCGATTTTTACTTTTACTTCGCGTTTGCCGTATTTTTCTTCAAAAAGTGCACGATTTTTTAGCAAAAATTGAAAGCCCAGGGAATAAGGATCGTCTATATGACGCATGAGGAGGTCCATGTTTTCGGGCGTTCCGAGATCGTCCTCCGTTTTCAAAAAGTCGTTGGCAATGCGGCCTGCGTCCGGGTCGTAGGCTGCGGATTTGGCTTCTAAATATTGCAGTAAAAACGCGCGATGGCGATTGCCTGAAGCGTATTTATTTTCTAAACCAGCGAGGTTTAGGGCAGGGTTCAGCGCGGTTTGGCCCAATGCAATCAATTCCTGGGGATGGTGGAAACCCGCCGCACGGTGTTGTATTTGGCCTGAATCGTCCACAAAAAGCAAGCTGGGGTACACCCAAACCTTATAGCGACTGGAAATTTCGATCCCTTCGCCGCGCTCCATGTCCAATTTGATGCTCACAAAATTTTTATTGAAAAACGCCCCAACGACCGAATCAGAAAATACCTCCTTCGCCATCATTTTGCAGGGCCCGCACCAACTGGTTACAGCGTCCAGAAAGACGAGTTTGCCTTCGGCATTGGCTTTGGCGAGCGCATCGGTCCAGCTGCTTTTTTCGAACTGGATGCCTTGGGCGGGCAGAATGGTAGACAGGAGCAGTAGAAAGTAACAACAAGCTGTTTTAATCATTAACGGGAATTTTGATGCAAAAATAAGGCAATTCTACTCGCTAAATACGGCCGAGCTTCCGTACGTGGGCGTTATAACAAAAAGGAACGGCTGCTAAACATCGTATCGGTTGCCTAATCGTTCCCGGCGGTCTTAATATTTTTAAAAACTTTTTGTGGTAAAATTTGCGAATTGTTACCTTCGCCCAAACAAAACTTACCATGGCACGACGCAATTCTTCCTCCAACTCAGGTGGCTTTCTATTCAAAACAGGCATTTTCGCTGCGCTGGCGGGCCTGGCTTTTTTCTTGTTCAATCAATTTGGCGGCAAAAAACCCAACCAGCCCATTGACACCAAGCCGCCCATCGAGATGCCAAGCAATGACCCCCAATCAGAAATCCCAAATCCCAAAACCGAGCCTCAAGTGCCGGAAGAAATTTTCCCTGCTTCCGCTGGCGAAGTGGTGCGCCATACCTGGTTCTCCTTAAGCTACGCCGAAGACCATGAACAGGCCGAGTGGGTAGCCTACGAACTCACCCGCGAGCGCCTCAACGCAAACTGGGCCGAGCGCCCCAATACTTTCCGGCCTGACCAGAAAGTACGCACCGAGAGTGCTACACCGCGTGACTACAATTCAAGCGGCTACGACAAAGGCCATCTTTGCCCTGCTGCCGACATGGCCTTCGATGCCGCCGCAATTGATGAGACGTTTTTTATGAGCAACATGAGTCCGCAAGTGCCCGCATTCAACATGGGTATCTGGCGCGAACTAGAAGAGCTTACCCGCGATTGGGCGCGACGTTTCAACCATCTTTATGTGGTGACTGGCCCGGTACTCACGCAGCCCGGCCAGGGTCAAATAGGTTTCAGCAAAGTGACCGTCCCGGCGGCTTATTACAAGGTTTTGCTCGCACCCGAGCAGCAGCGCGCTATCGCTTTCATACTTCCCAACTCCCTGAGTACAAAGCCAGTGACTGATTTTGCCTGCTCCATTGACCAAGTGGAAGAACGCACAGGGATAGATTTTTTTCCCCGATTGCTCAAAGGGCTGGACGAGGAGTTGGAGGGTTCATTGGATCAAGATGCCTGGCCGATCAATCGTAAACGCTATGAGGAGCGGGTAAAGGTTTGGAATGTGAGGCGGTAACAGGACATCCCGGTTTAGTGAGCGGCTAAACCCTCTAAACCCTTACCCTCTAAACCCTAATCACCCCTATCTCACGACCAGTCGCTTTTCCACGGTACCCTCTTCAGCGCGAACGCGTAGGGTATAAACCCCACTTACCCAATCCGACACGTCCAAATGTGTAGTGCGGTTGCCTGACGGCTGTATTTCGCGCACTTTTTGTCCCAGGCTGTTCAAAACTTCAATGGCCTCGACCTGAAGATCGGCGGTGAAAAGTTCTGTTGCGTCCGTTGCTGGATTGGGGCTGAGCAGCACTTGAGAGCGGAGTATTTCTTCTTGTGTTCCGCTCGTTTTCAAGGTTTTTATCCAAACGGTATCCTGCACCAGCGGCGCCGATATTTCAAATTTTTTCCCGTCTTTATCAATGGCTTTTATTCCACGGATAGGCACAACGAAGGGTACGGGTTGGCTTTCGCCACGTTCGATGATATCAATAATTATGATAAAATCTGTACTAAAGGTAAGCTTTGCTACCCGTCCATATCCATTGGCCCCAAGACCGTTTTTGCGGGTCAGGCCAATGTCTAGTTGGGAGCGATCGTGTACATCCTTGGAAAGCCAAAGCAGGTGATTGGTGGATCCAAAAAAATCGTCGTCGTAATCGGCATCCGGGTTGTGGTCCACATAATCGGGATATTTAAGTGCAAATGCCAAACCGTAAAGCCCCAATGCTGGCAGACTTGGACTGCCCACCTTAACCCATGCATTGATCTCTACCGGCGCAGGATTGTTGGGGTCAACAATTATGGTGTCGTTTTCAAATTCCAGCCTCAATTGCGGCAACCCTGGCAATAAAGAAATCTTGGATGTATCAATGGCCGCATAGTGTTGCGTGATAACGTCGGCATCAAATTCGTTTACTGCGCCATTTCCATCACAGTCCAGGTGTTTGTAGTTCACGGTTCCAGCCGCATTGGCGTCCCAGTTCGGTGCAAATGCATCCCAGTTGGGTGCAAATTGAGGGCTCCATGCAGTGCTGGCTTCCGGTCGGGGTGCACCGGAGCTATAATGCCCTACGCCCAAATTGAGCAAATCATACACATTGGCCCGCTGATCCCTGTTGGCATCGCCCGGCATTACATAATCTGTTGCTACGGGCAGCTCCTCAATAGCCAAGCTCATGGCATCGGTCACAAGCAGTTGTGTTACCGAAGAAATACATCCATTTGCACTCCAAACCGTTAGATTCGTGCGGTAAATACCCGCAGCATCATATTGGTGTAAAATAGTATCCCAGTTCGTGCCTTCCCAAAGCGGACTACCATCTCCAAAATCCAATTGTGCAAAGGTGTAGTTGCCGTTGCTCAAATTACAGAACTGCGCTATATAGCCCGCATCGGGGGAGCCACTCAGAATTTCTGCCTGAAGTTTTGTGAGACAAGGGCCAAAAACAGTGCCGCACTCGCCTGCCCACCATTGAGAAAGACCATTGGTTATTGCTTCACATTCGTTGGCATATGTATTTCCATCACAGCCACAAACAGGGGCATATAATTGTGAAGGCCCGGGACAAAGACTGGTAACGTCTGCTAAAACAGGGTTGACACAAGCGGATTCGGCCACTGTCATGGATTGGCAACGGATGGCATGGCACAAACTCCCATCAAAAAGGTTCCGAACCTGGTAGTCCGCGCAAACCGTATATTCCCCATAACTGGGCAATGAAGCAGAAAAAGAGGGTAATTCTGAAAGTATTTGACTCGACTTGTTCGTGTACCATTGTACGGCTTCCAAAACAAGATCCGCATCATCGGAGGAGGGGAAAATTTTCGCCTGCAATTCCGTTCCTATCGCAGTTACCTGTATGTCATATCCGCACCAATAATAATCCTGAGTGCTGGCAGTCACCGTAACACACTCCTGAACAGAACAGCCAAAGGCATCAGACACCGTAAGGCAAACGACAAAGTCCCCTTCTGTCGGGAAAGTATGCTCCACCTGCTCTCCCGTATCGGTTTGTCCATCGCCAAAGTCCCAATGACATATTTGTGTTGTGGCATCATAAATATTGGCCACGAATTTGTAGGTGAGCAACTGCTGCTCCATCGGAATACGGGCAAACTGAGCCTTACAGGGCAGCTTATCAGAAACGCAAGTGAGTGCTACCACGGGGAAACCTCCTGCTTGACATCCAACGGGTAGCTGGGTAGCCTCCGCATTAAATGTAAAGGTTTGCCCGCCAGAAAGCCCATCGGCGCCCGTTACTGCACGAAGTGTCTGGCCATTGTTAAGATCAATGATTTTGGCGCCACACCCTGGGGTGACACCCGCTACCCAAGCTACACGGTCACATTGTCCAGCCACTTGGCCGGAGGAAAAGTTTGCCGCAAGCAGCACCAACAGAAAGTAAACATGCTTTTGCATCTGCGTACAAGTTTGAGAATGTTCATCAAGACGGATTATATTAGCATTCCGTTGGGGCTGTTTTGAGGGGCGGACTTTTACTTTACAAAGGTTAGGCTTTTTTTGCTGAGAAACAAAGACAATTTTCAGAACTTGCCGGAAATTATTTTCCCTGGTAATGGTTTCAAAATACTGATTTTCAATAATGTAAGCATCCAAGGTGCTGTTTTTTTGAAATAGCATTTCGCCGACATTTCCAGGATACTTCCTATACATATTGACAAAATTGACTCCATTTTTACCCGCCGAAATTCAACAAAGGAGGAAATCATATTGCCCGCATTCAAACAATTGACCACATTTTAATATTGGCCACATTCTCACAAATGTTCAGCGAAAAACTCATTTCCATTCTCCAAACCCTTTCGAAGGTCGAGCGCAACCGTTTTCGGAAATACCTGCTTTCACCTTACCTGAACGACCAGCCTGACCTGCTTTTACTCTTCGATGCAGCAGACAAAGTGCTCAGAGACGACCCATTTACTCAGATCGAAAAACAGCTCTTGTGGCAAAAACTATACCCGAATAAACCCTACAACGATGCACAGCTACGCCGCCTCTCCTCCGATCTAAACCAAATGGCACTGCGTTTCTTATCGGATGAAGCTCGAAGCCAAAATCCACTCTCTGAAGCCTTAGACCTACAACGACTTTTGGAAAAACCAGAACTCAAAAAACACCTTGCCAGCGTAGAACGAAATATTAATCACCTGCTAGACGAAGCTTCCGGGCAATCTCCAGAATATTACCTAGCACGCTTCCAAATGCATCATAATATTTTTACTCGAGCAGCAAAAACCATCGTTACTTCTGGCTACGCGGAAAAGTTATGGTCAGCAGATGTTCATTTAGAATACTTTTATTTGACCCAAAAATTGAAGTATTATGTCAGTTGGTTGCTTTATAGCCGCTCTCGAACAACAGAAAAAGAAATTGTACTTCCCTTAGGGCTTTGGGAAAGTCTTGATAAAGAACCCTTTAATGAAGCTCCATTACTGGTTGTATATAGACACGTCATTGAAAGCCTTATAGAACCAGAAGAAGAACAACATTTTAAAAGTTTATTAGAAAGTATTGAAACCTATGGAAAGGACTTGTCAAAAAGTGACCTCCGTGAATGTTATCAAATTGCTCAAAATTATTGTGCCATCAAAATCAACCAGGGAAAGCGAGAATATTATCGGGAAGCTTTCGAGGTTTTTAAAAAAATCATTCAAAAAGGAGTCCTTTTGGAAGGTGGTATCCTTTCAGAAGGCATTTTCAAAAACATTGTGACTGCAGGGCTGGGCGTAGGAGAATTTGCTTGGACTGAAAATTTTATTCAAGATTATGCCACGCTGTTACCTTCTGACATACGGGAAAATGCCCGAACATTTAACCTTGCCTCCCTTCACTTCCACCAGAAAAAATATCATCAAGTAATAGGGCTTATTCGAGATGTGGAATATAGTGATGTTGTATATGCCCTTAGCGCAAAACAAATCCTTGTGCGGACATATTACGAACTGGGCGAACTCCTTGCATTAGACTCACTTATTGACAGTTTCAAAATCTTTTTGCGCCGAAACAAGTTGATTTCTAAAAGCCAAAAACGGGAGTATCTTAATTTCTTAAACTTCGTAAAAAACCTTACTATACTCAGAGCTGCGGACACTCGGAAAATTGCTAAACTTCGATTGCGGATAGAAACCGCTTCTTCAATAACACCTAAAAAATGGCTACTTGAAAAAATCGATGCATTAGTCACTATCCAAAGGTGAATAAATTGCTGCCACGAAATTCAATACGAGGAAGTATCCGGGTAAGAATTTCAAACGCTGTTTCTCGATGAATTTTTTTTAAAAAGCGCATGGATATTGTAAAGAAGGGCTTAAAACAACACTTTCCAACAGGTTTGCGCTGTCGGATGTTCAAAATTGCCATAGTCCTCTTATTCGCCTGCTACGCCTCCACGCTCCTGGCACAAAAAATATCCCTGGATGCATCCCTGTATCAAGGCTCCGTTTGGCGTCACTCCCCCAAATTGACCACCCAATCCGGCGAATCCATCGGTGGCCAGGAACTCGGAATTTACATCCATACCACCGGACGCCAAGACTGGCAGGCATGGCAGCATTACCCCATGTTCGGTATTTCGTTCGGCCATTTCCGGCTCGGTGAAGGCTCTCACAGGGATGCATACGCCCTGCTGCCTCATCTGAGCATCCCTTTGATACAGATGGGCCGATGGGCCGCTCATTTCCGGGTCGGGACGGGCTTGGCTTGGGTGACAAGGCCCTACGATTGGTTCAACAACCGTGGCCAAAATGCCATTGGCTCGCATTGGAACAACATCACCCAGTTTCGGCTGGGTGCGGAATTCAAAGCTGCTCCAAAACTGCGTTTCAGCGCAGGGGGAAGTATGACCCATTTTTCCAATGGCGGCTCGGCATTGCCCAATTTTGGCATGAATATTTTTTCAGGCTGGGTGGGTGCTTCCTGGTTTTTTCAGCCCTTGAAAAAAGAAGATTTCCAACCCGCAACAAACAGCAAACATGCCCTTCGGCGGCGTTTTGGCGGACAATGCCAGGGAGGGCTTGCATTCTTAGAGATCGCATCCTTCGATGGCCCGAAACATGCGGTTTGGATCGCTACGGCGGCGGGATATTACCAGATTAGCCGGATCAACCGAATTCAGTTAGGCATGGATTATGAGTCCAACAGAGCCATTTACGAATGGGGACTGCATTCAGCGCAGTTTAGCGATGAGACAGCAGCTCGACAAGGTGCTACACGAATCGCGGTTTTTGCAGCAGATGAATTTTTGTTCGGCGACATCAGCATCGTGCTTCAAGTCGGAAAATATCTGGGCAATCACATCAACCAATACGTTCCCAAAGCGAGTTATGCCAAACTCTCGGCCCGGTATTATTTCCCGGCGCTTTTGGGCGCCGACTTGAAACCCTTTGCGGGCATCTCGATCAAAGCCCACAAGTTTACAGCGGAGTATATTTCGGGGAACGTGGGGGTGTCTTTTTAGCGGTTTGAGACCTTCCATGTTTTTAAAATTTGGAAGGTCTGCGCTGAATAACAATCACTTATTCGCCAATTGCCCACAAGCTGCATCAATGTCCTTGCCGCGGCTTCGGCGTATGGTAACCGTCACATCTTCCTTCGCGAGGTAAGCCCCAAAAGCATTCAAGCGATTTTCATCTGATTTTACGAAAGGCAGCCCTTCGATGGGATTGTATTCTATGATATTCACCCGGACTGGGAACTTTCGACGGCAAAGTTTGACCAACTTCGCGGCATCTTCCAGGGAGTCGTTGAAACCATCAAAAGCAATGTATTCGTAGGAAATACGGCCTTTTGTTTTCCAATAAAAATATTCGAGGCTTTCCATCAGCGCTTCCAGATTGTTCGATTCGTTGATCGGCATGATCTCGTTGCGCTTGGTGTCGTCGGCGGCGTGGAGGCTTAAGGCTAGATTGCTGCGGTAACCATCGTCGGCCATTTTGCGGATCATCTTTGCGATGCCCGCCGTGCTCACAGTGATACGCCGGGCGCCCATACCCAAGCCTTCGGGGGCGGGCGCGGTAATTCGCTCTATACTTTCCATCGTGCCGGAGTAGGTCAACAAGGGTTCACCCATACCCATGTACACTATATTAGTGAGCGGTTTGCCAAAACTTTCGAGGCTTTGGCGGTTCACCCCAACCACTTGGTCAAAGATTTCAGCGGCACTGAGATTTCGCTTGCGGCCCATTCGGCCCGTAGCGCAGAACGCGCAGGTGAGGCTACAACCCACTTGGGTGCTCACGCAGACCGTAAATCGATCGTCATCAGGTACTGGAATCAATACACTTTCAATGCGGTGACCATCGTGTGTAAGCCAGCGCGATTTGATGGTGCCGTCGCCACTGTGCTGTGTTTTGTCCTCTAAAAGCGCGTGGAAGGTAAACTCACCGGCGAGTTTTGCACGCAAGGCCTTGGGCACATTGCTCAAGGACTCCCAATCCGTTGCACCCTTCACCCAAAGCCATTCATATACTTGTTTTGCCCGAAAGCGTGGCTCCCCCCATAAGGCGAATAGTGCTTCCAGGTTTGAAAGGGATATGGAACGGATGTCTTGTTGTTGAAGCATAACTGACAAAATAGTTTTTTGATTAATTGGGCATTTGGATCAATAAGTCAACGGTATGCCGCTTTAAGATAAACCAAATTTAAGACAAATCAGGTTCGTTTTCCTGTAAATGAAATTTTGAAGCCCCCCCACTAAAAGTTTTCCCTGAGTGAAAACTTTTAGTGGGGGGGCTTCAAAATTTCATTTCCCTAACACCTAATACGCCCCAAAATACCTTCTCAAAAACCACTCGCCCGCCAGCAACAAAGCCAGCAAAGCAAAGATCCATTTCAGGTTGATAAGCGGGTTGGTTTGGGTAGTTTGATACATAACCGGCTTCACCGTTTCGTTCGCCTTTATTTTCTCGGCGATGCTGGCAAGCTGGTTTGTAAACACGGTTTCCCCGCCAAATTTTGCGCTCAACTGACGCAGCACAGCATGGTTGGCGGTCGTTTCAAACAGTTCTAATTCAATGGGTTGTACACTGAATCGGCCTTCGAACACCAGATTCTGGCTATTGAAATTGACGGTGGCTTTGTAAGTATAAGGCCCTACCGGAAGAATGCCCGCATTGAGCGTATAAGCCTTGCCAAGTTTATTGAACGTATAGGTGAACTCCTTCCCGTCGCGGTTGCGGATGCTTATGGCCACGTCGGGATCGTTCGTCAGTTCGTAGTTGTCATTATAGAGTTCTCCGCCGAATGTGACGGGCTCGTTTTCGTTGAAGATATTTTTGTCCAGCGTCACCCGGAACTTGCGCTTGTCTTCTTTGAGCGATAGATATTGCACGGTTTTGCCCACCAACTCATCAAAAATTTCATGATTTTGGTGCTGCAAAAAGTCAAACAAACGCCAGCGCCACAAACCTTCGCCTAGTAAAATCCCTGTTTTAATGCCATTCGTTTCGCCCACTGCCAAAAGCGGCTGGTCGGTATCTACCTTGCCAATGCGCTTGCGGAGCAACACCTGCGCTTGCGGCGTTGCGCCAAAATTGCCAAAAGCGGAGGTCATCGGATTGAACTTTGGCAACTCCTCCAACACCTTGGGACTCAATGAAAACGCTGCAAACTGTGGAGAAACGCGCCCCTGCACTTCGTCGCTTTGCGAACCATCGCTTTGTAGGCTCACAAGGCTCTGCACTCTTCCCAATGCAGGATAACCCGTCTGCATCCCGGCGATGAAAAGGCGTGGAATGCGCTTTTCGTTCATTTTGTTGAGCAGGCCGGACAGATCGTTGGAGCTGGAAGGCAGGTTGTGCAGCACTACAAAATCATACTTGAGGATGTCTAATCCCGGATCGTTGATGTAAGCCGTGCTGATTTGGTAATTCTTGTTGGTTTCGAGGGTCGTTTTCAACGCGCTGAGGTCCGGGTGGGGACTATTGGCCAGGAGCAGTATTTTCTGCCGGGCATCCAGGACGTCTATAAAAATCTCACGGCGATTGTTGGAAGTACTTGCCTCACCAGGTAACGCCGTAGCGCTGATAATGTAAGAGACCACGCCCGCCTGATCCGCGTCGAGTTGGATTTCTTTGGTGGTAAAAAAATCGTTCCCGGAAAGCGTCACAGGGATACTTTGCAGTGCTTTTAATCCAGAATCGCTTGATTTTGAAACAGTTACTACCGTTTGTTTTCCCGCTAGGTTGGTAGCGGCGAGGTCAATTTGCAGGGTAAACTTATCACCCAGATAAGCGATCTTGTTGTGAAAAACTCGTTTCACCAAAAGGTCTTTCTTCGGCGTAGTGTCGCCCAAAGCCACCGTGTAAACGGGAGCTGAAAGCGGCGCATCCGAATACGCCGGGTTGCTGCCTTCGTTGTAAATTCCGTCAGATGCCAGCACCACAGCACCGAGGTTTTGGCCTCCGTATAGATCGTACACACCCCGCAGGAGTTCTGAAAAATTGGAAACCTTATCGGTAAAACTAAAGTCCACACCTTCGCGCACCTGGTCTCCAAAGGCGAGTTCGTGCACCTCATAGTTTTCTGAAAGCGAGGTTTTCAGGGAGGCCCAATCTTGCTTATACTGTTCAAAAGCCTCCCCTTTCAGGTCGGAGGACACACTTTCCGACTGGTCTTGCGCCAGCACTACGATGGGCTTTTTGGTTTCCGTGAAAAAACTCTTCAGGAGTGGTGACAAGAGCAGTGCACTCAGTAAAGTGACTGATAGCCACCGCAATAGCCCAAGCCAGCGATTGAGCTTCGGGGCCTGATCGCGAAAGGTGGTATCCCGGTAATAAAGCAGCAGTGCATAGCCAAGTCCCAGCAGCGCACAAAAAATCAGAAACCAGGCCGGGTATTGAAAAGATAGGTCAAGCATTTAATTGGTCATTTTACCCGCCATAGCCGAAGGCGAAGGAGGGTCGTCATTCGTCATTAATCGTCATTGGGTCATTCGTCATTGGGGTCATTCGTCATTAATCGTCATTGGGTCATCAGGGATGCTGAGAGTAATGACGCTAAATGACCCAATGACAATTAATAACCCAATGACGACCCGCCTTCGCCAAGGCTATGGCGGGTAAAGCCGCAAAATTGCGGAAAAAGTTGCGGCTTTAGCTCATTCTCTTAAATCAAACCTTACCCAATCTACAGCCGCCACCGATTTTGAGGGATCATTCTCGTTTATTAACACAAAATATACGTCATAAAAGCCCTCCTGCACAGCCACTGAAAGCGGAATATTGACCTCCACGAATTCCATTTTTGGCCCGGCTGCTTTTTTGGGCACAGGAATCTTTCCAAGCAATTCACCTTTGGGCGAACCCAACCGGATCTCCACCCTGCCTCCTCCATATTGATATTTGCTGTCGCTCATGCCCATGCCCATCGCGACGGAATGAACGCCTGTGAGATCAACATGTTTAAACACAAAAAAACTATTGGATTTTATTTCGTTGAGCACCACGGTATCCCCGTTAAACGGACGATAAGTGCGAATGTTTTTGGACATAGTGTCTGCCTGCTCTGCTTGTTGGAAAGCCGGGCGTAAGGCAATCATTTCCCCGCCCTCGAGGGAGCTTTGGCTTCGACTGCCCCGGTCGCGGTAGCTGGCTTTTAGGATAAAGGTGCCAGCCTTAGGCTTTGCTTTTTTGTCCTGCGGTGGTGGCAGCGTCAGTGCGTAATCTCCTTCCAATGGGAAGGCCTGCTTGATCTTGGGCGGATTGCCTAGTGAAAGGATCCAGCGCACCATTTCGCCAGCGTCTTCCTCCGTGATTTGTGGATGCGCACTCATTACGACTTGTCCCCAGTTGCCCGCGCCGCCTTTGATGATTTTTCGGGTAAGGTCTCGGATCGCAAAATCATTCTTTCGATACCGTTCTGCAATGGATTGATAAGCAGGGCCATTCACCAGCCTATCTTCCGCGTGACAAGTGCCACAGTCAGAGCGACCAATGAGTGTTTTACCCCGCGCATATTCGGCCGCTTGCTGGGCTGCCTGGTGCCCTTGGGCAATGCTCGTAATATCGAATCCCGTTTCCAGATAATCAATGGTCGTCGCCACAGAGGCTGGGGCGATGGTGCCACTTTCAAGCGAACCGTCTTCGGCGTCGGCCACCACGAGTCGGTAATTCAACACTTGACCAGGCTGGTAAAAGCTTCGGTTTTTACCACCAAAATCCCAGCGTACCAACGGCGGTTCGTTGCCCACACTGATTTTGAGTTTTGCCGATTTTGTCGCTCCCTCGTTGTCCGTCACTTTCAAACGGGCCTCGTAAGTGCCCGGGCGATCGTAGTAGTGGACTATGCTGTCTAATTCAGTGCGCTTTTCTGGCAATTTAGTTTCTCGGGAAATCCCCCCGCGCGCGGTGGCCTTTTTAGATAGGAATGATTTTGTGGGTGTTCCATCTCCAAAATCGAGTTCATAATGCAGCTTTTCTCCATCAAAATCTTTGGTGTTTGACAAGTCGAAACAGGCCGCAAAGGGGGCCGCCCCAGCATTTTTCTTCACTTCTAAGGCCGGTATAGGCGGACGATTTCCCTGGATGTAATCTATGCGTGAAAGGCGGGCATCGGGGTTGGTGGCAAACCACTGCGTACCATATTCCAACACCCAGATGGAGCCGTTTTTGTCCACCACCATGTCCATTGGACGGGAGAGTTTAACTTGTTCTCCAAAGGGTTCCATGCGGCTAAAATTGCCCAAAGTGTCCACCGTAACCGCCATCATCCAGCCCCGCATCCAGTCGTAAATGATGAGTTTCCCGTTGTAATATTCCGGGAAGCGGGTTTCAGCGGGGTATTGATCACAGTAATAGGTAGGGCCTGCCATGGCGTTGCGGCCACCGGTTCCTACCAACGGAAATTCAGGCGAATTGCCATAAGGATACCAAATGAAGGCTGGTTGCAAGGGCGGCAATTCGCGGTTGCCGGTATTATTCGGCGAGTTATTGATGGGCTGTGCTGGATTGTACAAGGGATCACTTCTCCGGGTAGCAAAATTGTATTCGCGGTAGGGTTTGTTGTTGCCCACAAAATAAGGCCACCCGAAAAACCCAGCCTCTCGGGCCCGATTCACTTCATCATGCCCTTGTGGGCCGCGGGCAGTGTCCGGCTCACCGGCATCGGGACCCACTTCTCCCCAAAACAGCAGTTTGCGGCGGTCATCATAAGATAAGCGAAATGGGTTGCGGCAACCCATCGTGTAAATTTCTTGGCGCCCCATCATCCCCGCAGGCAATTGTTTCAACTCCGGCCAATGGGTTTCCACAGCCTTGTCTGTGAATAAATTTCCTCGCGGACAAATATACCCACCATCCGGCAAAGGTTTGATTCTCAATATTTTACCACGCAGGTCGTTGGTATTGGAGGAAGACTTTTGAGCATCCCAGGCACTTCGGCCAGGGCTTTCGTCGGATGGAGCATAACCCTCAGAAGCAAATGGATTGGTGTTGTCTCCGGTACTAAGATAAAGATGCCCTTCTGCGTCGAACTCAATGCAGCCACCCGTATGGCAACATTCCTGACGCTGTACGGCCACCTGTAAAACCACTTTTTCCGAAGCCCGATCCAGAGAATCGCCCCTGAAAACGAATCGCGAAAGGTTGTTCACCGACTCGTCACCAACGGGCGAATAGTACAGGTAAATCCATTGATTATCAACGTAATGGGGGTCAAGGGCCAGGCCCATCAATCCGTCTTCGTGCTCAGAATGCACAGGCAGTTTGTGAGCTATAGTAACCAAACCCGTGGCAGGATCGAAGACCTTTATGGTGCCACGCCGCTCAATGAACATGACTTTACCGTCAGGCAAGAGCTCAAGTTCCATGGGCTCCGTGAGCTCTTCGGCCAGCACCGTTTTTTGGAAGCGTGTGGGGTCAGGAATCTCCGGCGTACGGCAGGCGGTATAATCCAGGTGTTTTTGCTTGCCTATGGAATAGCGGATGCCCCCGAGTACATGTTTTAAAAAATCCGGCTCCGCATAACTTTCCTTTGTATGGCCAAGCGCTGTGTAAAAGGCGCGCCCACCGTCGTATTCATGAAACCAGGAAGCAGGATGAACCCCACCCCGCCTCGCCCCATTTGGGGAGGGGGAGCCCATTGTTCCACCTTTGTAACTACTTTCATCGAGGTTTAGCAAGACGGTTACATGGGGGTTGAGGTCTTTGAAATTGTACCACTCGTCGTAACGCTGCCAAGTGTCGCCCAGATGTTTGGTGGAGGGATGGTCGTGTTTTTCAACCTGTAACGTGGCGGTTTGCTGATCCGGGTGGCTACTAAAATACCCACCAGACAGTCCGCCATACCAGGTCCACCCATACTCCGTGTCCGTAGCAGAATGGATGCCTACATAGCCACCTCCCGCTTGGATATAACGCTCAAAATCAGTCTCTTGTGACGGGTCTAGCACATCACCTGTGGTGCATAAAAAAACTACGGCATTGTAGCGGCACAGGTTTTTCGCATTGAAATTGGAAGCGTCTTCGGTCGTGTCTACGGCAATGCCATTGGCCATGCAAAATTTGCGCAGAGCCGCTGTGGCGACAGGAATGCATTCATGACGGTAGCCTTCGGTTTTGGAGAAAAGGAGGATTCGTGGTGGGATGTGGTCAGAACAATTTGGCAGGAAAATGGTGAGGACGAGGAGATAAGATAAGTTTCGGACGAATTGCTGCATGAAAGTTCTGAATTTTACTTTAAAGGGGGAAAAATAGGCGTTGTTTTTGCTTTGACTCTCTTTATTTTTGCCAAAATTCCTTAAGTACCGATGAAATAAGGTTAAAATTGCAGCCTAGATCCCATCTTATCAGGCTAACAATGACATTTGCCCGTTTATTCACCCGCTCAATTTTGTTTAAATCATTCATAATGAACATAAAACCTTTCTTCCTTGCCGCATTTGCTTTGCTTATAGGGCTTACCGGCTGTAAACAGGCCAGCACAGACTACCAGCAAAAAGCAAACAATCCAGAATTCATGCACGCTGGAGTGCGCCGTATCACTGACATCATCCGACATGATATTTTTGCCCCCCCTGTTTCAGCCCGGATCTATACTTATTCGGCTGTAGCGGCTTATGAGGCATTGGTACCCGGTTTCCCGGCTTACCAAAGTCTGGCGGGCCAGCTCAACGGCCTCACACCCGGCCCTAAGCCAGAGGCTGGCAAAGAATATTGCTACCCCTTGGCAAGTGTCAATGCTCAGCTCATCGTGGGCAAACAATTGATATTTTCTGAAGGCGACGTAGAGGATTTGAAGGAAAAAATCTTCGAAGATTTTCAGAAAATGAACATGCCTCAAGAAGTATATGACCGCTCCATGGCTTATGGAGAATCGGTGGCAAAGCACATTTTAGCATGGTCTAAAGGTGACAATTATGCTCAAACACGGAGTGCACCAAAATTTACCATTGACGTAGAAAGTCCTGCCCGCTGGAGACCTACTCCTCCAGCTTATGGCGACGCGCTGGAACCTCACTGGCCCAAAATCCGCCCTTGGGTGATGGACTCCGCCAGCCAGTTTAAAAGTGACCCACCCCTTGCTTTCAGCACAGACAAAAACAGCGAATTTTACAAACAAGCGCTGGAGGTTCGTGATATCGTCAATGCAAAAGACCCTGAACAGGAAAAAATTGCCTGGTACTGGGATGACAACCCATTCGCCATGGAAGTGAGTGGCCACGTCGCCTTTGCCAAGAAAAAAATCAGTCCGGGTGGCCACTGGATGAATATTGTGGGCCATGCATGCCGCAAAGGGAATGCAGACATCATTCAATCTGCTGAGGCATACGTCAAAGTTGCCTGTGCGCTGGCTGATGCCTTTATCGCTTGCTGGGATATCAAATACAAAACCAACCTGATACGCCCCGAATCCTATATTAATCAATACGTTGACCAGGCTTGGCAACCTTTGATTCAAACACCCCCCTTTCCTGAACATACAAGCGGACACAGTACCATTTCAATGGCTTCTGCGGCCGTGCTGACCGGACTTTTCGGCGATAATTTTGAATTCACAGACAGCACAGAAGTAGAGTTCGGCATTGATCCCCGAACATTCAAATCATTTTATCAGGCTTCCGAAGAGGTAGGCATGAGCCGTCTGTACGGGGGTATTCACTACCGCCGTGGCAACGAAGCAGGTCTGAAATGCGGAAAGGAAATTGGGCAGTTCGTTTTGACCGATCTCAAGACCCGGAAGTAAGGATGAACCAACTTTTTTATACCCAAAAAATTGAAAATGGCTTCGCCGTTTTTGAGGAAGAAGAAGGTCGCCACTTGCTCACAGTACTCCGCAAAAAAGCAGGCGACCTTCTTCAACTCACGGACGGACAAGGTTTTATGTATGAAGCCGAATTAGCCGATGCGGGCAAGCGACAGGTGCTTGCCCGCATCGTTTCTAAAACGGCTGTCCCACCGCAACGACCTGCCCGACTCCACATTGGCATCGCACCCACCAAGCAGATGGAACGCCTGGAGTGGTTTTTAGAAAAAGCCACCGAAATCGGCATAGACGAAATCACTCCGCTGCTTTGCCAGCGCTCTGAGCGCGACAACATTCGGCTCGATCGCCTGGAGAAAATTCTCGTATCGGCCATGAAGCAATCTTTGCGGGTCTGGCTTCCAAAACTGAATACGCCCACCCGTTTTCAGGATTTTGCAAAAAAAACAGGCGAAGCGCAAAAACGCCTCGCCTGGTGTTCTGAGGAACCCTTGCCTCATTTGAAAAACACGCTTTCTCCAGATCTGGATACCGTGATTGCCATTGGCCCGGAAGGCGATTTCTCTCCCGAAGAAATCCAGATCGCACTGTCAAACGGTTTTCAGGGAGTGAGCCTGGGAAAAGCAAGACTGCGTACCGAGACTGCAGGAATCATGGCAGTTGGGATATTTGAGATCTTGGGACATTAGACTTTGAGATATTGGACTTTGGACTTTGGACTTTGGACTTTGAGACATTGGACTATTGGACACTGGACCTTGGACTTTGAGACTTTGGATAAGTTGAAGGAGTCTCTCAAACTGTTTTGAAGCCCAATGTCCCACAGTCCAACAATCTGACCCCCAATGACTTAATAACCTAATAACCTTCTGACCAACAACAAAATGATACCAACCATTCTTCTCCACGGTGCTTTAGGCAGCGCAGCCCAATTCGATGCTTTTCAGGCGCAAATGCCTGAAAATCAACCTGTTTTTGCAATCAATTTCCCGGGCCACGGTGGTTCGCACACCCAGGAACCATTTTCCATGCAGCTTTTTTCCGATGCTGTTTTGAAATTTCTGGATGAAAAAAATATAGCCTTGGCCGACATTTTTGGCTACTCCATGGGTGGATACATCGCGCTTTGGCTCGCTTGGAAGCATCCAGAGCGGGTACGAAGTGTCACCACTTATGGTACCAAACTCGATTGGAACCCCGAAGTTTCGGCAGGCATGAGCCGGATGTTCGACCCGGAAAAAATTGAGGGCAAAGCGCCTCAACTGGCTGACTACCTTGCCAAAACGCATGGCGTAGAACATTGGAAACCCCTTTGCCAAAATACAGCTGCGTTCCTTCACGATTTGGGCAACGGCCTTGGCTTGGCCTCTGGAGCCTTTTCCGAAATCCATTGCCCCGTCACCATCGGTTGGGGCGACTTGGACAATGTAGTCACGGAAGCAGAAAGCCGCCAAGCAGCGGAAGCCATTCTTCGTGGTCGGTTTGAAATTTTGCCCGGAGGCAAACACCTTTTGGAGCAAGTGGACGCTGGGCAATTGGCGCGGTTTGTTGTTCAAAACAGATAATTAGACAGGTGAATATTTAGAACGGTTAATGGGGGTGCATAGGGTTGATGAAAGTTGATAGGAGAAGCCTTGCGGCCTCTCCCCTAGAGCATATTAAATGCGTGGCCAAACGCCTTTTCACAATACCTGATAGGGTTTTTTAAGTAGCGCATGGCTGCGCAATACAGAACTGCTCACGATGGCATTTATGGGTCTGAAACTTTTGGACAAATATTTGCAGGCCAGGAATATGCGCCTCTCAGGGCGTTAAAGTATAAAAATCCCTCCTTCGCCTCTACCCGCTTTGCTTTGGCAGGCGGGAAGGCTACGGCGGATAAAATGGAAAATTTGTTTAGAACAACAGACCCTCCTTCGCCGAGGCTTCGGCGGGTAAAATGACAAAAGAAAAAAAGACCCACTTCATCCATCAGCCCCACTTCAAAGGCGGGCCAAAGGAATTGACTAAATTCATTTATTCCAACCTGCGCTATCCAAAGGAAGCGTTTGAATCTGGGATAGAGGGTACTGTTTATGTCGAATACGACATTGACTATCTTGGAAATGTGGTTGCAACCCGCGTATTGCAAGGCTTGGACCAGGGCTGCGACGAAGAGGCTTGTCGCGTGGTGCAGATGTTGAAATTTGATGTGGAACGCAATCGCGGTGTACACGTCCTTTTCCACCAAAAAATAAAGGTGCAATTTAAAAGACCGAAGCAATTGCCTGCTCAACCCCCGGTTGCATCATCATCCATGCAGGTCGCCTACACGGTTACGCCTGCCGCTCCTCCCAAGCCAAAAGAAAAGCCTGCGGAGGTTACTTACAACTACTCTGTACAGATTTAGTACTTTTCAAATATAGTCAACGCAAAGTGGTTTTGAAAGACATGAACTGACAATGCATTGGTTGTCAATCGAATCAATCGGAATAATCTTCAAAAATCGAATCATTCTGCTGTGCAGGGCAACCGTTTATAGTTATTTCCCGAATAAGGTGAAGCAATTCTAATTGTTTCACCGATATGAATTTACTGAAAAAACTGTTTGACAAGCTCTTTTCTACCTCCGCCGCCGGCTTGTACATTATCCTTTTTGCGCTGGCCATTGGAGTCGCCACTTTTGTTGAAAACGACTTTGGTACCAGCTCCGCCCAGAAGGTGATCTTCAAAACTAAATGGTTTGAATTGCTATTGGTTTTGTTCGGCATCTCCCTCATTGTCAACATTTTCCGATTTCGATTGGTGCAACAAAAAAAATGGGGCACCCTCGCCTTCCATGCATCCATGGTGATCATTTTGATCGGCGCAGGCGTAACCCGCTATTTTGGCAGCGAAGGGATGATGAATATCCGGGAAGGCAGCGCGTCCAATTCATTTATCAGTGCCGAAACATATTTGCAATTTCAGGTCATGAACAATGACAAGAAATATACCTTCGACGAGCCCGTGCTGTTTGCCACGCTGGGCGACAACCACCTCGAAAAATCATACATGATTTTAAACCCATTTTACAACTCGGAGCAGGATTGCGATATTGGTTGCTGTCTACGCATAAACTAAGCCCTTATCTTGGTCTAGGCTATGCAGCGCAGTGGCATCCGGAGTTTGAATTAAAACTAGAATACGTCCATGAATTCACGGATGAAGAGGAGGAACTTTCTATAGAAGTCCCTGCCCTCAGCCGCCCTGTTTCGCTGTTTGATTTTAATGCAGGCCTGCGTTACCGTTTTTTCCGGCGTTTGTCCTTGCAAACCGGAGCATTTTATCAATTCAAAATAGATACTGAGCAACCGGGTATTCCGCGTTTTTGGGGCTTAAAATCATCGGTTATGTATGAATTTTAAGCCAAACCTTTCAAAATAGCTCCCCAATACATTCTCGGAAGCACTTCTCTTTTGAGTTGATACATGCTCCAGCGTTCTTTCGACTGATCGAAGGGGAAGGTCTCCATCGGTGTGTTGTTGTAATCAAATTCCGCCAAGACCAGTTTGCCGTAACCTGTGACGAGTGGGCAGGACGTATAGCCCAGATAAGTGGCTGAGGGCAAACCACCCGCCATGACATCCAACAGATTGGTTACCACCACGGGCGCCTGCTTGCGAATGGCTGCACCTGTTTTTGAAATAGGCAACCCGGAGGCATCTCCGAGCGCAAAGATGTTCGTGTGGCGGACGTGTTGCAGCGTGCTTTTGTCCACTTCCACCCAGCCAGCGCTATTGGCCAGACTGCTGTTGCGAATAAAATCCGGCGCGCTCTGAGGCGGCGTGACGTGAATCATATCAAATTCGACTTCCTTCACCTCGCCCTTATTGTCTTCTCCAAAACCAACGAATTTGGCGCGGTGGTTCGGGCCGTCAATCTCCGTGAGATTGTACATAAAGTTCAGTTTGATGTTGCCACGCTTCACTACATCCAACAATGTTTTTTCATATTGGGGTACTGCAAACAGTTTGGCCGCGCCGCTCCAATATTGCACATCTGCTTTGGGCAATATTCCGTGTTTGCGGAAATAGTCCGTGGCCAAATACATGATTTTATGGGGCGCACCACCACATTTCACCGGCGTGGAAGGGTTGTGGAAAAGGGCTTTTCCACCCTTGAAATTTTTGACGCATTCAAAGGTGTAGGGAGCAGATTCAAAGGAATAATTACTGCACACCTGGTTTCGGCCTAGCGTCTCTGGCAAACCTTTAATATCGCCCCAATTGAGCTGGATGCCCGGACAAACGACCAGATAATCATACGTCAACGCACCATTGTCTAATTCCACGGTGTTTTGATCAGGCGCAAACCCAACGGCTTTTTGTTTGATCCATGTAACGCCTTTGGGCATAACAGACGCCTCTGTACGTTCCGTTTTCTGGATGTCAAATGCACCACCCCCGACCAAGGTCCAGGCAGGTTGATAATAGTGCTTGTCTGCAGGGTCAACAACGGCAATGTCCAATTTGCGGTCTTTGCGCAGCAATTGAGCCGCTGTAGAAATGCCAGCGTTGCCGCCGCCGATGATGACTATTTGATGGTGTGGCATGAGAATCAGTGAAAAGTGAAGAAAACTTGGAACAAAAGTCCGCCACTTCCACTCGCTCAGGTTTGCACTTTTCATGGAAGCATCAGGACTATTTACTGAAACCTATGCTGTTTTCAACCCAAAAACGCCGCAAGCAAGGAATGAAAATGATGTGTTCCCTGCTCCCGGCTGGGTGCGTAACGTCCGTGCTTGTAAAACCGCGAACGAATGCCGCGCTGTACATTTTCCACCACTTCTTCATCTTCGTGTTCCACCTGTTCCAACCCGGATCCGGCGCCTGTGTTGAGTTTTGACGCGTCAAAAACATAGACCAAAAAACGCACTTTGCAGCTGCTAACACTTTGAGGTTCAACGATATTCAAAGACAAACCCCAGGGGTAAAAATTGAACATTATATTCGGAAATACCCAGAAATAATAGGCTGCCACTTCCTTCCCGAAATCGGGTGAATCGGCTGGCAAATCAAAACAAGCATCCCCTTTTTTGGCAATGCCGAGTTGGAGGTTTGTATATCGAAATATCTCTGTGGAATAATGATTCCAGTCCAACACCGCGCTCAGGCTGTTGTGTACAAAGGGGATGTGGAAACCTTCGAGATAGTTTTCGCAGTAGAGTGCCCAGTTGGCATTCACGGTGTAATCTTTGGAAAGATCGGGGCGAAATTCGAGGCGGCTTAAGGGCATCCAGTTTACCCGTTGCATCATTTCGCCCAGAAATTTCTCCGCTGGGAAAACGGGGTTTAAGGAGGTAAACAACAATTTTCCCCATTGAAAAAGCGGCAGATGTGTCAAATCATCTGCCGATGTCGGGAAATTTTCCACCCCGGAGAACTCGGGCATAAACTGGAATTTTCCATCCAATCCGAATACACGTCCATGATACCGGCAGCGCAATTGGCTGGCTTTGCAGGGTTCATACGCCAGCAAATTTCCCCGGTGGGTACACACATTCGACATACAATGCAGTTCACCCGTTTCATCCCGGGATAGCAAAAGCGGCTCGCTCAAATAATGGTCTAAAAGCATGAATGGCCACAGGCTCCCCGACTCGGCCACACGGTCAGTATCGCCTACACACTGCCAGGAAGGCGCAAAGATTTTTTCTTTGGCTTCTTCAAAGATCGCCGCGCTGGTGTATACTTCGGTACTGATGGTGCGGGCGCGGGCGATGTTGGGGTCAATGTGAAAACGAGATACGATTTTGGGCACAGATAAATATGTAAAGGTTAGAAATGAATCTAAAAATCTTCGTAATTCCTCATTCGCCTTTGGAGTGTTACTAAAATTGTTCGCGCCAAAAGACGCTATGTGGCGTATATTCCATCGGCAAACATATTGAAAAAGGATTTTAATCATCTGTTTTTATGATTGTGATCATTATTATAAAACAGCAGAAAATTGACTTTTGTATGTATATCAGTGACAAGTTCATCTCCAAATTTGTATGAAATTACAAGACATCCGCAACCTGATCAGACAGGATGACACCCCTGGCGCCATTGAGGCTTTGGATAACTTAGTCGATGAAGGCGCCGGGCATAACCAACGGTTACGCAACGATCTAATCATCCTAAGTAATCGTTATAAGGCCCTGAAACATAAGGAGACACTGGAGGGCATGAAACCTGATGATGCACTTCGGGAATACACCTTGGTCAACCAGGCCTTATTGAACCTGATTGATGAAATGGAGACTGGTAAGGCCCACAAATTGAATTTAGACGCGCCAGCAACCTTGCCTTTGAAAGAACCTGCTTCAAAACAACGATTGCTCCTGATTTTAGGCGGAATTGTGGTCATTATTTTGCTATTCTTTTTCTTTCGGTCTCCGGAACCCGTACCCCCAACTCCAGTGGTCATTAACGTAGATGGTTATTGGCAAACTAACTTGCCCCCGCTCCAATATCTATTAATACAAAATGGTGAATCATATACCTGGCAAGTAGTGGGTGCCCCAGATATTGGAACGGGTAGGATCCAGGGCAATACGATCATTTCTCAAGTTGGTGGCCGTGATGTTACCAGCTACGTTTCAGCGTGGCTTCCCGATGGAAGGCCATCTGAATTGAAGTCGAATGATCCTCAATTTTCGAACTTAATCCTCTACAGAAGTCAATAACAAAATGTCTTGAATTAAGACCGGTTCAATCTTCTAATGCAATAGGTTTAGTTTTTTAACCACCCTCTAATAACTCGGTATTCATCCTAATTTTGCGCTTCGATATTCCTATCGGAATTCAGCGCAAAATCAAAAGATGCACAAAATCACCGCCGACTGGGTCTGCCCCGTCTCCTCCGAACCTCTTGAAAATGCAGTCGTTATCACGGACGATGCAGGTAAAATCCTTGCCATTGAGTCCCGTACACAACACGACCCCGCCAGTCTCGAAACATACCACGGCATCCTCGTTCCGGGCTTTGTGAATACGCATTGCCACCTCGAACTCTCGCACATGAAGGGCAAAGTGGATACGGGCACGGGCCTCATTCCATTCATAACAGGGGTAGTGACGCAGCGCAACGCCAGCGCAGAAGTCATTGCCGACGCCATTGAAAAAGCCGAGCAGGAAATGCTCGATGGTGGCATTGTAGCCCTCGGGGATATCTCTAACGCACCGGACACCTTTGCTACGAAAGCCAAAGGCCGGATGCGTTATCATACCTTTCTGGAGCTCTTTGATTTTTTGCAGGATGCCAACACGGAGAAGACTTTTTCGGATGGGTTGGCAGTGTATGAACAACTGGAACTCGCCTCTGGAAGCGCACGCTCCATGGTGCCCCATGCGCCCTATTCGGTGAGTAAAAGTTTGTTTGAAAAAATCAACGCGTTCAATCCAAAATCCAACACCACGGTGAGCATCCACAACCAGGAAACTCCGCCCGAGGAGCTGCTATTTTTGGAGAAAAAGGGGGCTTTTATTGATTTTTATGGCAAGTTTGGCATTTCGCTCGATGCCTTCGAGGCTACCGGCAATGCTTCGATCTATTATGCATTGGCCCACATGAATCCAGCCAATCGAACCATTTTTGTGCATAATACGCTCACTTCCCGCAAAAATATCCAGGCCGCCCAAACCTGGAGCCCGCATACCTTTTGGGCCACTTGCCCCAATGCCAATCTTTACATCGAAAACCGCCTGCCCGATTATTCTGCCTTTCTCGACACGCAGGCCCGCGTCACCATCGGCACGGATTCGCTCACGTCCAACTGGCAACTTTCGGTGTTGGAGGAGATGAAAACCATTGCACGATACCAGAGTTACGTCCCGTTTCACACACTGCTACGCTGGGCCACGCTTAACGGCGCACAAGCCCTTGGTTTTGAAGACACGCTAGGCAGTCTGGAACTTGGAAAAACACCTGGGATTGTTCTGATGCAAGGGGTTTTGCCGGATTGGAAATTGGGGCCCAATGTCTTAGCCAAACGATTAATTTGATTGCATTAGAGGCGCTATAGTTGTGTCACCGCTACGCGGTTCTTGATTACATCGCGCTGGTTTCTATAAACGGTGGCACCGCTACGCGGTTCCTGATTACATCGCAATGGTTTCTATAAACGGTGTCACCGCTACGCGGTTCCTGATTATACCGTAATGGCTCCCATAAACGGTGTCACCGCTACGCGGTTCGTGATTACACCGCGCTGGTTTCTATAAACGGTGTCACCGCTACGCGATTTTTACGGCATAATACATTTCATAACCGCGTAGCGGTGGTACCGTTTATAGAAACCGTCGCCAATACATACGGAGCCGCGTAGCGGCGGCACCGTTTATAGCCGCGTAGCCGGCGACCCCGTTTGCGCTATTCCACCCCCAAATAAGGCCTGATCTTCGCCAGCCAGGCCTGATCCGAAAACGCCCGCATCTTGCCCAAATCATCCGGTGAAACAAAGGCCCCATGTTGCTCCCGGTATGCCACGATAAGCTCGGCTTGCCGCTTTGAAATGTACGGGTGGGCATCTAATTCGGTCACCGAAACGGTGTTGAGATTGATTTTGTGGACTTCTGTTGAAATTAAAACGAGATTGGGCTTCATGCCTTGAAAAACACTGTCGGGCAATCCGCGCATTGCTCCAATTTGCTCCACCGAAACAAAACCTCCAAGTTTCTCGCGATAATTGACCAATTGCCGTGCCCGCATTTCACCGATGCCGGGCAGTGTCATCCACATCTCCAAACTGGCGCGATTGATATCTACCGGACCGCTTGCCGTTTTTTTTGGATACGGCGCTGCAAATCCTCCTGCATACACTACCGGGCGAGGGACGCTGGCGATGGATCCTGAAAATGTGGCGTAGGGCGCTATGCGGGCAAAATCCTCCTCGTCGAGCGTATAGATTTTTTCTAAGTCCTCTCTTTTACGAAACTGCCCGCCTTTACTGCGGTAGTTCAAAATACTTTTCACCGTCCGAGCTGGCAAGCCAAGTCGCTGAAAATCAGCTTCCGTGGCGGTATTTGGATCGAAGGCAAAAAGTTCGGGTGCTGGCTTTTCCGACTCGGTTTTACGCGTTTTTTCCGACTCCGATTGAATACGGATGTAAGGCATGAGCCGGTCGTAATCCTCTTTTTTCAGACTCCAGATTTTCTGAAAATCAGCGGACTCGCGAAAACTTCCGCCCTTTTCGCGGTAATTGCAGATGATCTTCGACACTTTTTCGGATAAGCCGAGCCGGACAAAATCGTCGAAAGACGCCGTGTTTGGGTCGAAGTTGAACAGTGTTCCAGCAGACTCCTTAGCGGGCTTACCTTCTTTTTTGAGGGCTGTTCGGAAGGCCTCAATTTCCTGCTGGAAAACTGAATAATCGGTGCTTCGAGCAGGTCTGATGTGGCGGGCAATTTCCGGGATCAAGAAAAAAAGAGCGGCGAGGACAAATAGTGCCAGTGTGCCGTTTCTTTCCGCGCGGTTGAAGCGCAGGTAATTGAAGAAGCGTGTTTTCATAATGGATGATTTTTTGAAAAATTTGGTTTTGACGTTCTTGAACACATAGAGCACATAGAGCACATAGTCGTTAAAAATCTATGCAATTTTTATAAAACTATGTGCTCTATGTGCCTATGTGTTTTAACTAAATTAATTGTTCATAGACCTAATCTTGACTACTCACCCAGGCGCCCATCGTCCGCACATCATGATAGGCCCAGCCTTTAAGCGCGCATTCTTTTCGCCATCGTTCGGCTTGTCGAAAGGAGTTGGAAGCATCGAACACGACCAATGCGCAGGGGAAGCATTCCTTACATTCCTCAATCGAAATTTTGGGGCTCTTCGACAACACTAAAACATCTATGGGAAAGGGGGGCGAATTGCCTGAAGTGACCCAGCGAACATCGTCAACCAAGGCCATTTTTTGATTAAAAAATTGTACAAATGGCAAGTCAATTAACAAATTACGATCTGAAAAAATGGAAGTTTCTGAGAAGTACCCAGATGTTTTTTCCCGCATACCAGAGGCTGTCCGATTGGCCAACGCAGCAAAACCTTCCTGTTTTTTTGAAAGTGTGTCAGATAAAGAAAAGACCTGATCGCCATCCATAAAATCAATCAATCGAGCCTTGTTTATATGGTAAATCACGATTGTTTGTTGTGTTTGTTTGCTCAAAACCATGTACGTTCGGTAAACGCCCAGCAAAGCCATCAAACCAAAAAATGCCCCCAACCATTTTCCCCGTCGCGTGGCGATGGCCGCGCCCAAAAAAGCAAGACATACATACAGCGCGAACACGACCCAATCGGCTGTCCAAACATTGCGCACGACTCCTCCCGGAATACCTTGGATAAAAAAGATGATTTTGTTCATCCACCACAACATTTGATACAACACAACACCCAGCCATTCAGCAAGTGTTTGAGATACCGAATCCAGCACAACGAGCATGGCGCCGCCCCACAAAAACACGGCGCCCACAAATACCACCACCCAGCCTGCCAACCAAAAATAAACCGGAAACTGATTGAAATAATAGAGTGAAAGTGGCAATGTGCCCAATTGAGCGGCCACCCCGACGAGTAAAACCTTGAGCGGTTCGTCCAGCCAGCGCGACATAGGCGGAAACATTTTGTATAACCGCGGATAAAAAAACACCATGCCCGCTACGGCAGCGTAGGACAATTGAAAACCGACATTGAACAGGAAATAAGGATTGAAAATCAACAAGATAAAGGCCGAAGCTGGCAGAACATTCCAAGCCGAAGCGTCTCTCCAAAACGCCTTTCCGAGCATATAAACGCTGAACATCACCGAGGCCCGAAGCACCGAAGCCGTGGCCCCCGTCAGGAACGTGAAGGCCCAAATGGCTATCAGCACCAGGATCATTTCGATCAGCCGACCTCTTTTCCCGCGCATTTGCAGCCTGGCAATCAGAAACATCAACCCGACATAAAGCATACCAATATGGGTACCGGATACTGCGAGTGCGTGCATCGAACCCGTTTCAGCGTAGGCTGTGCGCATGTCGTCGGAAAGATCGTCGGTGTATCCAACCAAAAGTGCAGACGCGACTGCATATTCGTCGGTAGTGGGGAAGTATTTATGGAGCAGCGTAAGCAACCGTTCGCGACTTTCGTAAGCTTTTTCCCAAAGCAGCCAGCCATTTCCCGCAGAAAGCCGGAGCAGCGAGTCCGGCTTTACAAATGCTTGATAGTGAATGTTTTGAAAATGGAGATACCGCTTGTAATCAAATGCATGTGGGTTTTTAGGGGGCTCGGTGGGGCGTACACTTGCTTGAAATCCAAGCCGGTCTCCATATCGGATACTATCGGAAAAAGCGCTCACTTCCAGAAACAACATGACATTGCCAACAGCGGCTTGAAGGGAATCCGGGGAGCTGCCCATAGCCTCTATCTGCACCGGGATTTTCATTTTTGCACCCTTGGAAGGCGCATCGTAGACCGTGCCTAAGTAGTAGCGACCCTCATGAATTATGGAAGAAAAATGCTCGGGCTGCCGGAGTTCGTTGTGACTTACGATGTGGAAATAGCCAAAGCCGAGCAACAGGAAATGTACATGCACCCCAAACACCCAACGGAAGCGGTACGCAAACTTTTGTACCGCGAGCAATGCGCCCAGGGCAGCACCAGCCATCAGCCCCCAATCCAAACCGGGCAAGGGAGTATCAAGCCATGCGCCGAGCGCAAGACCTACAATAAAAGGGACGATAAAACGGAGGTAGGGAATACCATGCGGAATCATTGGTTGGATTTATCCTTGGGGGATAGCGGGTTAACATTTGGTGGAAGCGTTTTTTTAAGGCTTACAAAAATACATTTTTTATTGGATAAAAAAACAGCCGGGCGGAAAAATTTTCCGCCCGGCTGGCTGTGTGTCGAGCAGTGACACTTTTTTAAAAAGTGTCACTGCTTCCATAAAAATGAATGTGATCAATGTGAACCCAATCACATTGACCACATTCAACCCATTGATCACATTAATTAGCGAATCACCACCTTCTGAACACCATTGCCCGCAGCACTTTGCAGACGAACAGTGTACATTCCGGCAGGAACATTCTGCACATTCAACGTGAGTACCTGACCCAGGCCAAAACCTTGTAGGGTATGGTTCATCACAGTACGCCCATCGGAGGCCACCAGTGTTGCAACTACCTGACCTTCAAGTGCTTGTCCGAGACTGATATGCAACAGATCGTCGGCAGGGTTAGGCTGCACCAACATCGGGATACCGGGCTGGTTTGGCTCTTCTGTACTCACGGTCACGGGTTGTACAATCACACCGTATTTGGGCGCAATGGCACAAGCCTGGCCGCCAGCGTCATCCGTAATACAAGCCTCGCCGGCGTAGTTGAACAGGTCCATGATTTCCACCTCGTCAATATACCAGGCGCCATTGACTGGAGCCTCGGCAGCATCAGAGCCCAGGCGGTAACGGAACGTAATCTCCTTGCCAGCAAAATCGCTCAGGTCAAAGTAGGATTGTTTCCAACCGTTTGAACTACCCGAAAAACCGTAAAGAAAGGGGATCGTAAAAGTGGTGTACTGAACTCCGCCATCATAACCGTCGCGAATGCCAGCAGCTTGCGAAAGACGCGTCCATTTTTGCAATGGATCCGCCAAATCTTTGAATTCAAGAAAACCTGCATCAAAACCAGCTTCGGTTTCGTACTGATGCCAAAAGCGCAACGCTGGCTTGTTGCCGGTAACCGTTATGCTCGTCTTGTTTTCCAAGAAGAAATCGGATAGAACGGGTACACTTCGGCCAGCCCAAGCGCCGCTGCCGCTACCCGGGTGCACGACGTCTGTTTGATGGATGAAAATTTCGCCTGTGTTTGGGTTAATGAGGTCGAAAATCCAATTGTCCTCACTGTCCATGAGATCATGGAAATATCGGTTAGAACCAATCCCGGATGAACTCTTGGCAGTATAAGTCAACTTGATTTCCTGCAGACGTGGCATGGTACCCAAATCCCAACGAACCGTATTGCCGGAAAGAACGCCACCGTTGGAGGCACTCACCAAGGTAAGACCATTCGGCAGTTCGTCCGTGACTACTACATTGGTAGCCGCTGCTTCTTTGTGGTTCGTCACCGTTATTTCAAACGAGGCATCATCCCCCGGATCAATGGTCGGGGTGGTCGTTATCTTTTTGATTTTCAACTCTTTAATACAGGTCGGAATTGGATCAAAATTTTCAACACCATCAGCAATGTTCTCCGAACTGCCCTGACTGGCGAAGTAGCCCAGACCACGGCGTGCAAACACCGAAGAAATCAGACAGGTGTCGGCGCCGTTGTAATTATCAATATCCGCTCTCATGATTGCATCGCGGCCCTCAATAAAGCCGGGGGCACAGAGCTGCATTTTCATGCCATCCACCACGAGTTGTACGGCACGGTAGTTGCCGCTATTGGTATTGTTGAGGTCCGCATCGTAACCATATTTTTCCACCATCGCCCAGTATAGATCCCAGAGCATGTTGGCCCATACTTCGCCTACCCCGTGCGGGATAATGCTGGAAGACAAATCTCCGTAAGTAAGCGGCGCAATGCTCATGTCAGTAGAATAAGGATAGCGGCGAATGCCTACGCCATCAATTTCTTGAAAGAGTGCGTAGGTGCCAATGCCACGTTTTTTAGTACCCACGTCTCCAGGTTCTACCGTTAGGATAAGGCTCGCCCAATCGCTCCAACCTTCTCCCATTTGTTCTGCGTTTCCAAGGCAACTGAATCCGTCTCCTGTGAGGCGATTGGATACACCGTGGTGGTATTCATGCGCAATGATACCGTTGTCAAAATCGCCGTCACGCTGTAAAGGCCCTGCAATATTTGGCAAGCCAATAGAAATATTAAGGCCTGCGCCTGCGTACTGGCGCAAAAGGTCACAGTCGGTTTTCGTCATCATTATCGTCGGGATGGTCACTTGGGCACCCACTAATCCTGGGAATATGCTATTAGAAGGCAATGCATCGTTAAAGGAGCAAATGATGCAAGCAATGCCGCCGGCTTGTTGGACATTGAGCGCTTTCTCGCCAAATTCACAGGTGCCGCGATCTACCATCACAATTTTGCCTGCCACATCATTCATGGGTGGATTGCACCCGTGGGTCGGCTCAGCGCTGCCATCCGTCACAAAAACCACATCTCCTGTTACGGGCGTGGTCGTAATGGGAGCACCCCAATTATTTACATCGGAAGATACCGCTCCATAATTTCCAATAACCGCGCCTGGGCCATTCACATTGACGATTTGTCCACCAGACCGATTCCACACAAACATCTGCATACGGCCATTATCGCCGTCCTGAGGGGTGGCGAAATTTGCATTGTTTACACCGCTGCCGTCAACGGCTTGGGCATACACTTCATCATTGCCGTTGCCGTTATTGCCATAGTTGTTGTTTTGAAAATTCCCTGCTTCTTCATCAAAACCATAGCGGTAAAAAACATCGTGCATCATGTTGTTCATGTAGAACAAATTCGTGATGGCCGCTTTTGCGTTGGTGGCTGGTTCTGCGTTGGGGTCGTAAGGGAAGTCGAAATCCAAGGTTGCGCCACCGTCAGCCGATTCGCTGGGATCTGGCGTGTCATCGCTTGCGCTGTCGTTAAAAGCCCATACGTTGTTGCCCCGCGTGTAGGTGAAGTCTTGCCCTGTGGCGCCATTGTTATCCAGCCAGCCATAAGGGGAAGCCTGCGGGTCGGCAGGATTGGTCACGATGCTGCGGTTGCCGTGAATGGGGCTTTCCGCAGGGAGGGCAAAAACATTGTATTTTTCGTCCATGAGCAGTTCGTCCATGCTGGACGTTGGACGTTGGACATTGGACGTTGGACGTTGGACTGTTGTTTCATCGCATTGGTGCGCATCGCCGCCACGGTGGGCATGACCGGTCTGGCAATACACCGTGTGGTTCAACTTGTTGGAAATCAAGCCTGTTTGTGCATCTACGGTAATGGTCCACAAGTCGGGTGTGTTGGCTTGGTCAATAACCATTTGCCAGGCAAGCCGTACGGAACCATTGTTGGTGAGCACGTAAGCAGCCGATACTGGTATTTCTTTTTTAGAAATTGCACCGCGCTCGAACAGCATGTTTTGTTCGTTGGTTTTGTTGCGCAGGGCAGGCGCCGGGAAGCCTGTGAATCCCAAATCTGCCATCGCCATTTCCACCGCTTTGGCTGCACTTACGGAGGGCAGGTCGGTGTTGATGCGGCGGCTGAGTTCATGCACAAAACGGTGACCGAGGTGTATCACCTCGCCATTGGGCTTTACGTGAAGGCCAAAAAGACCATTGAATATCGGGATTCCGTGGTATTGTTGTTGCACCCAAACGTGGGTGATGCCGTTGTGTTTGGTGCGGTACTCGCGTACGACTTTCAGATCGGAAACGTCGTTTTGAGTGAGTTCTAACTTGGAAGGGTTTTCTTGCAGGAAAAGGAGCGCGTTTTCGCGCGCGCTACGGTTTTGAGCCGTAAGACCAATGGCCAAAAAGGCAAAAAGGCTAGTCAATATCCAAAGACGTGTGTAAAGGAGATGTCGGTTCATTTAACAGACAGAAAGATTTGGTGAAAAAAAGAAAGCAGGCATTGAGGGCTGTCAAAGGTAGCACAAGGCCGTATCCCCAAACAACTACCTTTGATAATTGTCAGAAATAGCAAATTTCAGGCTCATTTTTTGTCTCAACACACTCTTCTGCACTCCGTTTAATCCTTGTTTCTACCTTTGTCTCAAATTGAACAACATTGGAAAACAAAACATATCTCAACCTACCCATAGGGCAGGTTAGTAAACATAACAAAACTGATAACCAATCACCTGCTGTCATCGTGCCTGAAGTCAAACTTTTCGCCTGCTCCGCCTCCAAGGGCCTCTCCAAAGAAATCGCCCATCATTACGATGCCCCGCTTGGAGACACCACACTCGCCCGCTTCAGCGATGGCGAAATGCAGACCATCATCAATGAGAGCGTGCGAGGTTCCTACACGTTTTTTATCCAAAGCACCTGCCAACCCCATGATAATTTGGTGGAACTATTGCTTTGGATTGATACCGCCCGACGTGCCTCCGCAGGCTATATCACGGCAGTGGTGCCCTATTTTGGCTACGCGCGCCAAGACCGAAAGGACAAGCCCCGGGTGCCCATAAGCGCCAAACTTATGGCCAATATGATCACGGCCGCAGGGGTAGACCGCATCATGACGATGGACCTGCACGCGGATCAGGTACAAGGCTTTTTTGATATCCCGGTGGATCACCTGCGCTCTGAGGCGATTTATGTGCCATATTTGGAAAAACAAGACCTTTCTAAGGTCATTTTCGCCAGCCCTGATGTGGGCGGTGTAAAACGTGCCCGAATTTACGCCATGCACTTTGGCCGCGAACTGGTCATCTGCGACAAGTACCGCACCAAAGCCAATGAGGTAGCAGCCATGACGGTAATTGGAGATGTTAAAGGGGCGGATGTGATTCTTGTAGACGACCTCGTGGACACTGCCGGCACCCTCTGCAAAGCCGCTGATGCACTCATCGAAAAAGGCGCGAATTCAGTACGCGCTATCTGCACCCACCCCGTGCTTTCCGGCAAAGCCTACGAAAATGTAGAAGCATCCCAGCTCACCGAGCTCATTGTGTGCGACACCATCCCGCTCCGTTTTGAGTCGCCAAAAATCAAGGTGCTTTCCACGGCCAATTTGTTCGCCCGCGCCATTCGCAACACGGTGGAACATAAGAGTATTGCCGCGCTGTTTCATTGATTTTGGATTTACGATTTACGATTTTTTTGATACGAAGTGGGCAGGATTTTATCTTTTTTCGGATCAAAAAAATCGTAAATCCAAAATCGTAAATCGTAAATCCCCATTTTTCCCGCCGCTCCTTTCGATTTACCCACCGCATCCTAAATGTACTTTTCGACATGGATTGGGCGTATTTATCTTCGTCCCAGTTTTATCATAGTATGTTTTGATTTTCCTACTGCTTCCCCTTCTGGCAGTAGGATTTTTTTTGAATCCTCTCTCCTTCAAGGGCCTCCGCTCTATAATTTCTTCGGTTAGGCACTTGGCGCGACGTTTGATGAAAAACGTCGCGCCGGGTGCGGGTCGCTTTTTCCAACCTTTTTTGGGGTTCGCTGTTCGGTTTGATGTATCCATATACATTGACGCCATGTTTTCTCATCTCAACAGAACAACTTTACTGGTCGCTGGGCTTTCCCTGCTCGCTTTTGCCTCGTTTGGACAGGTGAAAAGTGGGGCTTACCGCGTCATGCTGAACGGGCTTCTGAGCCACAGCGTTCCGGAGGTGGAAATAACCAAAGCTGCCAGGGACAGCAATTCCTGTGTTTTTCTGGATGCGCGTGAGCCGCGAGAATATGCCGTGAGCCATATCGCTGGAGCAATTCCGGTAGGGTATGACCGTTTTCAGGTAGACAACCTGCCCGCCAGTTTGGCCAAAGGCCAACGCATTGTAGTTTATTGTTCCGTAGGTTACCGCAGCGAAAAAGTGACGGAAAAGCTCCAAAAGGCAGGTTTTACGAATGTTTCCAACCTCTACGGGGGCATTTTTGAATGGGTCAACCACGGTCTCCCAGTGGTGAACCAATCAGGCGTTACTAAAGACGTACACGCCTTCGACCGCACCTGGGGCATTTGGCTGAAAAAGGGCAGGAAAGTATATAGGTAAGTAGAAGGTCAAAATTAACACATAGGCACATAAGACACATAGAACATTGATTTTCAACAACTACATGTCCTGTGTGCCTATGTTTTTTATATAAATTAATTGTGGTCACTTACTTAAGTATGTCAATGCGTTGTGCATAACATATAAACCCAGCCGCATAGCGGCGACATTATAGTAAAGCCCGGCCACCTTTCGGCGCCGGGCATCCATCTATCGTATGAAGTCTTTCTTACTAATTCAAGCGTTTTATTTAGCAGGCGCTTCCATCATGTGCTTTTGGCCTCCGAAGCGATACGCCAAACCAACGTTCACAGAATAGTCTGCAAATGCAGCATCCCCATTGCGCGGAATGCCAAATTGGTCATTACCACCAGCGATATCCGCTACACTGCGCGTGCGCTTCCGGTAGAGCGCATAAGGCACATTGGCAGAGAACGAGAATTGACCGCGCTGGAGCGAAACACCGGGCTCCACGGAAACGATGAAGCCTGGGCGACGGAAGCCATTGCTGCCTCCAATAATATCTTTGTTAGGAATGCCTTCAGCGCGAAGACCCAAGCCTACTGCAACACCTTGAATCGGCAGGACGGCATAGTTCATGCCTAAGCGTGCTACAAACTGGTCAGCAATCGAGTGGAACTGGGTGATCTTGTCTACTTCGGTTGAATTTGCAGTGATCACACGGTTGACCGTCTTGTTGGTCTCTTGTGGATTCGACATGTAGAAACCATTGAAATACAACACGGCGCCTTTAAAAAGAGAGGCATAACCTTGGAGTTCAAGGCTGATGCCCACACCCCCATCGCCCAATTGGATGGATTGGTCAACGGCCTTGACGATGGTCGAATCCCCGCCATCTGTTGATTTACGTTTGTGAAACTCATCTTGTACGTTCGAGTTGCCCGTAGGCAGTTTGACGCCCAGACCAACGGCCAAGTTATGCTTGATATGTTTTTCAGGATTGAACAACCAGTAAGAACCCGACAAACGGATATCGCCGATACCTTGTGCGCCTGTTTTGAAACGTTTTTGTTCTGGATTGGCCGTGGTGGAATTGCCATAGTGCTCATACAAGGAAGAGCGATCATAATGGATAAGCGGAAGGTTGAAAGACAAGCTCAAGCGATTGCTTACGCCGTAGGTAACTCCTAAGTCCAAGGAATTTGCCCAGTTGATTACTTCGGTGTTTTTTTCGAGGCGCTCTTTTTGTTCCGTATCGCTTTTGAAGTGACGGAAAGAACGGAAATAACGGTAGTTGGCGCCCAACTGCCATTGGCCTTTGCCCAACAAAATCGAGCTGGAAGCAGTGCCTGCGCAGCCGCTCATGGGACGGATGGCGACGCAACCTTGTGCAGAAAGTTGCTGATTGATAAGCAAAAGAATGAAGCCAAAGAAGAATAGGATGGGTAGTTGTTTCTGCATGACGGGAAATTTATAAAGGTGAAATTGTGCTACAAAAGTATAGGCATGTTTTCCCGAACTACTTAGAGACTCCTTAGGATTCACTTTGCGGGCAATATCCTAAGGAGTCTCTAA
>Ga0247843_1000938_pt1 | contig 64569 bp, 56 predicted proteins | sample LaCruzMarch2017__FD_192420 | JGI IMG/M metagenome (GOLD analysis project Ga0247843, IMG submission 192420) | Freshwater microbial communities from meromictic Lake La Cruz, Castile-La Mancha, Spain - LaCruzMarch2017_8m | ecosystem: Environmental > Aquatic > Freshwater > Lake | place: Spain...
TTTCAGAAAAAACCGCTGGATCCTGAGCACATTTAAAGGCAACTACCCTTCCAACTCCACCTGCTCCAATAATCATTATCCTTGACATAACAATATTTTTATTTTAAAATGTGGCCAAATATACAGCATTAACCGTTAATAAAATAACTGACTATTAAAAGTATTGAATAAAAAACCCACCAATAAAAAGGTATTAATTGAGTTATAAGAATTCCCTTTTTCCACCATAAGTAAAAGAGTCCTGCCAGTTTATCAAAGGAATAAGCAAAAAATGTGGCGTAGGCTATACCTATTAAACCAAACCAATGCAGCCCCAGATAACTGGCAACAAAATGAATAACCAATTCCCCAAGACCAATGATAGCTAAAATCCGGGAATGACCTAAAGCATTGATTACTGTATTTGTTGGGATAATTCTGAATATAACCAAAAAAAGAAATATTTTGAAAATAGGAATGCTTTCCACGAATTGATCAGAGAACAAAACAGGAAACCAGCTACGTACAAAAAACATTAAAATAATAGTAATAGGAAAAACAAGATGTAAAAGATGTAGAGTGTTTTTTCTTAATTGAACCAATCCATTATTCATATTTTTAATCAGGGAGGGAATAATTCCCAGACCAAGACCTTCAAACAAACCATTAACAAAAGGTAACTCTCTCGCTCCATAGCGATAAACGGCAAAAACAGAGGTACTACCATGATAAAAATACTGAACTAATGATGCATTAATTACCGATGCTAATCCGCCGACTAACGCTGAAAATATTAAAGGTAAAGAATAGCTAATCCAGGAATATATTAATTTTTTATCAAAATGAATTGGTAAAGAAAAGGAATGAAAGGTAAGAACTAAAAACCTTAGGCAAGCCCAAAAGGACAGACCGATTAATCCTAAACTGATGTTATTAAACCATATTAAGGGAATGGAAAAAAGTAATAACTGTAATGGAAATGAAACCAAGCAGGATATCTTAAGCCATTGGTACTTTTCCTCGAGGAATAAAGCATATTCGAGTAATTGAGCAGGAGTATTAAATAAGAAATAAAGTAAAAAAATCCAAATAAATGGAATAGTTGAAAAAGTTTGAAGAACGGGGAGTTTAAAATAAATGCTTAGCCCGACAAAAACAACAAAAAAGATAGTAAGCAAGCTGAAAAGAAAAAAAGCTGCGGAAAGCATTTTTTGTTTGCTCTGGATAGGTAAAGAAGGATAAATATGCATAAGACCTTGAACAAGTCCTGAAATCCAGAAAAAACTCAGCGAATAAGATAATATTTGTAAAAGCTCAAAAGAGCCAATTTCACCATTTGAAAAGTTTAAATAGGGAAGTAAAGAGGCATAAAAAAGAACACTTACCTGTCTGCTAAGATGAAAAAACTGAAGCAAACGAATAGGTGTCAACATTATAGCTCAATAAGCTTCTCATTAAATACAACAGAATAATCTTCTTCCAACTCTCTTAAAACAGGTTCATAGACTTCACGCATCACGGGGATTTGTACACCTCTCGCTGAAATTTTACCTTCTAGTACCAACTTTACAAAAATTCCTAACGGGAGACCTACTGTTTTTGACATTGCGGTATCCTGACTATCTTCCCCAAGTAATTTCATACTGGATATTTTCAAGAATTTTTTACCCTCTTTTTTATATTCCACCTCATGTTGCATGATGATCATGTCTTTATCCTTAGGCTGTAAAGCCCATTTTTCTCTTAGCAGATTTTCAAGGATTAAAGCTGGAGTGGCAAAATTATGTTTAATTTTTTTCTTTCTAAACAATCCGAGCCATTCTAATTGATCCATAACCAGAGAATTAGCTGGTTTATTTAATAGTTGAGCTACCCTTTCTCGTAAAGTACCCCCATTATATTTATCGACATAAGCATCTAAAAGTTCGTGATATGTTATATAGCCTGAATCTAGTATTGGAAAATCAGCATCAGTTAAACCAATCTGAATTAACGCATCCCAGGCTTCACAAAATCCAACGGCACGAAGCGTTCCTCTGATAATATTTGGGATTTTAGATAAACCGTAAACATCCATATAAAGCAGAGAATCTCTATTGGCATACATCTCAAAGGGACCTTCATTTAAGATATTTACTATTTTCTTTTCACGAAATAATCTGTGGTAAGGAACATATTTTAATTTACTATTTTCAATAAACTGAGCTGTTCCCTGACCGGAAAGAACTACATTTCTTGGGTTCCAGGTGAACTTATAATGCCAGGGATTATCATCGCTTTCAGGAGAAATTAATCCTCCTGTATAGGAGCGGAAGGAGGTAATCTGCCCGCCATCTTCTTTGATTCCATCGATAAGACGCATTGCAGACATGTGATCAATACCTGGATCCAACCCCATTTCTCCCATAAAAATAAGTTCTCTATCGCGTGCTTCGTCACCCAATCTATACATTTCCTGTGAAACATAAGAAGCGGTAATTAAGTGCTTTTTCAATTTGATACAATCATGAGCCACCTCTAAATGCAAATGGGCGGGAATGAGAGAAACGACAACATCTGCTCTGCTAATCAATTCACGACGGTCATTCACTTTCATAACATCAAGCCATGCAGCTCTGGCCATTACATGACCAGCTATAAGTTTTTCAGCTTTTAAAGGGTCTGCATCTGCTACGGTAACATTCCAACCCTTAGTTTCTGCATTTTTTAAAACGTAATGAATGAGGGCGCTTGAAGAAAGTCCGGCACCAATTATAAGTATATTATGCATTTTTATTATCTTTATCAAAAGAGAAAAAAAAATTGGAAAAAACCATACAAATCCACTTCACAAGATTCATGGGTATTGACGGAGTTCCGGACAAATATAAAGAATTATTAGACTCCGCCCGCCTTGCATTTCATAATTCTTACGCTCCATATTCAAGATTTAGAGTGGGAGCCTGTATATTACTGGATAATGGACAGCAGATATTAGGCACAAATATTGAAAATGCATCTTATCCATTATGTATGTGTGCGGAAAGAAATGCTGTGGCCAAATTATCTTTTGAAGGAGCCATTCAAAAAATAAAAGTAATTGCTGTGGTTGCAGATAAAAAAGATGCGCTCGTCAGCCCTTGCGGTGCGTGTAGGCAAGTCCTCATTGAAATGGAGACAAGGCAAAAGAGCCCTATTAAAATAATTTTTCAAGGCGAGGAAGGTAGTTACTACTTATTGAACAGTATTGCCTCTTTATTGCCATTTAGTTTTTCTGCTGATTCACTACCTTAGTCTTTCTTTTCTTTTGATGCTCTAATTACAGCCTCTCCAAAAAGACTTAAACCTGAATTAAAAATAATAAGACCAACAGTTCCCATCAAGACCCACTCCCACGTTGGGTTACCGTTCCATTTCCAAAAACCAGCTTCTATAGAAATGGATAGTCCCATACCTATTAATGCTAAACTGAAACCTGGTAAAAATAATTTTTTATAATTACTCATATTATTCATTGTTTACCTTTTTATTTGCCTCATGAAGGTCTTCTGGCGTATCAATACTAAATAACGCTTCTTCTACAAATCCCAGATTAACGGTTAACCCTTCCTCTAACCAGCGAAGTTGCTCTAAAGATTCAGCTTTTTCGTACAAACCTGGAGGAAGCTTCGATATCGTTTGTAGTACTTCATTTTTAAATCCGTAAATTCCAATATGCTGGTAGCTCAGAGCATCCGAAAAATCACTTTTCTGATAAGGTATATCAAACCTGCTGAAATACATAGCTTCGTTTTTTTTGTTGAAAACTACCTTCACTCTATTAGGATTTAACCTTTGTGGCTTATCTGTAATAAGACAGGCTAAAGTGGCTATCCCATCCTTTGCACTATCAAGTGTTTCAATTAATTTTTTAATATCTGATTCTTTAATAAAGGGTTCATCTCCTTGCAAATTGATAATATTGTATGAGGCAGGATATTTTTTTGCCACCTCTGCCACCCGATCAGTACCACTTTGATGATTTTCATCCGTTAAAGCATAAGGAATATGCATTTCTATACAATGGTTTACTATCCTCTGGTCGTCCGTAGCAACAATTATTTCGTCTAAAAATGAATAATTTTTAATACTATCGTAAATATATTGTATCATTGATTTTTGAGAAATTTTTGCCAGAGGCTTTCCTGGAAAACGAATTGATTTATATCTTGCAGGAATTATGACAATATTTTTTTTCATTCGAAATACCTTTGTTTCATTCATTTTGTCAAAATTGAAGAATAATTTACTTTTATTATCATTTATTTCGTTTTTTATTCTGAGCGAAGGAAAAAGTCAAACATCATCTTTTAATGTAAAACCTGCAAAGGATACAGTTTTTATTGGTTATACAAAGGGAAAATATTACTTATCTCACATAGTAAAAAAAGATGATAATTTGAATAGTATTTCTTCATATTATGGAACTACATTGAACCTAATCAGAGAGATAAATGGAATGACAGATTCTCAGATGAAAGCAAATAAAACCATTAAAATTCCTATTTCATACAACAGTGTTAAAAGTCCCGTACAGCGAAGCTCATTAGAAAAATATAGCTATATCCCTCTTTTCTACAAAGTTAAAAAAGGAGATACTGTATATAGACTATTTAGAATTTACTTCCCCAGGGATTCTAATGATATTAAGAAAATAAATTCAATAAAGAGCAATATTATAAAAATTGATTCCAAGCTGTTGATAGGCTATTTTCCGGTCCAACCTATTAAAATATCTTCAACAGACATTACAGTAAAACCAAATAGGAATAAAGATACCCTTTCACTCACCTACGATAAATCTAAAAACGTTTTAGTTACAGTGTCCGGAGCAGCCAAAACATTTGATTCACCTTTTGAAAAAACAGAATATCCTTATGTTCTATCCAACAAAATACCAGAACATTCTGTTGTAGAGATAACAAATCCGATGTCAAATAAAAAAATAACAGGCAAAGTAATAGGTAAAATTCCTCCAGGAAAATACCCTTTAGATATTTTACTTTTGTTGGCTAAAAATGATGCCTCAGATTTAGGTTTTCTGGATTTAAAATTTTTTGTATCTGTCAAATATTATAAATAGTATGAAATATTGTGAAACTATTTTAGAAACTATTGGAAATACACCATTAGTTCAAATCAAGAAAATTATACCCGGTATTAAGGCAACGGTTCTTATAAAAGTAGAAACATTTAATCCTGGTAATTCCATAAAAGACCGAATGGCTCTGAAAATGTTATTAGATGCAGAAGCTAATGGTAACTTAAAGCCTGGTGGAACAATTATAGAATGTACTTCTGGCAATACAGGAATGGGATTGGCCATAGCAGCTGCAGTAAGGGGTTATAAGTGCATCTTTACTACGACAGATAAACAGTCTAAAGAGAAAATTGATTTACTTAAAGCGTTGGGAGCTGACGTAATTGTTTGTCCTACCAATGTTCATCCCGATGACCCGGGTTCATATTATTCTGTTGCTAAAAGAATCAGTACTGAAATTCCTAATTCATTTTGGTTTAATCAATACGACAACCTATCAAACAGGCAGGCTCACTATGAATCGACAGGTCCTGAAATTTGGGAACAAACCGATGGCAAAGTTACCCATATTATAACCGGCGTTGGAACAGGAGGAACTATTTCAGGCACAGCTAGATTTTTAAAGGAACAAAATAAAGATATAAAAATTTGGGGAATAGATACATATGGTTCAGTTTTTAAAAAATACCACGAAACCGGTATTTTCGATGAACAAGAAATTTATCCTTATATAACAGAAGGTATCGGTGAAGATATACTTCCTAAGAATGTAGATTTTAGCTTGATTGATCATTTTGAAAAAGTTTCAGATAAGGACGGAGCCTTAATGGCAAGAAAAATAGCCAGAGAAGAAGGTATGCTCTTAGGCTATTCCGCTGGTTCAGCTGTAGCAGGGCTTTGGCAAATGAGGGCTGAACTAAAAGAAGATGATGTAGTTGTTGTTATAATTCATGATCACGGTAGTCGATATGTAGGCAAAATATATAACGATGATTGGATGAGGGAACGTGGATTTCTGGAGAGTGAATTGAAGGCAAAAGATATTTTGGCTAAAAAGCTTAAAAAAGAATTTATAAGTATCAATCCAGATACAGCTATCCAGGAGGTTTTAAGATTGATGCGAGATTTTGATATATCTCAGTTACCTGTTATGGAAAATGAAGAATGGGTTGGCTACGTTGGAGAACAACAAGTGATAAGTGCTCTTTCTGAAAATCGTTTGCAAAATTCAACGGTAAGAGATATCATGGCACCTGCCTTACCGGTTGTCAGCGAAGACATGACGGTTTCACAATTAAGCAAGATAATATCACGTCAAACACCAGCTGTCATTGTCAAAAAAACAGCAGGTGATTTCCAGATTATATCTCAATATGACTTAATTCAAAGTTTATAGCGGGTAAAGTTAGTCGATGTACCGTTTTGTAATTTCACCGTAAGCATCAATACGACGATCTCTAAAAAATGGCCACATTCTGCGAACTTCTTCTGTCCTGGTTTTACTTATCTCCACCAAAAAGCCATTTGATGAGGAACTATCCGCTTTAAAAAGGATTTCTCCTTGAGGTCCACAAACAAAGCTTTGTCCCCAAAATGTGATTCCTTTTGTATTTCCCGTCCAATCTGGTTCAAATCCACATCGGTTAATGGCAATCAGGGGTAAACCGTTGGCTATAGCGTGACCCCTTTGTATTGTAAACCAGGCATCATATTGTCTTTCTTTTTCCTCCTCAGCATCAGTATGTTCCCAACCAATAGCCGTTGGATATATTAAAATTTCAGCCCCTTTTAAGGCCATTAATCTGGCAGCTTCTGGATACCATTGATCCCAACAAACAAGAATACCCAATTTACCAACACTCGTTTGAATAGGTTCAAAGCCCAAATCGCCCGGCGTAAAATAAAACTTCTCGTAGTAAGCGGGATCATCCGGAATATGCATTTTCCTATATTTACCGGCAATACTTCCATCATTTTCAAAAACCACGGCGGTATTATGGTAAATACCAGGCGCTCTTTTTTCAAAAAGTGAAGAAACTATGACCACTTTATTTTCAGAGGCTACTCTACTTAGTATTTCTGTTGATTTACCCGGGATGGTTTCTGCTAAATCAAAAATGGATGGATCTTCTGCCTGACAAAAATAAATGCTATTATGCAATTCCTGCAGTGTTATAAGTTCTGCACCCATGTTAGCCAGCCGTTTAATTTCCGGTATGATTTTATCTAAATTTTCACCAGAATTATGGCTGGAGGCTTGTTGTATGAGCCCAACTTTGATACTATTTTTTTTCATTGTCTCGATATTATAGATTGATAGATCCTTCTGGATACTGCATGGAAATGCAATGTAAAGATCCGTGTTGTTCAATTAAGGTGCGGCAGAGCACAGGAATAATTTTTCTCTCCGGAAAAATACTGCTTAAAACGTTTACTGCTTCCTTGTCTTGTTTTACATTGTAAATAGGGAGTATCACCGCCTCATTGATAATTAAAAAATTAGCATAAGTAGCAGGTAATCTGTGTCCGTCGTCAGCAAAGCAAGCATCAGGCCAGGGTAATGGAACTAAATGAAAAGGATTCCCATTGATATCAACCAGATTCTTCAGCTCCACCTCCATTTTTAACAAAGCATCATAGTGCTCATCTTGTTGATCATCACATTTTACATAGGCAAGAGTGGTTGGATTACAAAAACGCACTAAAGTATCAATGTGTGAATCTGTATCATCACCTGCTAAATAACCATGATTAAGCCAATAAATATTGGATGTTCCAAAACTTTGGAATAACAGATTATTCATTTGTTCCTCAGAAAAAGAAGGATTTCTATAAGGTGATTGCATGCAATGACGGGTGGTAATAAGGGTACCCAATCCATCTGTTTCTATGGCCCCACCCTCAAGAACAAAATCAATTTTCTCCAGAGGCACTTTAAATGCATTAGATAAATGTAACTTTTCAGTAATCAGATTATCCTTTTCTGCATCAAATTTTTGTCCCCAACCATTGAAAGTAAAGTCTAATATTTTAAGATCCAAACCATTAGAAACAGTAATACCACCGTGATCTCTTGCCCAGGTATCATTGCTATCTATCTCAAAAAAAAATAAATTTTCTGAAATATAATCTTTAAAATAGCTTTTTGTTATAGTAATATCCCTGGTAACAACAATTACCTTTTCGAAAGGTAAAATGGCGGTTATAACGTCAACAAAAACTTGAATAGCGTCTTCTAAAATTAATTTCCAATCTGAGTCAACATGGGGAAAAGTAAATTGAATGGCGTCTTGTTTTTCCCATTCAGCAGGTAATCGGTAGAACATTTTTTCGTCAAAGTTAATTTTTTTTTATTTTCATTTACTAGTTGACCTACGATTTGTCCGCTAAATTAAAAAATGGTAAATTGTTTATAAATTAAGAATCATCACACCTCATGATAGAAAAAATCAACCCAGCACTTAGAAATAAAGCGAATGAATATTGGTCAGATTTCCAATATATATTCAAGACACTCTATCCAAATTCAGAGGAAAGAGATTTGCTCGATATTATAGAAACCATCAATATCGCTTATGTAAATAGGAAGGATTCGTTAAAAGAAATAGATAAAAAGAGAGAATTAGCTAAAGATTGGTATTTAGATCAAAAATGGGTGGCCACCATGCTTTATGTTGACTTATATGCTGGTAGCATCAAAGAAATGGAAAATCACCTTCCTTATTTAAGAGAATTAGGGGTAAATTATGTGCATTTAATGCCCTTATTAGAACCCAGAGAAGGTCAGGCAGACGGAGGTTACGCGGTAATAAATTTCAGAAAAGTCAATACAAAAATAGGTGATAATGATGATTTGATAGCTCTTATAGATAAAATGCATTCCGAAGACCAGATTATTGCTATTGATTTTGTTATGAATCACACGGCAAAGGAACATGAATGGGCACAAAGTATTTTGAAAGGAGAAAGTCGTTTCAAAGATTATTATTATATATTTCCCGACCGATCTATGCCTGATCAATTTGAGAGAACCCTACCGGAGGTTTTTCCAGATTTTGCCCCAGGTAATTTCACCTACCAAAAAGAAATAAATCAATGGGTTTGGACAACATTTAACGAATACCAGTGGGATTTAAATTACAGTGAACCAAAAGTATTCAATGCAATGCTAGGGGAAATGTTATTTCTTGCCAATCTGGGAGTTGATGTTTTAAGACTGGATGCGGTACCTTTTTTATGGAAAAAAATGGGTACAAATTGTCAAAATCAAGAAGAAGCGGTTATGCTTTTGGTAGCATATAAGTACTTGATTCAACTTGTTGCTCCTGGTGTACTTTTCAAATCTGAAGCCATTGTAGCACCTAACGATATTATAAGATATTTAGGTGCAGGTGGTTATGAGGGTAAAGCATGTGAAATTGGCTATAATGCTACATTAATGAATCACTTGTGGCATGCGTTAGCTTGTGAAAACGCAGTTTTATTAAAGACTACCCTATCAAAACTTCCATCTATCCCTCCTTCTTCTACCTGGATAAATTACTTACGTTGTCATGACGATATAGGTTGGGGAATCTCCGACCAGAACGCCGCCGATGTTGGCCAGAATGGCCACGAAACCCGATTATTCTGCTCTGCATTTTACACCGGGGTTTGGCCGAATAGTTTTGCCCAGGGTTATTCTTTCCAAATAGATTCAACCAATGGTGAATCCAGAATTTCTGGTAGTACAGCCGCACTCATTGGTATTCAAAAGTCATTTATTGAAAATAAAAAAGAAGATTTAGCCTTAGCGATACATCGATTCAAGCTATTACATGGAATTATCTTTTTTATGAGAGGCATCCCTTTGGTTTATGCAGGAGATGAAATTGGACACTTAAATAATTTTGATTATCTGAAAGATGCAGAAAAAAGAGAAGATAATCGTTGGTTACACAGACCTGCCATGGATTGGGAAAAAGCATTGCTAAGAAAGGAGGCTGGAACTGTTGAAAATACTTTATTTAACATTATCTCCAATCTGTCTAATCGAAGAAAAGAAATCCATTGCCTTCATGGTAATGCAAAAGAAACCATTATACCCTTGGAAAGCAACACTCTTTTTTGTGTAGAAAAAACATTGAAAGAGGAAAATATTTTATTAATAGCTAATGTTAGTTCTGATTTTCAAATGATTTCCAAGAAGGCATTGCCTAAGAAATGGCAAGGAAATTGTTTTAAGGAAGAGATTAGTTCGGTAACTTACATATATCAGGGTGATACTTTTTTTATTCCTCCTTACGGCGTTTTATGGCTGAATGAAAAAGCAGGAGAAATACCTCAATCCAAAGGATATCGCCTAAAAATGGAAGCTCAAACCATACCCGGAGAATCAGTTTATTTTATCGAAAATATTAGTTCAGTTTCTGTTGGAGAAAAAGCAAGAAAAATAACCTGTTATTGGGTGGACGAATTGGGTTGGCACGCAGATCTAAACCTTGTTCCGGGCGAATGGATAAGTTATCATTGGGTAAAAATGTATGGAAACAACCTAATAGAAAAATCAAAAGATTACTATTATCAAGATAAATAATATTCAATGATATTATTTAAAATTAATAGTAGGTCACTATAAAATAATTTCTAGTGATAATTGATTAGAGATTAATATGTTGTCCGATTTAGGCGTGGAACTGGTTGTTGAGATAGTAGGAAGTAATCTTTTAATAATTCGCAAAGGCTTAAGATAATGGTTTTTAATTACATCAAATACGCCATAATGATCCATAAGGTCAATTTTAACCTGGCCCAGGGAATGAAGCAGTTGATTATCTGGTAGAATAATGCCTGAATGCACAATTCTACCAAATCTATTCTCAAAATAAGCAATATCCCCAGGTTGTGTTAATTCAATAAACTCAATAGAGGTACCTAGTTTAACTTGTTCCAATGGGTCACGCGGAAGAGAAATGCCCACCATTTGGTAAACAATTTGTACAAGACCTGAGCTATCAATACCAAAAGGCGACCGCCCTCCCCATAAAAAAGGGGTGTTTAGATATCTTCTTGCCAGTTTAACAATCATCTCAGGACTTGGATTAAATTTGCTTATGGGCAAAGCCTGACCGTTGAATGAAAATTTCGTTTTATTAAGCGAAAACCTCAATCCATCATATTCAGGTAAACGTGCCGCTAAAGTGATTGAAACGAAAGAATCTGGACCAACTGCGGGCTGCATCATTTCTAAACAGTAAGCATAATTATTTTTATATCTAAGATAAGTACTTTCAGCTAAAGGCAAAATCTGATCTTTCTCTACCCACCCAATAGTTTCATCCGCTTCGCAAATAATCTTGAGCCAATAATCACCTTTAGTTTCCAAAATTTCCGCCATTTCTCCAAAAAGCATTTGAGAAATCAACTCACTCCTGTGAGAGGGAGAAATACGAATCGGAATGACACTTAGAGGACAAATTCCGAACTCAAATTTACCGTTAAAATTCTTAATTTCTGTGAGTTGCGACATGATAGGACAAAAATACTAAAAGTTATATTTTTACCGTTATGCAAATATTAAAATTAAACATTATTTTAGCGCTTTTCAAATATATTTCATGCAGGCAATAACAAAAGCTAACATATTTACCAGCGTTTTCTGTTTAATCGTTGTAATAGCTTGGGGTCAAGATCCTAATTTTTCACAGTATAATAATGTACCCATTTTCTTGAATCCAAGTTTAAGTGGAAGTTTCGAAGGAAGTTATAGAGCCATAGTGGCGCACAGAAATCAAGGAAATAATCAGTTTAATGAACCATTTGTATCATTATATAGTAGTTTTGATTTACGATTACCTATTCGATATGATGGTAAAGTTTTAAATGATGCAGCGGGAGTAGGTGTTATGTTTATGCAGGATAAAAATTCCAGCATTGGGTGGAACACTCAAAATATCTATGTATCCGGTGCATACCACAAAAGTTTAGATCCTACTAATAATCAGTTTATAAGTGCGGGTTTTCAAATGGGTATAATTCAGAAAAGTGTTGGATATAGTAATGTTACCTTTGCAGATCAATTTAATGGAACAGATAGCTACAACGACCCGACAAATGAGTTGTTACCTTCAAATAATTTTGCTTTTTCAGATTTAAATGCGGGAATACAATATTCCTTCATGACTTTTAATCAGTTTGGTGGATTTTTAGGTGCTTCAATAGCACATTTTAACAAACCAAATCAGAGTTTTTACCAAAACAACCTATTATTCGTAAATTCCATTACTAATAGACCTTTACCGATAAAATATACTGTTCACGGTGGTTTTCAAATTCCTGTTACAGAAAAATTACAGATACACCCGAGGGTTTTAGCACAAAAACAAGGCAACCATCTAACAGGTATGGCAGGTATGAATATTAGGACCATATTGAATGATGTTTCTAATACTTCGCTTCATTTTGGCGCTTCAGCGAGACCAACCATTGTATTAGGCAATAATCCGAAAATAGAATCTTTAATCTTTTTGTTGGGACTGGAAATGAACGAATTATTAATTGGAATATCTTATGACGCGGGAATAACCACTTTATTCAATGGCATTTCCGGAAGAAGAAATGCCATTGAATTAACAGTAACTTATATGGGAAGATATAACAACGATGATAATTTTTGTCCTAAATTTTAATCTGTTATATCAATATTTTCAATAATTTCCAGCCCGTAACCATCCAGTGCTACCCTCTTTTTAGGATTATTAGTAAGCAACTTAATCTTAGAGACACCCAGATCCTTTAAAATTTGTGCACCTACGCCAAATTCCCTTGGGTTCATTTCCTGTTTCCAAATATTGTCAGACACATTATTGGGTTGAGAAGCGAGAATTTTTAGTTCTTCAAGAAAATCTTCCTCTGATTTTACATTAGGTCTCATAAATAGAAAAACTCCTTTTCCTTCTCTGGCAATTTGTTTTAAGGCTTTATTAATAAGACCTGAATTATCAGAAAACAAAGAAGCGAAAATATCATTAGGAGCAACAGAAGAATGCACTCTCACCAAAACGGGTTCATCAATAGACCACTTGCCGATGGTTACAGCTAAATGGACTTCCCCAGAATATATTTGAGTATAAGCAGTAATTAAAAACTTACCATGCGGGGATTCGACTGGAAAAGTTAATTCTTTTTTAATTAAACTCTCCATCTTTAGACGGTAAGCAACTAAATCACGAATGGCTACTATTTTGAGATCAAACTTTTTAGCAATCTCAAAAAGCTCTGGCAAACGGGCCATCGTACCATCGGGATTTAGAATTTCCACCAGTACACCTGCTGGATAAAATCCAGCGAGTTTGGCTAAATCTATGGCCGCTTCAGTGTGACCTGTTCTTCTTAACACCCCACCTTGTCTTGCTTTCAGTGGGAAAATGTGCCCAGGTCTGGCATAATCTTTGGCAACAATAGAGGGATCTGTTAACTTTTTAATACCCGTGGCTCTATCATAAGCAGAAATACCCGTTGAACAGTCAAACCCCATTAAATCTATCGAAACAGTAAATGCAGTTTCATGTAAAGCAGTATTATTAGAAACCATCATATTGAGCTCTAATTCCTCTACCCTTCTTTCATCTAATGGTGCACAAATCAGACCTCTACCATGGGTAGCCATGAAATTGATAATTTCAGGCGTCACAATTTCAGCAGCGCAAATAAAATCACCTTCATTTTCACGATCTTCATCATCAACCACAATAATTATTTTACCCTCACGGATATCAATAATCGCATCTTCAATCTTATCAAGTTGAAAATTATTGGTTTCTTTTTGTTGGTTCCCAGACATTATTTTTAATTCCTTTTAAAAAATCAAAGCAGCCCATAAATAAAGCTGCGTTAATTACTATGAAATATCGTACCCCTCTTAGAAACGGCAAATGTATGTTAATGTTCTCAAATAATTTATCAAAAACAAAAACTAACCCTATAAATAAAGTCAAAATGAGCATTATAAATAATACAATAACTTGATAAAAACCTAAATATAACAATGATAAAAAACATATAATTAAGCATAAAGGAATAAACCACCGTATAATTTTATGTGAAAAAAATACAAACCAAAGAGACCATTGCTTCATTGAAAAATATGGCAGGAAGTAAACTAAATTTTGAAAATTTCCCGCAGATATACGTCTTCTTCTTTTAAATTCGGTGCTTATGGAAGAAGAAACCTCTTCGTAACAAATCGCCACAGGGTGTAATATGGCCTTTTTACCCTTAAGAAATACATTAAAAGAAATAAAAAAATCGTCAACTAGAAAATCCTTTGGAACTGGAACATAATCATTTGATCTTATGGCATAACAGCCACCAGAGGCTCCCATCGACAAGCCTTTCCATTTCCCCTCATTTTGTTTTAATAAAGTCTCCCTATTAAGATAAAAATTTTCAGAGATTGAAATTCCTTTTGACACTTTGTGTAGCGGTTCAATTTTTGAATCAACTAAGGAAATATCAGGCAAAATGAATGGTTGAACTAAAATGGAAACCAAGTCAAATTTAAAAATAACATTAGCATCCGTAAGTACAATGATAAAATCCGTATCGTTGTAAAACGCTTTAGCTTTTGATACCAAATCATTAATCACCGTCGGCTTTCCTCTCCTACTATTGAATATGAAGACCTGGCTATTGAACAAATTTTTACATTCCTCTTGTATAATTTGATTAGTTCCATCCACACTACCGTCTGAGGCAATCCAAAACGTAAGCAATTCTTTAGGATAATTTTGTTCTTTTAAACTTTTTAGCTTTTCTTTTATAATAAACTCCTCTTGATAAGCCGACATGATGACAGCTACTTTAGGAAAGAATGATTGATTAAAATTTAATGATGTTTTATTGCTTAAATTTTTCATAACTAAAGGAAAAATCAAGTAGCTGTAAACCATCAAGGTGAATGATAATAAAACTAAAAGAAAGATCATTACAATCACGGGTATCAATTAAAATTATGATTTAAAGAATCAAGTAATTTCTTCCCCATAGTAACACTTTCATAATTATTCATTATATTATGATGTGCATTTATACCAATCTGAATCATTTGAGCTGGATGAGTTAATAAAAGCTGAATGACGTTAATGAACTCTTCTGGTGAATTAGCTAGACAAACATCAAGGGTATCCTGTGCTTCAATTCCTTCCAATCCGATGGATGTAGTAATAACAACTTTTCCTAAAGCCATGGCTTCTATTATTTTAGCACGCATACCACTTCCCGAAAGTAATGGAACAATAGCAATATCATGTTGGTTTACAAATGCGACGGCATCATCTACCTCACCCATCATAAAAACACCGTCTAAAGTCATCTGCTTTATTTTCTCAGGCATATTTCGTCCTGCCACATAAAATGACAAGTGAGGAAATTTGGCTTGACAAATTGGCCAAACTTTATGTAAAAACCATAGAAGCCCTTCCTGATTAGGCTTCCAGTCTAAAGAGCCAATAAAAAACAAGCTAATATTTTGAGTATTACTTTTTAAGGTTTTTTGATAACTATCTTTTGAGGCATTCCAGGTAATAGGAACAACGCTACCATTTAAGGAAGGATAAGAAGCCTTAAACATTAAAAGTTCTCGCTTAGAAATGGCAATTAAATAATCGATAGAGTGTAGTCGAAAAGATTCATACCTAAACATCTGATGCGCCAGCCATTGATATAATAATTTAGAAACACCCCAATTTGCCCCTTTATATAGTCTATCCCAAATTTCATATTCCATATTGTGTGTTCTTAAAAGGATCTTTGCCGAAGAATATCTTTTAATTACAGAAATATAAGGCGTCAAATAAACAGTTTCAAGCAGGATAAAATCATACTTGTTTTGGGTCAAAAGTGAAACAAGTTTAACCTTGTAGTCCTTCTTAACAAATCTGCTAATTTGATAAGGAATATTTGACAATAGGTTAATGAGAAATGAAATAGGATGGAAATCTGTATTGATTTCCACCATATAAATGGAGCGGTATAACGATGAATCTAAATCATCTAAGTCACTTGAGAACCTGTGTTTATTAGTATTTAAAGACAATAAATCGACAAATACACCATTCGAGACTAAGGAACTTGCAAGGGAACGAATAGCCATAGACTCGCCATCTTTCGACGGGAAAGGGACTTTTTTAGTTAACTGAAGAACACGCATCGCAGGCGAAACACCCAATTTTAAATATTATTTGGCATTTATTGGATTATTCCAAACATTATTTATTTTTTCAATATCTGCCATGCGCTCAGACGGATCAATTTCTACCTTTAAAATGTCCTCTAATTTAACAGGCAAATTCAAAGAATATTGAGGATTTGTCCATGCCCAATCAGGACTAACTATCCAATTGATACCAGATAAATCCACCCCTTTTGCACCCCTCATTATTTGTAGAGGAATTGTGTAACCTATTTTAGTACCATCTTTTTTAGTTATGACAATATCGACAGGCATTGGCACTTTACCCTTTCTTTCCAGGATTACTAAGGTATTATTATCCATGGAGGAGATATTACTTATAGCATAATCAACCGTTAAGGTAGTGTGATAGAAATATTCTTTGTACCAATCCAATTCCAGCTGACTTGATTTTTCAAAAACCCTGATAAAATCATTCACATTTGGGTGTTTTCCTTTCCAGGTATAAAAATACCTAAGTAAAGCCTGATCGAATATTGGTTTTCCAAGAACATATTCAAGTTGTGCAAGAAAAACGGAACCCTTTGAATAAGCAGCAAGTCCATAAGCTCTATTCGTCTGAAAATGGTCTGCATGCGTTGACAAAGGTTCTTCAAATCCGGATTTAGCCAGATTAAAATACCCAGCGTAATTGCCTGCTTGCGGATTAGCTGCTACCCTACCCGGCATTAATATTTTATTTTCAATGAGATGTTGCATTACTCTTGAACTAGCATAAGATGTAAATCCTTCATCCATCCAGGCGTACAAACTTTCATTCGTAGCCAGCATCATTTGATACCAACTATGCATTAATTCATGCACAGCCACACCAGCAAGACTGCCAATATTTCTTTCTCCGGTGATTAAGGTTGCCATTGGATATTCCATACCACCATCGCCACCTTGAATAAACGAGTATTGTTTGTATTCGTATTGCCCAAAATTTTTATTGATATAATCGAAAGCTTTATCCATTATGGCTGGTAAAGCCTCCCAGTTATCTTTCGTTTTATCATTGGATTGATAATAAAAATGAAGGGTTAGTCCATCAGGTCTTTTTAATGAGGTATGGGTATAATCCGGATCAGCAGCCCATAAAAAATCATGAACATTTGGCGCAATAAAGTGCCAGGAAAGCTTACCATTTTTATCAGGTTTTGGAGTCACTGTATTTTGAGTATAACCTTTTCCAATTTGCTCTGGATTTTGAAGATAACCTGTTCCACCTACCATATACTTAGCATCAATGTTTAAAGTCACATCGAAATCACCCCATACACCATAAAATTCTCTACCAACATAAGGATTTGCATGCCAGCCCTGATAATCATATTCACATAATTTTGGATACCACTGAGCCATTGAATAATCAATACCTTCAGCATTATTTCTGCCTGAACGTCTAATTTGTAGAGGTACCTGGCTTGAAAAAGACATGTCTAAGGTTGTTGTTTTACCTGGAAGAATTGGTTTTGCCAGTTTTACTTCCAATATAGTCTCCACCATTTCAAATTTTAAAGGAATCCCGTCTTGACTTAAAGCAGAAATTTTGTGAAAACCGATTTCATCAGGAGTTAGTTTGAATATACGATCATCCACTCTGGGATCAGGGTCAGAAATAGTCCTGGAGCGAACATCCATCATACTTCCTGGTTGAAAGGCATTAAAATAAAGGTGATAAAAAATCCTATCTAAAGTGTCAGGCGAATTATTTGTGTACTTTATAGTTTGAATACCATTAAATTGATGTTTTTTTACATCAAAATCAATATCCATTTTATATTGAACACGTTGCTGCCATCTTTCCGGTTGGGCAACAACAAATTGAATACAAAGAAGTAAAAGAAAAGAAAATGCGAAACCTTTTTTCATGGTTTAGGTTTTATTGAAATAATTTTAAACGATTAAAAATAATTCAGAGATGAATCAACGGTCGAAATAAAACCCTAAAATAAGTAAAACTTTTTAATTTTACATTCTTAATTACACAACGAGAAATGAATCACGAAAAACAAAATACTTTAAAATTTGTGTTGGTACTTATATTAGTCGCTGCATTCAGCCGTATAATACCCCACCCACACAACTTCACCCCAATGGGTGGCATAGCAGTATTTGGCAGCTATTTTTTGGGTAGGAAAATTTGGGCATTTTTAGTTCCCTTATTTTCACTTTGGCTAAGTGATTTATTTATAAATAATATTATCTATCCTATTCAATATCCTAAGTATTACGAAGGATTTACTTTGTTTGGTTCATTTTGGGTTTACGGTTCATTTTTACTAATGATTCCACTCGCCTGGGGGCTCCTTTCTAACTTCACAATACCCAGATTAGCTCTTACCGGACTCTCAACGGCAAGTTTATTTTTTCTTGTGACAAATTTTGGCAGCTGGTTAAATAATCCAATCTACCAACAAAATTTTTCAGGATTACTTACCTCATATATAGCTGGTTTACCATTTTTTCAAAACACATTGCTGGGTGATCTATGTTATCTCATCATTTTATTCGGGGCCACAAAGGTTTCTGGTTTTTCTTTAAAACCTGTGTATGAAAAGCAAGCTAAGATTTAAATTTCTTGTTTTTTTTTATACCACTTACCTTTCTACTCCTTTCTGTTTAACCTCACAATCATTTCTTTCAACGGCTACAGTAGTCCGTGTAGGTAATGATTGTACAGGATATTTATTTCCCGAAACGAATTATATATGGACGCTAAACCAGTGTCTGGAATATGAAAATTCTCATGGAAATATCACAATAAAAAGAAGAATTACCATTCAAAAAAATCATTCAGCGCTATTGGACTCTGGAATATATAATACAATAATTGAGATAGATACGCTGCATAATCCTTCCATTATTTATAAAAATAAAGATTGGGTTTTATTGAGCGTTGATTTACCTGTTGATTTTCAAAGTAATAAAACACAATATTCCACTGTATTGTCTTCAATGGTTGACACTTTTTCTATTGGTTATCCAGTGGTTACAGAATACAAAGCAGATGTTGTAAAAAATTATGTTGATTGGATACTTCTTCCCCAATGGCAATATCAGTTAGATACCTTTACAAAAAGGAGTCAGTCCAATAAAGATCAACTAATAAAAACTAATCCTATTAACCTATTGAAGGAGCTAATAGCCCATGGTAAAAATTACATGATAGATATTACAAAATCTGATGCTGATATATTAAAAAAGTATACCTTACATAAAGCCATTGAGTATTGCATTAAAAAATGGACAGATAATCGGTTTATACTAAATAGATTAGCCACCTTATCGACCTTTGAAAAAAGCAATGAAAGGGATAGAATAATGAATGAACTAACTCAAAAGGTGAATAGAAAAGATGAAATAAATGGGCTGGCAACACGCTTATTCATTACATATTCCATTTTACCTATAGATGTGTTACCTGAAACAGGAAGTGAAATTATTTTAACCTTCCAAAAAGACTATTTTGCCAGTGCCCGTTTTTTAATTGATCACCCTGAGATATTAAATAAAATAAACTTATCCATAAGAAACATTAAGTTGGCTGACACCAAAATTCCTTCTAAATATCCAGTTTGGAATCAACAAGATACCGTTTTAGAGGGAAATGGAAAACTTCAAATTATCAAAAGAGTAAGGGGTAATTATTGGAAGGTTTCAGGAATGTCAGGAGCACCGGTATTTTCTGAGGGTAAATTAATAGGTATACAAATTTACCTTCCGTATTATACCAGCAGGGAGTTAACATTTGAAAAAGAAATGAACTACCTTTCGATAAATGAGTTAAAGGAACTTCAATATTTGGAGGAGCATGCTGTGATATGGAAAAAAATAAGCGAGATTATTGGACAATAACCCCGCTCATTCACCTTTTTAACCTAAATTATTTTTTGTCGTTTACCTCTTCGTATTCTACGTCAGTGACATCACCGTTATTATTAGAAGTATTTCCAGACTGACCACCTGCATTTGGATCTTGGCCTGCATTTGGATCACCCGCCTGACCGCTTTGGTACATTTCCTGAGTTGCTGCCTGCCAGATTGCATTTAAACTAGTCATTGCAGCGTCTATAGAAGGAACATCCTGAGATTTATGAGCATCTTTTAGTGTATTCAAAGCACTTTCCAATTCAGGTTTTTTATCTGCTGGAAGCTTATCGCCAAATTCTTTGATTTGCTTTTCTGTTTGGAAAATCAAATTATCAGCTTCATTTAATTTTTCTACTTTTTCACGTGCTAATTTGTCTGATTCAGAATTAGCGGCAGCTTCAGCCTTCATTCTTTCTACTTCCTCTTTAGACAAGCCAGTAGAAGCTTCAATTCTAATAGATTGCTCCTTACCCGTTCCTTTATCTTTAGCACCTACACTTAGAATTCCATTGGCATCAATATCGAAAGAAACTTCAATTTGAGGCACACCTCTAGGTGAAGGAGGTATTCCGTCAAGAATGAACTTACCTATAGGTCTGTTATCCTTCGCCATAGGTCTTTCTCCTTGTAGTACATGAATTTCAACACTTGGTTGATTATCAGCTGCAGTAGAATAAACTTTTGACTTTCTGGTTGGTATGGTACAATTTGCTTCAATAACTACATCATACACACCGCCCATCGTTTCTATACCTAAAGAAAGAGGTGTTACGTCGAGTAAAAGTACGTCTTGAACGTCACCACTGAGGACACCACCTTGAATTGATGCACCAACGGCCACAACCTCATCTGGATTAACTCCTTTATTTGGCTTTTTACCAAAGAAGTTTTCAACGGCTTGCTGAATTTTAGGGATTCTGGTTGAACCACCTACTAAAATCACTTCAGATATCTGGGAAAGAGAAAGACCTGAATCAGCCAGTGCTTTCCTGCAAGGTTCCAGACTACGCTCCACCAGTGGCTCAATCATTTGCTCAAACTTTGCTCTGGAAAGTTTAGTAACCAAGTGCTTAGGCACACCATCCATGGCAGTAATATAAGGCAAATTTATTTCAGTTTCTGAGGAAGACGACAGCTCTATTTTAGCTTTTTCAGCGGCATCCTTTAATCTTTGAAGGGCTATAGGATCCTTTCTAAGGTCCATATTCTCTTGTTCTTTGAAAGTATTGGCAAGCCAATCGATTATAACCGCATCAAAATCATCTCCTCCCAAATGTGTATCCCCGTTTGTAGATTTAACCTCAAAAACACCATCACCTAAATCTAAAATAGAGATATCGAAAGTACCACCACCCAAATCATAAACGGCGATAGTCATTTCCTTATTTCGCTTATCTAAACCGTATGCCAAAGCTGCAGCGGTAGGTTCGTTGATAATCCTTCTAATATTAAGACCTGCGATTTCACCAGCTTCCTTTGTAGCTTGACGCTGAGAATCATTGAAATAAGCGGGAACGGTTACTACTGCTTCAGTAACTTCCTGACCCAAATAATCTTCAGCTACCTTTTTCATTTTTTGAAGAACCATAGCAGAAAGCTCTTGAGCTGTATAAAAGCGACCATCAATGTCCACCTTGATAGTATCATTATCACCTCTTACTACTTTGTAAGGGGATGCACTTATATCACTTGCAGACTCAGAAAACCGACGTCCCATGAACCTTTTAATAGAAGCGATTGTCCTCTGAGGATTTGTAATTGCCTGACGCTTGGCTGGATCACCAATTTTTCTTTCTCCACTATCCATAAAGGCGACAACAGATGGCGTAGTTCTTCTTCCCTCCTCATTTGGAATAACCACCGGTTCGTTTCCTTCCATAACTGACACACAAGAATTTGTGGTACCGAGGTCAATTCCGATAATTTTACCCATGATAATTTGTTTTTTAATTTTTCAAATGTTTAACATTCATTTTCTCTTATCAAGGTACATGCCAACTAAATAATTCTGCCTTTTTTGTCTATAATAGTCAGATTTTATCTATTTTAATTGCTTTAAAAATAGAACGAACCTTAATTAACTGACAAATTGGCATTATTTGAATTGTAATACTTTCGTAAATACGCCAAATTTTAATGAATCGAGCGTAACAGAAGATAAAGAAATGTCAGTCCTGGATACCTTCATACGTGAAGATAAAAAACCAATACCATTTGTGATATTGTTGTACCTTGGAATATTATTAGAACCTGTTAATCCAAAATTTGCCTGATTTAAATTTAGTATTTCCTTAAATTCATTCCCCCCGGCCGTTAGTAAAATATCTACTGATTTCATATTCCTTTGAATATCTGAAGAAGTTGGGAGTGCACTACCTAAGAATTTAAAAAATTCAATGCCTTTGAATGAAAAAGATCCTTTTGTTGGATCTGAACCAACTTCAAGTTGGTCTTTTAGAACCCAATCTAAAGATTTATCTAAAAAGACACCATTCGTTTTATTACTCTTTTCCAGGTAATTGATTCTCATAATCAAATCAAATAACTTGGTTTCCGTGGAATGGTTCCAACCTATTGTTATTACCCGATCGTACCCTAAATTTAGAGGAGCAGAGGGAACCCCTTCTCTCAATTGAAGATCTTTTACTAATGAAATTTGTGATGAAACCCCTTTTAATAAGGATTCATTTTCGAAAGTAAAAATAACTTTAGCAGGTGGTGTAACCAACCAATCTTTGGTATCAAATACATACAGTATGTTGGGGGACTCAGCAAAGAAACCACTGTCTCTTTTTATGCCAATATCTTCTGTATTTATTCTTTTACCTATAATGGTTCTTCCCGTGGAGGTGACAGTTAAAATGGCTCTGCCGCCTGAATAATACAATATATCTGGATCCTTAGAAAGGTCTGATACGTTGCCACCTTTAGAAAGAAATGCTCTCTGTACCCTAATATACTGTTTTGGTTCCGTAACATTTAAAACCCCATAAACTACAGGAATTTCCTTTTCACTGGCCTCAATGTCAAAGTCCGTTTCACAACTACAAAGGACCAACAGAATAAATAATGCTTCAATTAAATTTTTCATGCTTACAAAGTTAGAGAAAGATTATAAACAAATCGCTTTAAATGATTTTTATACTAAATCATTTATCACTAAATTGGGTCAAATTTGGATGAAATGATTAAAAAAAATTACTTCTTTTGGGGTTTATTACTACTTACAGTTACTTTAAGTGGTATGTTACTTATGTATCAACTTGTGTATTCACCTGTTCTACCAGGCTCAATACAGAGTAAAACTATTAGAATACCTTCTGGTACAGACTTCAAAGGCCTATTAATATTGCTGGAAAAGGAGAAAGTCCTTGCGAACACTACCGTTTTTTCTCTCCTTTCAGAAAAAATGAATTTTAAAGAGGGTAAAGTTAAATCTGGACAATATAAAATAAACAAGGGCATTAATTTGATTCAATTAATAAGAAAATTGCGTGCTGGCAATCAGGAACCTGTCAATGTCGTTTTAACCACCGAACGAATGCCTGAAAATGTTGCAGCGAAAGTTTCATCATTTATAGAGGCTGATTCCATCTCATTAAATAATATTTTTAGCGCAAATGACATCATAGGAAAAGACGGATTTACCAGGGAAAATTTCCAAAGTTTATTTATTCCCAATACTTATCAGATGTACTGGAATACCTCTGGCCCTGCATTTCTAAACCGTATGAAGTCTGAATATGATAAATTTTGGGCATCAAATCAACGTTTAAAAAAGGCAGCATCCCTCTCATTAACTCCACAAGAGGTATATACCCTTGCTTCTATAGTTGAGAAAGAAACACAACAGAATATTGAAAAAAAGAGGATTGCAGGCGTTTATCTGAATAGACTCAAGATTGGAATGCCCTTACAAGCTGATCCCACGGCGGTTTTTGCCAGAAAAGATTTCTTAGCCCGACGAGTTACTGATTTTCATACCAAGTTTGATTCCCCATATAATACCTATAAATACACGGGGCTTCCTCCTGGACCTATAACTATGAGTAGCATATCAAGTATAGACGCTGTTTTAAATTACGAAAAACATAATTATTTATATTTTTGTGCAGTGGGTGATGAATCCGGTTTACACTCGTTTGCCACCGACTTATCCGAGCATAATCGAAATGCCAGGATATACAGAGATAATTTAATTCGCAGAGGCCTGAGATAAAGTCATTAAAATGAAGAAAAATATTGCTATTGTAACTGGTGGAGATGTTGCAGAACGAAATGTTTCATTGCAAAGTGCTAAAAATATAGCGCTTGAAATGGATAAAAACAAATATAACCTATTCATTATTGAATTAAATAAAGGAAAGTTTACCTTACAGGGAACAGATCATCTGATTGATTTGAATGATTTTTCATTGAGAACGGAAACGAATCATACAACCTTTGATTTAGTGTATTTAATGCTGCATGGTCATCCGGCAGAAGATGGAAATTTGCAAGGATACTTTAATTTGATTGGAATGCCCTTTACCGGTTGTAACCTTTTTACCAGTGCCATAACTTTTGGAAAGCAAGCAACCAAGGATATACTTAAAAAGTATCATATTCCGATGGCAAATTCCATTTTATTAACGCAAAATACTATATGGAATGAGGAAGAACTGCTGACCTTAGGTTTACCTTTATTTGTCAAACCCAATAAAAATGGAAGTAGTTTTGGTGTGAGTAAAGTTAAATCTAAAGATGAACTTTCTGAAGCCATTTCTATGGCCTTTCAATATGATGATGAGGTAGTTGTTGAAGCATTCCTTTCGGGTCCTGAGTTTTCAAACGGGGTTTTCAGAAAAGATTACGGCGTAGAGGTTTTACCTATTACGGAAATAATATCTGAAAATGAGTTTTTTGATTATAAGGCAAAATATGAAAACCAAAGTCAGGAAATTACTCCAGCCAGGCTATCCGAGGATTTAACAGCAAAATGTAAAGCTCAAACTAAGTTAATTTACGAAGTATTGGGTTGTAGAGGGGTTGTGCGCGTAGATTCAATTTGTGTTGACGGTACTTTTTATTTTCTTGAGGTAAACTCCATTCCGGGAATGTCTAATGCAAGTATTATACCCCAACAAGTCAAATCACAGGGAATGACCGTATCAGAGTTGCTTGATCAAGTAATAAATGAAGCATTAAACTCCTGATTTTCATAAATATCTAGTCAGAAGAAGACTACCTTTTTCAGCAAATGCTCGAAGTTTAAATAACTTCAGGCATTTGCTGAAAATACTTAAGCTTTATTTTATAATTTATTTCTTACCTTAAATTGGAAAGTTTACTATCTACCCATCTGTTCACGGGTAGGTTTGGTAAGCATTTTCATAACCTTCGCTAGACCTGATTCACCATCGGGCGGATCTAATTGCTTCACCCAAGACATATTATAACCGCTTGTTCCCTGAATTTCAAAACCAACATCCCATAAATCGTTTACAGCTGAATCAAAATAAATATATTTAAATACTTTGCCAGGCTGATGTTCACTTGGACGACTTGAAATATACCAGTTTCCATTATCAAAAGTTTCTTGAAACTGCCCTTTTGAATAAGTGCCATTCGGGTTAAATTTGTACCATGTTCCAACAAAATTTGGTCCAACACCTACCTTTTCTGGAATTACATAAAACTCATACACCCAATAATCTGTGAGAAGTAAATCTGTTTCTTTAAATTTTTCCGGGATAGCAGGTGTTCCAATACTGCCCAAAGAAGGTTTCGCTTCAACAGAGGAGTCACCGCTCTTACTTACCTTACTATTTGGTTGACATGAGAATGTTACCATTAGAATAAACGAAAGCAGTAATAGAAATTTGGTCATGTTCATAAATGATTATTTTAATACAAAATTAGGCTAATTTTGACTAATATTTGTAACAGAGGCTATCAATTGATTAAATTTAAGGGAAGAAAAATCAGTAACATGGTGAATATTGGTATTTTCAATTGGTTTTGAACCAACACAAACTATATTAAAAGTTTCGAGTAAATTTAAATCATCTGATGCCTCGGATGATATAAAAACTATTAATTCTAAGGGCATTAATTGAAGAGAAGTCGCAGCGAACTTGTAAATGTTTGTTGATGCACTTAAACTTTCAATGTTATTACCTATAAAGTAATTGTTTATTAAATGAGTAATCCTAAGTCTGTCTAAAATTTCCTTCAATAAAGGATTATGAGAAACAACGGCTATTTGGATTCCCTTGTTTTTCAATTCCTTCAAAAAAACTAAAAAACCATCTACTAAATGATCTGGTGTAACAAATTTAGGGTCCAGGTCATCTACATTTGAAACTTCTTTTAACACAACAGCGATTAAATTAAAAATACATCCTTTTATCATAAAAAAAATTTATTTTTTCCGAAATATATCAAAACTATTGTAAAATATACCTAAATTTATATGATTAAAAGTAGAATTTATATATTTTTTTATAAACCTACTCTTAATTTGGATAATTGATACTTCGCACTTCATATTTCTCATTAAATTAAGCCAAATGAAAACCACGCTAGAAGAATCAGGTGCTTCATTAAACCCATATTCAGGAAAATGGGGAAAAGCAGAAGCCTTGCATTTACTCAGAAGAGCTACTATTGGTCCAAACACTGAGTCAATGAATACCGTTATTTCAAAAGGATTAAGAAGGTCTTTAGATTTACTTTTTGAGGAACTGCCAGATGTCCCACAACCTATTAATTATATTTTTGAAAAAGACCCTCATGTTCTCATAGGTTCTTCCTGGGTCAATGCACCATATAACGATACCCAGGACAGTATAAATTATAGAACATCGAGCCTTCGGGCCTGGAATGCGGAGGTGCTTTTAACGGAGGGAATATCCATCAGGGAAAAAATAACGCTGTTTTGGCACAATCATTTTCCTATTGATCTGGGCACTGTTTCAGACCCAAAATACATGTATGATTACATTAGATTATTGAGAAATAATGGTCTGAAGAATTTTAAGAATCTGGTATATCTGATAACTACTAATCCTGCTATGTTAAGGTATTTAAATGGTAATCAGAACTCAAAAGGTTCACCTAATGAAAATTTTGCCAGAGAACTGTTAGAATTATTTACTATTGGAAAAGGAGCCATAGCAGGACCGGGAGATTACACTACTTACACCGAAGTTGATATCAAGGAAATGGCAAAATGCTTAACTGGTTGGACAGATCAGGGATATTACTCAAGAACAGCTACGGTTATACAAAGTAGTTTTAATGTCAATAGACATGATTCTACCACAAAACAATTATCCCATAGATTTAATTCAATAAAGATTGTTAATGAAAACGAAAATGAGTATAAGACCCTCATTAATATCATTTTCACAAAACCAGAAGTAGCTAAATTTATCTGCCGGAAACTTTACAGATATTTTGTTTATTACAAGATTAGTGCCGACGTAGAAATGAATATTATTCAACCTCTGTCGGAATTATTTATTAAAGAAAAATTTGAAATTAAACCGGTATTGAGGGCTTTGTTGAATAGTGAGCACTTCTTCGATATGGCAAACCGGGGAAATATGATTAAAAACCCTATAGATTTTAGTATTGGTTTGCTGAGACAAACGCAATTTGTCTTACCAACAGATAATAACAAAAGAACTCTTTCACTTCAATCTATCATTCGAAATATTGGTGGTCAACAAATGGAATATTTCTATCCACCCGATGTTTCAGGTTGGAAAGCTTATTACCAGGAACCTAGTTTTTATAGAATTTGGATTAATGCTACCACTTTGAATGCCAGAATGAACTATACGAATTCATTGGCAGGTAGTGGATTAACTTACAATACTATCAAATATCAAATAGATGTTTTGAAACTTATTGGAAGTATGAAGAAGGTTAAAGACCCCAATCTTCTGATCAAGGAACTGGGTGAATTTTTATTCCCTTTTGGATTAACGCAAAATCAGATCAATGATCTAAAAACACTCATCCTACCCGGGGCACCTGATTACGAGTGGGAGGAACAATATGAAGCCTATTTAAAAAACCCAACGAATGTTCCCATTAAGGCAGCATTAGAAACGAAAGTAAGGAATCTCATTAAGGCCATGTTAACTATGCCTGAAAATTATTTAAGCTAGTACGATGATGAATAGAAGACATTTTATAAAAAAGTCAGGCGTTAGTTTGACTATTCCATTTTTACTCAATGGCCTGGATATATTCGCACAAGCTGAATCGCCCTTTTTATCAGGAATGGATCCTTTTGATGATAAAATATTGATATTGATTCAGATGAATGGTGGGAACGACGGTTTGAATATGGTCATACCTATCGATCAGTATGAGGGTCTTATGCGCGTAAGATCTAATATTGCTCTACCTGAGTCAAAAGTTCTTAAACTTACAGATAAGTTAGGACTGCATAGTAGAATGACAGGCCTTGCCACTTTGTATAAGGAAGAGAAACTTGGTATTTTACAAAGCGTCGGATATCCTAATCAAAATAGATCTCATTTTAGATCAACAGATATTTGGAATAGTGCGTCCACATCTAATGAGTATATAAACACCGGATGGATTGGAAGATTCCTCGATTCAAAATATCCTGGATTTCCGGAAAAATATCCCTCTATTGAAAATCCTGATCCATTTGCATTGACTATCGGCAGCACCGTTTCTCAAACTTGTGAAGGTGCCTCCGGGAATTTTGGCATAGCGGTAAATGATCCCAAAAACCTAAGGGCATTAGCAGAAAATGACGCTGAAAATTTTGAATCAATTTCTTATGGCGAAGAGTTGAAATATTTGCAAAAATCAATTCTTCAAACAAATGCTTATTCGAAATTAATTCAAAAAGCGGCAGAAAAAGGAAAAAATTTAGCTGTATATCCTACCAATAATAGCCTGGCTACTCAATTAAAATCCATCGCCTTACTTATATCAGGAGGATTAAAAAGTAAGGTATATATAGCAAGAATTGGTGGATTTGATACTCATGCAAATCAGACCATATCTACTGATAATACCACAGGTACACATGCTGAATTACTGGGTAGTTTATCTACAGCTATTGAAGCGTTTCAGAAAGACCTCGAGCTCTTAAATCTCTCAAATAGGGTCGTTGGAATGACCTATTCTGAATTTGGAAGACAAATTCAGTCTAATAATAGTGGTGGAACCGATCACGGTAATGCCGCACCTTTATTTTTATTTGGTACCTGTGTTCAAAATAGGATAACTGGAGAAAATGTTCAGATTCCCAATCCAGTACCCTCTCAAGCTGGTGTTTCTATGCAGATAGATTTTAGGAATATCTATGGTTCTATCTTGGTCGATTGGTTTGGGGTTAAAGAAAATGAAGTTAAACAGCTGATATTTAACGATTTTTTTAAGCTTCCAATTATTAAGAATTGTCAAACGGCCACCCCCGTAAATGAAGTTCTTTTACCTATGTTTGTTGAACTATATCCTAATCCTACCTGGGGACCAATAAATCTGACATTTCAATCTGTTGGAGGAGATTGTTATCTACATTTGATGAATGGGCAGGGTCAAACCATCAAGCAGCAAAAATGGAATGGTATGTATGCTGGAGAGCAAAATTTACAAATGGATGTAAGTGATTTGTCAAATGGCATTTATTTTGTTCACATTAGGCAAGGCTTACAACACAAAACCATGCAGGTAGTCTTACAACGATAAGCTAGGAAGGAAGGCTTATTTTACCCATACAAACAGAAGGGTTATCACCATAACTGGTTTTGCCTCCGGATAGTGTTTCATTTGCTAATACGGCAAAAAGAACAGCCTCCTTTGCATCGCCGGGAATACCCAAAATAGAGGGATTCATGAAATTTGAGCCGGGCAAAAGCCTGTGAATATGAGACATAAGGAGCTTGTTATGACATCCACCTCCGCTACCAAATTTCTTGGTATCCTTCCAATTTGGCACTTCCCTTTTTATGCAATCTGTGATTGTTTCAGCAGTTAGAAGAGTTAATGTAGCTAATAAATCTTGAGGATTTAGAACGACACCTAAATTTTCTTTACTCATAGTTATTAGAGAAGACAATTCAAATAATTCTGGCCCCGTTGTTTTTGGAATAGATTCACTAAAAAAGGGCAAACTTTTCCAAAGTTTAAGAACTTCATAATTTATTTTTCCTGACGAAGCAATTACTCCGTCTACATCAAAGGCCAAATGAGGATAAAACTGTTTCACAACAGCATCTAATAATGTATTTCCAGGACCAGTATCCGTTACTAAAGCCCCATCAAAATTGTCTGTACCAGGTAGATAGGTGAAATTGGAAATACCACCTATATTTAATAAAATAGTAGGAACACCTATTTCATTGAAAAGTAAACAGTCACCATACAGCGCCAAAGGAGCCCCTTCTCCCCCTGCAGCAATATGCTTCTGTCTAAAATCACTTATAGTGATAATACCTGTATGGACGGCAATATGATCTCCATCACCTATTTGTAACGTCGCATTCCCAAATTTTTTGTTTTTATGAAGTCTGAAAGGCGAGTGAAAAACAGTTTGACCATGACTAGCTATAATATCTATTTCCGATGGTTTTATCTGCCATTCATTAAGAGTGGACAAAATCATTTCAGAATGAATCTTTGCTAACCATGGATTTACAAGAGTTAATACCTCAAATGAAATATTTTTTTTTGCAAAAACAGCAAGGATATTATCCTTAATTTGGTTAGTATAACTAACGCTTTTAAAATGCTTAACTTCTACTTTAGAATGTAATCCAGCGCCGGTAATTTGACAAAGAGCAATATCCAAACCATCTAGAGAAGTCCCTGACATCAGGCCTATAATCCATCTTTTATTTGAGGCAGCTATTTTATATAACTTTTCAATTTGCACATTCATAAAGTAACATTATATGGTAGGATAAACGGGAAAGCCGGTAAGAAAAGTAAAGCCATGGTTTTCTTTATCTATCCTAAAACAACTAGTCATTGAACCATTCGTAACGGCAATATATGGGGCTTTTAACTCAATATTATATACTGCAGCTTGATAAATAACATCTTCTGTTAAAGAGATATTAGGAGATTTACATTCTATCAACAAAAATGGCTTCATGGAATAGTCGAAAATTAGTATATCCCACCTGCCCTTTTTGAGACCTTTAGATACCCCTTTCTCAATAGAAAAATGATTTAATGGAAAATGAAGCACTTTAGACAAATACAAGACCATTAACTGCCTGACCCATTCTTCAGGCTGGAGAATAAGCCATTTTTTTCTTACAGTATCAAAAATTTCATTTCCCTGTGGCTTTTTTCTAATTTTAATAAAGGGCTGAACCTGAAGTAAATCTATATCAAGCCATACATTCATTTAATCATAACCTTTCTTGAAATAAGAAATTCACGTGATTCAAAAGAAATAATGTAAGTTCCCGGAGTTAAATTCAAGTTAGAAAATTGCATTTTTTGTAAATCATTTGAAAACTGAATACCTCTTTCTTGTTTAAGCGTTCTTCCTAATATATCTCTTAATTGTACAGTAATCCCATTTAAAGGCAAAGAAAGGCTGGAAAATTGAAACTCAATATCGTTTAATGTAGCGTTTGTCACTATGAAATTAAAGTTTTCATCTACCTTTTCAGAAATATTCGTTAATACACCAGCCATGTCAGAAGTACCATGGACATTAACAAACTCATATTTTACTCCATTTTTTTTCCATAATACAGCTATTACTTCAAAATTAGCTGCAGATGAGTTAGCAGAAAGATTGATGGTAGCAGAGATAGTTTTTGAATACCCCGCTGCAAAGGAAGTACCAGGAATATCTTCACCAAAACTTTGAGTAAAGAATGAATTTCTAAGCACATTTTTGTGTTCAACGGTGCCTGATAACCCAGCTTGAATTTCTTTAACCACCTTTTCAACCAAATACAGGCCCATAGTATAGTTACCTGTTATCAACTTAGGAAAAGTAAGGGTAACCTGTGCTTTAATACTTGTATTTCCCGAAGCTCTTGCTACTGTTTTCATCAGCGCTGACGGCTCTTTAGTTACATTATCTTCAATAGCATTTTTGATTTCCCTTTCTGTTACGGATCCCCCTGAACCCTTATTTAGACCATTTAGGTAAAAAGCCGGTTGATAAGCAGATTGATCAAAGTTTCTTATGATATCAGAGCCAGTTTGAGAGAAAAGTCTTGAGGTTGAACTTGAATGTGCCGTAAAATAAAAGGCATTATTTTTCACATTATTTATAAGCGAGTTATAAGAATTCCAGGCTGCACCAGAACAAACAGGACACCAGGTTGCTGATAATTTAACAACTAAACCGTTTTGCTTAGTGTCACTACCTTGGGCAGACATAGAATTTATATATAAAAATGTGCTAATGATTGAAAGGATAATAATTCTCATGTTAATTTATTTTATGGTCAAATATAAGGATATGTTCGGTATTTGAATCAATCTTACACCTATTATCTTGTCTTAAACCAATGACCCAAATAATTTGATTATTGGCATCAACAAGAAGATACACCTCTTCTTTTTTAAATTTATCAATCTTTTTATCAGTGAGATAATCTTGGATTTTTTTTCGCTGATTATTCATGTTTATTGGGTAAAAAAAATCTCCAAATCTCCATTTTCTTATATACAATGGGAAAATTATTTTTTTTACATCCACGAAAATTTTTTCTGGCCCCTGATTTAAATTTTCAGGAATCTTAATACTATTCTTTATATAAATGCTTCTACCCTTGGCATATTCAACCATTCCATTTTGAGATATCTCTATTTCTTTAGCAACTAAAGGAGATTCAATTTCCTTTATTAACCTCAGATACTTTTCCAACTTAATAATTATTATATGATTATGTATAAAAACAGAACCAATTGACATTGACTTTTCCTTCATTTCAACGATCTCATAAATCATTTTTGAGGTAAAACCCAATGGACTTAAAATTTCATATAAAAAAGTAACGGGTGCTAAACTCGCATTTAAACCATCAATATCTATAAGAAATTCGTTGGCGGATAAATGAGTAACTAATTTTTTAGTTTCACGTGCAACGAATTCATTTTTAATCAAGATTAATTCTGACCAAACCCTTTTGTTTTTCAAAAAAGTAGATAATAAAGAAGGATTAATTTTGATTAATGCAGGAATAATTTGATGCCTAATCAAATTTCTATGATATATTAGTTTGTTATTACTTGAATCGGTGCGAAAAGGTATATCATTTTGAATGAGATAATCATTAACTTCCTTTTTAGGAAACGATAGAAGAGGGCGCAAAATAGCTCCATTAATAGCAGGTATGCCGATAAGGGCATGAAGAAAGCCACCTCTCAAGACATTAAAAATAACCGTTTCTAACCAATCGGAGGCATGATGAGCGGTACAAATAAAATCAAAATGGTATTTTAATCTGGTTTCTTCGAAAAAGGAATAGCGAAAATCTCTGGCCAATTGTTGCACATTTCCCCCTTGATTAGATAGGATAAAAGGTGTGTCTATAACCTTAACAAAGCACTCGATATCATTATTTTTAGCCCAGGTGATTACAAAATTCATATCCTCATCAGATTCACTCCCTCGAAGTGAATAATTTATATGGATGACACCAAATTTTAGTCCAGATTTTAAGAACAAATTGGCAAGGCACATCGAATCACTTCCACCACTAACCCCTAAAAGGAAAGATTTTTCAGATAAATCACCTCTAACAAGGCCTTTAAGACTATCTAAAAAAGAAGATTCCAACGATAACTTTCTCACTTCGCAATATCCATGTAAATCATTTGAAAAGTACCATTTACATCGCCTATGACTAAAACCTGCACATTTTCCATCATTTTGATTTTCAATTCATTCGTATAATGCCTTATGGTCATTAAGTTGCAATTATTTTGAATACTTACGGCAAAATTTGGTTGAAGAACCTGCTCTAATTGATTAGCATCAAAAAAAGGACAACTACCGCAGATACAAAGATGAAGGCCCGTATTTTGCATGAAATTAACCTGTAAACCAAATTCATGAAAAACATTAAATATAAATGCTAAATCCTTTTCTGCTATAAAAGAGTAATCTTTGGGTTCAATAGTCAGTAAAATCTGATTTGATTCTTTAATAATAATGGGGGGATAATTAACTTTTTCAATTCCACCAAAAAAAGTCCCCTCAAGCTCAGGCTGAATAAAAGATTTAACTTTTAGAGGTATATTTTTGGCTTTTAACGGTTTAATAGTTTTAAGGTGAATCACTTTTGCGCCGTAGTAGGTCATTTCAATAGCCTCCTGATAGGAAATGACGGGTAATAAAACGGCATCGGTAAAAAACCTTGGATCAGCATTATATACTCCTGCAACATCTTTCCAGATAGTCAAACTATGAGCGTTTAAACAATGACTAAGAATGGCTGCTGAATAATCGGAGCCTTCTCTCCCTAATGAAACAGTATTATTATCTATGGTAGAACCAATAAAACCAGGTATAATAACTAAAGAACCGTTAGCAATATGAGGTTCAATAACCTTTTTACATTTTACATCCGTTTCGTTCCAAAACACCCATCCCTCCCTGTAATTATCATCGGTAGTAATTATATCACGCGCGTCTATCCAAACTGCTTTCATATTTAACTTAAGTAGCAATGCATGCATGATTCTGCTAGATAATAATTCACCGATACCAATAATCTGGTCATAACAGTAATTGAAATCTGCACCAGGCTCTTCATCGAAAACCCAATCAATTTCAACAAATAAATCATTAATAACATCAAAAACTTCGTCTGTCTGATCTAAAAGAGAAGCAGCCAAAGCAATATGATAAGATTTAATATCAAGCCAGATGTCTTGTTGCTCCGTTGATTTTTTATGGTATGCCTGAATTAAGGATTCAAGTTTATCCGTAATTTTTCCAGAGGCAGAGAGAACGATTACGTCAGCTGTTTGAGTTTTAAGAATATTTGCCACATTTAAAAATGATGCTGTATCTTTTAGAGAGGCTCCACCAAATTTAAAAACTTTTAATTCCGAATTCATTCTATCACAATTTAATTAAGCATAAACAAAAGTAAAATGAAAAAATGGAATTAGTTTTTTAATTTTGGAAATTAACCCAACTATATGAAAAAATCAGGCATTTCAACGGCAATAATTTTAGTATGCACTTTTATTTTTGGCGCTTTTTTTGAAAAAATGATAGAACCAATAATCACGAGTAATTCCATAAAGGAAGCTGCAAATATTATGGGTCTACAATTTTCTGAGCAAGAGATAGATTCTTTACTGCCTGGTGTATCAGAGTTCAACAAAGGATTTAGTAAAAACAGAGAAAAGGACATTGACTATAGCGTGTCACCGGCCTTCGTTTTTGACCCCAGACCGTCGGGATTTCAGTCGCCAACAGGTACATCCGGATTAACCCTAAGTATGGTAAAGCCATTTAAGATAGATAAGGCGAAACTTCCCTGGTATTCTATTTCAGAACTATCCTATCTAATTAAATCTAAGCAAATCAGTTCCGTAGAGCTCACTCAATATTTCATATCAAGAATCAAAAAGTACAATAGCAGCTTATTTTGTGTTATAACGGTAACAGAAGATCTGGCACTTAAGCAAGCTAAAAAGGCAGATGAAGAAATAGCTGCTGGTAAATATCGTGGTTTATTACATGGAATACCTTATGGTGCAAAAGATTTATTGGCCACAGAGGGATATAAAACTACGTGGGGAGCAACCCCGTATAAGGATCAAGTGATTAATGAAAACGCAACAGTAATTCAAAAACTGAATACTGCAGGCGCGGTTCTAATTGCTAAAACATCTATGGGAGCATTAGCTTGGGGCGATGTTTGGTTTGGAGGTACTACTAAAAATCCGTGGGATATAGAAAGCGGATCAAGTGGCTCCTCTGCTGGCAGTGCATCAGCTGTTTCCGCTGGATTAATGCCCTTTGCCATAGGTACCGAAACATTGGGAAGTATTGTTTCACCCTCTACCGTTTGCGGAACTACAGGACTAAGACCTACCTTTGGAAGGGTAAGCAGACATGGGGCTATGGCACTGAGTTGGACTATGGACAAAATAGGCCCGATAGCGAGGACAGCAGAAGATTGTGCTCTGGTATTTTCCGTAATACAGGGAAAAGACAATAAAGATGTATCTGTGCAGGAATTTCCATTCAACTATAATGCAGCGTTGAATATAAAATCATTAAAAATAGGCTACTTAAAAAGTTCTTTTGACAGAAATTATCCGTTCAAACAGCAAGATAGCCTCATTTTAGCCCTTTTAAAGAAGGAAGGGATAAATTTAATTCCCGTTGAATTACCCGAACTCCCCTATTTATCTCCTATTTTATCAGCAGAATCAGCCGCTGCCTTCGATGAATTAACGAGAAATAATAAAGATGATTTATTAGAAAGGCAAATTAAAAATGCCTGGCCGAATAAATTTAGAGAGTCTAGATTTATTCCCGCGGTAGAGTATATTCAGGCCAATAGGAAACGTAAAATACTCATGGAAGAGATGAAGGAAAAGGTATTTTCAAAAATTGATCTTTACCTTAATCCATCCTGGGGAGGAACCAGTTTGACCATTACCAATTATACGGGACATCCATGTATAGTAATACCAAATGGCTTTATAAATGGTAAACCAACCAGTATAACCATAACGGGAAATTTATATCAGGAATCTCAAGTTATTGCCTTGGCCCATTTTATCCAATCCAGAACAGAGCACCACAAGCAACACCCTATCTTTCAATGAGTAAACCTACTGTTTTAATTATTGGGGGAGGCGCTGCTGGATTTTTTGCTGCATGTTTACTCGCTGAAAAACATAGTAATATAAAAATTACTATACTTGAAAAAGACAAGGAAGTATTAAAAAAGGTTCGTATTTCCGGAGGGGGTCGATGTAATGTAACTCATGCCTGTTTCGAGGCCAGAGAACTTGTGAAGTTTTATCCAAGAGGAGAAAAGGAACTTTATGCCCCGTTTTTACAATTTCAACCCAAAGATACCATTGAATGGTTTTCTAAAAACGGTGTTGCCTTAAAAACTGAGGCAGACGGCAGAATGTTTCCCATCACAGACTCTTCAGAAACTATCATTGAATGCTTCATGAAAATTTGTAAAAAGCATCATGTGGATATTAAACTTAGTTGTCGTGTCACCGCCGTAAGGAAAATGGATGCAAAATGGGAAGTTACTTTTTCAGATAAAATATATCTATCAGATTACTTGATTATTACAGCGGGAAGTAGCCCGTCTATATGGACTATTTTAGCCTCAATGGGCCATACTATTGTACCGGCAGTTCCGTCTTTATTTACTTTTAAAGTGAACGATAAGGCATTAAATGAACTTGCTGGTATTAGTCTTCCAGCTGCGACTGTTAAAATTTTAGGGTTAAAACATGCTACCGCAGGGCCAGTATTAATTACTCATTGGGGCTTAAGCGGGCCTGCCATTCTTAAAATGAGCGCTTGGTCAGCTGTTGAACTTCATGAACTAAAATACGAATTTGATATCGAACTAAATTGGATATCCCAAACCTATGACGATGTCTTAGCAGATATAAAGCAGATAAAGGAATCCGACGCAAAAAAACAAATGGGAAATGTGGTTATGTATAAAATTCCCCATAGATTCTGGATGTATCTTTTACATACCTCAGATATACAATCAACTCAACAATGGGCTAATATTACAAAAAAACAAACGCAGGATTTAGCACGAAACATGACTAAATTTACGTTAAGCGTGAGAGGAAAAAGCACCAATAAAGAGGAATTTGTTACTGCAGGAGGGGTTTCTCTCAAAGATGTAAATTTTAAAAGCTTCCAAAGCAAAATACAAGAAAATCTATATTTTGCCGGGGAAGTTTTAAATATAGACGGCTTAACCGGAGGATTCAACTTCCAATCGGCCTGGACAGGCGCTTACATTATCTCAAAAGAGATATCAACAAAAATATAACCTCTTTTAATTATTCGTTAAATTCCGCATTAATTTCCACCAATGTTTATCAGGCGTTTCTGCTTCAATGGTAATAAGTGTTTTCTTAACCGGATGAATAAATGAAAGGGAATGGCAATGTAAGGCAATAGATGCATCTTGTAATGCCGTAGGAAACCCATACTTTAAGTCACCTACTATGGGACAGTTAAGAGAAGCAAGTTGCACTCTTATCTGGTGTGGGCGACCCGTTTTAGGGGTAACTTCTAATAAAAATCTACCATCGATAATACCAAATAGTTCGTAAGCAGTTTCCGCGTATTTAGCGTCAGGATTACGTCTGGAGGGAGCGGATAACGCTTTCGAAATATTTCTTTCCTCATCTTTAGCGATATAATGAGTTATTATACCCTTTTCAGATGGCGGTTTAAACGCAACTATAGCCCAATATTTTTTAGTGATTAAGTTATCCCGGAACAACTCATTCATTCTTACCAAAGCCTTTGATGTTTTGGCAAAAATAACGGCGCCACTTACTGGTCTATCAAGACGATGCACTGTACCAAGGAAAACATCCCCAGGTTTTTTATATCTATCTTTAATATATTTTTTGAGCCAATCTCCAAGAGTAGCATCTTCTGTTTTGTCCCCTTGAACTAATAGCCCAGCGGGTTTGTTAACCACAATAAGGTGGTTGTCTTCGTAAATTACCTGCAATTTTTTAACATTTAAGCCACAAAGATATGCAAATTACATTGGGCTTTTCTCCTTGCCCTAATGATACCTTCATTTTTGATGCAATTGTTAACAAAAGAATTGATTTAGAGGGACTTGAGTTTGAAATTATTTTAGCAGATGTAGAAAAACTAAATCGATTAGCTTTTCAAAACACACTGGACGTGACTAAACTAAGCTATCACGCACTGGCTTTATTAATGCCAGATTACCAATTGTTACATGCTGGAAGTGCTTTGGGAAATAATTGTGGACCATTATTAATTTCTTCCAAAGAAATTAATATAAAAGATATAGCAAATCTTAAAATAGGCATACCTGGAAAATTTACAACAGCCAATTTTTTACTTCATTATGCCTTTCCCAATGCAACAAATATCAGCGAATTTCTTTTTTCAGAAATTGAAGATTCTCTTATAAAAAATGATATTGATCTTGGATTGATTATTCATGAGAATAGGTTTACCTATAAATCAAAGGGGTTAAAGAAAATAATAGACCTTGGAGAATACTGGGAAAATGAAACAGGCCTCCCCATACCTTTAGGTGGCATTGGCATAAAAAGAGGATTATCTCAGGAGATCAAAATAAAGGTAGATAGATTAATTAAAAAAAGCATTCAATTTGCTTTCCAGCATCCTACCCTAAGTTTACCTTACATAACATTGAATGCACAAGAGATGGACGAAGAAATTGTTAGAAAACATATTCATTTATATGTAAACAAATATTCTGGAAACATAGGAGAAAAAGGAAAAGAAGCCGTTATCTATCTATTTAATAAAATTAATAACCAAGCTACAAAACTAGATATTTGGGTGTAAAAGAAATGAAGAAATGATGTCTTCTAATTTTGTTACCGTCATAGTAGGCTGTATTTGTATAGGTAATTCCTTCTGTTTTGAGTTAAACCATATTGTTTTAAATCCAAATTTCTGAGCGCCTTCAATATCAGAATAAGGGTTATCTCCTACCAATAAAATATTTTCTGTGGGTATGTTTCCCGATGTATGTTTTGCAAGTGTGAAAATTTCCTGATTAGGTTTTGACATGCCAATTTCATCAGAAACTATTATGTGATCAAAATAATGCGTTATGTCAGCTTTGGACAGTCTAGGCCTTTGCGCTTCTTTAAGTCCATTCGTTAAAATTCCCATTGAAATTTTGTCCTTAAAGAAATTCAATAATGGCAGCGCACCTGATATCAAATTTGATTCATTTATCAAAAAAGATATATACTTTGCATTCATTTCAAAGGCGTCTGCTTTATCATGCCAATTCATAGCGGATAAGAATCGTTCAAATCTTAAAGATCTAAGTTCATGGGATGAAATTATATTTTGCTCAAATTCCTGCCATGTTTGGTGATTTCCACGCTGATAAATCTCAAAACATAGATCGTCATTTGGTAAATCGTAATAGTCCATTAAACGAACAAAAGCTTCATTAGATGCAGAGGAAAAATCCATTAACGTATCATCTAAATCAAAATAAATGAATTGAATATCATTAAACATATTAGGGAATTAAAATAAATCAAAGATAGTAATTCAAAATAAATCATAGAGATTATGACTTAAAATACTTAAATTTGCCGCGCTCAAAAACCAACTAAAATACACAAAATGAAAATTGGCGTACCAAAAGAAATCAAGGCTCAAGAAGCCAGAGTAGCATTAACTCCAGGCGGCGTATTAGATTTTATAAAAAAAGGTCACACTGTTTATGTTCAAACCAACGCTGGTTTAGGCAGCGGTTTTAGCGATAGTGCCTATAAAGATGCTGGTGCTGAAATATTACCAGATATTGCCTCTGTTTATCAGCAAGCAGAGATGATTATTAAAGTAAAGGAACCTATTCAGGAGGAATATAATCTGATAAGAGAAAATCAACTCCTTTTCACATATTTTCATTTCGCCTCCAATGAGACCTTAACAAAGGCAATGATTGAAAAAAAGGCCATTTGCCTTGCTTATGAAACAGTAGAACAAACTGACGGATCACTTCCTTTGTTAATACCTATGTCAGAAGTGGCAGGCAGAATGTCCATTCAGGAAGGAGCAAAATTTTTGGAGAAACCTTCAAAAGGTAAAGGTATTTTATTAGGAGGTGTTCCAGGGGTAGAACCTGCCAAAGTGATGGTGTTAGGTGGTGGCATTGTTGGTATGCAAGCTGCCAGGATAGCCGCCGGATTTGGGGCTAAAGTTACTATTTTAGATCTTAACCTGAATAGATTAAGATATCTTTCAGAAACCATGCCTTCTAATGTAACAACCCTATATTCAAGTGAATATAATATCAGAAGATTAATTAAAGACCATGATTTAATTATTGGCGCTGTACTTATTCCAGGGGCAAAAGCACCCAAATTAATTACCAGAGATATGCTAAAGGACATGCAACCGGGAAGTGTTCTCGTAGATGTTGCTGTCGATCAGGGAGGATGTTTTGAAACGACAAGACCCACCACCCACGAAGATCCTACTTTTATAATAGAAGATATAGTACATTATTGCGTTGCCAATATGCCTGGCGCAGTACCTATGACATCAACGATTGCATTAACCAATGCCACATTACCGTTTGCCCTTCAACTCGCCTCAAAAGGATGGCAAAAAGCGTGTAAAGAGAATCCATCCCTTCAACTTGGCCTCAATATTGTGCAAGGTAAAGTGGTTTATAAAGGAGTAGCTGAAGCTTTTGACTTGCCTTTAACCCCAATTGAAGCAATTTATAACTAATCAAAGTATAATAGCCTTTTACTTTAACGATTAATAATAAATTCAGCTAAATAATTACTCTTAAAGGTTATTATTCATCTGAATTTATTATTATTGTAATTATATTCTTCGAAATTTAGCACCTAAATCATTTCAAAACAGGGACTGGAATTAAAACACCATTTACTTCTTTGACAATGTAAGCATCCTTAAATCCTGCTAATCTAATCTCGCTCAACATTTGTTTAACGTTATCCTCTGAAAAATCACCGATAACTTTAGCTGTGATGTTATTTGACTTTTGATAATCCTTTATAGTTCCAAGATGTGCTACCCTTTTTGCATCAAAAAATCTGGTATCTCTTAAAGCAGCGAGTTGAATTTTATACCTTACCGTCGTGGTACTGGATGTGGGTGTTTCAACCGTATTTGGTTTCTGAACTTCTGTTGTAGTGGTTGGCTTAGTTATTTCAATGGGTTTGTCTATCTCAACCATTTCAACTGGAACCAAATTTGTAAATCCAGGTCCATTTGTCTCTTCCACAATAAATGCCTGGGGATATCCATTCTGCCTAACCCTTTCTAAAGCTATCAAGACCTCATTTTGGGTTTTAAAAACACCCATTCTTATTTTCACTTGATTGTCTTCCCTTTTGACATAAATGTCAGCAATACGCCAAAGATCACTAAACTGATTAGCAGGAGGGGTTGATGTAAGTGCCGAAATTTGGATAGATAAACCTTTATTCAGGCCCTCTTTAATATCAGGAGAGGAAATATTACCACCCTTTGTTAAAAAACTTTCCCCTAAAATAGTCCTGTCTCGTCCATCAATTGTTGTCTTTATGCTTTTAGTGTAGTTCTTATAACCCTCTTTTTTAAGCGTCAGATTATAAGAAGTATTGGGTTTCAATGCAAATTCAAAAACACCATTAGAACTGCTTTGTGCATTCATTTTAGAGGCATTAGATAAATTTTCTATAGATACCTCCACCTCACCTAAAGGGAGTTTAGTTTGATTATCAAATATCTGCCCCAGGTAAATTTCGCCTAATCTGATTAAAGGAATCGTTATTTCCTCAGCATCAATATTGGCTTGCGTTAATGATATCTTTTTAGAGGAAAAACCTTCTTTTAAAAAAGTAAGCGTGCAAGGAATATTAATATTTTCATTCAAGTTGTAAAAGCCAATAATATTCGTAAGCATAGGTGGCTTATCAGAGGACAAACAATTCCCCCACTCTATTCTAACCTCCGAAACAGGTGCACCGTCCAAAGCATTAACTACTTTTAATACAATACCAGCAGAAGATTTTTTAAATGAATATATATCTTCCGCCCCTAATCCACCTGTTCTATTACTGGTAAAAAAGCCACTATTACCTAAGGTCATATAATCAAAATCGTCAAATGGAGAATTGATAGGAAGTCCCAAATTATTTACGACAGACCACTCATTATTATCATTAAGATTAACATTAAAAATATCATAACCTCCAAAACCCGCATGCCAATTTGAGGAAAAAAACAAGGATTTACCTTTTAAGAACGGACTTATTTCATCCCCCTGTGTGTTAATTTTAGGACCTAAATTTATGGGTGTCGTCCAGTTCGAACCTTCTCTGTAAATAACATATAAATCCATCCCACCATAACCACCTTCCATATCACTGGAAAAATACAGCGCATTTCCATCGTTTGAAAAATAGGGATATCCGTAATTAGCTAAACCTTGATTTATGGAGAAAGGAAATTCATTTATATTATAGCTATTATTTTCAAATTGGTAATTTCCCCATTTAATTTTACTTTTTACACCTGATTCTGGTATTAATCTGGTGTTTTTCTTCATTGTCCATTGAGAATAAGCGATGAATGATTGGTTTGAAGAAAATGAAATTTGAGCTAACGAACTATTCACTCCCTGGAAACTAACAGGTTGAGGTAAACTTACCTTTTGAGATGAATAATTTTCAGCTTTGTAATTTTGAATCTTGGCATTTCTTGTGGACGAGAAAATAATAGCACCTTGGATTGAAACGGGCGAAAAATCGGCTTCTTTTGAGTTAAACCCAGCATTGATAACTACATAATCATCTGATTTATTACCATTTTTCATTGCCCAATCACAAGCCTCAACAAAATTATCACCGATACTCTGATTAATTTGGCCGTATTTCAAAAACATATTTTTTGCTTCCCTGTATTTACCTGAGGCTCTTAACGATTGTCCATAATACAAATAAAAGGAGGACGGTAAATTACGAGCAGTGGCAACCGAGGAAAAAATACCATTGGCTTCATACATTTTATTGCAGCGCCATAAACATTCTCCTAACTTTACAACTACTTCAAGGTTATTGTCCTTTTTCTTTAATGCTTCAGCATAATACGTTTGGGCTTCAGCATAAGATTTATTATCATAAAATTCATTTCCTTTCTGAACCAAACTTTTATAACTTTGGGCTAATCCAATCGTTGGAATAGCCAGGAAAATAATAATGCAGAAAATGTTTGAAACAAATATTGACGCATTTATTATTTTAATTTTATCCCTCATTGTATTATTTTTTTATAAAATTAGTCATTGATTATGAAAACTGTCTCAAAAATAATCATTTATCCGATAAAATCACTTAGTGGGGTCTCCCTTCCGTATGCTAAAGTAACATCTACTGGCTTTAAAAATGATAGAAAGTTTATGTTAATGAGCTATGTTGAAAAAAAAATGATTACTCTTAGAGAGTTTCCATCATTGTACAGCATAAAAGTCAGCATGATAAATGAAGATTTATTACAATTAGAAAATGAGAAAAAACATCAACCCCCAATTTTAGTTCATTTAAATCCTCCATATCAAAAAAGTATCATATATAAGGTAAACGTTTGGGATGACGTTATAGATGTTCAATCAGTAGATAAAATGATAGACGACTGGTTTTCCGAGGCGTTAGGCATACGCTGCATACTTGTTAGAATGATACCAGATTTTTTTAGACAAGTTGATCTAAAATACGCAAATAAAGGACAGGGTGTTTTGTTTGCTGATGGTTTTCCTTATTTAATTTGTACAGAAACTAATTTAGCTTTCTTGAATAGCCATTTAGACAAAAAGGTATCAATGTTACATTTCAGACCAAATATAGTCATAAATAATAGTGAGCTTAATGAAGAAAAAAGTTGGAAGTCTATTGAAATAAACAATCATATTTTTGATTCTTTTAAACCCTGTGCAAGATGTCAAGTTATAAGTATTGACCCTGAAACAGTAATGGTGAATGAACAGATTATACCATTTATGTCAAAGAATTATCTCGAAAATAAAAAAATCATCTTCGGCTTGAACGCTTGCTTAAAGACAGGAAACGATAATGATAATATACACGTGGGTGACGAGATAAAAAATATCAAACAAACAAATCTAATATAATAAATGTCCCTAAAATTACGCTAGCCATCCCATTGGTAGTAAAGAAGGCCTGATTTATTCTGGATAAATCTTTATCGTTAACTAATAGGTGCTGTCTTATAAGTAGTATAATAAAGAGACCAAAGGCGAGCCAGGATAACCATCCAATGCTGGTGTATTGTTTATTCAATAGGAGAACGCCTAAAAATAGACATAAAGCAGATAAAAGATGGGAGATTCTTGAAATCGTTATGGCCTTGCTAATGCCAAATTGTGCAGGAATCGATTTTAATTGAAAGGAAGCATCAAAGGAAGCATCCTGTAGAGCATAAATTATATCGAATCCTCCTACCCAAAAGAAAACACAACACCCAAATATTATAGTTAAACTATCAAATTCGCCACTAATGGTAAGATAAGCGCCAATAGGTGCAAGGGCTAAACCTAAACCTAATACATAATGGCAAAGCCAAGTGAATCGTTTCGTGAAACTATACCCCAATATCACTAACAATGCAATGGGAGAAAGGTAAAAACATAATTTATTTATAAAAAAAGTAGTAGTTATGAAGCCCAACATACTTAGTAAAATAAACCAAATAGCCGCTTGTTTTGAGATTTTACCTGACGGAATTTCCCGATCTTTGGTCCGTGGATTTTTGGCATCAATTTCCCTATCAACATACCTATTAAAGGCCATAGCAGAACTTCTGGCAAAAACCATGGCTAAAATCACCAAAATAAATTTAGTAATAACATCGGTTGGTTGATATTTAAAATAGGCCAGATAAAAACCAATGAGTGCGAAAGGTAAAGCAAAGACAGTATGACTAAACTTTATGAGTGATAAGTATAGATTCAGCATAATATAAAAAAAGGGAACCCCTGTAAGAGATTCCCTTTGTTTGGTTAGATTTTTTTAATTTCCTTGTGGTGCACCACCTGAAACGTCTCCTTCCAGATAAAGAAAAGATTCTGGCGGATTTGTATTAGAAACGATAGTAACTCTTTTACTTTGAGCACCACTTTTACCATTGCTATCAAAAACAACCTTTATTTCTCCTGATTTACCTGGAGCAATAGGTTCTTTTGGCCATTCAGGAACAGTACAACCACAACTACTACTTGCATTAGTAATAATCAATGGTTCTTTACCTGTATTTTTAATTTTGAAATTATGCTGAACCTTTTCACCCGCAGCCACTGTTCCGAAGTTAAATCTTTCTTCTGAAAAATTTACCGTTGTTGTAGGTCCAGTTGGTGCTTCTGAAGGCATAGCTGTTGGGTCTGTAGCAGTAGCTGTCATGGCATTAGCCTCTGGATTCAGGCTATCCTTTGCAGCATCTCTAACATCACTTTTTGAATCACAGCTTACTAAAATACTTGATGAAACAAATAACATCAGGAAAAAACTATTTCTGTTCATATTCATTATTTTTTAAAATTTAATAAAACTAAAATCAGCCGCAAAAATAGGTACAATTATTCAATTCTTAGTATGGCAAGCTATTTATTTTGTTAATAGACGGTTAATTTTACTTATTTATTCTGTCTAAAAAAGTAGATACATCGCAGGCATTTAAACAAAGTCCCTTTTGCAATTTTCCTTTCCTGGCCATATTCACGCCATACTTAATGTCGTCAATTCCTTTTAAAGAGTGAGCATCCGGATTGATAGAAATAAATACATTTTTATCCATTGCATAAGGAATCCATTGCCAGTCAAGATCTAATCTTCTCGGATTTGCATTAAGTTCAATAGCTACTTTGTTGGCACTGCAAGCATCTATCACTTTTTTCATATCTAAGGGGTAACCAGGCCTCGAAATTAATAATCTACCCGTTGGATGACCCAATATATGTGTAAAAGGATTTTCAATAGCCTTAATTATTCTGGACATTGCCCTCTCTTCATCCATTTTTAAAATACTATGGATAGAGGCGATAATAACGTCAAAAGTTGAGAGAATTTCATGGGTATAATCTAAATCACCATTGGATAAAATATCACATTCAATGCCTTTGAGTATGGTGAAACCTGCATTTTCCTTATTTAGCTTATCAATCTCTTGTTGTTGTTGAATAATTCTATCCCATTTCAATCCATTGGCATAAAATGCAGCCTGTGAATGGTCGGTCATAACTAAATAGGAGTATCCACTTTGTTGTGATACAGATGCCATTTGAGCTATCGTATTAGAACCGTCACTATAAAGGGAATGAGAATGGACAACTCCCTTTATATCATCTATGGTAATCAAATTATCTAATACGTTATGGTCCAGAATATCATGGATTAGATATTCTCTTACTTCCGGAGGAATAACCTGCAATTTTAAAAAAGAAAATACCTCTTCCTCTGTATTAAAATCAGGCGTATCTGGAGCCAATAGATCGACAGATAAACTATTTATAAAGGTATTACTGCCGGTATGAACCATCCATTTATTTCCGAATTTAGCACCGTTTGAAAAATTAAAAACAACTTTGTAAAATCCTTTCCAGGTTGCTGTAATACAGTTTTCTTTGAATTCCACCTCACCCACATCGGCTAACTCGTCGAAGAGTTGCGTATCAGGATAACCGTCTAAAAGAAACTCAATAGACTTTGAGTAAGGTAACTTCCTTTTCAAATCGCCTGTTAATTCGATAATAATAGTGGGATGAATTGTTTGAATAGCACTTAATAGTTCATTAGCTTCTTGTAATAATTCGGGGTACAAAAATTGATTTTCATGATGTAACAAAAACAAAATTTGCTTATGTAGCTCATCCTGAGATTTTTGACCGAATCCTTTTAAGGCAAGCAATCTATTTTCCTGAATAGCATAAAGAAGTTCGCCAGGCGTTTCTGTGCCAAGTTCAGACCAAAGTTGTTTTATTTTTTTAGGCCCGAAACCTTTTATTTTTAATAATTTTAGAATGCCGGGAGGTGTTATTTCTAAAAGATTATTAAGTGAGGTTAAACTACCTGTGTTTAACAGCTCGACCAATTGTAAGGCAATAGATTTACCTATGCCCTTTATTTTAGCTAATTCAGACTGGGGTAATTCAACGAGAGAGATGTCTAAATTTCTTATGGTTTGATAAACAAATTGATACGATTTGATACGAAATGGATCTCCATCGTGTAATTCCATAAGATTTGACAAAAGCTGGAATGTCTGGGCAATTTCTTTGTTAGTCATGGAAATTATTTACTTTTGTAAAAAATATATTTATGAAACAAGTAGGATTTTTATTTCTGTTGACCTTCCTTTTTTCCTCATGTACTAAAGAAGTGGTTGACCAGGATATGGTAGATCAGGAAGTAATTGTAAACTACCTGACCACAAATAAATTAACCATGACCAAAGATCCGAGTGGCATTCACTACAACATTATCAACACTGGCGTAGGAAATAACCCTTCACCAACGGCAACAGTAGAGGTAAGGTATAAAGGAACGCTTATGAACGGCACTATCTTTGATCAGACGGCAACAGGTAAATCGGCTACATTTCAACTCACCAGTCTCATTCCTGGATGGAGAATCGCTATTCCTTTACTTAAAAAAGGAGGAAAAGGAACTTTTATCATACCATCTAATCTTGGATACGGACAGTTTGGATCAGGTGGTATTCCAGGTAAAAGCGTTTTAATCTTTGAAATAGAATTATTAGCCTTTTCTAATTAAGCTTCTCCTCTCGTTGTAAAGTGCATTGGCGGGATATAATTATTAGCATTAGGATCTACAATTTCACCAAATTGTTGCTCATATCTCTTAATATTATCCGCCATTGCGCCTAGCAATCTTTTAGCATGCTGTGGCGTCAAAATGATTCTTGATTTGACCTTAGCCTTAGGTACATTAGGAACGAGTAGAATGAAATCTACTACAAATTCTGCGTTACTGTGTGAAATAACAGCGAGATTCGAATAAATACCCTCTGCTATGTCTTCTGACAACTCAATATTCATTGAGTTCTCCATTATCTCTTGATTATCCAGATTTTCGTTTAATTTTGACATGGTTATATTTTTTTAGCTTTTGTTTTTTTCGCGGCAATTTTAGTTTTAAAAGCGTCAGGAAGTTGTTTTTCAATGATTTTCTTGATTGAATCTAAGTCAAATAGTGCGGCTTGTTCATCATCAATTTTAATGCCATCCGTCTTTGGAAAAGAAATCATTTCTTTTTTAAATCGAATAAATGGCCCCCATCGACCTCTTTCCACGCTAATATGTTCAGACTCCCATTGCAGTATAAATCTACTATTTTCCTTATTAATTTTGGCAGAAATAAGTTCATCCATATCCTTTACTGAAATGGAGTCTGGATTATATTTTTTGGGGATATTTATAAAATATTCTTTCCACTTTAAGAACGGACCAAAACGACCTTTCCCTTTAGTTACCGGTTCATTTTGATAATGATGGACGGGAGCATCTTCTTTTTCTTTTTGGTCAATGAGGCTTTGAGCCTCATCTATAGTGATAGTAAAAGGATCTGCTGTTCTCGGTATGGAGATATATTTCTCTCCAAATTTCACATAAGGACCAAACTTACCTTTACCGATGGACACTTTTTCATTCAAATAAGTTCCCAAGTCACGGGGAAGAGAGAAAAGAAGTAAAGCTTCTTCAAAGGTAAGAGTTTCAATAGATTGACCTGCCACTAAATTTCCATATTTTGGTTTCCCTTCTGGTCCTAATTCATCTGGAGCACCCATTTGAACCACTGGACCTACCCTGGTCATCCTCGTAAGAATGGTTAAGCCCGTTACGGGGTCTTTACCAAGTATTCTCTCACGGGTTGGTCTGGTAGCACTTTCCATTGTTTGAACGACAAGCTCATGAAAAGGGAAATAAAAATCTTTTAACATTTTGGTCCATGCAATTTTACCCAAAGCGACGGCATCGAACCTTTCTTCTATTTCAGCGGTGAATGAATAATTCATGATTTCCACAAAATTCTCATCGAGAAAATCTGCCACCGTGATACCCATATCGGTTGGTACCAATCTGTTTTTAAAAGAACCAGTATTTTCTTTTAAAGAATGTTGCGATATCTTATCATTTTCAAGCTTAAGGACTTGAAAAATCTGTTCTACTCCATCTTTTGATTCTTTAACAACGTATCCCCTACCTTCTTCCATGATTTTACTTATGGTGGGAGCATACGTAGAAGGTCTTCCGATGCCAAGTTCCTCTAATTTTTTAACTAAACCAGCCTCAGAATACCTGGAAGGACCTCTCGTTTGTCTTTCTGTTGCTTTCATAACACTCAGGGGCAACACCTGCTCCACTTTAAGGGGAGGAAGCATTCCTTTTACTTCATCTTCCTCGTCGTCGTCATTAGATTCGAGATAAAGTTTTAGAAATCCATCAAACTTAAGTACTTCCCCTTCAGCTAAAAGCACCGCTTTTGGTACTGTTGATATACCTATTTTAACCTGGGTTTTTTCTAATAAAGCCTCAGCCATTTGGGACGCCATAGCCCTCTTCCATATCAACTCATATAATCTTGCTTCATCTCTATCACCAGTGATTTGAGATTTTTCAAAATAGGTTGGCCTTATTGCCTCATGAGCTTCCTGAGCATTTGCCGATTTACTTTTATATCTCCTTGGCGTTGAATACTTTGCACCAAAAGATTGAACAATTTCATTTTCAATAGCCAGTATAGCTTGTTCGCTTAAACTCGTTGAATCGGTTCTCATATAAGATATATGTCCTGCCTCATATAGTTTTTGAGCTATGATCATCGTGCGCTGTACAGAAAAACCTAATTTTCTACTCGCCTCTTGTTGAAGGGTTGATGTAGTAAAAGGAGCTGCAGGTTTTCTTGACAATGGCTTAACTTCAATAGATTGAATAGTATATTGAGCGCCTACGCAAGACATTAAAAAATCATTTGCCTGTGCAATGCCCTGTAGTTTATTGGTGAGTTCTGATTTTAATAAGATTGATTTCCCTTGTTCATTATAAACAGAAAAAAAAGCCTCTACTTTAAAAAATAGTTCGGAGTTGAATTGATTGATTTCTCTTTCTTTCTCAACAATTAACTTTACCGCAACCGATTGAACTCTTCCGGCAGATAATTTACCCTTAACTTTTCGCCATAAAATTTCTGAAAGTTCAAATCCAACTAATCTATCGAGAATTCTTCTGGCTTGTTGAGCATTTACAAGATTTAAATCTAAATTTCTCGGAGATTGAATAGCTTTTGTAATCGCTTGTTTTGTTATTTCTCTAAAAACTATTCTCTTGGTTTTATGCACATCTAAATTCAAGACCTCACATAAATGCCAGGAAATTGCCTCTCCCTCTCTGTCTTCGTCCGTGGCTAACCAAACCTCATCTACTTTTTTAACTGCTTCTTTTAAATCTTTTACTAATTTAAGTTTTTCAGGTGAAATAATGTAGTGTGGTTTAAAGTCCATAGAAACGTCCACTGCGCTATTTCCTTTTTCTAAATCTCTGATATGTCCATAACTTGATTTAACAGTAAAATCGCCACCCAGAAATTTTTCAATGGTTTTAGCTTTTGCTGGTGACTCGACAATAAGAAGGTGTTTGGGCATAATAAAATTTTATCTTCAAGAATTGATTTTTTCAAATAAACCCCAAAAGTATCGTAAAAAAAATAATAATGTTAAATTAATCTATGAAATTTAGCCTTAAATTTAAGGGGAATCAATTTTAACCTTTTCAAATCTAATGAAAAATGATACAGTTAGACGGAATTTCTTGTAAGTACATCTATGTTGCGGCATCAAGTCAGCACGTTGGTAAAACAACCTGTACTTTAGGTATTGTAGCAAATTTATTGGCTAAAGGCTACAATACAGGCTATTGTAAACCTGTTGGACAAAAATTTATTTCGTTGAATGGCACCATTGCAGATAAGGATGCTGTATTATTTTCTGAAGTAATAGGATTTAGAATGAAACCTGAAATTCATAGTCCAGTTATTTTAGGGAAAGGCGTTACCAAAGAATTTCTCGATAATCCTGAAAAATTCAATTTTGAAGAAAAATTGATGAATGCTCACAATGAATTGAGCGAACAATATGATATCGTAGTCTATGAAGGTACCGGACATCCAGGCGTAGGGAGCATTGTAGATTTATCTAATGCCCGGGTAGCAAAATTATTAAACGCTGGCGTAATTATGGTAGTTGAGGGAGGTATTGGTAGTACTCTTGACATGCTAAATATGAATTTATCTCTATTTAGAGAAGAAAATGTACCCATTCTTGGGGTCATTGTAAACAAGGTAAAGCCTGAAAAAAAGGAAGAAATTGAGCACTACCTTAATATTAAGCTTAAGCAGTTAAATTTAAAATTATTGGGCGTATTACCCTACGAACAGTCCCTTTCTCTACCCATAATGGAGGCTATCAGACAGGCCGTGGAGGGAAGAGTTGTTCTAAATGAGGAATACATGAATAACCGAATTGAAGATTTTATAGCGGGTTCATTGATTGACGCAGAGGAATTTGCCGCTACTGAAAATCTTCTTTTAGTAACCAGTATTAAAAGAATTGGCGAGGCTCTCAAAAAAATTAAAACCATTACCGCCGCAAAAGGGTTAAAAAAATCTCCCTTATCAGGAGTAATAATAACCAGTGATGGTAGGCAACATAAGTGGATTGACCCTGAGGAACTAAATCTACCCTACCTTAAAACCCATAAAATCCCTGTGATTACCACGTTGTTAGATACTTACGGATCCGTAGTTAAAGTGAGCAGAATTGAAGTTAAAATAAACAACCGTACCCCCTGGAAATCTAAACGAGCCATCGAATTAATTTCTGAACATGTTGATTTTGATACGCTGCTAAAAAGTATTTGAACCTATAAATTAACTTATGATTACTGCAATTTCACCTATTGATGGTCGTTACGCCGACAAAACAAAAGAACTTTCATCTTATTTTAGTGAATTCGCACTCATTAAATATAGAATTTTTGTTGAAATCCAATATCTAATGAAACTTTCCGAACAGATTTCATTCAAAGGATCACAAAAACTGGACGAAAATAAAGAGGCTATATTGGAGCTTTTTACTTCATTTGATATCAAAGACGCTTTGAAAATTAAAGAAATCGAGTCTATTACAAACCATGATATTAAAGCCGTTGAATACTATCTAAAAGAAAAATTTGATACTATGGATTTATCAGATATTTCCGAATGGATACATTTTGGCTTAACCTCTCAGGATATCAATAATACCGCCATTCCATTATCCATTAAAGATTTTTTAACGGATGTTTTTTACCCCCAAATTTATTCCTTAGTCAACGAATTAAAATCTATGGAAGAAGCATGGGGCAACATACCATTACTGGCCAGAACCCATGGACAACCTGCTTCTCCGACAACTTTGGGTAAAGAAATAGGTGTTTTTGTGTCCAGATTAAACGTACAAATAGCGCATTTATCCACTGTACCAATAAACGGTAAATTTGGTGGCGCAACAGGAAATTTTAATGCTCATTATGTGGCTTTTCCATCCACGGACTGGCATCATTTTGCTAATGAGTTTTTAGCTTCCCTGGGACTAGACAGGTCAAAACCAACGACTCAGATTGAACATTATGATAATTTAGCCGCTCTCTTCCATAATTTACAACGAATAAATACTATACTCATCGATTTTTCAAGAGATATTTGGACTTATATCTCTATGGATTATTTTAAACAAGCTACTATTCAAGGCGAAATTGGCTCCTCTGCAATGCCACATAAAGTTAATCCAATTGATTTTGAAAATGCAGAGGGAAACTTAGGTGTTGCCAATGCTTTATTTCACCATCTAGCCGAAAAATTACCTATTTCCAGGTTACAAAGAGATTTAACAGACAGTACAGTGCTTAGAAATACGGGTGTCCCTTTTGCTCACACCTTAATTGCGATAAAATCATTAAAAAAGGGCTTATCAAAATTACGTGTTCAAGAAGATAAAATATCTTCAGATTTGAGTAAAAACTGGATGGTTGTTGCAGAAGCTATTCAAACTATATTGCGAAGGGAGGGTTTCCCAAAACCTTATGAAGCGTTAAAAGATCTAACCAGAGGGGTCAGTAACGTAACTGAAAGCGAAATTCATCGATTTATAGGTACTTTGCAAATTAGTGAAGAGGTAAAAATGGAGTTACTAAAAATTACTCCTTTTAATTATACAGGTAAAGCTGAAAAATCATTTTAAATCTACTTACATGAAAAAACAATGCTTATTTCTATTTCTATTCCCACTCATTTTATTTGGTCAAAATGAGGCAGTTACTCTTGAGAAATTAAAAGAAATTGCCGTAGTTGACCAAAAAGTGATGATGCCTATGCGTGATGGTATAAGGCTTGCTACAGATATTTACAGACCAAAAGGCCCTGGAAAATATCCTGTTATTTTATCTAAAACACCTTACAATTTCAATCAATGGATTGATGGCAAGGAGGCTATTAGACAGTACGAGACCGCTTATGATGCTGTAAAAAGAGGCTATGTATATATTGTTCAAAATGAAAGAGGACGTTTTTTTTCTGAAGGTGTTTGGGATATCCTTGGTACGCCCACAACAGATGGTTATGATGCATTTTCGTGGATTTCCTCACAGGAATGGTCCAATCAGAAAATTGGTACCATCGGTTGTTCTTCAACGGCAGAATGGCAAATGGCTGTAGCATCGCTCGATCATCCGGCGCATACTGCACTCGTTCCACAAGGATTTGGTGCTGGCGTTGGAAAAATTGGAAATTTATATGAGCAGGGTAATTGGTTTAGAGGCGGAGCACAGCAGATGTTATTCACTTCCTGGCTATATAGTGTTCAAAATGACAGGGTAAGACCTACTTTTCCAGTTGACATTACCCAAGAGGAGTTAATAAGAGTTTCCCGGAACTTTGACCTGGCGCCTGAAAACCCTAAAGTTGACTGGGTTACCGCGTTAAAGCATTTACCTGTTCAGGATATTATTAAAAATGTAAATGGTCCGATAGGCATTTATGAAGACATGATTCGCAGAAAACCTAACGACCAAAAATGGTTTCAAGGTGGTTTGTTTCATGACAATATGGCATTTACAAAACCCTCATACTGGTTCGTTTCATGGTATGATGTCGCTACAACACCAAATATTTCGCTCTTTAACCTATTAAGAGACAAATCTAAATTTCCTGAAGCTGCTGATAATCAATACTTAGTTATAGCACCTACGTTACACTGCTCCTTTAAAAGGGCAACCGAAAATACCATTGTGGGTGAAAGAAGTGTGGGAGATGCCCGATTAGATTATGACGCACTAACTTACAGCTGGTTCGATTACTGGTTAAAAGGTCAGGAAAATGGAGTGAAAAATAAACTGCCCAGAGTTCAATATTTTACTATGGGTTCTAATAAATGGCAACAAAGTGAGACCTGGCCTCCAAAAGAAGCCGTGGCTACACCATTTTATTTAAATAGTAACGGTAAGGCAAATTCCAGAAATGGAGATGGTGTTTTGACCTTGTCAGTACCTAAAACGGATATGCCAGACCAATTTTCTTATGATCCGGCAAATCCTGTAAATTCTTTTGGTGGTAATGTTTGTTGTATTGGTAATGCTATCCAAGGGGGATCTTTAGATCAACAAACCATGGAATTAAGAGAAGATATCTTGGTTTATTCTACTCCGCCTTTAACCGAAGACGTTGAAATTAGCGGCTTTATAGAATCTGTTCTTTTTGTCTCCTCAGATGCTAAGGACACTGATTTTACCCTTAAATTAATAGATGTTTATCCCGACGGAAAGGCCTATAATCTTGACGAGACTATACAGAGAGTTAGATATAGAGAAGGGTACGACAAAGAAGTATTTATGGAAAAAGATAAGGTGTATGAAGTGAAGCTTTCTGCTTTATCAACCAGTAATTTTTTTCCAAAAGGACATCAAATCAGAATTGAAATTTCGAGTAGTAATTTTCCAAGATTTGACAGAAATCTAAATACAGGAGGAAATAACTATGACGAAAAAGTTGGCGTTATAGCAAAAAATAAAGTACATCATAGTACAAAATATCCATCAAGGATTATTCTACCAATGATTAAAAAATAAGTATCATAAGAATTCTTGTCCCGAATTTACTGGTTCGGGATAAGAAATTCTTTGGTGGTAAAAAGTTTTAATGTAATCTTTGAATACCTCCTTACATAAATCAAGTTCCCTACCTGATAATTGTGATTCCTCAAATTGCCCCATCTCTATCTTACGCTCAATTAATCTATCAATCAAATCAAAAAGGTCTCCCTCTGTTGGATTTTTTAAACTTCTACATGCTGCCTCAACCGTATCAGCAAGCATTACAATAGATTGTTCCCTGGTAGATGGCTTGGGGCCAGGATAAGTAAAATCTGCCTCATTGACATCAAAACAATTGTCAGTGGCTTTAAATTTTCTGTAAAAATATTCTACTTTGGTGGTGCCATGATGTGTTCTAATAAAGTCTATGATTATTTCAGGCAATCTATACTTTTTTCCTAAGTCTATACCATCCTTTACATGTTTAATAATCATAGCAGCACTTCTATGAAAAGATTGATTTTCGAAAGGATTAAGATTTTGAATATTTTCATTAAAATAACCTGGGTTAACTAATTTACCAATATCGTGGTATAACCCTCCTACCCTGCATAATAGGCTATTTACATGAATTTTTTGTGCAGCTGCTTCCGCCAGATGACTTACCTGTATAGAATGTTGATAAGTACCAGGAGCTTTTAGCGCCAATTCTTTTAATAAAAAATTATCTAAATTTCCTAATTCATTTAAAGAAAATGCCGAGGTAAAAGAAAAAATCTTTTCTAAGAAAGGTATGATTAAATAAGCAAGAAGTAATAATAGGGATTGAATAAATAAAAAAATTATAAGTTCCTCAAAAGAAGTTTGAAAGGTAGGGTAAGTTAGCTTTAAACTGACTGAAATTAATATAGATGTAATGCAAACTACCATTATACTCCCAATAATCAGGGATGGCTTCTTGCTGTCAAAGGGTAAAAAAAGAATGAGCAATCCAGTGAAAAATTGCAAAAACATCCACTGTATTGAGGGATGTAGAGATAGAAAAACACACGAAAGAGTAGAAAAATATACACCAAATGAGAGACTCTCGTTAAAAAAATATTTAATTATTATGAGAATTATCCCTAATGGCAATATGAATAAAAAATTTGGGTTAAATTGATTAAGAAAATGCGCAAAAAAAGTAAAAAATGGGATTAAGCCCAGTAAAAAGAAAATCGAACGAGAAAGTGTTTCATCGATGTTAACTGTCCGATAAATAATAAATGAAAGCAGTGCAAAAACACCTACAAGTAAAGCTGAAATACCAACATTAGGAAGAAAATCTTCTGTAAATACATTAAAAAAGACAAATAATGAGAAGACAATTAACCCGGTAAAGATTATGATGGAGATAAATCGTAGCGAATTTGCTGAAAACACGTTGTTACTAGGCATAAACCGAATTGCCCTGCAAAATTATACGAAAATTCAAGAAATTAAAATAAATTTTAAGGTGCTTTCCAAACGATTTCCTCCACCTTTAATTTTTTAGCATTATACCTGGCCAAAATAAAGAGATAATCAGAAAAGCGATTTATGATAGCCAATATCTGATTTTCTACCGCTTCTACTTCCGTTAGAGAGACTATATTTCGTTCAACTCTTCTACATACAACCCGGGCTAAATGACAGTATGAAACTATAGTGTGGCCACCTGGTAATATAAAATTGGTTAATGCTGCTAAATCAGCGTCCATAAAATCTATCTCTGCCTCTAGCTTTTCAATTAAATCAGTGGGAAGTTCAGGTGCGGAGAAAGTACTATTTATTGGTGTAGCCAATTTGGAACCAATAACAAACAACTGATTCTGAATATATCTAAGAAATGTTACCTGACGATCATCTTCAAGCAAATCAGCCAATAGACCAATCCACGCATTTAACTCATCAACGCCTCCATAAGCCTCGATCCTGATATTATTCTTTGAGAGAGATTTGCCGCCAATCAGTGAGGTTTTTCCCAAATCTCCGTTTTTGGTATATATTTTCATTTCAAACAATAAATTTACACAGGCATTTTAAAACTTTGAATTGACTGGTTTAGCTCGTCACTTTCTATGTATCCATCTTTAAGCTTCACAATTCTGTGAGCATGGGCAGCAATGTCAGGTTCGTGTGTAACAAGAATGATAGTATTTCCAAGTTTATGAATTTCTTCAAATAATTGCATAATCTCGTACGATGTTTTGGAGTCAAGGTTACCCGTCGGTTCATCTGCAAGAATAATGGACGGATTGTTAACTAAAGCCCTTGCCACGGCTACCCTCTGTCTTTGACCTCCAGATAGCTCATTGGGCTTATGGTCCATTCTATCCTTTAATCCAACGGCCGCTAACATATCTTTTGCTCTATTGAGCCTTATTTTAATAGGAACACCAGCATAAACTAAAGGTAAAGCCACATTTTCTAAAGCTGACAATCTAGGCAATAGATTGAAAGTTTGAAAAACAAATCCGATTTCCTTATTTCTTACAATAGCCAGTTCTTCATCGACCATATTAGCTACATTATTCCCATTAAGAGAATAAACACCAGACGTGGGCGAATCGAGGCAGCCTAAAAGATTCATTAGCGTTGATTTTCCAGATCCGGAAGGACCCATCAATGCAACATATTCGTTTTTATAAATATTAAGGCTGGCAGATTGTAATGCTTTTACCTCATTATCGCCCATAATATAAGTTTTTCGCAAATTCTCAATTGAGATAAGAGGCTTTTTTTCCATGTTGTCTGATTGTACTTACTTATTATCCAAATTTATAACCCTTGGCACACTAAAAAAGTTTTTATGTGCATCAGGCGCATTCTTCACTGCCATTTCAGCTGATATCAGCGTTTCTGATTCATCATTTCTCCAAATGTTAGATTCGTTGTTAATATAAATTAATGGTTCAACGTTATCCGTTGGCAGTTCCTTTAATTTATCAACGAGCTTTAACATATCAGATAAATTTGAAACCATTGATTCTCTCTCCTCGTCAGAGAGTTTCAATCTGCTTAAATCTTCAAGTTTCAAAATTAAGTTTTTGTCTATTTTCATAACAAGTTTATAGAAGTTTATGCCTATTTATTCGTCAAACGTTCAAATATAGGGTAAAGCTAAAAATAATTTTTTGGCAAGGTGTTCAGGTTGTTGTATTTTCGCTAATAAATTATTTTTAGCTAAAAAAAAGAACTTGGAATTAATCCCTCAAATAAAACATATTGCCATTGCTGGCAATATAGGTGCTGGTAAAACGACCTTATGTTATCAATTAGCTAAGCATTTCGGCTGGCAGGTACATTATGAAAGTACAGATGACAATCCCTATCTGGTAGATTTTTATACAGATATGCGCAGATGGTCATTTAACTTACAGATTTATTTCTTACACACAAGGTATAACCAGATAATGCAAATATTAAATGGAGATGTAACTGTTATTCAAGATCGGACTATCTATGAAGATGCCAATATTTTTGCTCCAAATTTGCATGATATGGGACTCATGACGGGAAGAGATTTTAATAATTATACTTCCTTGTTTAATTCTATGACCGCCCATATTCAACCGCCTGACCTACTTATTTACCTTAAAGCCAGTATTCCAACCCTCGTTGATCACATCCAAACCAGAGGAAGGGAATATGAGGGAAGTATCAGTATAGATTATTTGAAAAAATTAAATGAAAGATATGAAAATTGGATTAGTCAATACAAATTGGGTAGATTACTTGTCATATCAACCGATGAATTAGATTTTGTTAACAAACAAGAAGATTTAGGAACTGTCATTCAAGCGGTTAGAACCGAATTACATGGTTTGTTTTAAATTATTACTTAATGAATATTAATAATTACCGAAATGTTCTCGATAAATTGTCACCTTATGGCGCAAAACTAATCGTTGTATCCAAGTATAAAAGTTTCGACGAAATAGAGACTGTAAAAAATTGGGGGCAAAATATTTTTGGTGAGAATAGAGTGCAGGAACTCATTGCAAAAAATGAGTTACATGGTAGCAATTTAGAATGGCATCTTATTGGTTCTTTACAAAAAAACAAGGTAAAAGCAATCATTCCCATCGTCAAACTTATACATTCTGTAGATTCACTTTCATTACTACATGAAATAAATAAACAAGCGGAAAAAAACCAAGTTGTTCAGGAATGTCTATTACAAATTAAAATTGCCAAGGAAGACACAAAACAAGGATTATTACCATCAGAGGTAAAGGCTTTATTGTCCGATGAAACTTACGGACAAATGAAAAATATTCAAATCAGGGGTTTAATGGGTATGGCCACAAATACTGAGGATAGTCAACAGGTTCGGTCTGAGTTCAAACAGTTAAGAATTCTTTTCGAAGAGATAAAGAAAGAATATTTTGCCGACAGCACCCTCTTTTCTGAAATTTCCGCTGGTATGTCAGATGACTTTCCTATAGCATTAGACGAAGGAAGTACCTTGGTAAGAATAGGTAGTTTGATTTTTAATCCCTAAACAATAAAAATGTATAGTTTATTAAAAATATCTTTTGCTTTTACCTTTCTATTGTTGTTAGTTGGTTGTAAATCAAACATATCGATAAGTTATGATTTAGACGAGAAGGGTAAAGAATTTCGGGAATATCCAACAAATATAATTTTACTAATAGGTGATGGAATGGGATTAACCCAGATTTCTGCCGCAATGTATAGTAATAATAATAGATTGGCCTTAGCTAAGTTTCCTGTCATTGGTTTTCACAAATCCCATGCTGCTGATGAGTTAATAACAGATTCAGCAGCAGGAGGCACCGCTATTGCCTGTGGAATAAAAACCAACAATGGCAATATTGGAACGGATGAAAATGGACTTGCAACAGTAAGTATCCTGGAAGAATTGGATTCACTGAATTTTTCAACAGGAATGATTGTAACATCCACTATCGTTCATGCTACGCCGGCAGCTTTTGCTGCGCATCAAGCTCGACGAGAAATGTATGAAGAAATTGCTTTAGACTATTTAGATACCAACGTCGATTTACTGATTGGTGGAGGTCGCCAGTATTTTCAAAACAGAGAAATGGATGACAGAAATTTAATCATTGAATTTGAAAATAAAGGCTATATAGTCATGGATCAGCTATACACTACTATGAATAAAATTAAATGGCCCTTAGATAAAAATTTACTCTACTTTACAGCAGATAAACAACCATTAACTGTCAGTGAAGGAAGAGATTATCTTTCATTTGCTGTGAGACAAGGCGTTCAGTATTTAGAACAAAAAAGTAATAAAGGATTTTTCTTGTTGGTTGAAGGCTCACAAATAGATTGGATGAACCACGCCAATGACGGACGGGGTGTCGTTATGGAAACCTTAGATTTTGACCGGGCCATTTGGGAAGCCATACAGTATGCAAATAAAAAAGGAAACACCTTGGTCTTAGTAACTGCTGACCATGAATCAGGTGGAATGAGTATTGAAGCTGATTCTAAAATGAACAAATTAAAATATGGATTCACCACCAATGGACACACAGCGGCAATGATTCCTGTATTTGCTTATGGCCCGGGATCTTCTTTATTTCGTGGCATCTATGAAAACACCTCTATTTACCATAAAATGCGAGCTGCCCTTGGATTAAAGAAGAAAATTAATCCTCCCTCTCCCAATCCATCGTCCGAGTAACCGCTTTCTTCCAACCTTTATACCTTTTTTCTTTTTCTGTCTCAGGCATTTCAGGTATAAATTCCTGATCAAGTTGCCATTGCTTTGAAATATCTGACATGCTCCAAAACCCCGTGGCTAAGCCTGCCAAAAATGCTGCACCTAAAGCCGTTGTTTCAAATATTCTTGGACGTTGAACGGGAACACCAAGAATATCAGCTTGAAACTGCATTAACAGGTTATTTGCGCAAGCACCGCCATCGACTCTCAACAGAAGTAATTTTTGTCCCGCATCTAATTCCATAGCTTCGAGAACATCTCTGGTTTGAAAAGCTAACGACTCAAGCGTGGCTCTTATCAGGTGTGATTTTGACGTACCGCGGGTCAAACCAAAAATAGCTCCTCTGGCGTACATATCCCAGTAAGGAGCACCTAAGCCTACAAAAGCAGGTACAACATAAACACCTTCAGAGTCAATGATTTTAGATGAATAAAACTCGGAATCAGCTGATTCATCAATTAATTTAAGACTATCACGCAACCATTGTACCGCCGCACCGGCAATAAAAACACTACCTTCTAGAGCATAAGATATTTTCCCGTTTAAGCCCCAGGCGATCGTAGTTAATAAACCTGCTTTGGATACAATAGGTTTTTCCCCTGTATTCATTAGCATAAAACAGCCCGTTCCATAAGTGTTCTTTGCTTGACCAGGATTAAAACAGGCTTGACCAAATAAGGCTGCCTGTTGATCACCAGCTACGCCACTAACAGGAATTTCAATACCAAATAATGATGCCTCCGTATGACAAAACACACCACTACTTGAAAGCACATTAGGTAAAATGCATTTTGGAATATCTAAATCTTTGAGTAAATAGTCATCCCATTCTAAAGACAAAATATTGAAAATCATTGTTCTGGATGCATTGGAATAGTCGGTAGCATGAACTTTACCGCCACTCAATTTCCAAATAAGCCAACTATCAATGGTACCAAATAAAATATCCCCAGCTAGCGCCTTTTCTTTTAGATTGGGTTTGTTTTCAAGTAACCAATGAATTTTTGTTGCACTAAAATAAGCATCAATAACCAATCCTGTATTATCTCTTATATAGGATTGAAGATTATCTCTTTCTTTTAATTCATCACAATAAGCAGCCGTTCTTCTGTCTTGCCAGACAATGGCATTAGCCACAGGCTTTCCCGTATGTTTATCCCAAATAACAGTGGTTTCTCTCTGATTTGTAATACCAATGGCTTCAATTTGCTCAGGCAGAATATTACTGTTTCTAAGAACTGTTTGAGTTACCTCCCATTGAGTAGCCCAGATTTCTTCCGCATCATGTTCCACCCACCCTGGTTGTGGGTAAAATTGGGTGAATTCCTTCTGAGCTACTTGTTGAATTTCTCCATTTTTATTAAACAGAATAGCTCTCGAACTGGTAGTACCCTGGTCCAACGATAAAATAAACTTTTCCATACTTTTCTTTATACTTCTAAGATAAGAATTAGGACCGATTAACAAAAGAGATCTGCTTAAATTTACTTACTTTTGTTTTTTTGCAAAATAAAAATGAGCAAAGTCTCCAACCATCATTATGAAAAAACTGGTCATTCCTTTCAATGATATACCTCAATTATCTTCTAAAGATAAAGCATATTCTACAGGAAATCAACATCTTAAACCATTTTACAAACATGCAGTTAATATAGATACCTTTCAACAGGTTGTTTCTGATAAATCTACACAGGACATTCCAAGAAAACTTATCGTTGAAGTATTAAAAGAACAATATGCATCGCTTCCTACCTCAGAAGAGACCTTAAAAAATATTGATTCTCTCCTTGAACCAAATACGTTCACCATAATAACAGCACACCAACCTGTTCTTTTTACAGGGCCATTATATTATATTTTCAAGATATGCTCTACCTTGAATTTATGTAAACAATTAAATACTTATTACCCTTCAAACCATTTTGTTCCTTTGTTCATAAATGGTGCCGAAGACCACGATTTTGAAGAAATAAACCACGCTTTTTTATTTTATAAAAAATTGACCTGGGAACAGGATAAAGGCGGGTCGGTCGGTAAATTAAAATCAAATACGCTGGATATTGTATTATCTGAGCTAAAGAATTTATTAGGAGATTCAACAGAAGCAGAGGAAATTTATCGTTTAGTCCATGTTGCTTACACAGAAAATGAACTGTATGAACAAGCTTCTTCTGCCCTTGTCAATGCCATTTTTGGAAAATACGGCTTGGTTGCGCTAAACATGAGCCATAAAGGGCTAAAACATTTTTTTAAACCTATCATTGAAAAAGAATTATTTGAACAACCCTCTCAAGCCATCATTGAAAAAACACAGCAAGCTTTGGGTGATGTTGGATTTAGTGTACAAGCTCATGTTCGCGAAATAAATCTTTTTTATCTGAGTGAACATAATAGAAATAGGATAGAAAAAATAGATAATCATTTTCATATCGTCGGGACAAATATCATTTTTACCGACGCTCAATTACGCGATGAACTAGATTTATATCCTGAAAAATTCAGCCCCAATGTGGTCCTTCGTCCTTTATTCCAGGAATATATTTTACCCAATCTCGCCTATATTGGTGGAGGAGGAGAAATTGCCTACTGGTTAGAAAGAAAAGCGCAATTTGACTACTTTAAAGTGCCATTTCCTATGTTAATCAGAAGGAATTCTGCCTTAATTTTAGAAGATGTTTGGGAGAAAAAATGGTTGAAACTAGATTTCAAATTAGAAGATTTATTTACGGATACAGATGCGTTAATTCGAGCATTTATCCAAAGACATTCAGGAAATGAATTATCTTTTGACAATGAAATTGA
>Ga0247843_1000940_pt1 | contig 64528 bp, 61 predicted proteins | sample LaCruzMarch2017__FD_192420 | JGI IMG/M metagenome (GOLD analysis project Ga0247843, IMG submission 192420) | Freshwater microbial communities from meromictic Lake La Cruz, Castile-La Mancha, Spain - LaCruzMarch2017_8m | ecosystem: Environmental > Aquatic > Freshwater > Lake | place: Spain...
TTCAACAATATCGGTCGGGAACGGTCTTTAGCCTCCAAGCCGAAAGGCGACATTCGTCGGTCGAAGACTCAGCCCCCAACGCTGAACCCATCCAAGCTAAAGGCCACCCAGTAGGGACCCACACAGCGACCCACCGTTACGGCCGTTCAGCCGCTCGTCGGCCGGGTTCCTTGCTAGAGACTACTTGGGAAGGTGGTGCCGCTTAGGTGACTCGAACACCTGACCCCCGCATTACGAAGGCTACTCACGATCTCGCCCAAAAGCTATACAACACAACACACTAGACAAGTTTCGGGCCAGCGCGGCTCGCCCAACCCAGACCCTTCCCAGAGCGGGCTGAGGGGGTCATTGGGCCGTTTCCTAAGTTACGCGACTTAACGTGGGAAACTCCGGAATCGCCACCTGCGCCATACCTGCAAACTCGACCGAGGACGGGGCTTCCAGGTGGCGTATCGGCGGGGTGCCCAGGCAGTTATCAAACGCTCGCCGACCGTCGAGAATGTCGGCTTTTCGGCCCGATCCCTTCGACCGATCTCGACCCATTGGAGCCGTCGGGAAGGTCTGCTTTCGGGCCGCCATGACCGGCCGGGCCGGAGCAAGGCAGCGGTGGCCTAGCGTAAGGCTCTGGAAGTCGGCCGAACCGATGTCCGCTGTCCTCCCCCGTTCAGGCCGAGACTGGCTTTTCCGAACCGCTTCGCTACACCGGCCACAAGGATCGGCATTGGGGGCGGAGATGAACTTCACGCGACGGATGGGTCTGGCGGCGGCTCTGCTCGGCGGGCTCTTGGCACCGCAGAGTTTCGCGCAGGATCAGCCGGCCCCGGTTGCCGCTCCGGTCCAGTCCGCCGAGTTGTGGAATACCGAGCAGTTCGTGATCCGCTCGGACATCCTCGGGCGCGACATGCTGATCCAGGTGGTGAAGCCGATGATGCCGGTCAGCGGAAAGGCCCCTGGGGTCTATCTGCTCGACGGCAACCAATTCACCTCGCTCGCCCTCAACCCGATGTTGGGCAGCTTCTTGGGCGAGTATGCGCCCGCCTATTTCATCGGCGTGGGCTATGCCGAGCAGAGCATGATCCACTGGCGTCGGCAGCGGACGACCGACCTTATCCATGCGCCCGGCGTCGCCATTGACGGGGGCGTGACAAGCGGCGGCGGCGCCCTCTTCCAGCGATTCCTGGTGGATGAGCTGCGCCCGGCGGTGGAGAGCCGCTATCCGATCGATCCCGAGCAAACCGTGCTGGCGGGCATATCCTTGGGCGACCTTTTCACGACCCGCGTCCTTCTCGACGAGCCGGGCGCTTTCGGCGGCTATATGATCGGGAGCCCCTCGATCTGGGCGGAGCCAAGCCTCCTCGATCGGGCCCGGATCGCGCCCCTGCGCAGTGGCACCAAAATTTATGTCTCGGCCGGAGCCTCGGAAAACGCCGCGCACCTCGCGACCGCCCGGGCGCTTGCGGCGGCCTTGCGCAATAACCCCTCGGGCGTGGCCGTCACCGAGTGGATCGTCCCCAACGAAGGTCACGTGGGCTTCGCGCCGGCCTTCTTCAGCCAGGCGCTCAAGACTGTGCTGCCGCCGGCCCCGTCTACGCCATAGCAGGCGCCGACGGCCTTCACTCCGCCGGAAACCGCCGCTCAAACCGCCCCATGGCCTGCGGGTCAGACCGAGTGGCAGAAGCTAGCCGCGTAGGCGTCACGCACCCTGCCCTAGCCCCGCTAACAGGAGACAAGTTCGCGTTGGACCGACAGCACCAGCTATTCTGCTGACGGCAAGACCTTTCGGGGCGAGCGGGTGCTCCGCCGCGTGAGCCGCTAAAGTCCGCTCACCACCCGAAAGAGACCTTCGGAGCGTCTGGTTTGTGGCTGTAACGCCAATGTCTGGTTTTGGCGTACTCGAGGCTCACAAGGCGTATTGTGGATGGCGGGGGGCCTCTGTCGTGGGAGGTGGCCATGGGCCAGTCCGATCTTTTTCGCATGCCTCGAAAACCCTGGAACGCGGGGCGAGTAACTGGAGCGAAAGCTCCTCTCAAACCGAAGCATATCTGGGCGATCCGCCAACATTTGAAGTCGCTTGGGTCAGTTCGGGATCTGGCGATGTTCAACACGGCGCTGGACGCAAAACTGAGGGGCTGCGACCTCGTGAAGCTGCGCCTCGCCGATGTCGCCCACGGAGGCGTCATTCGGCAGCGCTCCACTATCGTTCAGCAGAAGACCGGGCGACCCGTGCCCTTCGAAATCACAGAGCCGGCGAGAGAAGCGTTGACGCAATGGCTCGACCTCCGTGGCCGACGGCCGGATGATTGGCTGTTCCCAAGCCGCAGCAATGCCGGCAGGCACATCGGAACGCGCCAGTACGCACGCATCGTCGACGGCTGGGTTCGCATGATCGACCTCAACCCGAGTGCGTACGGCACACACAGTCTGCGACGAACCAAGGTAGCGATGATCTACAAAAAGACCGGAAACCTCCGCGCCTGCCAGCTGCTCCTGGGGCACGGAAAGCTGGAAAGCACGGTCCGATACCTCGGTATTGAGGTCGACGACGCGCTCGAGATTTCCGAGCAGATCGATCTTTAGGCCGCGGTGGGTCTGTCAGAAAGCGGACTCTCTGAATGGCCGTTGAGGGTGGGGAGCGGACATCAGCTTTGCCGAGCGGAAAGGAGCGCGTCGATCAGCTTGCCGTGAATGTTGGCGATGCGATCCGGCTCACGAGCTTCGAGGTAAAAGCCTCGGTCATAGATAATCTTTATTTCGCCAGCGTTCGTTCGCACCTCGGCAACCATGTTGCCGAAGGCTTCAGGTGCGTAGTGCACGATCGTTAGGGCCTCGACTTCAAGGCCGACGGCTTCGAGTGCCGAACGAATATAGTTGAGCGGCTCGGCTCCCATGACTCCTCATACGTGATCTCTTGAAGGTCGCCTATGGGTCGGACCACGACATTGGCATCAGGCCCGAAAGCGGACCTTGACCGAGCGGCCCTGGAGCGAACACTCCCGACTTCCGTTGGGGTGATGGTCGGCAAGGAATCGAATTCGTTAGGTGCCGTGTCACCCGTGTCAAAGAAGGCGGCCAAGCTTAGGCATACGGGCGGGTGCTTTACCCTGGGGTGCCTACGGGCCACGGCGCACCAAGGTGGGTGGCTGGGCGCATCGCTTGGGGCCTCTGCGGCATGGCCCGGCCCGCACATAACCCCTTAGGCCAGGGCCCAATTGCGCGTGACCGGAGAGGAAACGGCTCGCCGGTGGTATTGCTGCATCCGATCGTTCAACGGACCCAACGCCCTACTATACCCCTACTCGCGAAGATGCGAGAAGCATGGGCGCGTCAGGCGTTGCCATAATGCACGGTATTTGTTAGGAAAAATGGTGCCGCTTAGGTGACTCGAACACCTGACCCCCGCATTACGAATGCGATGCTCTACCAGCTGAGCTAAAGCGGCCCTTCGGCCAGGCGGATCGCGCCCGGCGACGGAAGCGGCTCTTTATACGCCGGGCCCCGGATTGCCAAGGGCACTCACGCCCGGGCCGGCCAGCGCATCCAGAAGGGCGTCTTCGGTGGGGGCGGCGGCGATGCGGACCTGTGCAAAATCCAGCGTGGACAGGGGGGCGGCGACGGCGGCCGAGAGTGTGACGGCACACCGCCCGCGGGTCTCCGGCAGGGCTTCGGCCAGGAGGCGGGCGGCGCGGGGAGAGTGGATCAGGACGGTCTCCCAGCCGTTCGGCGGAGCCGCACCGGTCGCGACCGTCCGGTAGACAGCGACGGAGCGGATGCGAACGGGGTCACCGACCAGGGCCGCGAGATCTCCGGCGGGCTCGGCGGCAGTGGGGTTGAGGATGCACAGACCGGCTCCTTCCGTCCGGATCAGGGTCGCGAGCGCCGACAGGTCTCCGTCGGCCGACCGCACCGAGGCGAAGCCCGCCGCGCGCGCCGCGCGGTCGGTGGCGTCGCCGACCGTAAAGACGGGCAAGGCTCGCGCGGCCGTCAGGGCGGCGAAGGCTGTGACGCCATTCCGGCTGGTGAAGGCCAGCGCCCCGACACCCCCAAGGTCGATGCGCGCCGCGATCGGCCCTACGGCCAGCAGAGGCGCGATCAGGGGCGTATGGCCGAGCGCAGCCAGTCTGGCGGCGGTTTCGTCTGCACCGGGCAAGGCGCGGGTGATCCACACCTTCCGGCCCGGCTGCTGTCGATCGATCATGTCTGCGCCCCCGGGCGAGGCGGGGGACCCGGCAGGATGGTCCCTTGATCAGGTCGGATGAACATCGGGGTCGGACGGGTCATCAGCGCCGTCGCAAGGTGACGTAGAAGGCGCCGTCACCGCCATGGCGCCGGTGAGCGGGGGAGAAACCGGACACCACGCCCCTGAGCGCATGGGCCTGCAGCCATTCCTGGATGGAGGCGCGGATCACGCCGCCGCCCCTGCGCCCCTGGCCGGTGATCACGAGCACGGCGCGAAGGCCCCGCGCCTGGGCCTGGTTGAGGAAGGTTCTCAGCCGGTCCTCCGCCTCGAACCGCCCGAACCCGTGAAGGTCGATAGAGGCCTCGATCGGATCGCGCTCGCGCGACAGCCGGCGCTGGCGGCGAGGTTCGAGGGGTTCGGGCCCTGAATGAGCCGGAGCCCGGGACGGCAATGCGGGTGTTCGGGATGGCGACCGGCTGGCCGGGGACCCACCAGACGGCCGCGGCGGCATGGCCCGGGCATCCTTGACGGGAACGACGGCCGGGGGCTCGACGGTGATCCGAAGGGCCTTGCGCACCCGCGCCGGCGTGACCGAACCGGAAACCCGGGCCCAGATGCGGCGGTCTTCTGCGCTGAGGTCGGGCGGCGGACGCCGGGCCACGCTCAAGCCTCGTCGTCGAGGTCGGGCTCGGGCGGGCCGGGCTCATAGATCAGGATGTCGCCCGGCTGGCATTCCAGCTCGCGGCACAGGGCGAACAGGGTCGTGAACCGCACGGCCCGCGCCTTGCCGGTCTTCAGGATCGACAGGTTGGCGACGGTCACGCCCACCCGATCTGCGAGCTCGGTCAGCGACATCCGCCGCTCGACCAGAAGCCGGTCCAGTTGCACGCGGATGGCCATCAGCCAGCCCCTGTCGCGTGGCGGCTCGCGACCTGGGTGCCGGTCGGTGACGTGCCGGGGGTCATATCGTCAACTCCGACTCGCGGCGCAGTCGGGCCCCCTCCCGGAAGACCTCGGCCAGAACGAAGACCACGAGGACCGAGAACACGGGTGTCAGCAGTTCGCCGAACCCCTGACGCTCCATAACGCCGGGGGCGAGGCGGGCGGCGACGACCCCTTGCGCCAGCCATACGCCACCGGTCACGACGGCCAGAATCAGGCCGACCTGCCGCAGACGGCGCACGTTGTCGGGCTGGAACGGGTCGCCGAGGGTCAGGGTCCGGAAGATCATCCGGAGATTTCGAAGGATCAGGAGGAAGCCGCCGAAATAGGCGGTCAGGGCGCCCACGCCGAATAGAAGCAGGGGCCGTGTCAACGGTTGCTGGCGACCGCCGGACTCGTTCGACACCGTGATGTTCAGATTGGCGATGGGGATGAAGATCGAGGCGAGAAGCACGAGCAGCAGAACGGCCGTGATGATCATCAGCAGCACATAGGCCACATCCAGCGCAATCTTGAGCAGGCTGGAGACGGAACCGGGCCCCAGGGTTCTGAAAGGGGGCCGGAACGGCACCCGAACGTTCAGACGGGGCAGGCCTGGCAGGCGGAACATCGTTCGCCCGGGGCGGGACCGTTCGGGATGAGGCCGGTCGGCGGGCATTGGCAGACTCGCGCCGGGGGTCAGGCCGCAATGGCCGCGCGGGGTCCGGCGAACCCCGACGCGGCTCTATAGATCGCGTTCCTGGTCAATGGTCAAAGGGCCTTCCTGATTGCCGCCAACGCCCGGCATGGAAGCCTGGCGCACGGACGGCCTGATAAATGGACCGTACCCTGGCAACCGCCGCTCTGGTCGCGAGCAGCGGCATTGCGAGCGATACCGCCGCCTTCCTAGAAGGCCTGAACCAGAATGGAAACCAGGGCGGTCGGCAGCGCAGCCAGCAGGGCGGCATTGACGAGAAGGGTGCCGACCTTGTCCATCATCAGCGAGACTTTAAAGGTGCTCATCATTTCGATTCTCTTTCGATCCTGAGTGCGGGTCATTTGTTGCCCGTTTTTTCTGCCACCGGGGTTCGACTTGCTCGTTTCGAGCAAACCGTGGAACGTCGTGGCCTCCGTTCGTGAGAACATAGATAGGCCGTGCAATCAGGCTTTGCACGTTACATATCGTTTAACGATATTAAACTTCGGCAATGGAATGTTTCACACCCAGGAGCTCGCGTGAATCTGAAGCTTATCAAGGGGATGCGGATTGTCGCAGCGACCCACAACGCCGGAAAGGCACGCGAAATCCACGCGCTTCTGGACGGACATTACGTGGTGGTCACCGCTGCGGAGCTGAATCTTCCCGAACCGGCCGAAACCGAGACAACCTTTGCCGGCAACGCCATGCTGAAGGCGCGACATGCGGCCGGGGTCTCGGGCGAGGTCAGCCTGGCTGACGATTCCGGCCTGTCGGTCGTGGCGCTGGACGGGGCACCGGGCATTTTTTCAGCGCGGTGGGGCGGGCCGGAGCGCGACTTCGGCCTCGCGATGCGCAAGATCGAGGACAGGCTGGAGGATCTCGGGGCCACCGATCGCAGCGCCTTTTTCACCTCGGCCCTCGCGGTTGCCTGGCCTGACGGGCCCTGCGTCGTCGTGGAGGGTCGTGTGGACGGCCATCTGACCTTTCCGCCGCGCGGCGACCGGGGCTTCGGCTACGATCCCATCTTCATCCCCGACGGCCACGCCCTGACCTTCGCCGAGATGGACCCGGTGCTGAAGGACAGCCTCAGCCACCGGGCGCGGGCCTTTGACACGCTGAAGGTCGCGCTCATTGACGGATGACCGGCCAGGCGGCGTCGCCGTCTATGTCCATTGGCCCTATTGCACCCGCATCTGCCCCTACTGCGACTTCAACGTCGTCAAGGACCGGGGCTGGCGCGAAGAGCAGGCGGTGCTGGTCCGGGCGATCCTGACCGACCTGTCCGCGCAGGCCGCCGGGCTGGAAGGTCGTCGCTTGACCTCGATCTTCTTCGGCGGTGGTACCCCGTCGTTGATGCACCCCGGGGACGTGGCGGCCGTGATCGAGGCCGCGACGGGGCTGTTCGCGCAGGGCGGGCCGGTCGAAGTTACTCTGGAGGCCAATCCCACGGACGCGGAGGCGGCGCATTTCGCAGCGCTCAGCGAGGCGGGGGTCAACCGTCTGTCATTGGGCGTCCAGTCGCTGGACGACGCGGAACTGGCCTTTCTGGGACGCAACCATTCGGCGGCCGAGGCGCGGCGGGCCATCGCCGCCGCCGCATCGGTGTTCGACCGCCTGTCGATCGACCTGATCCACGCCCTGCCGGGCCAGACCGTCGCGGGATGGACGGCGGCGCTCGAGGAGGCCCTGACCCTGGGTTTCGAGCATGTCTCGCCCTATCAGCTGACGATCGCGGACGGCACAGCCTTCGCCCGGGCGGCGGAGCGCGGTGCCCTGGTTTCACCCGACGAGGATCTCGCCGCCGACCTCTATGAGGCGACACAGGCGGTGCTCGGCGCGGCAGGCTTCGATGCCTATGAAGTCTCCAACCATGCAAAGGGCCATGCCGCCCGTTCGGCGCACAATCTGCACGTCTGGCGTGGCGGCGACTATGTCGGGGTCGGACCCGGGGCCCATGGGCGAAGGACCATCGACGGTGTCCGCACGGCTACGGTCGCTCACCGTCGTATTGCCGACTATGTGGCCGGCGTGGCCTCGGGGGCACCGTGGAGCGAGGCCGAGGCGCTGGACACCAGAGGCGCCGTTGAGGAGCGCCTGCTTCTGGCGCTGCGCACCGTCGAGGGCGTACCCCTGAGCCTGCTCGGCGACCTCGACCTCGATCCCTCCGCAGCCCCCGTCGCCCCTCTGATCGCCGACGGCTTCCTGAGCGCCGCAGACGGGCGGCTGGCGGCGACGGCGCAGGGACGACCCGTGCTCGACGCCGTCCTGAAGGCATTGCTGACCTGAGCCCGTCCTTGCCCGGGCCCGCCCCGGCTGGCACGGTCGGCCCATGACCGAGGCCGTTCTTTTCCCGCCCACCGCGCCTCCGGCCCGGCCCGTCTCTCCCGGCCTCTATCTCGTCTCGACGCCGATCGGGAACCTCAGGGACATGACGCTGCGGGCACTGGACGTGCTGGCCGCCGCCGATCTGGTGCTGGCGGAGGATACCCGCGTCACGGCCAAACTCATGTCCGCCTATGGGTTGAAGACGCGACTGGAGCGTTGCGACGACCACGCCTCGACCCGCGCCGCCGAACTGGCCGTCGAGCGGATCGGCGAAGGCGGAGTGGTGGCCTTGGTCTCTGACGCCGGCACGCCCATGGTCTCGGACCCCGGCTTTGTCGTGGCGCGGGCGGTCATCGCGGCGGGCCTGCCTGTCCATCCTGTCCCCGGCGCATCGAGCCTTCTGGCCGCACTGGTCCTGTCGGGTCTGCCGGCGGATCATGTGACGTTCGTCGGCTTTCTGCCGCCCCGATCGGTGGGCCGGATCGCGGCCCTGACCGCGCTGAAGGGCGCACGTCAGACCCTGATCGTTTTCGAGAGCGGACCCCGGCTGAGAGCAAGCCTGACCGACATGGCCACCGTGCTGGGTTCGCGACCGGCCGCCGTGTGCCGGGAATTGACCAAGCTATACGAGACCTGTGTCCGGGGTCCGCTGCCCGAACTCGCCCTCGATCCCGCCCTCGATGCGCCGAGGGGCGAGATCGTCATCGTTATCGGCCCGGGAGACATCGAGACCGCCAGTCTGGCCGATGCCGACACCGCCCTGACCGAGGCCCTGACCCGCCTGGCCCCGGGCGAGGCGGCGTCCGAGGTGTCGCGTGCGCTCGATCTGCCGCGAAAGCCGCTCTATCGCCGGGCATTGGAGCTTCAGGGGCGGGGATGAAACCCGACCGGATCGCCCGTCCGAAGACGCCCGGGCGGCCCAAGGCGGCCCGGCGGATAGCTCGGGGCGGCCGCGCCTTTCAACGCGGCCATGCTGCCGAGTGGATCGCCGTCGTGTGGCTGATGATCAAGGGCTACCGCATCCTGGGCTTTCGCCTGAAGACGCCGGGGGCCGAGATCGACATCCTGGCGCAGAAAGCCAGGACTCTGGCCGTGGTCGAGGTCAAGCTGCGCGGCACCGCCGAGGCCGCCGATATGGCGCTGCGGGCCCGACAGCTGGAACGCCTGCGTCTGGCCGGACAAAAGGTGTTGCGTCAAAGACCCGGTCTGAAGGGCCTGACGTTGCGCGTGGACACAGTCGTGCTGGCACCCGGCCGGTTTCCGCGCCATCGTCGGGGTCTGTAGTTCCGCGAGCTTTCGGGGAACGGGTCGTCGGGGGACGTCACCGTGACACGCGAGGAGGCCGAAGACCGGCTGAGAGAGGCGGGAACCGTCGATGATGACGTCTTTCCGTTGCTGGAGGCCGCCATCGCCTGTGCTGTCCACGAGTCTCCTCTCCGCGACGACCGCCCAGCGCGGCTGCTGGCCGATGCGGCGGCAGTGCGGCTGGCCGATCGCCTTCGCTCCGAGAGCCCCGACGATGCGCTTGCCGAGACCATGGCCTCGGATCTGCGTCTGAACGGCGACCTCCTGCACCACAATGACCCGGCCAACACCGACATCATCGAGGTCGCCGAGCGTCGACGTGGCCTCTCGGCGACGTTGGCAGTGTTCTATCTGGATGCCGCGCGACGGGCGGGGGTCAGGGCGCAGGGCGTCGATTTCCCCAACCACTTCCTGTTGCGGGTGGAGACGCCGGCGGGCCCGGTGGCCCTGGACCCCTTCAGCCAGGGCCGCGTGGTCATGCCGTCCGAGCTGACGCGGCGGGCGCTACGGGCTGGGCTGACGCCGCACATCGCCGACCGGCTGGACATGCTGATGGTGCCCGTCACGGACCGCCAGGCGCTGATCCGGCTGCAGAACCTGCTGTTCAGCCGGGCCATTCGCGCGGACGACTTCATCTCGGCAGAGCGGTCGGCGGTGCGCCGCGCCCTGCTGGATCCCGATGACCATCGTCCCTGGCTCGACGTCGCCGCCGCGCGCGAAAGGCAGGGCGCCCTGACCGGAGCGCTTGACGCCCTGGCCCGGGCCCGCGCCGTGTCCGACCAGGACGCCCCGATCCATCAGGTCGCGATCGAGCGGCTGAGGATGCGGCTGAATTGACAGGCGCGGCTCGGGAGTCCCGGGCCCGTCTTGCGCTATGCGTGCCCTCCGCCCATTACCGGCATCGGGCGCGCTCGCGCTCAAGCAGCGAGGCGCCCAGACCTCAGGGTGGGGTGCCGAGCGGTAGCGCCAGAAAGATGCCCCCATGCTCAAAGTCGCCATCCAGATGGACCCGATCGAGGGGGTCAACATCGACGGGGACACGACCTTCTTTCTGGCGATGGAGGCCCAGGCGCGGGGCCATCCGTTGTGGGTCTATCACTTTCGCACCCTGGCGCTGGAGGACGGCGACCTGTTTTGCCGCGCGCGGCCCGTCACCCTGCGATCGGTCGCAGGGGACCATGTCAGCTTCGGCGCGGAGGTCCGGCTGAACCTCGGCCGCGACGTCGACGTCATCCTGATGCGCCAGGACCCACCGTTCGACATGGCCTATGTGACGGCGACCTATCTGCTGGAGACGGTCCATCCCCGGACCCTGGTGGTCAACGATCCGGCCGAGGTCCGCTCCGCGCCCGAGAAGCTGTTCGCCACGCGGTTCGAAGGCGTCCAGCCGCCGACCCTGATCAGCGCCGATCCGGTCGCCCTGGTCGACTTCCACGAACGGCACGGCGATGTGGTGCTGAAACCCCTGCACGGGGCGGCGGGGTCGGGCGTGGTGCGGCTGAAGGCGGGCGATCCCAACCTGGAGGCCCTGATCGAGATCCACGCCGCCGCCAGCCGGGATCCGCTGGTGATCCAGAAATTCATCCCGGCCGTGTCGAAGGGCGACAAACGGATCATCCTGATCGAAGGCGAGCCGGTCGGGGCGATCAACCGGGTGCCGCCCGATGGGCAGGTACGGTCGAACCTGCGTGTGGGCGGCACCGCCGCGCCGGTCGAGATCACGGATCGGGACCGCGAGATCTGCGCCGTTATCGGCCCCGAGCTCCGGGCGCGGGGCCTCATGTTCGTCGGCATCGACGTGATCGGCGACTATCTGACCGAGATCAACGTCACCTCCCCGACAGGGGCCGTGCAGTTGAAACAGTTCACCGGTATCGACGCCGCCGCGATCCTGTGGGACGCGATTGAAGCCAAACGCACGCCAAACGCGTAGCAACGCCCTTGAAAGTTGCGCGGGTTCATGGTCCGTTCTCGCTGGTGGCGGGAGGGACCCCCAATGCTGGCGAGCATCGCGACGGTCGCGTTCGAAGGCGTGGAGGCGCGCCGCGTCGACGTCCAGGTCCAGCAATTGTCCAGCGAGCACGGCCATTTCAACATCGTCGGCCTGCCCGACAAGGCCGTGGCCGAGAGCCGCGAACGCGTAAGGGGAGCCTTCGCCGGGATCGGCCTTGCGCTTCCGTCGCGCCGGATCATCGCCAACCTCGCCCCTGCGGACCTGCCCAAGGAGGGCAGCCATTTCGACCTGCCGATCGCCCTGGCCCTGCTGGCCTCGATGGGGGTGATCGCGCCGGACGCGCTGCAGGGCTGGGCGGCGCTGGGCGAGTTGGGGCTGGACGGGCGGATCGCGCCGGTCGGGGGCACATTGCCGGCTGCCGTTGCGGCCTCGGCCATGGGACTGGGCCTGATCGTGCCGGAGGCGAACGGTCCGGAAGCCGCCTGGGCCGGCGACGTCTCGATCCTGGCCCCCCGTTCGCTGATCGGGCTGATCAATCACTTCAAGGGCACACAGGTCCTTCGGGCCCCCGAGCCCGGGCCTGTGCGGTCGGGGGTCGCCGTGCCGGACCTGCGCGAGGTCAAGGGCCAGGAGAGTGCCAAGCGGGCGCTGGAGGTCGCGGCGGCCGGAGGTCACAATCTGCTGTTTGTCGGCCCGCCGGGCTCGGGCAAGTCGATGATGGCCCAGCGGCTGCCGGGCCTGTTGCCGCCCCTGACGCCGCAGGAATTGCTCGAAACCTCGATGATCTGGTCGGTGGCCGGCCTGATCGAGCGAGGAGCCCTGACCCGCGACCGGCCGTTCCGCGCGCCCCACCATTCCGCCTCCATGGCCGCCCTGACCGGTGGGGGCCTGCGCGCCAAGCCGGGCGAGGCCTCCCTTGCCCACAACGGCGTGCTGTTTCTGGACGAACTGCCGGAATACTCGGCCCAGGCGCTGGACAGTCTGCGGGCCCCGCTGGAGACGGGAGAGATCGTCGTGGCGCGCGCCAATGCCCATGTACGCTATCCGGCCCGGTTTCAGCTGGTCGCGGCGATGAACCCCTGCCGCTGCGGGCTGGGGGGCGCGGGTAAGGGGGCGTGCGGCAAGGCCCCGCGCTGCCAGAGAGACTATCAGAACCGCATCTCCGGACCGATGTTCGACCGCATCGATCTGACCGTCGAGACGCCGCCGGTCACCGCCGCCGACATGGCCCTGCCTCCACCCGCCGAGGGCACGGCCGAGGCCGCCGCCCGCGTTGCCACCGCCCGGGCGATGCAGGAGGCTCGGGTGAGGGAGGCCGGGCTGGATCCGATGCAGGCCCTGAACGCCCGCGCGACCGGCGAGACGCTGGACCGGTTCGCCACGCCCGACGAGGCGGGGCGGGCGCTGTTGATGCGTGCGGGCGAGGCGGGCGGCCTGACCGCACGGGGATGGACGCGGACCCTGCGGCTGGCGCGCACCATCGCCGACCTCGAAGGGGCAACCGGCGTCCTTCGCCGCCACATCGCCGAGGCCCTCATCTATCGTCGCTCGACCCTGGGTGCCCAGGCCGATTTCGAACGACAGGACGGCGGACGGACGGGCGTGCCGGCATGGTGACGCTTCCTTGAGAGCCTCCGCGACAAGGATCTGGAAACCTTCCCGATTGTGCGGGGCTTAAGAGCTCCTGGTCATGATCGCCCCGGAGTGGGGAGATGCGTATGGCGCGCCGGACGGACGCAACGACGACAGGAAGCCTCGGTGCCGGATCGCAGATCACACCTCCCCAGGGAGGTGCAGATCCCTTTCTGAGGCTGATGAGTCATGAGATGCGAACGCCGCTGAACGGCGTCATCGGGATGCTCGGTCTGCTGACGCGCACCCGTCTGGATGGAGCCCAGCGCGCCTATGCCGAGGCTGCGCGGGACTCTGCCGAGCATCTTCTCGGACTCGTCAATGACCTGCTTGACTATGCCAGGCTGGAGGCGGGCAAGCTGGAGTTCGATCTGGCGCCCGTTGATCCCGAGACACTCGTGCGGGGCGTGGCCGAGCTGCTCAGCCCCCGCGCCCATGAAAAGGGACTGGAAATCTCATGGTCGGTCGCCGCCGACGTGCCCGACATCCTGGCCGACGAGGGGCGTCTGCGACAGGTGCTGTTCAACCTGGCCGGCAATGCCGTCAAGTTCACCGCGACGGGTGGCGTGCGTATCGCGGTCGAGCGGGTCGGCGGACCGGATCGGACGCCCATGCTGGCCTTTTCAGTCGATGACACCGGTCCCGGCGTGCCCGCCGAAGCCCGGACGCGCATCTTCGAGGAGTTCGGCCACATCGATGCCACGGATGCGAGGCGCCATGACGGAGCCGGGCTGGGCCTCGCCGTCGTGCGTCGGCTGGCCGAGGCCATGGGCGGCAAGGTCTCCGTCGGCGACCGGCCCGGGCGTGACGGCCGCGGCGGCTCGCGCTTCCGCTTTCAGGCCGGATTCAAGGCCACCGCTGATGCCTCGCCGCGGCCTCGGCCGCTGGAGGGCCTGTGCGTCGCGGTGCGCTCGCCCGATCCTTTCGTTCAGGCCGCCGCCCGCGAGCAGATTGCCGCCAGTGGGGGCGAGCCGACCGAAGGCATGGCATCGGTGACCCTGGTCGATCACGCCGAAGGCGGTCAGACTGGCGAGCCCATGGCGAGCCTGCCGACGAACGGGCGGGCTGTCGTTCTTCTGAAGCCCTCTGAACGTGAGCTGATCGCCCGGTATCGTGCGGCCGGGTTCCACGGCTATCTGATCAAGCCCTTGCGCCGCGCTTCGATGGTCGAACGTGTGCTGGCGGCGACCACGGCCGGTGACACGGCCCCGACGGGAACGCGCACCCCGTCGCCGGAGGACGATCGCCTCCTGCCCGTGCGGTTCGCCGGAACGCGCGTGCTCCTGGCCGAGGACAATCCGGTCGGGGCGCTGCTGGCCAGGACACTGCTGCGCCGTGAAGGCTGTATCGTCGAGACCGCCAGCACGGGCGAGGAGGCGGTCGAGGCGCTGAAGCGCGCCCGCTATGATCTGATTTTCATGGACATGCGCATGCCGGGCATGGATGGCCCGGCCGCGACCCGTGCCATCCGCTCTGCGGGAGACCGCACGCCCATCGTCGCCCTGACCGCCAATGCCTTCGAGGAAGACCGTCGCGCCTGCCTTGAGGCGGGGATGAGCGACCACCTCGTCAAGCCGCTGGAATTGGAAGCGCTCAGGGCCGCTCTCGCCCGCTGGACGACCGGTGACTTCCGCGCCAAGGTCGCCTCCGCATAGGCCAGCCGGCGTCAGACCGGCGGCCGCCGAGACATAAGGCCGCTCCGAGATGACCAAGCCGACTGCCGAGGTTCCCGCCACCGACCTCAAGCCCAGGGGCCTGGCGGTTCTGAAGGCGGCGTTCCGCGAGCGCCGGACGCTGGCGATGCTGCTGCTGGGCTTCTCCGCCGGGCTGCCGTTCGCCATGCTGATCGGCACGCTGAACGCCTGGCTGACCGAGGCGGGCGTCTCGATCGCCACCATCGGCATCCTGAGCTGGATCGGCCTGTTCGGTGCTTTTCGCTTCCTGTGGTCGCCCGTTGTCGCATGGACTCCGCCGATCATCGGCAAGCGATTCGGCCGTCGGCGCAGCTGGCTGCTGTGTCTGCAGGTCATCATCGGCGTGGCCCTGGGACTGGTCGCCCTGTCGCGGCCCGAAAGCGGCGTTCTGGGCCCTCTGGCCCTCGGGGCGGCGCTGGGAGCCTTTGCCTTCGCGACCCAGGACATCGTGATTGACGCCTGGCGGATCGAGGTGGCGGACGAGACGACGCCGATCGACCTGCTGTCGACCATCTACCAGCTGGGCTATCGCACCGCCGCTCTGGCGGGCGGGGCGGGGGCCCTGTTGCTGGCCGAGGCCATGGGCTGGCCCGGCGTCTTCGCCACCGCCGGACTGCTGATGGGCCTGGGACTGATCGGCACCCTGATCGCACCCGAGCCCGAGCCGACCTCCCAGGCGTCGGTCGCCCGTGAGCGGCGCGGATCGCCAAAACTGCGGCTGGCAGTTCTGGCGGCCACTCTCCTGGCCTGGGGCTGGGCGGCCTTCATGTTGATCCAGTTCATGGTCGAGGCCCTTACGGTGACGCCGGCACCGAGCGCGCGGGACTTCACCGCCGCCTGGGGTCCGTGGATCGTCGGCGCGACGGTGATCCTGCCCGCCGCCCTGGCCGGACTGATCGTCTGGAAGGGCCGGGCGGCGACGGTGGCGGAGGGCGCAGCGGCACCGAAGCTGGCCGATACCCTTTATGACGCCATTCTGGCCCCTCTGGTCGAGCTGATGGGGCGGCTCGGATGGGGGGCGGTCGTGGTTCTGGGTCTGATCCTGACCTACCGGATCACCGACGGCGTCTGGGGCCCGTTCGCCTTTCCCTTCTACATGGGGACCGAGGGCGGAGCGCTGGGCCACACCAATGCCGAGGTGGCGCTGGCGTCCAAGACGTTCGGGGTGATCATGACCATTGTCGGCATCGCCCTGGGCGGATGGGCGCTTCTGGTGATCGGGCGGATGTGGAGTCTTCTGATCGGGGCTGTGCTGACGTCGGTGACCAATCTGATGTTCGTCGATCTGGCGCTGGGCGCGCCCTCCGTCGGGTCCTTCATGTCGGTGACGGGCCTGTACGGGCTGTTCGGCGTCTTTCAGATCGGTGAGCCCCTGTCGCGGCTGATGCTGGTGATCGCGGGCGAGAACATCGCGGGGGGCTTCGCCGGAGCGGCGTTCGTGGCCTATCTGTCGGCCCTGTCGAACAAGGTCTTCGGCGCGGTGCAGTTCGCGGTCTTCATTTCGCTGGCACTCCTGATCGGGACGCTGGGCCGGGGCGCGCTCGGCGAGCTGGTCGAGGCCGAGGGCTACGCCTCCATGTTCATCATTGCCGCGTGGCTGGGCGTCGCCGCGATTGTGTTCGTCCTGATCGAGTGGGTCCGGCTGGCAATGGAGGCCCGAAAGGTTCCTGCCGCCTGACCCGTCACACCGTCGGCGGCACCGCCGTCGCCGCCATCGATCGCTCGGCTGCCGCGCTGGGGTGGGGGGCGGCGGTCTCGTCCTCGGGCTCGAACTCGACAGTGACGCCCTCCTCATAGGCGGCGAAGGTCGCGGCGGTGATGATCTCCGAGACGGAGGCCCCCAGCGACACGATCTGCACCGACTTTTCGAGACCCACCAGCAGCGGTCCGATCACGGTGGCCCCGCCCAGGGCCTGGACCAGCTGGGTCGCGATGGCGGCGGAATGCAGTGCCGGCATGACGAGAACATTGGCCTCGCGGCTGAGGCGCATGAATGGATAGTTGGAGCGGAGGTCGGGATCCAGCGCCAGCTCGGGCGGCATCTCGCCCTCATATTCGAAATCGGCCCCCTTCTGATCGAGGATGCGGATAGCCTCGCGCACCTTCTCGCCGCGTTCGCCCGGCGGGTTGCCGAAGGTCGAATAGGACAGGAAAGCGACGCGCGGGGTGCGGCCCAGCCGCCGCACGGTGGCGGCGGCCTGGACGGCGATGTCGGCCAGCTGCTCGGCCGAGGGCAGTTCGTGGATCGAGGTGTCGGCGATGAAGATGGTCCGGCCCTTGGCCAGGACGATCGACAGGCCGATCAGGCTGTCGCCCTTGACGTCGAGGACGCGGCGGACCTCCTTCAGGACCATGTTGAAGTTGCGGGTCGTGCCGGTGACCATGGCGTCGGCCTGGCCGCGCGCGACCATGGCGGCGGCGAAATAGTTGCGGTCCTGGTTGATCATCCGCTGGACGTCGCGGCGCAGATAGCCGCGACGCTGGAGCTTGGCGTAGAGCCAGTCGGTGTATTCGTCATTCATCTCCGAGACGCGGGCATTGACGATCTGGATGCCCATGGCGTCGAAGTCGAGCCCGGCGTCGGCGGCGTTCTTGTGGATCAGGTCCTCGCGCCCGATCAGGATGGGGGTGCCCAGCTCGGCCTGTTTGAAGGCCCAGGCGGCGCGGATGACGGTGGATTCCTCGCCCTCGGCGAAGACGACCCGCCTGTTTGGAGCCGCGCGCACCGCCGAGCTGATCTTCTGCATCAGGGCGGCGGAAGGGTCGACGCGTTCGCGCAAGGCGGCACGGTAGGCATCCATGTCGTCGATCGGCTTGCGCGCCACGCCCGTGTCCATGGCCGCCTGGGCGACGAAGGGGGGGATGTACCAGATCAGACGCGGATCGAAGGGCGTCGGGATGATGTAGTCCCGGCCGAACTTGAGCTTCCTGCCCCGATAGGCCACGGCGACCTCGTCGGGCACGTCCTCGCGGGCCAGCTGGGCCAGGGCATGGGCGCAGGCGACCTTCATCTCGTGATTGACGCGCCGGGCCCGGACATCGAGCGCGCCCCGGAAGATGTAGGGGAAGCCCAGGACGTTGTTGACCTGGTTCACATAGTCGGACCGGCCGGTGGCGATGATGGCGTCGGAGCGGACCGACAGGACGTCCTCGGGGGTGATCTCGGGGTCCGGATTGGCCATGGCGAAGATGATCGGATTGGGGGCCATGGAGGCCACCATCTCCTTGGTGATCGCGCCCTTGGCCGACAGGCCCAGCACCACGTCGGCCCCGACCATGGCCTCGGCCAGGGTGCGCAGGGGCGTATCGGTGGCATGCGCCGCCTTCCACTGATCCATGCCGTTGGGGCGGCCCTTGTAGACCACGCCGTCGCGATCGCAGATGACGGTGTTCTCAGGCCTTACGCCGACCGCCTTCATCAGGCCGATCGACGACAGGCCGGCGGCCCCTGCGCCGGCGAGCACAACCTTGATCTCATCCAGCCGCTTGCCGGTGATGTGGCAGGCGTTGATGAGGCCGGCGGTCGAGATGATGGCCGTGCCGTGCTGGTCGTCGTGGAAGACAGGGATGTCCAGCAGGTCCTGAAGCTCGCTCTCGATGACGAAGCATTCCGGGGACTTGATATCCTCCAGATTGATGCCGCCCCAGGTGTCGCCGATGTTCTTGACGACGGTGATGAACTCGTCCGGGTCGGTGGTCTTGACCTCGACGTCGAAGCTGTCGACGTCGGCGAACCGTTTGAACAGGACGGCCTTGCCCTCCATCACGGGCTTGGACGCCATGTGGCCGAGGTTCCCGAGGCCCAGGATGGCCGTGCCGTTCGAAATCACGGCGACCAGATTGCCCTTGGACGTATAGTCGTAGGCCCGGTCTGCGTCCTCGGCGATGGCGCGCACCGGCACGGCGACGCCCGGTGAATAGGCCAGGGACAGGTCGCGCTGGGTCGCCATCGGCTTGATGGGGGCCATCGAGATCTTGCCCGGCTGGGGCAGGCGGTGGAAATCCAGCGCCTCCTGGTCGGAGAAGGTCTGTTTGTCGGTCTGGTCGGGCATGGGGCTCTCGCGCGGGGACACTCCGTCGTAGCGGTGCGTCCAGGCGGCGACAACCGGGGAAGCCGGAGGGTAGAAAAAGGGACGACGGCCTCCGACGATTCCCGAGGGCAGTCGGAGACGGCTCCGGACCGGGGATTCTAGAGCGCCAGCACCCCCGTCCGTTCGATCTCGACCGGCCCGGTCAGAAAAACGTGACCGGTCATCTCGTCCCACCGGATCCCGAGTTCGCCGCCGTCGACGAGCACGGTTGCGTGGCGTCCCGTCAGCCCTCGACGGGACGTGGCCACGAGGGCGGCGCAGGCCCCGGTTCCACAGGCCTGGGTCAATCCTGCGCCCCGTTCCCAGACGCGAAGCCGGATCCGGTCCGTGGCCAGCACATGGGCGAAACCGACATTCACGCCCTCCGGGAACAGCGGATGATGTTCGATCAGGGAGCCCGAGCCAGTAACGAAGCCGTCGTCCAGCCGGTCGGTGAAGAAGACCACATGCGGATTGCCCATGGAGACGGCACCGGGGGTATGGATCAGTGGCGCATCAATCGGGCCGACCTGAAGCTCGATGCCGCGGGTGTCCATCTCTTCGGACAGGGGAATGTCGCGCCAGTCCAGGCGCGGCGGGCCCATGTCGACAGTGATCTGCCCGGTGCCCGCACGACGCGCGACGGTCGGGCCGCCAAGGGTGTCGATCCGGACGCTGTCGGTGCCGTTCGCCTCCATCAGCAACCAGCCGACGCAGCGCAAGGCGTTGCCGCAGGTCTGGACCGCCCCTCCATCGGCGTTCCAGACGCGCATGAAGGCGTCCGCCGTGACCGAAGGCTCGATGGCGATGAGCTGGTCAAAGCCCTCGCCGTCCGTGCGGTCGGCCAGGGCGCGGACCTCGTCCTGGCCGGGTGTGAACGGGCGAGACAGGCCGTCGACAACGACAAAGTCGTTCCCGCAACCGTTCATCTTGACGAAGGGACGCCCGCTCATGGGCGGCATATAGGCCCCGCGTGTTCCCGAAGCGAGCGACGCGCGCTATGCCATCGCCGATGGCTCCGAGAAAAGCACCCGCGGACAGCGATGGTCCGGAAAGACCCGGATTGCGGCTGCGGGCTCGTCTGCGGGCCCTGTATCACGGGGGGTCACTGACGGCCGTCCGGTTCCGGCTGGCGGTGCTGGCCATTGACCTCTTGATCATCGCCTTCTTCGTTGCGGCTCCGCTGTTGAGAGACCAGCCGCTGGCCTTCTATGTGATCGACTACATCATTGCAGCGCTTCTGGCCGCCGACCTCGCGGCGCGGGCCTGGTGCTATTCCAACCTCAGGGACTGGCTGAGACGACCCATCGTCTGGGTCGATCTGTTCATTCTGGCCACGCTTCTGTTCCCGGCCTGGCTGTTCAATCTGGGCTTCCTGCGGGTGCTCCGCCTGTGGACCCTGATCAACTCTGACTTTTTCTGGCGGACCATCGGCCGTCGCTATGACGACACCCGGGTCGAGGAGATCATCAAGGCCCTGACGGCCCTGATCACCTTCATCTTCGTCGCGACCGGCTTCGTCTACACAGCCTTTCTCGGCAAGACCGAAGGGCTGGAGGGCTGGGTCGACGCCCTCTATTTCACGGTCACCAGCCTGACCACCACCGGCTATGGCGATATCCTTCTGCCCGGGGCCTGGGGGCGGATCGTCTCGATCGTCATCATGCTGGCGGGCGTCACCCTGTTCGTGCGGCTGGGCCAGACCTTGCTGCGCCCCAACAAGGTCAAGTTCCCATGCGAGCGCTGCGGCCTGCAGGTGCATGATCCCGATGCGGTCCATTGCAAGGCCTGCGGCAAGGTGTTGTGCATTCCGGACCACGGGCACGGCCACTGAAACTTACAAATCCGTAAGGTATCAGAAGGCGCGCTTGCCGCAGGGGATGCCGTGCCTAAGGTGCGGGCTATTCGAGACACGTCGTCCGCTTCAGGGAAGTCCCGCCGATGATCCGTTCCGCCGCGCTCGCCGCGCTCCTTGCCACCACCAGCCTCACGAGCGCCGCCCTGGCCCAGACCGCCCCCTCCGCTTCTGCAGACGCCGTCGCCTTCGCCAGCACCGACGCCACCGATCCCTACCTCTGGCTGGAAGAGGTCGAGGGCGAGCGGGCCCTCGCATGGGTCGAGACGCAGAACGCCCGCTCCCTCGGCACGCTCCAGGGAGATCCGCGCTACGCGGGGCTGCACGACGAGGCGCTGGCGCTGGTACAGGCGCGCGACCGCATTCCCCAGCCCGGCCTGAACCGCGACGGCACGGTCGACAATTTCTGGCAGGATGCCAGCCATGTGCGCGGCATCTGGCGGCGGTCGACGCTGGACAGCTATCGCACCGAGACACCCACCTGGGACACCATTCTGGACGTGGACGCCCTGGCCGCCGCCGAGGGCAAGAACTGGGTCTATCGCGGAGCCAACTGCCTGCCGCCCGAGGACCGGCGCTGCCTCGTCTCGCTGTCGGATGGTGGCAAGGACGCGGTGGTCGTGCGCGAGTTCGACACCGTGACGCGGACCTTCGTCGAGGGCGGGTTCGACTTGCCGGAATCCAAGGGTGGGGTGGCCTGGATCGACCAGGACACACTGTTGATCGCACGCGATTTCGGCGAAGGGTCTCTGACCACTTCGGGCTATCCGATGATCGTCAAGCGGCTGCGGCGTGGCCAGACGATCGACCAGGCCGAGACCGTCTTTACCGGCCAGCCCACCGACGTCTCGGTCTCGGGCGGGGCGCTGCGCGACGCCGACGGCGTGGTCCGGGCGGTGCTGCTGAACCGGGGCGTCAGCTTCTACGAGACCGAGGTCCACCGGCTGAACGCCGACGGCACGACCACCCGCCTCGCCCTGCCGGCAAAGTCCGACATCAACGCCCTGGTCCAGGACCGGCTGGTGGTGTCGCTGAAGGAAGACTGGACCGCACCGTCCGGCCAGGACTTCCGGACAGGAGATGTCATCGCCTGGGATCTGGACGACTGGCTGGCGGACCAGAGCGCTCGCGCGCAGCTGATTATCCGTCCGGGCGAGCGCGAGGCGATCGAGGGCATCACCGCGACACGAAACAGCCTCGTCGTCGCGCTGTTCGAGAACGTTCGCGGCGGGGCCTATGTGTATCGGCCCGAAGCCTCGGGAGCGTGGACCCGCACTCGGCTCAACCTGCCCGCCAACGTCACGGTCGGCCTCGGCTCCGCCTCTGACGTGGACGACCGCGTGTTCGTCTCGGCGGCGGGCTATCTCACGCCCTCGACTCTCTATCTGGCGGACGCCGGCACGGGTGACCTGGCTCCGGTCAAGTCCCTGCCGGCCAAGTTCGACGCCGAGGGGATGACGGTCGAGCAGTTCGAGGCCCGATCGGCCGACGGGACCCTTGTCCCCTATTTCGTCGTCCATCGGGACGGCGCGCCCATGGACGGCTCCAACCCGACGCTGCTGTACGGCTATGGCGGATTCGAGGTGTCCCAGCTGCCCGGCTATTCGGCGCCGATGGGCAAGCTGTGGCTTGAGCGGGGCGGGGTCTATGTGGTGGCCAACACCCGCGGCGGCGGCGAGTTCGGCCCGCGCTGGCACGAGGCGGCGCGACAGGAGAACCGGCAGCGCGCCCACGAGGACTTCCAGGCCGTGGCGTCCGACCTGATCGTGCGCGGCATCACCAGCCAGCCCCGCCTCGGCATCATGGGCGGGTCACAGGGCGGCCTGTTCATGGGCGCGATGCTGACCCAGCGGCCGGACCTGATCAATGCCGCCGTCATCCAGGTGCCCCTGTTCGACATGCTGCGCTTCCATCGCCTGCTGGCCGGGGCCAGCTGGATCGCGGAATACGGCAACCCGGACATCCCGGAGGAGCGGGCGTGGATCGCCGCCTATTCGCCCTATCAGAACCTGCGCGCGGGCCAGCCCTATCCGCAGGTCTTCATCCACACCTCGACCAAGGACGACCGCGTCCACCCCGGCCACGCCCGCAAGGCCGCGGCCCGGATGCAGGAGCTGGGCTATGACGTCCTGTTCTACGAGAACACCGACGGTGGCCACGGCGCGGCGGCCAACCTGCGCGAGACCGCCCGGCGTCTGGCGCTTGAATACACCTATCTGACCCGGCGGCTGATGGATTGAGAGAGCTCAAAATCCTCCCCCGCTCGCCTTCGAGCGGGGGAGGGGGACCCTGCGCAGCAGGGTGGAGGGGCGTCTTCCAACCCCGCCAAATAATTTCCGCTCATCCCCGCGAAAGCGGGGACCCAGTCCTTTCGCGAGGAAGGTCTCGGGGTCGCGAGCGGAGTCTCACAGGCGGCGCCCGTCGCCTACAGCACTGGGTCCCCGCTTTCGCGGGGATGAGCGGAGTAGAATGATGCGTACCCTGCTGACGATCACCGCCTCGGCCCTGGCCCTGACCGCCTGCGCCGCTCCGGGCATGCCGACCGGACCCCTGTTCGATCATCACGGGGTCGAGATTGTCACCGTCCCCCCGACCCCGCCCCCCCACCTCCCCACCGACCTCTCCCCCGAGGGCGTCGCCGCCGCGGACGACCATCTGGCGCTGGAGCAGGTCGACGGGGCCGAAGCCATGGCCTTCGTGCGGGCGTCCAACGACAGGGCCCTGTCCGTCCTGACCGGCGACCCCCGCTATGAGACCTTCCGCGCCGAGGCCGAGGCCATCCTGACGGCGACCGATCGCATCCCGGGGCCGTCCTTCCTGGGCGACGGCATCGGCAATTTCTGGCAGGACGCGATCAATCCCAAGGGCGTCTGGCGCCGCACCACGCTGGACAGCTACGCCTCGGCCGACACCCGCTGGGAGACCCTGCTGGACATCGACGCCCTGGCCCGCACCGAGGGCCGGGACTGGGTCTTCAAGGGCACCTCCTGCCTCGCCCCGGACGAGACCCGCTGCCTGGTCTCCCTGTCCGACGGCGGCAAGGACGCCGTGGTGGTGCGCGAGTTCGACCTGACGACGAAGGCCTTCGTGGACGGCGGCTTCAGCCTGCCCGAGGGCAAGCACCGCCTCAGCTGGCTGGACGCCGACACCCTGCTGGTCGCCACCGACTTCGGTCCCGGCACCCTGACCGAGAGCGGCTATCCCTACATCGTCAAATCCCTGAAGCGCGGCCAGACCCTGGCCCAGGCCACCGAGGTCTATCGCGGGGCCCAGGGCGACGGGGGGTATGGCGTCAGCGCCTCCGTCTTCCGCGACGCAGAGGGCGCCGTGCAGGCGGTGATCTTCAATCGCCCGCTGGACACCTTCCGCAGCGAGCGGTGGTGGTGGCGTGAGGGTCAGGCGGTCAAGCTGGGCCTGCCTGAGCGCGTGTCCCTTGAAGGGGTCATCGGCAGCCAGCTCGTGTTCTCGCTCGATCAGGACTGGGCCTTCTCCACCGCCCGCGAGAACGGGCAGTGGATCGATCCACGACCCGTGGAAGCGGGCAGCCTGCTCGCCGTACCGATGGACGCGTTGGTTCCGCCGAAGGAGCCAAATCTGGTCGAAGTTTTCGGCACCGATCCGATCATCTTCGTCCCCGACGACCGGCAATCAGTCGCGGGCGTGACCGTTTTTGACGATCACGTGGCGGTAGCCTTCAATGAGAATGTCGTCGGGCGTGTCGCTATCTTCCAGAACCGCGGCGAGTGGGGCTGGGACCGCATCGACGTAGCGGTCGCCGACAACTCGGCGGTGAGCTTGGGCGACAGCGCGCGCGGGTCCGGCCGCCAATTCATATCGACCCAAGGCTTCTTGACGCCGCCGACGCTGGGGCTGCTCCACGTCGCGTCAGGGAGCCAGACACCCCTCCGCACCGCAACCCCCAAGTTCGACGCCTCTACCCACGTGACGGAACAGTTCGAGGCCACCTCGTCGGACGGGACGAAGATCCCTTATTTCGTCACCCGGCCTCGCCAGATGACCGGCCCGGCCCCGACCATCCTGTTCGGCTACGGCGGCTTCCAGGTCTCCTTCCCGCCCGCCTACAAGCCCGAGATGGGCAAGCTCTGGCTGGAGCGGGGCGGGGTCTTCGTCCAGGCCAACATCCGCGGCGGGGGCGAGTTCGGGCCCGGCTGGCACCAGGCCGTGCTGAAGGAAAACCGCCAGCTGGCCTTCGACGACTTCATCGCCGTGGGCGAGGACCTGATCGCGCGCGGCATCACCTCGCCGCGCCGCCTCGGCATCTACGGCCGCTCCAACGGCGGCGTCCTGACCAGCGTGGCGATCACCCAGCGGCCGGACCTGTTCAATGCGGCGGTGATCGAGAGCCCGCTGATCGACATGCTGCGCTATCATCTGCTGCCCGCGGGGGCCTCGTGGATCGGCGAATACGGCGACCCGCGCATCCCGGCCGAGGCGGCGTACATCGCCCGCTATTCGGCCTATCAGCAGCTGCGGCCGGACGTGGACTACCCGCGCGTCTACCTCACCACCAACACCCGCGACGACCGGGTGCATCCCGGCCATTCGCGCAAATTCGCCGCGCGGCTGGCGGCCCAGGGCCACGACCAACTCTATTACGAGGAGACCGCTGGCGGGCACTCGAACGATGCCGATCCTGTGGCGAATGCCCGGCGGTGGGCAAGACACTATGTCTATCTGGCCCAGCAGTTGATGGACTGACCTCAGTCTTCACGGACTTATGAGCAGCCTCGAGGCGCAGGCGGCGCTAGGTATCGCCGCCATGCGGATGCGGGGCTGGATCATCGGGGGAGGCACGGCGCTGGCGCTGGCGGTTGCCGTCACGTCGATCGCCCAGCCGGCCGGTCCGCGTGCGGAGACCCGGGACGCCCCGTCGGAGCCGGTCGTGGTGGAGCTCTTCACCGCCCAGGGGTGCGCGGGCTGTCCTGAGGCCAACCAGGCTGTTGAGGCCGTCGCCGACGATCCGGGCGTCATCGCCCTGACCTATGCCGTTGACTACTGGGACTACCTGGGGTGGGAGGACACTTTCGCCCGCCCCGAGTTTGAGGCGCGGCAAAGAGCCTATCAGACCGCTTTGCAGCTCAGGAATGTCTATACGCCACAGGTGGTGATCGACGGGCGAAGACAGGTCTCAGGGGCCGAGGCTCCTGCCATGGAGGCCGCCATTCAAGAGGAGGCGGGACGGCGCGTCTTTCCACCCGAGGTGGAGTTCCGCGAGACGGGTGATGCGGTCGGTATCGGATCCGGGCGGCCGCCGCCGGGCGGGGCCGAGGTCTGGGCCGTCACCTTCATGCCCGGGCCACAGACCGTCACGGTCGCGGATGGCGACAATCGGGGCCGCGCTGTGCGTCACGTCAATGTGGTGCGCCGCCTGACACGGCTGGGCGACTGGACAGGCCAGCCGATCCTGCTGGACCTGCCCGGGACCAGAGAGCCGGGACAGCGCGTCGCCGTTCTGGTCCAGGCCACAACGGACCGGCGTATCCTGACCGCAGCGGTGTACTGAACCCGGTCTGGTCCACCCGGCGTACTCCCTTGAAGCACCCGCCATCCTCGGTCACTGTCGGGCGTCGGGAGATCACCGGTCTGGATGATCCGTTGCCTTGACGGGTGACCTGCCGGGGACAAGGAACGCAATGAGGCGAGGCGCAGATCTGACCGGCAGGGCAAGACGCGCGACCGTGGCGATCACGGTGCTCCTGATGATGACGGGGCTTGCGGCGGCACCGGCAGGGGGGCAGGCCCGGACGGACCCCGCTCCCGAAGCCGACGGAGGGGCCCGGGCAATCGCCCGGACGGTCATGGCCGCCGGGATCGCGGACTGGGCGCGCGAACGACGGGATCCGCAGGCCCTCGTCGTTGCAGCCCGGATGCTGGACGAGATCCCCATCCGTCAGGAGGGCGATGACCGCCCCTTCCTTACGGTCCCGGCCCTGCTGGCGGAGGCCGAGGCCATGGCCGGAAGCGAGCCCGAAATCCGCGCCCAGATCCTGCGGCTTCGAACCCAGGCCAAGGGCGTTCGTGCCTCCAGCTTCGGGGCCGGGCCCGTCGTGCTGGTTCGGCGCGTCCAGCCCCGTCAGACCTTCGGTTTCGAAATCACCGCGCGCCAGGGCGAGGTCCTGCGCGTGGCGGCGATCGGTGACGGCGATACCAACATCGATCTGGTGCTGAGGGACCGGGCGGGGACGGTCGTCTGTTCCGACAGTTCGCAGGATCACTATCCTGTCTGCACGATCATCCGGCCGCGCGGTGGGCCGCTTCGGGTCGAGGTGGTGAATCGCGGCACCGTATGGTCCCGGGTCCAGATTCTGACCAACTAGCTGTTGAGGCTCCACATCTGGGCGCGGTGCCGATTGCCGCCGGGGGGATGAGGTCCGGCGCGGTCAGCGTGGATCGGTCACGCGAATTTCGAACAGGGTCGGCCAGTTCTTGCCCGTGACAAACAGCCGGCGCGTTGCCGGATCCCAGGCGATGCCGTTCAAAACCTCGTCGTTTGGATCGGCGACCTCGCCTTCGGCGAGCAGGCCCGACAGGTCGATCACCGAAAGAATGTTGCCGGTCGCGGGATCGATGCGAAGCACGGCGTCGGTCTGCCAGACGTTGGCCCAGACCTCACCGTCGATGAACTCCAGCTCGTTCAGCCGGCCGACCGGTCGCCCCTGCCAGTTGACCGTGATCCCGCCGGTCTCGGCGAAGGTGAACGGATCGAGAAAGCGCAGGCGCGCCGTGCCGTCCGACAGGATCAGCCGCGCTCCGTCATGCGTCAGGCCCCAGCCCTCGCCGGTGTAGGTGAAGGTCCCCTCGGGCTCCAGCGTGTCGGGGTCCCAGACGAAGCCCTCTCCGGTCTGCCAGGTCAGGGTGATCATGCGGTCGCCAAAGACCGTCAAACCTTCTCCGAACAGCCGCATGTCCAGATCGCGCTTCGCCAGGATCTGGCCGTCCTCCAGCCTGACGCGCCGGATCGTGGAAGGGTAACGACCGGTGCTTTCGCGCAGTTCGCCGTTCAGGAACACGAGGCCCTGGGTGAAGGCCGTCGGGTCGTGCGGATAGGTGGCGACGATCTCGTAGCCCTGCCGCGGAGGGCGGGCGACCGACGCAGCGGGGGTGGCCTGCGACATCGCGCCCGGGGCGGTTTGAAGCACCCGGGCCTCCGCCCAGGCTGTCGGGACCAGCGTGAGGAGCGCCAGTCCGGCCGCGAGGCCGACGTGACGCCCGGGTACGGTCACCGCGCCGCTTCGCTTGCGGCCTCGGCCTCGGCCTCGCGCGCCCGCGCCTCCGCCGCATCGGCCGCCTGACGGGCCACCTTCGCCTTTTCCTGTTTGGACTGGGATCTTCGGCTGAGCATGTTCAGCGCCTCCACGCCCGCCGAGAAGGCCATGGCGGCGTAGATGTAGCCCTTGGGCACATGGAAGCCGAAGCCGTCGGCGATCAGCACCACGCCGATCATGAGCAGGAAGCCAAGGGCCAGCATGACCACAGTCGGATTCTTGGCGATGAAGTTGGCCAGGGGATCGGCGGCGAGCAGCATCACCGCCACCGCCGTCAGCACCGCCACGACCATGATCGGCAGATGCTCGGTCATGCCGACCGCCGTCAGGATCGAGTCGATCGAGAAGACCAGATCCAGCAGGATAATCTGGAAGATCGCCGAACCGGCGTTGGTGATAGCGACGTCCTTCTTGTCAAGCATGTCGTGGGACGGCGTTGGATCGACGGTGTGGTGGATCTCCTTGGTCGCCTTCCAGATAAGGAACAGGCCGCCCGCGATCAGGATCAGGTCCTTCCACGAGAACGCGTTGCCCATGACGCTGAAGACGGGCTGAACCAGGCCCACCAGCCAGGCGATGATCGACAACAGCGCAAGGCGCATGATCAGGGCGAGGCCGATGCCGATGCGCCGGACCTGCTGCCGTTGATGCTCCGGCAGTTTGTTCGACAGGATCGAGATGAAGATCAGATTGTCGATGCCCAGAACGACCTCGAGCACCACCAGGGTGGCGAGGGCGGCCCAGGCGGCCGGATCGGATAGAAGCGGAGCGATGCTGTCGAACATTAAGGGTATCCGGTTTTGGCCTTGTCCCTTCTAAGGCCACGGGGCGCGGCGGGGATCAAGGGGGTGGTCTGCGCCGTCCTGCCTCGGTTGCGGGGGGCAAAGGTGCGTGCTATCAGGCACCCGGCTTAGCGAGGGGCGTTTCTGACGAGACGGCCCCCTCCGTGCTTTCCTTAAGCATTACAAGCCTTTGACCGGCGCGAAGCTCGCGACCGGTCGTTTGGCGAAACCGCATATCGGACGGACAGGTCTTGGCTGACGATTTCAGAACGACGCAAGTCGGCGGGCGCTATGCCCAGGCCCTGTTCGATCTGGCGCTGGAAACCGGCCGCCTGGACGCCGTTCGGGCTGACCTGACGTCGCTGCGCGCCGCCTGGATCGAGAGCGCCGACCTGCGTCGCCTCGCCGCATCGCCTGTCATCACCACCGAAGATCAGGCCCGGGGCCTGAGCGCGATCGCCGCCAAGGCCAGGTTCGAACAGACGACCCGCAACTTCCTCGGTTTGCTGGGCCAGAACGGCCGCGCGCGCGATCTGCCTGCCGTGATCGCAGGCTTCGAGGCGCTGTACGCCGCCCACACCGGCGCGGTCGCTGCCGAGGTCGTCTCCGCTGTCCCCCTGACGACCGCCCAGACCACGCACATCCGCTCGGCCCTGTCCACGGCGCTGGGCAAGGCCCCTGAAATGACCGCCCGTGTCGATCCGTCGATCCTGGGCGGCTTGAAGGTCAAGGTCGGCTCGAAGCTGTTCGACGCCTCGCTGAAGACCAAGCTCGACCAGATGAAGTTCGCCCTCAAAAGGGCCTGATATCCACCGTTGACCGCGTGGCCCCGGCCGCGCCGCCCCTCAAGACGCCAAAGAAAAAGAGCCCGCCATGGACATCCGCGCCGCTGAGATTTCGGCCATCCTCAAGTCCCAGATCGCCAACTTCGGCGTCGAAGCCGACGTCTCGGACGTCGGTCAGGTGCTGTCGGTCGGCGACGGCATCGCCCGTATCCACGGTCTGGACAACGTCCAGGCCGGCGAGATGATCGAATTCCCCAAGGCCGGCGTGAAGGGCATGGCCCTGAACCTGGAGCGCGACAATGTCGGGGCCGTGATCTTCGGGGCCGACGCCCAGATCGCCGAAGGCGACGAGGTCCGCCGTCTTGGTGAGATCGTGGACGTGCCGGTCGGCAAGGGCCTGCTGGGCCGCGTCGTGAACCCGCTGGGCGAGCCGATTGACGGCAAGGGCCCGATCCAGTTCACCGAGCGCCGCCGCGTGGACGTGAAAGCCCCGGGCATCATTCCGCGGAAATCGGTTCACGAACCGATGCAGACGGGCCTGAAGGCCATCGACACCCTGATCCCCGTCGGCCGCGGCCAGCGCGAACTGATCATCGGCGACCGTCAGGTCGGCAAGACCGCCGTCGCCGTCGACACCATCCTGAACCAGAAATCGATCAACGTCGAAGGTGCGGCCGAGAGCGACAAGCTGTACTGCATCTATGTCGCCATCGGTCAGAAACGCTCGACCGTGGCCCAGATCGTCAAGACGCTCGAGGAGCGCGGCGCGCTGGAATACACGATCGTCGTGGCCGCCACGGCGTCCGAGCCCGCGCCGCTGCAGTTCCTGGCCCCCTTCTCGGGCACGGCCATGGGCGAGTATTTCCGCGACAACGGCATGCACGCCCTGATCGTCTATGACGATCTGTCCAAGCAGGCGGTCGCCTATCGCCAGATGTCCCTGCTGCTGCGCCGTCCGCCGGGCCGCGAAGCCTATCCGGGCGACGTCTTCTATCTGCACAGCCGCCTGCTGGAGCGGTCGGCCAAGCTGAACGAGGATAACGGCTCGGGCTCGATGACGGCCCTGCCGCTGATCGAGACCCAGGCCAACGACGTCTCGGCCTATATCCCCACCAACGTGATCTCGATCACCGACGGCCAGATCTTCCTGGAATCGGACCTGTTCTACCAGGGCATCCGCCCGGCCGTGAACGTCGGCATCTCGGTGTCGCGCGTGGGCTCCTCGGCCCAGATCAAGGCGATGAAACAGGTCGCCGGTTCGATCAAGGGCGAGCTGGCCCAGTACCGGGAGATGGCCGCCTTCGCCAAGTTCGGCTCGGACCTGGACGTCTCGACCCAGCGCCTGCTGGCCCGCGGCGCGCGCCTGACGGAACTGCTGAAGCAGCCGCAGTACTCGCCGCTGACGGTCGAGGAGCAGGTGGTGTCGATCTATGCCGGTACGCGCGGATTCCTCGACAGCGTCGCGGTCTCTGACATCGGCCGTTTCGAGAGCGAACTGCTGGCCCGGATGCACTCGGCCCATCAGCCGATCCTTGACGCGATCAAGTCGACCAAGGCCCTGTCCAAGGACCTTGAGGCCGAACTGAAGGCCGCTATCGAAGCCTTCGCCAAGACCTTCGCCTGACCCCCGGACAGCTGAAAGAGTAGCGCCCGATGGCCAGCCTCAAGGAAATGCGCAATCGGATCGGAAGCGTGAAGTCCACGCAGAAGATCACGAAAGCCCTGAACATGGTCGCCGCGGCCAAGCTGAAGCGCGCCCAGGACCAGGCCGAAAGCGCGCGCCCCTATGCCCGCAAGATGGCAGCGGTCATCGCCAATCTGGCGGCCGGCGTGTCCGGCGACGACGCGCCCAGGCTGCTGGCCGGGACGGGTGCCGACCAGAAGCACCTTGTGGTCGTCGCGACCGGCGACAAGGGCCTGGCGGGCGGGTTCAACTCCAACGTCATCCGGGCCGCGCGGGAGCGGATCAACACCCTGATCGCCAACGGCAAGGACGTGCGGATCATCGCCGTGGGTCGCAAGGTCCGCGACGGCCTGACCCGTCTGTACGGCAACAAGATCATTCGCACCTTCGAGCTGACCGGGCACAAGGTCATCGGCATGAACACCGCCGAGCCGATCGCCGAGCTGGTGGCCGAGGAGTTCGAGGCGGGTAACGCCGATGTCGTGACCCTGTTCTACAGCCGCTTCCAGTCGGTGATCTCTCAGGTGCCGACACCCAAGCAGCTGGTGCCCGCGCTTGTTGACGGCGACGCTCCGCCCATCGACCTGAACGGGGCGGTCTATGAGTACGAACCCTCCGAGGAAGAAATCCTCGAGACCCTGCTGCCGCGCAACATCAAGACGCAGATCCTCGCCGTCCTGCTCGAGAACCAGGCCAGCTTCTTCGGGGCCCAGATGGGTGCCATGGACAACGCCACGCGAAATGCGGGCGACCTCATCAACTCGCTGACGCTGCAATACAACCGCAAGCGCCAGGCCCAGATCACCACCGAACTGATCGAGATCATCGCCGGCGCGGAAGCGCTCTGATCCTCCGATCCTGACAGACACACGATAAGCGGACCGCACCCCATGACCGACACCGTCGCCCCCAAGAAGCCCGCCGCCCGGAAGCCGGCCGCCCCCAAGGCCCCCAAGGCGGGTGCCGTCTCCGGCAACGCCGTGATCACCGCAGGCACCGGCGTGGGCAAGATTGCCCAGGTCATCGGCGCCGTCGTGGACGTGGAGTTCACCGGCCAGCTGCCCGCCATCCTGAACGCGCTGGAGACCGGCAACGTCGACCAGAAGACCGGACAGCCCTTCCGGCTGGTCCTGGAAGTCGCCCAGCACCTGGGTGAGAACATGGTCCGCACGATCGCCATGGACACGACCGAGGGCCTGACCCGCGGCCAGCCCGTGACCGACACCGGCACCTCGATCCTGACCCCGGTCGGACCGGCGGTTCTGGGTCGCATCATGAACGTCGTCGGCGATCCCATCGACGAGGCCGGCCCGATCCAGACCGCAGAGCGTCGCCCGATCCACCGCGACGCCCCGACGTTCGAGGAGCAGTCGACCAGCTCCGAGATCCTGGTCACCGGCATCAAGGTCATCGACCTGATCTGCCCCTTCACCAAGGGCGGCAAGGTCGGCCTGTTCGGCGGGGCCGGCGTCGGCAAGACCGTGACGATGCAGGAGCTAATCAACAACATCGCCAAGGCCTACGGCGGCTATTCCGTGCTGGCGGGCGTGGGCGAGCGGACCCGCGAGGGCAACGACCTGTATCACGAGATGATCGAGTCCAACGTCAACGTGGACCCCTCCAAGAACGGCGGCTCGACCGAAGGGTCCAAGTGCGCCCTCGTCTACGGCCAGATGAACGAGCCTCCCGGGGCCCGCGCCCGCGTTGCCCTGACGGGCCTGGCCCAGGCCGAGTATTTCCGCGACGAGGAGGGCAAGGACGTCCTGCTGTTCGTCGACAACATCTTCCGCTTCACCCAGGCCGGTTCGGAAGTGTCGGCGCTGCTGGGCCGCATCCCGTCGGCGGTGGGCTATCAGCCGACCCTGGCGACTGAGATGGGCAACCTGCAGGAGCGGATCACCTCGACCAAGAAGGGCTCGATCACCTCGGTTCAGGCCATCTATGTGCCTGCCGACGACCTGACCGACCCGGCCCCCGCCGCCTCCTTCGCCCACCTGGACGCGACCACCGTCCTGAGCCGCGACATTGCCGCCCAGGCCATCTTCCCGGCCGTGGATCCGCTGGACTCGACCAGCCGGATCATGGACCCGCTGGTCATCGGTGAAGAGCACTACCGCGTCGCCCGTTCGGTCCAGGAAGTCCTGCAGCAGTACAAGGCGCTGAAGGACATCATCGCCATCCTGGGCATGGACGAGCTGTCGGAAGAGGACAAGCTGATCGTCAGCCGCGCCCGCAAGATCCAGCGCTTCCTGTCCCAGCCCTTCTTCGTGGCCGAACAGTTCACCAACGCGCCCGGCAAGTTCGTCGAGCTGGCCGACACCATCCGCAGCTTCAAGGGCATCGTCGCCGGCGAGTACGACCACCTGCCGGAAGCCGCCTTCTACATGGTCGGTACCATCGAGGAGGCCGTCGAGAAGGCCGAGAAGATGGCGGCCGAAGTCTGATGGCCGGAAAGCTCAGCTTTTCCCTGGTCGCCCCGGAACGCGAGGTCTTCTCCGGCCTCGTGGACCAGGTCGACGCACCAGGCGTCGAGGGCGACTTCGGCGTGCTCGCCGATCATGCGCCCTTCATGACGGCGCTGCGCGAGGGCGTAGTGACGGTCATCAGCGGGTCCGCCCGCCGGGTCTTCTCGGTCAAGGGCGGCTTCGCCGACGTTACCCCCGCCGGCCTGACCATCCTGGCAGAGGAAGCCAATGAGGTCGCGTCGGCCTGACGTCCGGCACCGCCGGGTTGATCGCCCGGTGGCTTCACCCATATGCCCCCCAAGACGAGGCCACGTCCTCGCCCCGCGATCTCTCTGCGGGTGAAGCCCGGGACGGCCCGGCCTTTCGCAAGGAGGGCCGCCTTGGCCTGGGTTTATCTGATCGTCGCCGGACTGCTGGAAGTGGTCTGGGCCTATTCCATGAAACAGTCGGCCGGGTTTACCCGTCTGGTCCCCAGCCTGATCACGCTCGGCACGATGGGCGTCAGTTTCGCCCTGCTGTCGATCTCGATGAAAACCCTGCCGTTGGGAACGGCCTACACCGTCTGGACCGGGATCGGGGCGGTCGGGGCCTTCGTCGTCGGGGTGATCTGGCTGAATGAGGGCGTCCATCCGCTGCGGGTCGCGGCGGCGGGACTGATCCTGACGGGTCTGGTGCTTATGCGCCTCGCCCCGTCAGCCACCACAGCCGTCTAACGACGTTCCACCACTGGCAAACGGATCGCTTCCGTGCTTAGGTCATGCCCTTGATAACGGGGGAAACCATGCGTCTTGTCAGCGTTAGCCTGGGCCTTGCCCTGGTACTCAGCACCTCCGCCGTCGCCCAAACGGCAACCTCCACGCCGACGGAGGCCTTCGTTCATGCGGTGACCCAGGTTTGCGCGCAGAATGCCTTCGGCGATCTGCCGCTGACACCTTCGGCGGCGCTGGACGCGGCGGGGGTCATGCTTATCGACGGCGGCACCGATCCGGACGTTCGGGGTGCCTTCCACGACATGCCGGTCACCATCGACTACGGCGCTGTGGCCTCCAGTTCCGGCCAGATCGTGATCGGGGCGGATGAGGCGGGCTCGTGTCGCGTCGCGGCGATCAATGTCGCGCCCTCGGACGTCGCCGCGATCCAGGCGGCCTTCGCGGCCAATTCCGACGGCTGGAACCCGATCGCCAACGATCCGGACAAGGGCGAGACGACCTATACGGGTCCGATCGGGTCCGAAACGGGTATGGTCGCAGTTCTGGTTCCGCCCGCCGGATCGCACTGGGGCAAGGCGGGCATCCTGTTTACCGTCATGAACCCGGCCGCGGGCGGTTAGGGACCAGCGGGCGTCGCGAAGCGGGCGAAAGCCACCGCAACCTGCTCATAGGCCTCGCGCTTGAACGGCACGATCAGGTCGGATGCCTCGGCCAACGGCCCCCAGCGCCAGGCGTCAAACTCGATCTCGGTGTGGCGGTCGAGCGCGATCTCGGCCGCGTCGCCGGTGAAGCGGAAGGCGAACCAGACCTGCTTCTGGCCGTCCCATGGCTTGCGGCCGTCGAGGCGGTGCCGGGCCTTCAGGGCTTCCGGAAAGTCGTAGACGATCCAGCCCTGTGTCCGTCCGAGCAACTCGGCGGAGACGACGCCGGTCTCCTCCTCAAGCTCGCGGCGGGCAGCGGCCTCCAGATCCTCACCGGCGTCGACACCGCCTTGCGGGAACTGCCAGGCGTGGCCCTCGGTCATGCCCGCCCGGCGTCCATACCAGACCAGGCCCTCGGCATTGAACAGGACCACGCCGACATTGGGGCGATGACGAGAGAGATCGAGCGAGGACATGGCGTTCCCATCTTCGCTCATCTGGATCGCGTCAATGATCAGCGTCCCGGCCGCGCGGCCATCGCCGAGGCAGGAGCCAGCTGGACGCCGCGCGCCTCCAGTCCGGCGGTCCAGCGTGCGGCGGCCTCGACGGTCACCGGATAGGCGAAGCCGGTGCCGAGCGCTGCGCCGCGCGTCTTGGCGGCGGCTTCAAGCGCGTTCAGGCGGGCGATGATGGCGGCGGGGCTCTGGGTCTCGTCGACAATGGTGTCGGCCGAGGCGCGCGACCATGCTCCGGGGCGGCGACGCGCGACGCCGTCGTCGAAGAAGGCGAGACCTCTCTGGCGCAGGACGCCGAGGAAGGCGCTCATGCCGGGATCGGAGGTGACGAAGCGGTCGCCCAGATAGTTGGTCACGCCGAAATAGCCCGTGACGCGGCCGAGCAGCCAGGCCATCCGCGCCTCGATATCATCGGGCGTGGCGTTGGCCAGCAGGGTCTGGGGCCCGGGATCGTTGTTGGGATAGCCGGTCGGCTCCATGGGGATTTCGATCAGCACCTCGTGACCCTGACGCCGCGCGAGGTCGATCCAGCCCTGGAGATCCTCGGCATAGGGGACGAAGGACAGGGTGACTTCGGGTGGCAGGCGCTCGATGGCGGCACGGGTGGTGACAGCGTTCAGCCCCAGGCCGCCGACGATCAGGGCGACGCGCGGCCGTCCGTTCGGCGTGAATGGACGGGCATAGGCCTGGGCCGGTACGCGGCCGTCGGTGGCGATCACGGGCAGGGGGCCGTTCGGGCCTGGCTGGCTGAGACCGGCGATCGGGGCCGGCGTCAGGGGCTGGGCGGGGATGATCGGCGCGGCAATGGCCGACCCGCCGGCGACGGTCGCGCCGTCCGGCAAGGTGATCAGGGCCTCGCCTCCCGCCGCGCCGCTTTCGCCCAGTAGCGCAGGATCGGACAGACCCTGCCAGGCGGCGAACCCGCCCATGGAAAACGCCTCGAGGCCCGTCGGGGCCGCCGGTGCCGGCGCAGCCTCGCGTTTCAACGCCACGCGGGCTGATGGTGTGCCTGCCCTCGGATCGCCAAGAACGGTCAGGAACAGGGCTATCGCAGCGAACAGCAGAAGACCCGCCGCACCCACGGCCACGGGCGGGCGCTTGAAGACGGCGAGGACGGCCGTCATGTCGAACTTCGGCATCCGCGAGGGCGGGGGGCTGCCGGCGGACGCGGCGAGGGAGGACTGGCGCTTGGCGAACATGGATGACGTCGAACGCTCTGGACGACCGCCGGACGGATTCCGGGCGGCCCCTTCGGCGTCAGAATGCCGGACGGCGGTTAAGAAAGCCTAACGCGCCGTTAGCCATGTCCGCCGATCAGGAGGTTCCCGGCATGCTGCAGACGGTTTCTGCGAGCTGCACATAGCCCGGTGTACTTTCGCTCCACGCCTCCGCGGTGCTGGCGGTTCCGGGTCCGATCTCGTTGTCGTCGGCGTCGTAATTCGCCCCCGCCGACCAGTCGGCGTTCCGCGCGCTGCAGTGGAAGGTGATCTCATGGATGGAATAGGCGACCCTGCGGGTGCTGTTCGGGACAGGCAGGGGATTGACGTAGAGCGCCATTACGGAGGTCGTCCGGCTGTCTCCGTTGGCGACGACCTGACCGGTCGTGTACGACCAGGCAGCGAAATCGTCGCGGGCGATGCCTTCATAGGCGTCGGACGGTTCTTGTGCGCCCAGCGCGGTCGCCAGCAGGCTCAGCAGGACAAGGCTCATCGATACACTCCATGTTTCAGGGTTGGGGGTGTTGGATTTATTCGGCGTTCGCGCCGTTGCGGCAGATGATGTTGACGACGGACTGAACCCCGGGCGAAGCATCCCGTCGCAGAACAGACGGACGATCAGGAGCCCGGCCCATGGGGCTGCCATCGGTGGCATAGTCCGTGCCCGGGCCCCAACTGATCTGCCCGCCGCAATCGATGTCGACCGACCAGATGGAGTAGCTGACGCTGGTGCCGCCAGCGCGTGATGTCGGCGACAGGTAGGTGGCGGCGATGCGGGTCAGGAGATCGCCCGTGGTCGGGTCCTCGCGGACCTGCGAGGCAAAGGACCACGAGGCCTGCGCATCGCTTCCCGCCGTCGTGAAGCCCGTCGGCTGTTGCATCAACCCGAGCGCGACCACTGCCAGATAAATCATGATCCCGCCCCGTTGAATAACGCAGGATTCCGAAACGCAGGCAAAAACTCAAGGAGAATCGTTCGGGCCGGGCGTGCCTGCCACGGCGAGGGCGGAGGGGTCCCTGGCGAAGATGGACGACGTCGAAAGCTCTGGAGACAGCCTCCCGACAAGCTCCGGGCAGCACACGTCAGGCGTCAGAATGACGGGTGGCGGTCAGGTAGCCTGACGCCCCGTCAGGCCTGTCGACACCTCGCTCGACATCCCTCGGGCAGACGTCAGCTCGCGCGGACACCGGCCAGCAGGGCGTCCACCTGCCGGCTGACGTGGTCGCCCAACTGGTCCAGGGTCCAGCCGTCGTAGGCGGCCCGACGATAGTTGGACAGATAGGCGTCCCAGGTCAGCTCGGTCAGCAGGGGGATATCGGCATCCTGGTTGATCTCTCCAGCCGCGACGCCCTGACGGAGGACACCGGCGATGACATCGGTCAGGCTTTTTGTCGCCGCGCGCTGCCGGGTCTCGGCGTCGACCGGCTGGAACCAGGAACGGGCGACGATAGCCTGGAACAGGGGCAGCTGGTCGATTGAGCCGTGATATCCGGCCGACAGGGCGTTCACCAACCGGCTCCGGGTCGAGCCGTCACCGGTGCCGTTCCGCATGGTTTCCGCGAGACCCGCCATGTCCTCGGTCAGGACCGCTTCGAACAGCTCGGCCTTGTCCTGGAAGTTGGCGAAGACCGCGCCCGTCGACATCCCCGCGCCCCTGGCGATGTCGCGTATGGTGGCGGGTTCGTAGCCGCGTTCGGCAAACAGGCGCCGGGCCGCATCGAGCACTTTCTGGCGCGTGCGCACCTTGGCGGCCTGCCGTCGGTTCAATCGGGGTTGTGTCTGGGTTTCACCCGACACCGGGGACGTCGTTGACGCGGACTCGCGCATGAACACGGATCCTCTGTGACTGAGGCCGGGCAGCGGAAGCTGCGAAGCCGGTGAGTGGGCCGGGAGCTGGACAGGGGGGCCGACGACGCTGGGGATCAGGACGCGCCTGAACGGCCCTCGCAGGGCCAGGTCCCGAAAGGAGGCGCTGCTTTCATCAGCAAAGCGTGACCAAAATGGGTCTTGGACGGAAGAGTAGGCTGATCGGTTGACATGCAGATCGCTTCGAAGCCGCGGAGGTCGTGAATCAGGCTCTACGGCTGCAGTCGAGCGCGAAGCGCTCGCGTCGGTTTGTCGCGGCGATGTTCCGGAGTTGCCGCCTGGAAGACGGCGCGGAACCGGTCGCGGCGCTCATGGATCGACGCCAGGACAAGCCCCATGGGTATTCCGAGGTCGACCAGGATGTTCTCGGCCAGCTGCAGGCTGGCCTCCGTCGTCTCGGGCACAGCGTCGGTGACGCCAAGGGCATACAGGCGCGCGGCGTGGCGATCGTCCCGGGCCCGGGCGATCACCGGAAGGTCCTGACGCAGGGCACGCGTGGCGATGACGACCTCGTCCACCTTGCCAGGTGCGTCCATCGTCACGACGACGGCCCGGGTTCCCTCGATGCCGCACAGCCTGAGCATCTCGGATCGGGCGGCATCGCCATAAGACACGTCATAGCCGTCACGCCGGGCCGCCGCGACGGTGGAAGCGTCGCTGTCCACGGCGATGAAACTCTGGCCATGCTCGGTCAGCATTTCCGCCACCAGTCGTCCCACGCGGCCAAAGCCGACAATCAATACGTCACCGGTCCGGTGCTCTGACCCGGTCGGAACCAGGACCGGCGCTGTCGGGGCTGCTCCCGCCAGCTTCTGGCCGAGCAGGGCCATGAGGGGCACTGTGAACATGCTGATGGTGGCCGAGACCAGCACGCCCTGGGTGAAGCCCGGATCCGCAATGCCCTCGACGAGGCCTGTGTTCAGGATGACGAAGGCAAACTCTCCTGCCGGCCCCAGCACCAGTGCGGTCTCGACAGCCGATCGCAAGGACAGGCCCCACAGACGCGCCAGGCCGAAGATGAGGACGGCCTTCACCGCAGTCAGGCCTAACGCGAGGCCAAACACCCCGACCGGATCGGCCACGACGGCATCCAGATCAAGTCCAATGCCGACACCGACGAAGAAGACCCCCAGCAGCAGGCCCTTGAACGGCTCGATATTGAGCTCGATCTCACGACGATATTCTGTCTCGGCGAGCAGAAGACCGGCGATGAGCGCCCCCAGGCTCATCGACAGGCCCGCCGCCTCGGCCGCCACACCGGCACCGACGACGATCAGCAGGCAAAGGGCGACAAACAGTTCCTGGCGGCCCCCGCCACCTCCGGACCGGCTCTTGGCGACCGAGCGGAACAGGGGGCGCAGACCCAGTCGGCCGACCACGACCAGCAGGGCCACGGCACCGGCGGCGGGGGCAAGGGTGAGCAGGGCCCGGCCGATCGCGGCGGGATCAAGATCCCCACTGGTCGTTGCCAGGGCCGCCAGGACCGTGACCGTCACGAGGATCGGCGCGACCGCGAGGTCCTGGGCCAGCAAGGTGGCGAAGGTGGCGCGCCCGACCGCCCCGCGCATCCGGTTACGCTCCGCCATGACGGGCAGGACCACGGCCGTCGACGACAGGGACAATCCCAGGCCGAGGACCGCCGCGCTCGCCAGCGGCTGACCCATCAGCATGAAAACGCCGGCCAGTACCGATGCGCACAGGGCGATCTGGCTCATGCCCAGGCCAAACACCAGCCGCCGCATGGCCCGGAGACGATCCCACGACAGTTCAAGCCCGATCATGAACAGCAGGAAGGCGACCCCCAGCTCTGACAGCTGTGCCAGCTGTTCAGCGTCCGAAATGGTCAGGACCGCCAGCCAGGGCAGGACGTCGGCGAACCGGCCAAGGCCGTCCGGGCCCAGCAGGACGCCAGCCGCGAGAAAGCCCAGCACGGGGCTGATCTTCCACCGGCTGAGCAGTGGCACAACGACGCCGGCCGCAGCCAGGAAGACTACAAGGTCCTTGTATTCGCCGCCGCTGCCGTGCGCGCCCGCCATGAACTCTTCCGATTGTCGCGATCACCGGTGGCGAGGTGCCTGTCCGTGACAGCATGGTCGTCGCTCGGTCGGGTCTGCGCAAGCCTTGGGCGGTCGCCGGCTGTTTTTGCCAGCCGTCGGGCCGGCGGCTGCGCCTAGCCCCGCCAGAAGCCGACGATCTTCTTGACCTCGTCGATGACCGGGTCGGCGATGGTGGCGGCGCGTTCGGCGCCGTCGCGCAGGACGCGGTCGATCTCGGCGGGGTCGTCCATCAGGCGGCGCATCTCGGCGGTGACAGGGGCGAGAGACGAAACGGCCAGATCGGCCAGCGCGGGCTTGAAGATGCCGAAGCCCTGGCCGCCGAACTGTTCGATGACCCGCTCGCGGCTGATGTCGGCCAGGGCCGCGTAGATGGCGACGAGGTTCTTCGCCTCCGGCCGGTCGGCCAGGCCGTCCAGCGTTTCCGGCAGGGGCTCGGGGTCGGTCCTGGCCTTGCGGATCTTGGCCGCGATGGTGTCTGCGTCGTCGGTCAGGTTGATGCGGCTCTGGTCCGAGGGGTCCGACTTGGACATCTTGGCCCCGCCGTCGCGCAGGGACATGACCCGGGTCGCGGGACCCTGGATCAGGGGTTCGGGCAGGGGGAAGAAGCCGGGCGCGCCGAAGTCGGTGTTGAACTTGGCCGCGATGTCGCGGGTCAGTTCCAGATGCTGCTTCTGGTCCTCGCCGACGGGCACCTCGGTCGCCTTGTACAGCAGGATGTCGGCGGCCTGAAGCACGGGATAGGTGTAGAGGCCGACCGAGGCCCGTTCCTTGTGCTTGCCCGACTTCTCCTTGAACTGGGTCATGCGGTCCAGCCAGCCGAGGCGGGCGACGCAGTTCAGGATCCAGGCCAGTTCCGAATGGGCGCGCACGGCCGACTGGGGGAAGATGGTCGACTTCGCCGGGTCGAGCCCCGAGGCGATGTAGGCGGCAGCGATCTCTCGCGTCTGGGCGATCAGGACGGCGGGGTCCTGCCACACGGTGATGGCGTGCAGGTCGGCCACGAACAGGAAGCAGGGCGCGCCGCTGTCCTGCAGCGCCGTGAACCGCTTGAGCGCCCCCAGATAGTTGCCGAGGTGCAGAGCCCCGGAGGCCTGGATGCCGGACAGGATGCGGCGGGGGCCGGTGTAGGCGGGGGTATCTTCAGTCATCAATCCAGTCCGGAGGGGGTGGAAGCCCCGGGTTCACGCTTCAGTACGGCCCTGAGCTCGGCCGGGCTGACCGCGCGGAAAAGCACGATGGCCGCGCCATACACAAGGGCCCCGGCACCGCAGACCGCCAGAACCGCGACCTCCTTGGCCAGGAAAAGGCGGGCGAGATCGTCGTAGAAGATGCCAGCGGCCAGAAGAACCGCGGCCATCACCGCACTGGCCGTGAGCACGCGGACAAAGCGCGAGAGGAAGCGTCCCGAGAGCGCCCAGGCCTCTTCCTTCACCAGCACACCGCCCAGAAGGGCCACGTTGATCCAGGCGGAGGTGGACGTGGCGATGGCCAGGCCGACGACGCCGTCCCGGCCGGTCTGCTCCAGCCCGAAGAACAGGGCGGAGCCGAGTGCTACGGTGATCGCGACCGAGGCGATCGAGAAGATCATGGGGCGACGGGTGTCCTCGCGCGCGAAGAAGGGCGGCGTCAGGACCTTGGCCAGAACGAACGCGGGGACGCCCCAGGCGAAGTGGCGCAGCACATCGGCCGTGCGGGCTGCATCCTGGCTGGTGAAGGCACCGCGGGTCACCGTGGCGTCGATAATGAAGAACGGGATGACGAACAGGGCCACGGCGGCCGGCAGGGTAAAGGCCATCGACAGTGTAATGCCGTCGTCCAGCGTCCGCCGCCCGCCCTCGTGATCGCCCGAGACGAAGGCCCGCGTCAGACGCGGAACGAGCGCCAGGCCGATGGCGACGCCGACAAGGCCGAGCGGAAGCTGATAGAGGCGATCGGCGTTGTAGAGGACCGAGCGGGCTCCCTCGTTGGAGCCGGTCAGCAGCTGGCTGACCACCGAGTTCAACTGCAGTGCGCCGCCTGCCAGGACGCCGGGAATGGCCAGTTTCAGAGTGCGAGAGACCCCGGGCGTCAGGCGCGGCAGGCCGAGCCGCAGTGTCACGCCCAGTCGCCGCACGCCCCACCACAACAGGCCCATCTGGATGACGCCCGAGAGGGCGACTGCCGCAGATGTCGCCAGCAGGACGGTCGTCTGGTCGAGGTCGAGGACCAAGGGGGCCAACAGCGGGACGAGGGTGCACAGGTTCAGGAACACCGGCACGCCCGCCGTCAGGGCAAAGCGGCCCGAGGTATTGAGCACGCCGGACAGCAGGGACGCGATGGTCATGCAGACGAGGTAGGGCATGGTCAGCTGGGCGGCGGTCGTCGCCGCGAACATGACGCCGGCGTCTTCCCTCCACGCGGAGAGCAACCAGGGCATGATCCAGGGCATGGCGACCTGCAGCAGAATGCAAAACCCCGCGACGACGGCGCACATGAAGCTGAGCGCCTCGGACGCGGTAACCGCCGCGGCCACTTCCCCCTCGCGGGCACGAACGCCGCCGTAGATCGGCACAAAGGCCTGGGCGAAGGCCCCCTCCGCGAACAGCCGACGGAACATGTTGGGCAGCATCAGCGCCGTGGTGAAGGCGTCCATCATCGGCCCCTGGCCGAACTGGGCAGACAGCGCCAGGTCGCGGCCGAACCCCAGGATGCGGCTGCCCAGCGTCAGGGTCGCCTGAACAAGCGTGTTGCGGGCGAGGCTCAAGGCGAACTCACGAAGCGAGGGGCGAAAGCAGCGCTTAGCGCGCTTCCGGGGCCGACGGAACGGGTTTCGGGACGCCCAGGTCAGAGACGTCGCGGGCGCTGGCGCGGGCGGCGGTGATGGGTCGGCCCTGAGGGGTCGCAGGCGTTCGGTCCAGCACGGTTTCCAGCGCCTGGTGCACCTCGTCCAGCAGGCGCTCCGAGGTCAGCTTTCGACCCTTTCGGTCGGCGACGTAGAAGCTGTCGACCGCCCGCTCACCGAAGCTGGCGACATGGGCTGAGCGGATCGAAAGGTCGTGGTCGGTCAGGGTGCGCGACAGTTCCGCCAGCAGGCCCGGCCGGTCGGCCCCGGAGACCTCCACGACCGTGGCGTCGGCGGAAGCCGCATTGTCGATCATCACCACGGGCCGGACGTCGAAGACCGCGCGACGGGGCGAGGGCGCGGGCATGGGTGGGGGCTCGATCGGGGTCTCACCGCGTGCCGCAGCCTCCAGCGCGCGGATCAGGGAGGTCAGGCGGCGCGGCTCGGACTGGCCATAGGGCTGGTCGGCCCCATCCTGGACCTGGAAGACGTCCAGCACCGTGCCGTCGGGCGCGGTGGCGACCCGGGCCCCGGTCACATCGGCCCCGGCGGCGGCGAGCACGGCCGCCAGGTCGGCGAACAGGCCGGGCCGGTCACGGGCGGCGAGCGCGATCTCGGTCGTCTGCTCGATGCGGCCGGCGGCACCGGTGCGCGCCTCGGCGGCCGCCCCCTCGGCCTGGACGCGCGCGACCAGGGCGGCGTGGTCGGCGAAGGGATCGGCCGTCTTCAGATCCTCGCCCCGGAACAGCGCCTCGACCGCGCCGTAGAGGCTTCGCATCAGCTGGCCCTTCCAGCTGTTCCAGACTCCCGGTCCCACGGCGCGGATATCGGCCACGGTCAGAACGAGCAGCATCCGCAGCCGCTCGGGATCGCCGACCAGCTCGGCGAAGGCGCGCACGGTCGCGGGGTCCGACACATCCCGCTTCTGGGCATAGTCGCTGAGGGCGAGGTGATGGCGCACCAGCCAGACCACGATCTCGATCCGGCGCGGTTCAAGGCCCAGACGTTCGCAGGCGCGACGCGCGGAGATGGCCCCGTCCTCCAACTGGCCCCGGTCGCCGCCCTTGCCCACATCGTGCAGCAGCATGGCCAGCATCAGGGCCTCGGCGTCGGCGATCAGGTGGATGACCTCCGAGGCCAGCGGATGGTCGTCCTTGAGCTTTCCGCGTTGGATGTCGTTGATGATGCCGATGGCCTGCAGCGTGTGCTCATCGACCGTATAGGCGTGGTACATGTTGAACTGGGTCTGGCCGACGATCCGTCCCCATTCGGGCAGGAACCGGCCGAGCAGACCGGCCTCGTTCATGATGGTGAGGACGCGGTAGGGCCGCTGTCCGTGGGCGAGCATGTGCAGCAGGGCGGCGGTGGCGCGCGGGTCGCGCCGCAGGCGAGGCGTGACCAGCGACAACGACCGGGTCACGGCCGAGAAGGCGTGGGGATGGACGTCCAGATCGTGCTGGTCGGCGCAGACGAACAGGGTCAGCAGCTTGACGGGATCGGTGGCGAAGACCTCGGGCCCCGTGACCGACAGCCGCCCGCCGTCCTCGACCAGACCCTCGACGCCGAGATTGCGACGGCGGCCGGGGATCAGGCGTGACAGGCTCATGGTCTTCTTCTGCTGGCGGGCCTCCAGTGTGGCACTCATGGCGCGGGTCAGGGCCCCGACGTCGCGGGCGACAATGAAATAGCGACGCATGAAGCGCTCGACCGCCGGCTCGTCGCCCCGGCCGCGCCAGCCCATGCGCCGGGCCACCTCGGGCTGCAGGTCGAAGGTCAACTTCTCCTCGGCACGACCCGCCGCCAGATGCAGATGACAGCGCACCCGCCACAGGAAGTCGAAGGCCTCCTCGAAGGTGCGGCGCTCGCGCGGGGTCAGCAGCTCGTCCAGCACACGGGCGCCCAGCGGACTGTCCGGCGCGAGGGCCCGGGCGATCCAGAACAGGGCGTTGAGGTCGCGAAGTCCCCCCTTGCCGTCCTTGATGTTGGGCTCCACGCGGTAGCGGACGGCCCCGGTCCGCGCGTGGCGGGTGTCGCGCTCCTCCATCTTGGCGGCGATGAAGGGGCGCGGGTCGGCGCTGGTGGCCAGGGCATGGAAGCGGCCGAGGAAGTCCCGGGTCAGGCCCCCGTCGCCCGCGATCGGTCGGGCTTCCAGCAGCGCCGTGCGGATTGTCATGTCGGAACGGGCCAGACTCAGCGCCTCCTCCACCGACCGCGCCGAGGAGCCTACCTTCAGGCCCAGATCCCACAGGACGTAGAGCATGAACTCTGCCACCGTCTCGGTGCGGGCGGTGGTCTTCCACGGGCGCAGGAAGACGATGTCGAGATCGGAGAAGGGGGCGAGGACGCCGCGCCCGTAGCCGCCGACCGCGATCAGGGCCAGCTTCTCGGCCTCGGTCGGATTGGGCGCGGGATAGAGGGTCTCGGTCGTGAAGCGCCACAGGGCAACCAGCATCTCGTCGGCGGCGGCGGCATAGAGGCGCGCGACCTCGACGCCGGGCAGCCCGGCCGAGAGTTTGGCGGCGATCTTTTCGCGGGTGGCGTCGTGATGGGTCTTGAGCGTCCCGGCCACCGCCTGTCGCACGCCGGGGCCGCCGACGAGGGCGTCAAGGCGGGCGTCGAGCATGCCGGTCACGAGCCCGCCAACCCCTTCAGCCGATACAGCGTCTCGAGCGCCTCGCGGGGCGACAGCGCGTCAGGGTCCAGCGCGGCGACGGCCTCGTCCACAGCCGACTTCATCGGTGGGGGCGGGGGCTCCATGACGGCGAACAGGGGCAGGTCGTCGAGGCGGCCCTGAGCTGACTTTTCGTTTTCCAGCCGGTCCAGCACGGCCCGGGCGCGGGCCACGACGCCAGGGGGTACGCCCGCCAGTTTCGCCACCTGCACACCGTACGACCGGTCGGCGGCGCCCGGTGCGGCCTCGTGAAGGAAGACGAGCTCGCCGTTCCACTCGCGCGCCTTCATCGACAGGTTGCTGACGTGGTCCAGCCGCTCCTCCAGCCGCGCCAGCTCATGGTAGTGCGTGGCGAAAAGGGTGCGGGCGCGGTTCACATCATGCAGCGCCTCGGCGCAGGCCCAGGCGATGGCGAGGCCGTCATAGGTGGCGGTGCCGCGCCCGATCTCGTCCAGGACAACGAAGCTGCGGTCGGTCGCCTGGGTCAGGATGGCGGCGGTCTCGACCATCTCCATCATGAAGGTGGAGCGACCGCGCGCGAGGTCGTCGCCGGCACCGACCCGGCTGAACAGCCGGTCGACCACGCCCAGCCGCATCGACCTGGCGGGCACGAAACACCCCGCCTGGGCCAGCACCACCAGCAGCGCGTTCTGGCGCAGGAAGGTCGACTTGCCGGCCATGTTCGGCCCGGTGACGATGCTGAGCCGCGCGCAGCCGGCCCCCTCGCCGTCCATGCGGCAGTCGTTGGGCGTGAAGGGATCGCCGGCGCGCTTGACCGCCGCCTCGACCACCGGATGGCGGCCGGCCTCTACGGTGAAACAGCGGCTGTCGTCGACCACGGGGCGAACGGCACCGACTTCCTCGGCCCATTCGGCCAGGGCCGCGGTGGCGTCCAGCTCGGCCATGGCCTCGGCCAGGGCCTGGAGCGGGCGGGCGAGGCCCTGCACGGTTGCGCGCCAGGTCTCGAAGGTCTCGGTCTCCATGGCCAGGGCGCGGTGCCCCGCCTGGCTGATCTTCGCATCCAGTTCGGACAGTTCGACGGTGGTGAACCGGACCTGGGTGGCCAGGGTCTGGCGGTGGATGAAGGGGCTTTCGGGGCCCGCCCGGAACAGGGGCTCGGCGTGTTTGGCGGTCGTCTCGAGGAAGTAGCCCAGCACGGCGTTGTGCCGGATCTTGAACGGCACGCCGCTCTCGGCCACGGCGCGGGCCTCCAGGTCGGCGACGACGCGGCGGCTGTCGTCCCTCAGAGCGCGCGCGGCGTCGAGCTCTGGCCGGAAGCCGGGGTTCACGAAACCGCCGTCGCGGGCCAGATGCGGCGGCTCAAGCGCCAGGCCCTCGGCGAGGCCGAGCATCAGCCGCGACAGATCGGGCGACAGGGTCAGGCGATCGAGGCACCCGGTGATCCGCTCGGGCGGGCCGGTCAGGGGATCCGGCGAGACGTTGAACAGGCCCGCCAGCGCCTCGGCGATGGTCAGCCCGCTGCGGATGGCGGCGAGGTCGCGCGGCCCTCCTCGCCCAAGTGCCAGGCGCGACACGGCGCGGGCGACGTCGGCGGAGGCGCGCAGGCCGTCCCTCAGATTGCGGCGGAGCGAACGTCGCTCCAGCAGCCATTCGACGGCATCGAGGCCGGCGTTGATCCGAGCCGGATCGCGCAGGGGACGGGCGATGCGCTCGGCGAGCGCACGGGCCCCGCCTGACGTGACGGTACGATCGATGCAGGCGAGCAGCGAGCCGTCGCGCTCGCCCCTCTGGGTCCGGTCGATCTCGAGGCTGAGACGCGTGGCGGGATCGATGGCGAGGTAGCCGGTCTCGCCTGAGCGACGGGGTGGGCTGAGCGCCGGGACCTTGCCCGCCTGGGTCGTCTCCAGATAGGCGGCGATCAGGCCGAGCGCCGAGACCTCCGCCTCCTCGAAGGCGCCGAATCCGTCCAGCGACTGGACCCCGTACAGCCTCGTGACCCGCGCCGAAGCTGCGGCGGGTTCGGCGACGGCCGACGCCAGGGCTTGTACCACCCCGCCGGAGCCGTCCAGCGCGCCCTTGACGTCAGGGTCGGAGAACAGCTTGTCGGTGACCAGAACCTCCGAGGGCCGGAAGGCCGACAGGGTCGCAGCCAGGTCGGCCGGATCGCAGGCCAGGCAGTCCACTGCGCCCGCCGACAGCTCGACCACGGCGACGGCCGCCCTGCCCCGGCGGATCGCCACAGCCGCCAGCCGGTTGGCCCCGCGCGCGTCCAGCAGCGTGTCCTCGGTCAGGGTACCGGGGGTGACGACGCGGACGATGTCCCTGCGGACCACGGCCTTTGAGCCGCGCTTCCTCGCCTCGGCCGGATCCTCCATCTGCTCGCAGATGGCGACGCGAAAGCCCTGGCGGATCAGCCGGGCGATGTAGCCCTCGGCCGCATGGACCGGCATGCCGCACATGGGGATGTCCTTGCCCAGGTGCTTGCCGCGCCTGGTGAGCGTCAGGCCGATCGCGGCGGCCACGACCTCGGCGTCGTCGAAGAACAGCTCGTAGAAATCGCCCATGCGGAAGAACAGGATGGCGTCCGGCTGGGACGCCTTGGCCGCCAGGAACTGGGCCATGACGGGGGTTACGCCGCCCCTCTCCTCAGACATGGGCGCGTCGGTCCTGGGCGGATGCTGGAGGGGGGCGATCATGGGGTAGCGACAGGGTGACGGAATGCGCCCCGGGGCTCAAGGCCGCAGTCCCGCCTTGCCGCGCCGTTGCGCACCTGCGACATTCCGCTCAGGCGGTTAAGGGAACGCGGTCGAACACCGCGGCTGTGCCCGCAACTGTAGGCGGCGAGGCCGTCGTCCGATCCGGGGCTCAAGCCCCGGCGTCACTGGGACCGCTCCGGCGGGTCCGGGAAGGCGAGGACGGCGGTTGATGACCCGCAAGCCAGGAGACCTGGCCGCCGACGTCGCTCGCCCGCTGTCCGGGACCAGACAGAGGCGTGGGACCAACCCCGCCTGCAAGAGCAGACGGCCGTTCCGTCGAAGCGACCCGATCTCGGAGCCGTCAGGACCTCTCGTCCGGGCGGATTGGTCGCTGTCATCACGCCGGGCGCGCGCCGACGCCGGGCCGACGGAGCTTGAAACCCATGAAACGCCTGTTGTTCCCAACGAGCGCGCTGGCCGCGCTGTGCAGTCCTGCCTGCGCCGACGACACGGGGATCCTGGCCGCTGATCCCCTCCCCGAGGTGGTGGTGACTGCGACCCGCCTGCCCGCCATCGCCCGGCGCACCCCCGGGGCCCGCGTCATCGATGCCCGGGCCATCGAACAGCGGGGCGCGGTGTTCGCCGCCGACATCCTGACGGACGTGCCCGGCCTGTCGGTGGTGCGCTCCGGGGCCTTCGGCGGCCCGACCCAGGTTCGAATCCGGGGGGCCAATCCCGGCAAGACCCTGGTCCTGGTCGACGGCGTGCCGGTCAATGACGCTGCCGAGATCTCCGGGGCCTATGACTTTACCGGCTTCGAACTGGGGGACGTGGAGCGGATCGAGGTGCTGAGCGGGCCGAAGTCCTCGCTGTGGGGGTCGGACGCCATCGGCGGGGTGATCGCCTTCACCACACGCGAGGTCGACGGCGTCCGCGCCGAGGCCGAGACCGGATCGTTCGACACCCTGCGCGGCCGTCTGGCGGCGGGGGTGGCCAACGAAACATTTGCCTTCGGGGCCTGGGTCTCGCGCTTTTCGACCGACGGGATCAGCGCAGCGGACGAGGCCGATGGTGCCACCGAGGCCGACGGGTTTGACAATACCACGATCGGGGCGCGCGGCCGCTATGCCCTGTCGTCGACCATTCGGGTGGACGGTTCGGTGCGCTGGTCGAGGAATGAGGCCGACATCGACGGCTTCCCGGCCCCCGCCTTCGTCCTGGCCGACACCCCGGACACCACGCAGGGCGAGCAGTGGTCAGGGCTTTGGCGGCTGTCGTTCGCCGGACCGGGCCTGTCTCATCAGATCAGCCTGTCGGCGTCTGACATCACGCGCGACACCGTCTCCAGCTTTCCCTCCACCTTTGAGGCCGACCGTCAGATCTGGCGCTGGCAGGTGGACGGGGTGGCGGGCGACGGCCGGCTGAATTATGCCTTCGGGGCGGAGCGTGAAGACACCGAGGGCAGCCTCTCGACCGGTGTGGTCGAGGACCTTGGCACCACCTCCGTGTTCGGCACGGCCTCCCTGCGGGCCGGCGATCGGCTGAGCCTGACGGGGGCCTTGCGCTGGGACGATACCGACGACTTCGGGGCGGAGACGACCGGGCGGGTGTCGGCGGCACTCGACCTCGACGGCGGGTTCATTTTGTCCGGGGCTTACGGATCGGGCTTCAAGGCCCCGTCGATCAGCCAGGAGGTCTGCGATTTCTGCTTCTCGGCCCTGCCCTTCCCCGACCTGCGGCCCGAGAGGGCGGAGAGCACGGAGGTGGCCCTGGGCTGGGCCTCGCCCGATGGCCGACTGGAGGGGCGGGTCACGGTGTATCGACTGCACGTCGAGGATCAGATCAGCTATGTCTTCGATCCCGTCACCTTCGACAGCGTCTATGCGAACATCGCCGAAACACGGACAGACGGGATCGAGGTCGAGGGACGCGCCGGGCTGGGGGGTGGGCTCGACCTGACAGTGGCCTATGCCTGGACCGACGCGCGGGACGAGAGCAATGACCGTCGACTGGCACGGGTGGCCGAGCATGCCGCATCGGCGACCCTCGCCTGGACCGGCGAGCGACTGTCGGCGGCGCTGACGGTGCGAGCCGAAGGCGATGAGCGCGACACCAATACGGCAACGTCGGCGGTGCGGGAGGGCTTTGTCACGGCCAACCTGAACGGGTCCTATGTCCTGACCGATCAGGTCGCGCTGACCGCCAGGATCGAGAACCTCGCGGACGAGCGGTATCAGCAGGTTCTGGGCTACGGCGAGCCGGGCCGGTCGGCCTACGTCGGGGTCAGGCTGCGTTACTGATCGCGTAGCGGGAGCCGGTCGTCAGGCCGGCCGGCTCCTCCAGCGCCAGGGTGTCCCAGTCGAGGTCGGGACGCGGGGCGTGGGCGGCGGCGAGGATCGCGCGCAGCTCGGCCGCCGAGGCGACGGAGGCGATGACGGCGGCTACCGGGGGCAGGCCGAAACAAAAGGCGAGCGCGGCCTGCATCGGGTCGATGCGCGCCTCCGCCAGACGCCGCCGCGTGCGCGACAGGGCCACGCCATGCCCCGCCAGATGCTGGGGCAGGGTCTCGCGGTTGGCGAACAAAAGGCCGCGCGCGAAGACCGACGAGATATGGACGTCGACGCCGAGCCCGGCGAGGTCGGACAGGACGCCCTCGGTCACCGGCCTCTGGTCCAGGATGTTGCACGGAATCTGCACCACATCGGGCTGGAAGCGGCGCGCCAGCAGGGTCGGGCCGTCCTCGATCGTGGCCAGGAAGCCGATGCGGCGATAGAGCCCGCGATCCTTCAGCGCGCGCATCCGGTCCCACAGGGCACGACCGTCTGCACCGGCGAGGTCGCCCGCCCCGGAAACAAGCAGAACATCGCCTCTCGGCAAGCCCAGCCGCTCCAGTGATCGTCTCGCGCGAGCCTCGACCCGGTCGAGACCTTCGGCCAGGGACAGGGTGCGGACACTGACCGAGAAGGGAGACGGGAACGGCCAGGACTGGCCCAGAAGCCGTTCCTGATCGCCCTGGGGCCTGCAGGCCACGAGCCGAATCCCGGCGTCGGCCGCAGTCTGGATCAGCGACCGCATGGCGTCTTCGCGCACGCCCGCGGGCCGGGGCAGGGCCCGCTCGGGCTCTGTCATTACGGCGAGGGCCAGTTTTGCCAGCGGCGAGGGGACGGCAGGAAAGGTCACCCACCGACAGTGCACAGCAAAGTTTAAGGGAGACCTAGGGAGACCCTGCCGAAACCTTACCGGGCGAACGCGGCTCGATCAGTCGGCGTCGGGCTGGCGGTCCGGATGGGCGGCGGCAACGGCGGGGTGTTCAAGGGCGCGGGCCTCGATGTCCAGCAGACGTCCGAAGGGCTCCAGCGCCACGTTGAAGCGACGGGCGGAGTAAAGCTGCGGGATAAGGTAGCAGTCCGCCAGGGTCGGGGAATCGCCCCATGACCACCCGCGACCGTGTCGCTCGACCAACGTCGTCAGGGCCTCAAGACCGGGGACCATCCAGCGGGCTGCCCAACGGTCAATCCGGGCCTGATCGGCCGCCCAGTGACTGCGCAGTTCTGTCAGGACACGCAGGTTGCTCAGGGGATGGATGTCGCAGCCGATCAGGGCAGCCATGGCGCGAACCTGGGCCCGGGCGTCGGGGGCCGCGGGCATCAGGGGCGGTTCAGGACAGGTCTCTTCAAGCCACTCCAGGATCGCCGGGCTCTGGGTGAAGATGCCGGCGTCTGTTTCCAGCGCGGGCACCATGCCCTGGGGATTCAGGGCAAGGAATGCCTCCGAACGCTGGGCCCCGACGCGAAGGTCGATCCCGCGCTGTTCGTAGACGACACCCTTGAGGTTGAGGGCGATGCGGGTGCGGTAAGCCGCGCCGGAGCGAAAATAACCATGCAGGATCACCGGACGGTGAACCTCAGGGCCTGCAGCCCTTCGATGGTCACCTCGACCGTGTCACCAGGGAGGAGCGGGCCGACGCCTTCGGGCGTGCCGGTGAAGATGAGGTCCCCGGGCTGGAGCCTCCACAGCCGACCCGCCTGCTCGACGATCTCTTCCGGGCTCCAGATCATGTCGGCCAGGGTGGACGACTGGCGGGGATCGCCGTTGACCGCGAGGGTGATGGTTGCGGAGGGCCGGGGCAGGGGGCCCAGCGTCAGGGCACCGCAGGGAGCGGACTGGTCAAACCCCTTGGCCGCATCCCAGGGCCGGCCCTTTGCCTTGGCCTCGGCCTGGAGGTCGCGCCGGGTGAGATCGCAGCCGACGGCCCAGCCGGCGATCCGGCCGCCATCGCCGATCGCCACCACCAGCTCGGCCTCGTGGTGAAGGTTCGCCGTGGCCGACGGATAAGCGGGATCGGCCCCGTCGGTGACAAGGGCGTCGGCGGGCTTTGAGAAAAAGAACGGCGCCTGTCGCTCGGGGTCGGAACCCATCTCGCGCGCATGGGCGGCATAGTTCTGGCCGACACAGAGGATTCGGCGCACCGGGAACCTGCGCACATCATCGCTGACGGGCAGGGAAGCCGGAGCGGGCGGTGGGAAGACGAACTCGGTCATAAATCGAGGGTGTAACCGTGCCCGCTGTCCCGGGCTAGGGTCGGGTAGCGCACCCCCATGCCCTGGACCAGCCCGGGCGCTGTCGCGGACGCGTCGGCCTTCGCCCGCTGATGCCGTGCTGCATCGGAACCGTCGCCGGGGTGTGGCGTTCAGCGGACGAGGCCTCTATTTACGGCAAAGCTGACATCAACGGAGCGCGCACCATGGCCACCACCAAGGCTCGGGAAGACATCAAGAACGACCTGAACACCCTCAAGGAAGACCTCAAGGTCGGTGCGCGCGAGGAAGCGGCCCGGCTGAAAGCCAAGGCCGCCGAGGCGGAAGCCCGTCTGCGTGAAAAGGCCGCCGAGGCTGACGCGCGCATCCGCGAGCGGACCGAGGTTCTGCGCGAACAGGCCCGGGACTACTACGACCAGGCCCGCGTGCGCAGTCGCGAGTACTATGACGATGCGTCGGAGCGGTTCGACGAAGCCCAGCGCTATGTGACCGAACGCGTGCAGGAGCGGCCGATCCAGTCGACGGCCATCGCTCTTGGTGTCGGCCTCGTTCTGGGTCTGCTGCTCGCCGGTCGCCGTCGCTGATGATCGGCAAGAGCCTCGTCAGGAAACTGTCGGCGGCCCTTGTGGTCGCCGGCTGTGCCTTCGTCGTGGTCGTCGCGCTGGGCGCGACGACCTTCTACGCCCTGTCGCTGGTGGTACCGCCCCTGGGCGCGGCAGCGATTACGGCCGCCCTTTTCGCCCTGATCGCCCTCGTCGTGGCCATGGTGTTTCTGGGGGCCGCCGGAGGGATGGAAGACGAACACGAAGAAGAGCCGGAAGGGCTTGGGGCGAGAGCGCTTTCCCTGTTTCGCCAGCGCCCGATCCTGGGGTCAGTCGCGGCTCTTGCCGGTGGCTATATCTTCCTCAGGAACCCGGCGCTCGCGACCATGGTCGCCGCCGCCTTCACCGAGAAGTCATCCGTCCGGCGCTATCGGCGCTGAGCGCCCCGCAAGGCTGCTTTCGCCGTTCGTGTTGTTTCGGGCCGAGCCGGGCATGGGCGGACTTGGCGTCCGTCTGATCGGGACCTGACGACGGGTCCCGGGACCGACTGCGAAGCCTGCCCGGTCCGGGACCGCCGTGTCGCGCCGTCAGGCGACGGCGGCTTCCCGGTCACCCGGTTCATCCGGATCGGGTGCTGTCGCCAGATGACGGGTATCCTGGCGGCGGGGCAGTCGCCAGACTGCGTCAGGCGCAAATGCCGAGCCGTCCCAGGCGATAACGGTCACCACGATCTCGTGGGCCGACCACTCGATCTGGTTGAAGCTGGGTGCCGCGCCACGCTCACGGTGCGACAAGGTTCCGCATCCGATCGCATAGGAAAAACGGTCCGAGAGGTCGATCGGCACGGCGAACGGAACATGGACATGTCCGGTGGTGATCAGATCAACGCCGGCCTGGGCGAAGATGCGAGCCGCCGCCTCGCCACGCTTGACCTCGCCGGTCATTGGCGCGCCGATCATCTCGATCAGGGGGTGATGACAGGCGAGGATTCGAAGCGCTCCGACCGGCGCATGGCGCAGGGCCTCGGCCGCCCGACGTGTCTGGTCAAGATCGATGACGCCCTTGGACCAGTTGGGGCGCGCCTGCCAGCCACGCGCCGTAACGACACCCCGCACCATGACCGTGTCGGAAACAAACTCGCCATCATGGGCAGGGTATCCCGTCGCCGTCTCGAAGGCGCGCCAGGGGTGCAAGACCCGCGCAAACAGACTGTAGTAGGGCACGTCGTGGTTCCCGACGATGACGAAGCGAGGCGTCGGCAGGGCCCTGATCCAGTCTGCGGCGGCCGAAAACTCTTCGGGCAGCCCCTTCTGGGTGATGTCTCCCGTGATCAGGATCAGGTCCGAGGACCTTGCGTGGACGTATTCCAGCGCGGCGGCACAGGCGCGCTTGTGCTCGACCCCGAAGTGGACGTCCGAGAACTGAAACAGCCGACCCTCGGCCATCAGCCCCGGTCCTCCACGGCGACCGGTGTCGGAGCCAGGGCCCGAAAGGCCTTGGCAATGAACCGTACCGTGGTGTCGTGCGGCAGCAGCGTCGGTTCGCCGTCCAGAACGGCGGGGATGCGAGAGCGGGCACGGATGCGGATCCGCCGCGCAGGCTGGGTCATCACCGACGGGTCCTGACGCCAGTCGCTGAAAAGGGCGGTGGCAGCCAGTCGGAAGGCCTGGGCTGCGTCATGGGGGTCCATGGCCGCGGCCTCGAGGCCGACAGGCTCGTCCATGGCGCGCGAGATCATCGGGCTTATGAGGACCAGGGCCTCGCTGCGGCGCATCTTGCCGCCGTCCAGCTCGACCCGGATCTTGCCGGAAAAGGCCCGCTTCAGCGCCCGGCGGGCGTAGGTATACGCAAGGTTGAGTTTTCCGGTGCGCATGGCTTCCCGGGCCGGGGCCCACAGGGCAGGCGAGCCGAAGATGCCCGCGCAATAGAAGGCCTCGCCCTCAACCACGCCGCCGGAAACCGGCTGGGCCGAGCCGGTCTCCAGCGCGTCGCGCAGCGCTGCCTTCCAGTCGGCGGTGCCGTAGAGAGCCCTGGGCAGCATGTTCATCGTGCCTCCCGGCAGAGGTGCGATCAGGGGGCCGCCCGATCCGGCGCGCGAGGCCACCGCCCGGGCCGTGCCGTCGCCCGCCAGAACGAACAGCACATCGGGACAGGTGGCAAGGGCTGCCTCAATCTGCTCATTGAGGGTCGAAGGGACCAACTCAATGACCTCGGCTTCGCACGGGTAGTCGGCGAGGATCGCCTTGACCTCGCCATAGGCTCGCGGTCCGACCGAACCGGACAGGGGATTGACCAGGACCGTGATACGGGAGATCGCGACGTGCGGTGTCAGCGCGCGCGGCTCCGACGGCACGTCCTCGACCACGGGGTCCGCCGGCGCGGCAGTTTCAGGTGTCAGGGCGTCGATCATCCCCGCCGAACGCGCCTGTGAAGGCCGCGTTCCTGCCAAGCGTCACTATTGGGTTCGCGGCGTTTCGGCTGTGGTTGCAGCACCGGCTTCAAGGGTGTCGCCGGCCGTCACGGCAGCCGCGCCAGCGGTGTCGGCGGCCTCGGGGGCCTGACCCGCCGCCTCGCGTGCTGCGTCCACCCCGGCGGTGATCCAGCCGTCCATCAGGGCCCCGCCTTCGGCCAGAGACTGTTCCTTGATTCCCAGCGCGGCCGTCAGCACGCCGAACAGCGCCAGAAGGGTCACGATAAGACCGACGAAACCGCCGCCACCGCCGCTCCGACGTTTGGTTCTGGCCCATACAGGACCAGAGGAGCTTTCGGACATTCGAACCGGTTCAGGAAAACGCATCTGACAAAACCCCCTGCAGAACTGATGCTTCGAGGATCGCGCCCTCACGAAACCCCAGTCTCAATCTATGTCATCATCGAGCGGCAGCATAGGCGGGGAACCTCGGCTATAATCCAGCGTTCTCGCTCACGGGGCGAACATCAGGGATGAAGGATCAGACCCATGAAGAAGGCAATTATCGCGATCGGGGCGGCGGGCCTCATGGCTTCGGCCTGCGCCAGCGACCCTTACGGCTACGGCGGCGGCCCCAATGAAACGGTCCGCCAGGGTGCCATCGGTGCCGGCATCGGCGCGGTTGCCGGTGCCATCATCGGTAACAACGTCGGCTCGGGCAATGCCGCAACCGGCGCTCTCATCGGCGCCGCTGTCGGCGGCACCGCCGGTGCCATCCGCGGCTCCAACCAGGACCGGAACAACCAGCAGCGCTACCGCGACAACCGCGGCCAGTACTACTATTGCTACGACAACCGTCAGGACGAATGCTAATGGGAAAACGGCCAGCGTCGCTACTAGAGCCTCATTCACGGTATCGGTGGAATCGCTTCGCGATTCCACCGATACCGTGAATGAGGCTTCAGGAATGAGCGAGAGCTTGATTCACGCTTTCGGCGGACCCACGCAGTGGGTCCACCTTAAACGATCAAGCTCTAGGGCACTGAACAGCAAGAGTTTTCAGGGCGGCGCGTCGGAAGGCGGGCCGCCCTTTCTCGTGACAGGGAGACGGTGATGACATCGGTTCGAGGCAGGGCAGTGGTTGGGCTGGCGGTGGTCGCACTGGCGGGGTGCGCGTCGGTGACGGGCGGGCGCGATGCGCTGGTGACAGAGGCCGACGCCTGTGGACCGAGGCGGTTCGACGTCTATTTCGCGGAGAACCAGGCCGGACTGACCGAGGCGGCGCGGACGGCGATCGCCATGACGGCGACACAGCTGCAGGGGTGCGAGATCCGGTCGGTGCAGGTTCTCGGGCTGGCGGACGCAACGGGGGGTACGGCGGCCAACCAGACCCTGTCCGAACAGAGGGCGCTCGCTGTGGTCGAGGCGCTGGAAGCGGCCGGATGGCCGGCACCCGCTTTCGAGGTCGGGGCTGCGGGCGACGCTGGCTCGGTCACGGCAGGCGGGGTCGAGGAGCCCCTTCGGCGACGCGCCGAAGTGCTCGTGACGGCGGCACCGGCGGGCCAGTAACCGCAAGGGGGCCCGACGCGAACCCTGGGGCGCGGCGTCGGGCCGCCATGGCGTGGCCGGCCGGCTGGCGCTAGACAGGCCCCTCATGCCGGGAGACCCACGTCCTTTGCGCCTGATCGCCCTCGCCTTCGCCGCCCTGTCGCTGCTGGTCGTCACGGCCGCTGCTGCCCGGACGGCAGTGACGCCGGTACCGCCGGCCGGGTCCCAGCGCACCGTCCGGATCGAGGCCGAACTGGTACCCATGAGCGCCTGGGTCGCGCCGGGATCGACGGCGATCGTGGCGATCCGTCAGCAGATTGAACCCGGCTGGCACACCTATTGGCGCAATCCCGGGGATTCCGGTGGGCCGACGACCCTGAGCTGGACCCTGCCGGTCGGCGTCGTGGCGGGCGACATCCTTTGGCCGGTACCGGAGCGCCAGCGGCTCGCTGATCTGATGAACTATGGCTACTCCGGCAGGGTCTTCCTGCCCGTGCCGATCGAGATTCCGGCGGACGCGCGGCCGGGGACGACCCTGCCGCTGGTCGTCAAGGCGCTGTTCCTGGTCTGCAGCGACGAGATGTGCGTCCCTGACGAACTGACGCTGAAGCTCGATCTTTCCGTGGGCGAAGGGGCCGCCCCGCTGACGCCCCGCTGGGGATCCGAGATCCAGACCGTCGTCGAGACCGCGCCGCGACCGGCCGGCATTGCGGCGCGAGCCACGCTGACAGACCAGACCCTGACGCTGACCGCGACCGGTGGGCCCCTGGCGGGGATGGAGGCCGATCGCGCGTGGTTCTTCCCGTTCGAGACAGGCCTCATCCGGCATGCCGCGCCCCAACCCGGCGAGCGCGGGCCGAACGGGGTGACCCTCAACCTCGAGATTGGCGGTGCCATGCGGGCGGGCGGCCTGACCGGTCCGGTTGGTGGCGTGCTGGTCACGGACACCGGTGCGTGGGAGATTTCGGCCGAGCCCGGCGCGTCGCTGGCCGGTGCGGGCGGTGACGGCGCCCTGGACGAGTCCGAAGCCGGCGTGGGGTCCCCCACGATCGACTGGGGGATCTTCCTTCAGGCGGCCGGCTTTGCCCTTGTCGGCGGGTTGATCCTGAACCTGATGCCGTGCGTCTTCCCCGTTCTGGCCATGAAGGCCGCGTCCTTGGCCCGGACGGCCCACGAACCCCGGGCGGCCCGGCGTGACGGGATCGCCTTCACCGGCGGCGTGCTGGTGACCTTCCTGATCCTGGCGGGGGGGCTGCTGGGCCTGCGCGCGGCGGGCGAGGCCGTCGGATGGGGCTTCCAGCTGCAGTCACCCCCGGTGACAGCGGGTCTGGCGCTGCTGATGCTGGCCGTGGCGCTGAACCTGTCCGGGGTCTTTCAGATCGGCGCGGGCCTTCAGTCGGCCGCCGGTTCAGACCGGCTCTCAAGGCAGCCCGGCGGGGTCGGAGCCTTCTTCACCGGGGTTCTGGCGGTGGTCGTCGCTGCGCCGTGCACCGCGCCCTTCATGGCCTTTGCCCTGGGCGCGGCGCTGCTGATGCCGGTCCCACTCGCGCTGATCGTGTTTCTGATGCTGGGCCTAGGTCTCGCCCTGCCCTATCTGGCCGTCAGCCTGTTGCCCGGTCTGCTGGCGCGCATGCCCCGGCCGGGGCCGTGGATGGACCGGCTGAAGGGCGTGCTGGCGTTCCCGATGTATGGTGCGGCGCTCTGGCTGGGGTGGGTGTTCCTGAACCAGACGGGGGCAGATGCGCTGGGCCTGCTGTTCGGTGCGGCCCTTGCGCTGGCGCTGGCGGCGTGGCTGTTCGGCCAGACGCAGGTGTCAGGCGGTCGGATCGCCGTGGGCGTCGCGGTCCTGTCCGTGCTGGCGGTGGCCGGTCTGTCGGTCGCGGCCGTACGGGCCCCGCGGGTCGAGGGCGGCACGGTCGAGCGCTCGACCTCCTTGACCTCGGCGCCCTGGTCGCCCGAGGCCGTGGCGGCGGCCAATGCCGAAGGCCGCACGGTTCTGGTGAACTTCACCGCCGACTGGTGCGTGACCTGCAAGATCAACGAGCGCGCCGCCCTGTCCTCTCCCCGTGTGGCCGAGGTCCTGACGGCGACGAACACCGTCTATCTGGTCGGCGACTGGACCCGCCGCGACGACGCCATCGCGCGTGAGCTGGAGCGGCGCGGCCGGTCCGGTGTGCCCTTGTATCTGGTCCACCGGCCGGGCGAAGCTGAGCCCCGGATACTGCCGCAGCTTCTGACCGAGGGCGTCGTGCTCGACGCGCTCGGCGGATCATCCTGAAACGCCTGAGACGGAGACGACCCGATGAGACCCACGTTTCGCATCCTGATCCCGGCCGTGGCCGCCATGGTGCTGGCCGCCTGCCAGCAGGCCGAGACCCCGGCGGCGGAGAGCGCCGCCTCCCCTGCGGCCGCGACAGCCGCCGGGACACAGGCCAATCTTGCCCCGGCCTTCACCCTCGTGGATGCCGACGGCACCCGCAGGTCGCTGGCCGACTTCCGTGGCAAGACCGTCGTGATCGAATGGACCAACGAGGGCTGCCCCTATGTGCAGAAGCACTATTCGGCGGGGGCCATGCAGGCGCTGCAGCGCGAGGCGACGGCCGACGGGGTGGTCTGGTTGACCATCGTCTCCTCCGCCCCGGGCAAGCAGGGCTATATCGAGGGCGACGCCGCGCGCGCCTATCGGGACACCCATTCGGCGGCCTTCACCCACCTGCTCCTCGATCCGACCGGCGAGGTGGGCAAGCTTTATGACGCGAGGACCACGCCGGACATGCGGGTGATCGACGCCGAGGGCCGGATCGTGTTCGAGGGCGGCATCGACGATCGGCCGACCAACAAGGTCGAGGACCTGGAGGGGGCGAACAACTTCGTCCGCGCGGCACTGGACGATCTGGAGGCCGGGCGGCCGGTGCTTACGCCCTTCGCGACGCCCTACGGTTGCTCAATCAAATATCCGGACGAGGCCTAGAGCTTGATCGTTTAAGGTGGACCCACTGCGTGGGTCCGCCGAAAGCGTGAATCAAGCTCTCGCTCATTCCTGGAGCCTCATTCACGGCATCGGCGGAATCGCGAAGCGATTCCACCTCAACCGATGAGGCTCTAGATCCCTCTCTCCTTGCGGGAGAAGGGATCAGACCTCCGGCTGCGGCGGTGCCGTGACGACCTCGACGTTGTCGTTGAGCAGGTAGGTGAGCTCGGACAGCGCCGTAGCGCGGGCCGCCGGGCTGGTCGCTGCTTCGACGGCGTCGAGTTTCAGCGGGATGTCCTCGGCGATGCCGCGCAGGATGCATTTCAGGTCGCCGTCAGTGCCGCGGTCCTTGAGGATCAGGTGGCCCTGCATGTCGAGCGCGGCGAGCGCGGTGGCCTGGGCGCGGAAGTCGGTCCAGTCGGTGGGGATGGAGTCGGTGGTGAAACCGGAAGCCAGGGCCTTCAGTGCCGAGGCGCGGGCGACGATGTCGGCGAACAGGGGTTCGGACGCCACCGAGATCGGTGCGCCCGGCACGGCCACGGGCTGGGCCGCGGCGAGGGCGACCGAGGGATCGGACAGAAGAAGGGCGGCGGCGAGGGCGATTCCGCAGGACATGGCGGGCTCCTATTCGCGAATCTGCGATTGAACCGGTCTACGCCCCACCCGTAAACGAGACCTTGCCCCGCTTCGAAGAGATCGTCCCCCATGACCGAGACCGAGACCGACTCCGCCTGGTCCGCCTTCAACGCTACTGCCGTACGCGATCGCGAGGCGCGGATCGTCGACCAGTTCGTCGCCGACCCCGGGCGTCTGTCGCGGATGACCGTCGAGGCGGCGGGATTGTACCTCGACCTGTCCAAGCAGAGCTGGACACAGGGAGGGTTCGAGGCCTGTCTGGACCTGGCGCGGGCCACCGAAGTTGAGGCGGCGCGGGGGCGGCTGTTCGGCGGCGAGGCGGTCAACGACACCGAGGGTCGGGCGGTGCTGCACCCGGCGCTGAGGGCGGCCGAGGGCGCGGACTATCACGCGCTGGGCGAGCCGGTGTCGACCGAGGTGGCCGAGGTGCGCCGCGCGATGGCCGACTATGCCGGGGCGGTGCGTGCGGGCCGGGAAGTCGGGGCGACGGGAGAGGCCTTCCGGGCCATCGTCCACATCGGCATCGGCGGGTCGGACCTGGGGCCCCGGCTGGTGTGGGACGCCCTGCGACCGCTGGAGCCCCGGATCGACCTTCGCTTCGTCGCCAACATCGACCCGCGCGACATGGCCGAGGCCCTGACCGGGCTGGATCCGGAGACGACGCTGGTCATCGTCGTGTCCAAGACTTTCACGACCCAGGAGACCCTGGCCAATGCCGAGGCGGCCAGGGCCTGGCTGGCGGCGACCCTGCCCGAGGCGGGGCTCAAGAAGCACTTCATCGGGGTCACGGCCGCCCCTGAGCGGGCAGCGGCATTCGGATGCGGGCGGACCTTTGCCTTTCGGGACTGGGTCGGCGGGCGGTATTCCCTGTGGTCGGCGGTCAGCCTGTCCTGCGTCATCGCCCTCGGGTCGGAGGTGTTCGACGGCCTGCTGGCCGGTGCCCGGGCGATGGACGAGCATTTCGTCTCGGCGCCGCTGGAGGGCAATGCGCCGGTGCTGATGGCCCTGGCCCAGGTGTGGAACGTCGACGGCCTCGGCCGGCATGCGCGCACGGTCGCGCCCTATGCCCACGGTCTACGCCGCCTGCCCGCCTTCCTGCAGCAGCTGGAGATGGAATCGAATGGCAAGCGGGTCCATCGCGACGGCCGTCCGGTTGAGCGCCAGACCTGTCCGGTGGTGTTCGGCGAGCCCGGGACCAACGGCCAGCATGCCTTCTTCCAGCAGATCCATCAGGGGCCAGAGGTGGTTCCCGCCGAGTTCGTGGTGGTGAGGCGCACCCTCGAGACGGAGTCGGAATCGCCTCTGTGGGCCAATGCCCTCGCCCAGGGCCAGGCCCTGATGCAGGGCCGGACGACCGAGGCCGCGCGCGCCGAGCTGTCGGGTATCGAGATGGCCGAGGCCGACCGTCTGGCGGCCCACAAGACCTTCCCGGGCAACCGGCCCTCGACAACCATCGTGATGGATCGTCTGACGCCCGAGGCGCTGGGCGCGCTGCTGGCGCTTTATGAGCACAAGACCTTTGTCGAGGGCGTCATCTGGGACATCAACAGCTTCGACCAGTGGGGGGTCGAACTGGGCAAGGTGCTGGCCAGGGCGATCCTGAAGGATGTCGAGGCGGGAGGGCCCTCTGCCGGGCTGGACCCGTCGACGGCGGGGCTGTTGACACGCCTCGTTCGCTGAAGCGGGCGGCGCGGATCAGTAGTTGCGCCAGCGCCGGTCGTCGCGGCGGTCATCCCGCCGATCCCGGCGGTCGTCGCGGCGGTCGCGACGGTCATCGCGCAGGATCGCGCGTTCCCGACGATCGTAGCCGTCGCGGGAGTTGATGCCGTTCTCGCGTTCCCAGTGGCCCCGGTTGCGCCAGCAGCGACCGTCGCGCCGGTAGTCGCAGTCGGACTGATAGGCACCATAGCTGCCATAGCTGCTGTAGGTCGGGCCGTAGCTGTATCCGTAGGACGGGCCGTAGCCGTAACGGGAATAGCCCCGACGGTCGTCGTCTGACGCGGCGGCCCCGAGGGCCGCGCCCGCCAGAGCCCCGCCCGCGACATAGCGCCCGTCGCCGTCGCCGATCACGGCACCCGCCAGGCCGCCCACGATGGCACCGAGGATGGCCCCCTCGGCGGCGTCGTCATCATCCCGGTCGTGCCGGTCATAGCCGCGCCGGTCATGGTATCCCTGAGCCTCGGCCGGGACGGCGACGGCGGCGAGGCCGGACGACAGGGCCAGGGCGGCGATCCCGGCGACGAGCAGACGATTGATCTTCATGGCGGCCCCTCCAGGCTTTCCCGATCGTCACCCTGACGCAGACCCAAGCGAGCGGTGACGGAGGAAATCCAATCTGCGACGGGGAAGCTGAACGGCCGGTTCAGGAATCCGTTCATCTGCCGTTCATCGGGCGGCCCCGGCCTTGACGGCCCAGGGGCGCGCGCCTATCTGAGCGACGCGTTAGCACTCGAGGGTTGCGGCTGCCAAAGCTCGCCTCCCGGGGGCCGACCCGACCGTTTCAGAAAGCTCATCGGAGAACACACAGATGGCGTTTCGTCCTCTCGGCGATCGCGTGCTGGTCAAGCGCGTGGAAGAAGAATCCAAAACCAAGGGCGGGATCATCATCCCCGACACCGCCAAGGAAAAGCCCCAGGAAGGCGAAGTCGTCGCCGTGGGCCCCGGTGCCCGCGACGAAGACGGCGATTACATCGCGATGGACCTGAAGGCCGGCGACCGCATCCTGTTCGGCAAGTGGTCCGGCACGGAGGTCAAGCTGGAAGGCGAAGACCTGATCATCATGAAGGAGTCGGACGTCCTCGGCGTACTCGCCTGAGCACCCGGCGTCTCGACTCCCGCTTTCCCTAGACATTCAGATTAGGAGCCGCCTCACATGGCTGCGAAACAAGTTCAGTTCTCCACCGACGCCCGCGAGAAGATGCTGCGTGGCGTCAACGTCCTGGCCAATGCGGTCAAGGTCACGCTCGGTCCCAAGGGCCGCAACGTCGTGATCCAGAAGTCCTTCGGCGCCCCGCGCTCGACCAAGGACGGCGTCTCGGTCGCCAAGGAAATCGAGCTGGAAGACGCCTTCGAGAACATGGGCGCCCAGATGA